>Ga0070741_10013011_pt1 | contig 14839 bp, 13 predicted proteins | sample Coa_R1_4_FD_66440 | JGI IMG/M metagenome (GOLD analysis project Ga0070741, IMG submission 66440) | Surface soil microbial communities from Centralia Pennsylvania, which are recovering from an underground coalmine fire - Coalmine... | ecosystem: Environmental > Terrestrial > Soil > Unclassified ...
TTGGCGCTCAAAGTGCCCATCAACTTCGCCAAGCACCATCGCCTGATGCCGATCCGCCGCGTCGGCAGCGCGGTCGAGGTCGCGGTCGCCGATCCGCTCGAGGTGCACGCGCTCGACGACGTGCGGCGCGCGCTCGGCGCCGAGATCATCGTCGTGGTCGCGCCCGGCCAGAAGATCGTCGAGGCGATCAACAAGATCTACGCGCGCCAGGAGGGCGGCGTCGATCTCGGCGAGAGCGACGACGACGAGATGAGCGGCGAGGCCGAGGAGCTGGTCGACATCCTCGATCTCACCGACGAGGCGCCGATCATCCGCTGGGTGAACTCGCTGATGTTCCAGGCCGTCAAAGAGCGCGCCTCGGACATCCACATCGAGCCGCGCGAAAAAGATCTGATCGTGCGCTATCGCGTCGACGGCAATCTCTACGAGCACAAACGCGCCAACCGCAACTACGTCAACTCAATCTTGTCGCGCGTCAAGATCATGGCCGGCTTGAACATCGCCGAGAAGCGGCTGCCGCAAGACGGGCGTATCCGCCGCAAGATCGCCGGCAAGGACATCGACATGCGCGTCGCCACCGCGCCCGGCGTCAACGGCGAGCGCATCACCATTCGTCTGCTCGATCGTTCGAGCGTGCTCCACGATCTGTCCGATATCGGCTTCGGCGAAGATCATTTGGATGTCATCAATGACCTGATTCGCCGCCCGCACGGAATCATTCTCGTGACCGGCCCGACGGGCTCCGGCAAGACCACCACGCTGTACGCGTGTCTCGCCAAGATCAACACGCCCGATCTCAACATCCTCACTGTAGAAGACCCGGTCGAATATCAATTGGAGGGTATTACCCAAGTACCCATCAATCCAAAGATCGACCTGACGTTCGCCAGCGTCTTGCGCAGCTATCTGCGCCACGATCCCGACGTCATCATGGTCGGCGAGATCCGCGACGGCGAGACCGCCGCGATGGCGATCCAGGCGTCGCTCACCGGCCACCTGGTGTTCTCGACGGTCCACACCAATGACGCCGCCGGCGCGATCACGCGCCTCGTCGACATGGGGATCGAGCCGTTCCTGGTCGCCTCGTCACTGGTGGGCTTGCTCGCACAGCGGCTGGTGCGGCGGCTTTGTCCCGAGTGCCGCGTACTACACACGCCGACGCACGATGAATTGCGCAAGCTCAATATCGATCCGCAGGGTTTCTTTGCCGGCACCTTGCGCGTGCCGCCGCTTCGTTCCAAGTACACTCCGCCGCCGCGCGGCCAGCTCTATCAGGCGCGCGACGGCGGCTGCCCGCGCTGCTCCAAGTCGGGTTACATCGGGCGAATGGGCATCTATGAGCTGTTGCTCATGGACAACGACATTCGCCAGCTCGCGCTCAAGAACACCGATTCCAATACCATCAAACAGGCGGCGATCGATCACGGCATGCGCACGCTGCGCGACGACGGCGCCGGTAAAGTGCTCGCGGGCGTCACGACGATCGAAGAGGTGTTGATGGTGACCGCCGAGGACAAGCAATAAGCCATGCCGGTATTCAGCTACAAAGGTTTTGATACCAAAGGCAAGGCGGTGTCCGGCGTCAAAGACGCGGACAACGTTCGCGCGCTCAAGACGGTACTCAAGCGCGACGGCGTCTTGCTCACCGAGGCGCGCGAGGCGGCGGCGCGCGTCAAGGCGGCGGGCGAGGTGGCGGCGATCGGCCTGGTGGCGATGGTGCGCCCCGGGGCGGCGATGCGCATGTGGCGCGAGCGGCAGACCGCCGACCGCATGCAGGTCGCGATCATCACGCGCCAGCTCGGCGTGCTGCTCAAAGCCGGCGTGCCGCTCGCCGAGGGCCTGGGCGCGCTGGTCGATCAGGTCGAGAAGCCCGGCTTCAAGCGCGTCATCGCCGACGTCAAGACCCAGGTCAATGAAGGCTCGTCGCTCGGCGACGCGATGGCGCGCCATCCGAAGATCTTCGAAGACCTCTACGTCAACATGATCCGCGCCGGCGAGGCGTCGGGCAATCTCGACGCGGTCTTGTTCCGCCTGGCGGAGTTCCTCGAGGCGCAGAACCGACTGCGCGGCAAGATCATCAGCGCGCTCTTCTACCCCATTGTGATGACCATCATCGGCGCGGTCATCATGGGCATATTGATGGTCTCAGTGGTTCCCAAAGTCACTGCGATCTTCGCCGACACCGGCAAAGCGCTGCCTTGGAACACCGAGCTCTTGATCTCGATCTCGCACATCACCGGCACCTATTGGTGGACGCTCGGCATCATCATCCCCGGGTTCGTCATCGGCTATCGCCGCTTCAAGAGCTCGCCGCGCGGCCGCGCGTTCCTCGATCGGTTCATTCTCAAGCTGCCGATCATCGGTCCGCTGGCGCGGCAGATCGCGATCACCCGCTTTGCAAAGACGCTGGCCACCATGCTGTCTTCCGGCGTTCCGCTGCTGCGCGCTTTGGAGATCGTCAAAGCGATCCTCGGCAACACCGTCTTGATGAAGGTCATCGAAGACGCCAAAGAGTCCATCAAAGAGGGCGAGTCGATCGCCGCGCCGCTCAAGCGCTCGGGCGAGTTTCCCCCCATCGTCACGCACATGATCGCCGTCGGTGAGCGCTCGGGGCAGCTCGAGCAGATGCTGGAGAACGTGGCGTCGGCGTACGACCAGGAAGTGGATTTGAAGATGGGGCGTTTAACGACGTTGCTGGAGCCGGTGATGATTCTCTTGATGGGCGGCTCGGTGGCGTTCGTGGTGTTTTCGATCTTGTCTCCAATCATGGAGATGAACGAGTTCGTGAGCTGAGGAGGACGATCATGGAGCGGAAGTCGCGGGGGAAGATTCGTCGGCTGGCGGCGCGCGGTATGACGCTGATCGAGATCATGGTGGTGGTGGCCATCATCGGCATGCTGATGGGCACCGTCGGCGTCTACGCCTTCGGGCGTCTGGAGAAGGCGAAGGTCACCAACACCAAGGTGATCATCAAAGAGATCGAGAACGCGCTGGTCCATTTCCAGACCGACAATACGGACTCCTGTCCCAAGTCGGTCTCGGATCTGTACACGCAGAAGTACCTGACCAAAGAGCCGGTCGACGCGTGGGGCTCGCCGCTGTCGTTCAAGTGCCCGGGCGAGCACAACGCCGACGGCGCCGACATCGTGTCCAAAGGCAAGGACAAGCAAGAGGGCACGCAAGACGACATTCGCTCCTGGGAGCTGTGAAGCGCAAAGCACCACATAGTGGCTTTACCCTCATCGAGATGTTGGTGGTCGTGGCGATCATCGGCTTGATGATGGGCGGCGCCGTGGTCGGAGTGCGCGCCATCTCGCGCGGCAACCTGCGCTCGTCGGCGTCCAAGCTCGCCGGCGGGATTCGCTACTGCTTCGATCGCTCGGTCACCACCGGTCAGTACTATCGCATCGTGCTCGATCTCGACGGCAACAAGTACTGGGCCGAGCGCTCCGACGATCGCATGTACCTGACGCGCGACAAAGAGGACTCGCCCGGACAGGGCAAAGCCTTCGACGCGGTGGCGGCGGAACAAAAGCTCTTGGAAGAAGAGGCCAAAGAGAAGGAGCGGCAGGCGCAGCTCGGCGGCACGGCGGCGATGCTCGAGCCGCCGCCCAAACCGCGGCGCGCCAGGTTTCAAACCTTCAAAGACGCCACGCTGCCGCAAGTGGCGCTCAAGAAGGTTCGGCTGTTCGACGTCTATACGATGCGCCAGCGCGAGCCCTACACCTCGGGCCGCGCCTATCTGTACTTCTTTCCCGACGGACACACCGAGCGCGCGGTGGTGCGGCTCTCCGACGGGGACAACTTCTATTCGCTGATCGTTCACCCGCTCACCGGGCGCGTCGAGGTCAGGAGCGGGAAGTACGAGATCCCGCGCGACTTCGGCGAGCGCGATGATTCGGGCGAGCGCGTGCAGGCGCACTGATGCGTCCGCGCGGCTTCACGCTCTTGGAGATGATGATCGCCATGGCGATCCTGTCGGGATCGCTGACGTGGCTGATCGTCGGCATGTCGCGCAACATCAAGGCGGAGAATCACGCCAAGCTGATGACCACGGCGACGTTCCTGGCGCGCCAGAAGATGAGCGAGTTCGAGGACGAGCTGTACGAAAAGGGCTTTGGCGAGTTCGAGAAGGACATTGACGGGAACTTCGAGGACAAAGGGTTTGCGCGCTTCACCTGGCGGATCGTAGTCGACAAAGTCGAGCTGCCCTCCAGTGAGCAATTGCAGACGGTGCTGACCAATGCGCAGCAGGCGCGGCAGACGCTGCAGGGCGGCGCCGCCGATCCGAACGCGTCCTCCTCGTCGAGCACCACCGGCGGCGGCAATCCGCTGTCGCAGAGCGCGGGCGCGCTGGCGTCGCAGTTCGGCATCATCAAAGACGTCCTCGAACAGGGGATTCGCCGCGTCACCGTCAAAGTCGTCTGGTGGGAAGGGCGGCGGCCGCAGGACGTCACGGTGATTACCTACTTCACCGATCCGCGCAAAGTGGATCAGGCGATTCAGCTCTCGATTCCGTCGAACCTCGGCGGCGCGACCGGCGGCACGAGCGGCACGAGCGGCGGCACGTCGCAGCCGTCGACGAGCGGAGGGCCGCCCAAATGAGCCGCGCGCGCGCCTTCACGTTGATCGAGGTGCTCGTGGCCACCGCCATCTTGGCGATGGTGGTGACGCTCTGCTGGAGCTCGTTCAACGGAACCTTCAAGACCAAGCGCGCGGTCGAGGATCAGTCGGCGCGTTACCGCACGGTGCGGTTGGCGCTCGATCGACTGTCGCGTGATCTATCGATGGCGTACTTGTCGCAAAACGAGGACACCGGACAGCCGGAGCGGCGCACGCTGTTCGTCGGCAAGCGGCACTTCGACGTCGACGAGGCGCGCTTTTCATTCTATGGCCACCAGCGGCTCTATCAAGACGCCAACGAGTGCGACACGGCGCAAGTTGAATACTATGGAATGCGCGACCGCGAGATCTCGGGACGCACCAATCTCATGCGGCGCGAGTCGCGGCGGCTTCAGTACCAGAAGATCGAGGACCAGGCGGGCGAGACCGATATCGTCTGTGACGACGTCGTGCGACTGAAGCTGGACTATTGGGATTCGCGCGACAAGGTCTGGCGCGAAGAGTGGGTGACCAACACCGCCGACGGGCAGCCGGATCGATTGCCGTCGCGCGTGCGCATCACGCTGACGGTGCACGACGAGCGCGGCAAAGAGGTGCCGTTTCAGACTGAAACGCGCATCGCCATGCAGGAGCCGCTCAATCTCAAGGCCAACGACATTCCGACGACCAATCCGACTACCAATACCGGAACGACGACCAATCCCAATAGCACGACCAATCCCAACAACAGTAAGGGCGCCGCGCCGCCGTCGACTCAGCCGACCACCAATCCGACGGGGCTGTTGCGATGAGCCGGTTGATGACGCGGTTGCGCAAGCCGGTGTCGCGCCAGAAGGGGATCGCGCTCATCGTCGTCGCGGTGACGATCGCGGTGATGGGCGGCGTGATGACCGACTTCTCCTATAACGCGCGCGTCGACTTGGAGGCCGCGGCCAATGGGCGCGATCAATTGCGCGCCGAGTACCTGGCGCGCTCGGGGATTCAGCTCTCGCGCTTGCTGATCAAAGTGCAGCAGTCGGTTTTGGATAAGAACCGGCAGTTCGTCGGCGATATCCAGATCGCGGAGTTTGCGCCTTATCTGATCAAGGCGTTTGGCGGCGAGGCGGACGAGCGGGCGGGATTGGGTGCGCTATTGGGTATCGATACGACGCAGATGAAGGGAATGGGCGTCGGCAAAGGCGCGACGTTCGATCTGGTCATGACGTCGGATGACGGGCGGCTCAATATCAACTGCGGCGGTGGATTGAACGATACGACGCATCAACAACAGCTCTATGCGATCTTGTCGGCGCTGTTCTGGCCGCCGCGCTACTCGACGCCGCCGGGGCCGGGGCGCGTGTTCGATGCGCAGGATTCGGAGGGGCAGATCCCCACGCGCGACGACGTGGCGCGCGCGATCATCGATTGGGCCGACGTGGACGAGATGCAGTTCGTGCCGCCGGCGACCTCGACGGGCGGCTCGACCTCTGGCGGCGGCTCGGAGACCTACAACTACGACGCGGGACGCGATCCCTATAAAGCGCACAACTACTTTTACGACACCGTGGAAGAAGTGAACTTAGTGCGTGGAGTGGGGGACGAGTTCTGGGGATCGTTTGGCGAGATGTTCACCGTCTATGGTGGTTGCAAGGTCAATGTCGGCGCGATTCAGCCGGAGCATTGGCCGCTGATGGCGGCGATCTTGCGCGCGACCGTCAAAGACGATCACCGGACCGATCCGGTGCTGCTCGACGACGTGTTATTGGCGGGATTGGCGCAGCAGGTGATGGCGCTGTCGAAGATGACCGGCGGTTTCTCGTCGACGCAGCAGTTCATTCAGATGATCAGCGATCCGGCGGCGGCGCTCACCAATATGGCGAGCGGCAGCGGAGCGACCGGCTCGACGCCGCCGCCGCCGTCGACGTCATCGCAGAATTCGGGCGTCGCGGGGATTCCACTCGACCCCGCCAAAGTCGCCAACGTCATTACCGTGGGGCCGCGGCGCATCTATAGATTGGACGCTACTGGCACCATTCAGCGGACGCGCGAGAAGAAGATCCAGGTGCACGTGCGCGCCATCTGGGATTCGGCGCACTTCAATCAGAACACGACCTCGGGCGACATGAACGACCGGCAGGGCACGTGGGTCTACTGGAGAGAGGACTGAGATGGCGCACAAGATCCTCGGCATCGACCTCGGCGCGTGGTCGGTCAAGGTGGCGGAGATGGAGGCGGGGTTTCGCACGGCGAAGCTCGTCGGCCTCTATGAAAAGCCGCTGTTGCCGCGCGAAGAGGGCGAGAGCGACTTGCAGCGGGCGGCGCGCACGGCGGGGGAATTGATCGCCGAGGAGCGGCTGGAAGCGGAGATGTGCGCCACCACGCTCGGCGGCGAGGCGACGCTCCGGCTCATTACCTTGCCGTTCTCCGATCCGAAGAAGATCGAGCAGGTGCTCGGTTATGAATTGGAGTCGCAGATATTGGGTGAGCTGGAAGGGTTGGTGATTGACAACGTCATTGCCAACTCGACTGGGACGTCGACAAACGTGATCGCAGTGGCGGCGCCCAAAGAGATGGTGCGCGCGGTGATCGAGGCGCTGGCGGCGATCTCGGCGGAGCCGCGCGTCGTCGGGGCGGCGGCGCTGTCGTACGCGGCGCTGCGCGGGCACGCGTTCGCCGACGAGGCGGCGCCGCAAGTCATTGTCGACATCGGACACAAACATACGCACGTCTGTGTCACGCAGGGCTCGGGCGTTTTGTTCGCGCGATCGATTCCGCGCGGCGGCGAAGACGTCAATGCGGCGCTGATTGAACAGTTCAAGCTCGATCCGGCGGGCGTCGAGGACGCGAAGCATCATCAGGCGTTCATCGCGCCGGCGGGATCGGCGGCGGAGTCGCCGCAGCATCGGCGCGTGGACACCGTGGTGCGCGAGGCGGTGCGGCCGGTGGTGCGCGAGATTCGCCAGACGCTGGCGGCGTATCGCGCGGGCGGCGGGGCGCAGCCGGAGCGGTTGCTGCTCACCGGCGGCGGCGCGCGATTGCGCGGACTGCTCGAGCATCTGGAAGTCGAATTGGGATTGCCGACCTCGCGATTGGAATTGCGATCGCCGCAGGACGATCCGTTCGTCGGCGAGGAGCTGACGGGATCGGAGCGGCTGGGAAAATCGCTGCCGGCGCAGGCGCTCGGATTGGCGCTGGCCGCGGCCGCGCCGGTGCCGCAGGTGAACTTGCGCAAAGGCGACCTGGCGTATCGATCCGATTATTCGTATTTGCGCGGTAAAGCCGGATATCTGACCGCGGCGATATTGGCGATACTGATGTTCGCGGCGGTCAATGCGGCGGCGTCGCTGCGCGGCTTGCGCAAAGAGGCCGAGGGGCTGGAGGCGCAGCTCAAGCGCGAGACGGTGGAGCTGTTCGGCGAGGCGCGGCTCGACGGTAAAGCGGTGTCGGAGGAATTGCGGCAGGGGCCGAAGGGCGGAGGCGCGCCGCCGATTCCGAGCATGAGCGCGTACGATCTGCTGGACGAGATCTCGCGGCACGTGCCGCCGCCCGATAAGGGAAAGCTCGATTTATTGGAGCTCACGATCAAATCCAAAAAGATTTATATCAAAGGCACTGCGGAGAGCGCGGCGCAGGTGGACGAGCTGGCGGCGTCGCTGGAGAAGGTGGACTGCTTCGAGAAGGTGGAGAAGGGCAAGATCTCGTCGGTGACGATGCGCGCGTCGGGCGACGGGACGAGCAAAGAGGACAAGCCCACCGAGCTCAAGCAGTTCGATCTCACCATAAACGCGACGTGCAATTGAGGGTGTCATGATCTTCGGCGACAAGCTCAACGCGCTTCGCGACAAGTTCGAGCGGCTCTCGCAGCGCGAGCGCACCATGGTGACCGCGCTCGGCGTGACGTTCGTGGTGATGGTGACGCTCATCGTCGGGTTCTTGATCACCGACGGGCTGTCGTCGCTCGGCGAGCGCAACGCGGACATGCGGCAGGCGCTCAAGGACATCGAGACGCAGCGCGATGGGTATCTCAAGGCCAAAGCCAAGGGGGCGCAGCTCGACGCGCGCATCGGGCACCAGCCGATTCAGCTCTCGGGATATCTCGAGCAGGCGGCCAAAGAGTCGGGCGTGGAGATCCCCGAGTCGAACGAGCGGCAGGCGACGGCGGCGGGCAAGCTGTTCATCGAGCGCTCGGTGGAGCTGCGGCTCAAGTCGGTGCGGCTCGAGGCGCTGGCGGCGTTTTTGAAAAAGATCGAGACCGGGCCGAACCTGGTGCTGGTGACGCAGCTCAGCGTGCGCACGCGCGACGACAAGCACCAGGAGCTGGACGTGGAGATGACGGTCTCGACGTGGGAGCACGCGCCGAAAGAGAAACCGGGCGCGACGAAAAAGGGAGACAAGACGTGATCGAGCTGCCGGCGATTCCGCTCAAGGTGCGGCGCGCGCTCGTGTGGGTCGGGTATCCCGCGTTCGCGGTCGTCGTCGCGATCTTGACGATGTACGTGACGCTGCCGCGCGATCGGATCAAGGATCGGTTGGAGCAGCAGCTCTCGAGCGATCCGATGAGCGGGCAGCCGCTGGCGCTCGGGCTCGATACCACGATCGAAGATGTTTCGTTGACGCTGTTCTCGGGGCTGGGGATTCGCGGCGACAATTTACTGTTGCGTACGCGGCCGACGGCGCCGGACGCGAAGCCGGCGCGCATCTCGATCGACGACGCGACGGTGCACGTCGGGCTGTTCGGGCTGATCTTCAATCGGCCGACGTACACGTTCAAGATTCACGGGTTCAAAGGCATCGCGTCGGGGGCGGTGGATCTTTCGGTCGACGAGTCGGCGTTGAATCTGGCGATCGGCGGCGTGGATTTGGGGAGCGCGCCGCCGGGGCTGATCGGGTTGCCGCTCGAGGGCACGCTGTCGATGACGCTGGACGCGAAGGCGCCGAAGAACCTGGCGGGGAACGCGGAGGGATCGCTCAACCTGACGATCGAGGACGCGGCGATCGGCGACGGCAAGGCGAAGCTGACGGTGCCGGGGGATCCGTTCTTGAGCCAGGGCGTGACGTTTCCGCGCATTCGGCTCGGGCGGATCGCGGGGCAGGCGGTGATGGAGAAGGGCAAGGCGAAGCTCGACGGGTTCGTGGTGCACTCGGGGGACGTGGATTTGACGCTCGAGGGGTATATCGAGCTGCGCGATCCGATCTCGATGTCGCAGGTGCACGCGTTCTTGAAGTTCAAGCCGTCGGAGGCGCTGGTGAAGCGCGAGCCGACGATCGACCTGATGAACAACGCGCTCGGGGCGATGGCCAAGCGGCCGGATGGGTACATCGGGTTTCAGCTGACGGGGCCGCTCGGGGCGGTGTTCGTGATGCCGAGCAAGGATCCGCCGCCGGGGGTGACGGTGCGCGCGATGGCGGCGGGGACGGTCTCGGCGGCGCCGCCGGCTGGAGCGTCGCCGGCGCCGACGATGTTGCCGCCGCCGCCGGCGCCGCCGCCGCACGTGGTGGCGAATCCGGAGCCGGAGGAGGCGCCACAGCCTGCGCCGCAGCCGCCGCTTCCGCCGCCGCCGCCGCCGAGCGCGACGCCGCAGCCGACGTCGGTGCCGCCGCCGGCCGCGGCGCGCGCCAATCTCGGACGCGCGCTCGACGAGCTGACGGCGACCGGCAAGCACGGCGAGGATCCGTCGACGCCGCCGCCACCGCCGCCGAATCCGGAGGGCGGGCCGGTGGTGCCGAAAGTCGAGTAGCGAAGTGCGCGCGTTCGCGCGAGGCGCGTCGTGCGCGTTTGCATGCGCGTTCGCGCTCGCGCTCGTGCTGCTCGCGGCGTCGGGCGTGGCGCGCGCGGATGCGACGGTGGGATCGCCGAGCGCGCGGGCCGGCGATCGCTGCGCTGCGCTCGGCGCGGATCATCCCACCCCGAGCGCGACGGCGAGCGCGGCGCCGAGCGGGCGCAAGAGCGGGAACGGCCTGGCGCGGCGCGAGCTGACGGAGGACGAGCGGACGCGGGTGGCGGCGCTCGACGCGGCGATCGCCGGGCCCGACGAGGCGGCGCGCGGAGCGGCGCGCTACCGGCGGGCGCGGATCTTCTACGAGGCGAATCAGTGGGCGGAGGCGGCGCGCGGATTTTGCGACGCGCTCGAGCGGCCGCACCCGACGGAGCTGTCGCTGTACGCGGCGGAGCTGCTGCTCGACTGCTTGAACGCGCTCGGCTGGTACGACGAGCTGGAGCGCGCGGCCGAGCGCTATCGCGCGTGGCCGGAGCTGGCGAAGGATCGATCGTTCGTCGAGATCTGCGATCGCATCCGCGCCGGGTTGTGGCGGATGCACGCCGAGCGGCTGGATCACGAAGAGCGGTTCGCGGAGTCGGCGGCGCTGTATCTGCGGATCGCCGATCGATTCAAGAGCGATCCGCGGCTCGACGAGATCCTCTACAACGCGGCGGTGTCGTTCGATCGCGCGGGGGACGCGGCGGCGGCGGCGGCGGCGCGCAAGCGGCTGATCAAAATCAAACCCGACAGTCCGCTGGCGAAGAAGGCGGCGGCGCAGCTCAGTCGCTGATGCCGTAGCGGCGCGCCTTGTCGCAGAGCGTGGACTTGGGGATGCGCAGCGCGTGCGCCGCCGCGCGCTTGTTGCCGCGGTGGCGGCGGATCGCCTTCTCCAGCACGTCGCGCTCGATCTCGAGGTACGGGCGGTTGTCGATGCGCACCACCTCGCCGCTCTCGTCGCCCGCGCCGAGCGGCGGGCGCAGCTCGAGATCGCGCTCGTCGATCACCGGGCCGCCGAGCACCGCCGCGCGGCGCAGCACGTTCTTCAGCTCGCGCACGTTGCCGGGCCACGGGTGCGCGGCGAGCGCGGTCATCGCGCGCTCGGTGATGCGGCAGCGGCCGGACTGTCCGTCGAGCTCGTCGAGCAGGTGGCGCACCAGCGCGCGCAGATCGGACGCGCGCGCGCGCAGGGGCGGCGTCTCGAGGATGGCGCCGTTCAGGCGGTAGTAGAGGTCTTCGCGGAAGCGGCCGGCGGCGACCGCGGCGCGCAGATCGACGTGCGTCGCCGCGATCACGCGAACGTCGACGGGCAGCTCGCGGTCGGCGCCGACCGGCCGCACCACGCCGCTCTCGAGCGCGCGCAACAGGCGCGGCTGCAGCGCCGGCGGCAGCTCGCCGATCTCGTCGAGGAACAGCGTGCCGCCGTCGGCCTCCTGAAAAACGCCGGCGCGCTTGAGCGTGGCGCCGGTGAACGCGCCGCGCTCGTGGCCGAACAGCTCGCTCTCCACCAGCTCCTTCGGGATCGAGCCGCAGTTGACCGGCACGAACGCGCCCGCGCGCCCGCTCTGGCGATGCAGCGCCAGCGCCACCAGCTCCTTGCCGGTGCCGGTCTCGCCGGCGACGAGCACCGGCAGATCGCTCGACGCGAGCAGCCCGATGTCGCGCCGCAGCCGCTGCATCGGCGGCGACTCTCCGACGAGCGGCGAGTCGTCGGCGCCGGCGTACGCCACGCGCAGCCGCGTCGAGCCGAGCTCCACGATCGCGCCGGCGCGCAGCTCCGCCGTCGAGACGCGCAGGCCGTTGACGAACGTGCCGTTGGTGGACTCGAGATCGCGCACCTCGCAGCCGCGCGCGTTCACGTCGATCACGCAGTGGTGGCGCGACACCGAGAGATCGCGCAGCACGATCTCGTTCGAGCGCGATTGACCGATGGTGACCGGGTGATCGAGGCGCACCTCGCCGCCGTCGGCGAGCTTGAGCGCGAGGCGGCCGTTCGGCGGCGTCGACGACGGCAGCGGACGGGTGGTGATGCCGGTGGTCTGCGGATGGATCTCCGTCGACGGCACGCCGGTGAAGCGCGCGTCGAGCACGATCGGTGCGCCCATTTTCAAAGCCCCCTTGCGTGATCGTTTTCGGCAAACGCGCGGGGCGAGTTGCGCAAAAAGATTGCAATCGTTTTGCAAAGACAACTTTGTGAGATTGATTGCGCGGCAAACTGCCGCAACCGAATCAAGGGCCGAGGCCGATCCACTCCTCGCCGTCGGCGGCGATCTCCTTCTTCCAGATCGGCACGTCGGTCTTGAGGCGCTCGATGGCGGCGCGGCAGGCGTCGAACGCGGCCGCGCGGTGCGGCGCCGACGCGGCGATCACCACCGCCGCTTCGCCGACGGCGAGCGCGCCCACGCGGTGCACGATCGCCAGGCGCACGCCGGGCAGCTCCTCGGCGATGCGCTGCGCGATCTCCGCCAGCTTGCGCTCGGCCATCGGGCGGTAGGCTTCGTACTCGAGGCGCACGATGGTCTTGCCGCGGCTGCGGCTGCGCACCACGCCGGTGAAGGTGGCGATGCCGCCGTGCTCGTCGGCGCTGACCGCGCGCACGACCTCGGCGAGCTCGAGCGGCTCGTCGGTGACGCGGAACAGGCCGGCGCCGCCGGAGACCGGCGGGATGAGCGCCACCTCGGCGCCGTCGGCGAGGCGGTGATCGCCGGAGACGAACTCGCGATCGACGGCGACCTTGACGGCGGCGCGCAGGGCGGCGAGCGGCGCGCGGCGGGCGGCGAGCACGTCGAGCAGATCGTCGACGGTGGCGCCGTCGGCGAGCTCGAGCGATTCGCCGTCGAGCTTGAGCCGCTCGCGGACGACCGCGAAGTAGAGGACGCGCACCGTGACGCTCACGGCGGAAATCTAGCATGGCGGCGAGGGCAAAAAAAAACGGGGCCGCCCCGAAGGACGGCCCCGTGAAGAACGAGAGCGCCGGCTAGTGGTTGACGAGGCCGAAGTAGCCCTTGCCGCCGGTGAAGAACACGGTGTGGCCCATCGTGCCCGTCGGGTTCGCGCTGAGGCGAACCAGCGCGAGCAGCGCCGAGCCGCCGGTCTGGCCGCCGAGCATCTGCGTGATGGCGGCCTTCTTGAGCGTGACGGTGCCCGAGCCGAGCTGCTCGGCGCACTGCGCGGTGCCGTAGTTCTGCGTGATGCCGAACTTCTCGCGCGAGTTGGTGCTGACGATGGCGAGGAAGCCGGCGAGATCGAGGATGCCGGTGGCGCCCGACGGGCAGCCCATGCCCGGCGTGGTCGAGCCGTCGCAGCTCCAGGTGACGGTGAGGTCGGCCGAGCCGTCGAGCACGACGCCGCCGAACGGATCGGCCGGGTTGGCCGGCGCGGCGCCCGCGACGTTGATGATGGTCATCGGCGCGGCGATGGTGCCGGCGAGCGGCACCGACTCGTTCGAGAGCGCGCCGTAGCCCGAGCCGCCCGCCAGGTTCTCGGTGAGCGTGGCGCCGGTCGCGATCGGGTGCTGCTCGCAGAGCGTGATGGTCGTGCCGCCCGGTCCGAACGGGCCGCTGTGAGGATCGGTGCCCGCCGGGCAGGTGACGCCGCCGGTGAGGATGACCGGGAACGCCGGGAACACGACCGAGAGCGGCGACTCGCCCTCGATGTTGCCCTTCATGTCCGTGCTCGGGTTGCCGAAGATGCAGCCGTAGAACGGCAGCGTCGCGCCGCCCCACGCGCAGTGGATGGTATCCGGAATCGGCGGGTTGTAGACCACCATCGCCGGCGGCGTGTTCGCGTCGGCCGCGTACAGCGCCGTCGAGTAGCCCTTGTACGAGATGATGCCCGCGTCGACGTCGAAGTTCGGGAACGGACCGGTGAGCTGGTTGTAGCGGTTGCTGGTGCAGCCGTGCACCATGCCCGCGGCGCCCGAGAAGTCGGAGTCGATGTACTGCGGATTGGAGGCGAACATCGCCACCGATTGCTGCGAGAACAGGATGTGCGTGAACGGCGCGGGCTGTTCGCTGCCGGCGGTCGCGCCCGGCTTGTAGAACGTGCCGCCGATGTCGGCGAGCGTCAGCTGCGCGGTCGCCAGCGGCTGCTGGAGATCGGGGCCGGTCGCGATGTCGGCGTTGGACCGCAGGTCCTGGCTCACCGAGAGATCGATCGACCCATCCTGGCCGCCGGTGGTGTCGTCGCCGCAGCCCGCAACCGCAAAGCTCATCGCCGCCGTAAAGGCGACGATCCCTCTAATAGCCACCACTCTCATCACGACCTCCTAAAGACAAGTTGTTAACCACGGGACAACGATTATAAGCCGGAGCGGAAAGTCAAAGCAAGCAACGTTCACCGCAAAATGCGCGCGCGCCGATCGAATCGCACCGGGCGCGGATCGAAACGTTGATCGCCGGGCCCTCGCGAATACAACCATCGAGAAGCGCACGAGGTCTCGCCGCGGGGTGTGGATAAATTGCCGGGCGCGGTGGGGCGAG
>Ga0070741_10013012_pt1 | contig 14839 bp, 13 predicted proteins | sample Coa_R1_4_FD_66440 | JGI IMG/M metagenome (GOLD analysis project Ga0070741, IMG submission 66440) | Surface soil microbial communities from Centralia Pennsylvania, which are recovering from an underground coalmine fire - Coalmine... | ecosystem: Environmental > Terrestrial > Soil > Unclassified ...
TTTCCGCCACGTTCAGCGTCACCGTGTACGACCCCTCATCGGCGTAGGTGTGCGGTCCGCTCAGCGTGAACGAGCCGGATCCGCCGCTCACCGTCGCCGAGCTCGTGACCCCGTCGCCCCAATCGATCGTCGCCGTGAAATCGGCAGCCGTTTTCGTCGTGTCGACGTCGGTGAACGATCCTACGCTGCCGGTGAAGCTCGTGTATTCGGCCGCCGAGAAATTCGTCGCGGTTACCGACAGGTTGCTGTTGTTGATGACGGCGGTGCTGGTCGTCGTTGCCGTGGCCGTGCCGGGCGCATCGTCTGACAAGGTGACCATGACGGGGTAGTTCCCTGTTGCGGCGTAGGTGTGCGTGCCGCTGACCTGGAACGCGCCGCTGCCGCCAGAGACGACGCCGGCCGAGGTCGTGGCGTCGCCCCAATCGATCGTCGCGGTGAAATCGCTCGCGGGCGTCGCCGTGAGCGTGTCGCTGAACGTGGCGACCGTGGTCGAGAACGAGACGCCGGCACGCGCGTGGAACGTCAGCGGCGTGCCCGAGAGCGCGTCGCGCTCCGTGACGGTAGCCGTGTCGGTTGCGGTCGCTGTGCCGGTGCCGGGCGCCACGTCGGAAATCGTCACCGTAACCGTGAACGAGCCGTCGTCGGCGTAGGTGTGCTGGCCGAGCACGTCGAAGGCGCCGGAGTTGATCCCGATCGTACCCGCGGTGGGAGGCGTACCGTCGCCCCAGTCGATCATCGTGGTGAAATCGCTGGGCGTTGCGCCCGGATTGTCGTCTTCGAACGTTGCGACGATATCGTTGAATTGCGCTTGCTCGCCGATCGAGAAGTCGACGGGAAACGCCGTGATGACCGTCGCGAACGAAGCGATGGGCGCGATGCCTGCCAGAAGGCCGATCAATGCGACGAGCGGCGACTTCGCCAACCAAGACCGATGCGTCATGGGGCCCCCCGGCCTATGCGACGGATGTGCGGCGCACGATAGCGGAACCGTGCTGCGCTTCGCAATACGCCCCCGCGATTGTTGACAGGGTGCGACGGTCCGCCGCGCCGATGCGTCGATGGCGCGATCCTATCCGGTGTCGCAGGACCGTCCGCGAAGGAGCTCCATGCCGTCCCAGCACTGCCGCATCCAGACCGTACTCGTCGTCGTGCCCCCGCGCCTTCTGCTGCTCGACATCGCAGGACCCGTCGAGGTGCTGCGCAAGGTCGACCAGATCCAGGAGAGCATCCGTTTCGACGTGCGCTACGTCGGCCCGTCGGCGGCGCTCGCGAGCTCGATCGGGCTCTCTCTCGCGAACGTCGAGCCGCTGCCGAACGAGATCCCGGACGGCGCGATGATCGTGATTCCGGGAAACGTGACGCGTGTGCTGGGCGCGCCGCCGGGCTGCGCTGAGCGAGAAGACGCCGACGAGACGGCGATCGTCGCCTGGCTGCGCAGCGCCGTCGATGACTGCCATCGCGTCGTCTGCATCTGCAACGGCGCATTCCTCGCCGCGCGCGCGGGCCTGCTCGACGGGCGCGAATGCACGACGCACCACACGTGCACGGACGAGTTGCAGGCGCTCGCGCCGCGTGCGCGCGTGCGCGAAAACCGCATCTTCGTCGAGGACGGGCCGTGCCTGACGAGCGCCGGCGTCACCGCAGGCGTCGATCTCATGCTGCACGTCGCCGCGCAGATGCTCGGCCCGGCGCTCGCGCTCGCCGTCGCGCGGTTCCTCGTCGTGTATTTGCGCCGCAGCAGCAGCGATCCGCAGCTCTCGCCCTGGCTCGAAGGCCGCAACCACCTGCATCCGGCAATCCATCGCGTCCAGGATGCGATCCTCGCCGATCCGGCGCGGCCCTGGCGCCTCGGCGATCTCGGCCGGCTCGTCCACGTCTCGGCGCGCACGTTGTCCAGGCTGTTCAACGCGCAAACGCAGATGAGCGTCACCGACTACGTCAACCGCGTGCGCATCGCACTCGCGCGCGAACTCGTCGAGCAGAGCCGGCTCGATATGGAAACCGTCGCCGAGCGCGCCGGTTTCGCGTCGGCGCGGCAGTTCCGCCGTGCTTGGTCGCGGCTCTACGGCGCACCGCCTCGCGAATCGCGCCGCTCCGCGCCCGCAGCGGAACAGCAAGCCGCGATTCCCGCCGGTTGACTCCGCTGCGAGGGCACGCTTCGCCGGCGCCGCGTTGGCGCGATCCGTCCGTTCATCGTCTCGACCGAGGCTTTCCGCAACGCGTCGCCTGCCGATAATCGATCTCGCTCGGCGCGCGGGCAACCCCCACGGCAATCACGGAGAGATACGACGATGAGACGAGTCGCGAAGTTGATTTGTATACTCACGGCGGGCTGCGTTCCCGGGCTCGCGCTCGCCGGGCCCACGCTGACGACGATCTATACCTTCACGGGCGGCGCCGACGGCGGTTCGCCGGGCGCCGGCCTCGTCGAGGGTCGGCACGGCGTGTTGTACGGGACGACCGAAGCCGGCGGCGCCGGTGCGGCCGGTACCGTATTCCAGCTCGCTCCGCCGCGGAACGGCGCGGGCGCGTACGCGCTCACGACGCTCCACAGCTTCGCGGGCGGCGACGACGGCGCCGATCCGACCAACATCGTCGCCGACCGCTACGGCAATCTCTACGGCGTCACGAGCGCCGGCGGCGGGTCGTCGGCGTGCTCCGGCGGATGCGGCACCGTGTTCGCGCTCACGCCGCCCGCGCCGGGCGAGACGAACTGGAGCGAAACCGTGCTGCACGCGTTCAGCGGTGCGGCGGACGGGCGCTTCCCGAGCGGTCTCGCTTTCGACGACGACGGCAATCTCTACGGCTTCACCTGGGGCGGCAGCGGCGCCTGCCATGCGGGCTGCGGCACGGTCTACGAACTGCGCCGGCCGCGCCACGGCGGCTCGTGGCAATATGCGACATTGTATACTTTTGCGAACGACGCCGACGGCCACGGTCCTTTCGGCATCCCGCTCATCGATCGGGCCGGCGCGATCTACGGCATCGCCTATTCGGGCGGCACCGGCGCGGCGACGCCGGACGCGTGCGCGCCGTTCGTCGGCTGCGGCGAAGTCTTCAAGCTGACGCCGCCCGACGACGACGATTCGACATCTGCGACCTGGACGAAATCGACGCTGTGGGCGTTCGACGGCGCCAACGGCACCGGCGCGTTCAACTCGCTCACGATGGACGAGCATGGCAATCTGCTCGGCCTCACGAACGAGGGCGGTACGTCGCCGGCTTGCCCGGCCGTCGCCGGCGCGTATCCGGCGGGTTGCGGCACCGCGTTCGAGCTCGATCGGCCGACCTCGCGCGGCGGCGCATGGAGCGAGCGCGTGATCTGGAATTTCACGAGCGACGCCGACTCGGCCTATCCGGCGGACAGCAAGTTGACGCCCGTCGCGGGCGGCTACGTCGCCTCGACGAGCGGCGGCTCGACCGACCCCATCGGCCTCTACGGAGCGATCGTCGAGTTCGTTCCGCCCGGTCATGGCAGGACCGCGTGGACCGAGAAGACCTTGTTCACGTTCGCGAACGATGCGAACGGCGCGGTGCCGGTCGGTGTGCTGCTCGAAGCGGACGGCGCGATCTACGGCACGACCTATGGCTATTCCGGCCCGGCCGCGGCCGGCACGGTGTTCAAACTCGTGCCTTGACCCCTAGCGCACGATGCCCCCGGGGACGCCCAGCAGGAAGCCGGGCGTCCTCTTTTTCGCCGCGCAGTAAGGCGCGGCGTTCCGCCGAGCCGCCTCGATCCTGCTAGACTTCGCCGCTCCGCGGCCGCGCGCATCCTTCGTCTTACGAGGACGCACACCCAGGCCGGCTGCCGGACGTCGAAACCCCACCCCGCCTCGCCGGCGGCAAGCGTGGGACAGCACCTCGCACGGGCTTCGGGATCTATGATCGTCGGAATCGACTTGGGCACCACGAATTCGCTGGTCGGCGCATACACCGCGGAAGGTCCAACGCTTTTCAAGAACACGCTCGGCGACCTGCTCACGCCCTCGGTCGTCAGCGTCGACGAAAACGGCGACGTCATCATCGGCCAGGCGGCGCGCGACCGCATGGTGAGCCATCCCAACGTGAGCGTCGCCGCATTCAAACGCTGGATGGGCAGCGGTCGCGAGACGCGGCTCGGCACGCGGAGCTTCCGGCCGGAGGAACTGTCGGCGCTCCTGCTGCGTTCGCTGATCGCCGACGCCGAAGCGGCGCTCGGCGCGAAGGTCGACGAGGCCGTGATCAGCGTGCCCGCGTATTTCTCCGATGCGCAGCGCAAGGCGACGCGGGCGGCCGGCGAGCTCGCCGGCATCAAGGTCGAGCGCCTCATCAACGAGCCGACGGCGGCCGCGCTTGCGTACGGCTTGCAGGAACGCAAAGGCGGCGGGCGCTTCCTCGTGTTCGATCTCGGCGGCGGCACGTTCGACGTATCGATCCTCGAATTGTTCGAAGGCGTCGTCGAAGTGCACGCGAGCGCGGGCGACAATTTCCTCGGCGGCGAGGATTTCCTCGAAGTGCTCGTCGCCGCATGCTTGAGCGATTCCGGCATCGACCGCAACACGCTCGACGCGCGCGAGCTCGGCCAGCTGCGCCATCGGCTCGAACGCGTGAAGCGCGAGCTCAGCGCCAACGCACTCGTGCGCGTGGAGCTTCGCCTGAAGGACAAGAGTACCGCGTGGGAAATCGGCGAGGAACGCTTCTCGAAGCTTTCCGACGAGCTCGTGCAGCGCATGCGCGCACCGCTCGAGCGCGCGATGCGCGACGCCAAGCTCACGCCGGCGGATCTCGACGAAATCGTGCTCGTCGGCGGCGCCAGCCGCATGCCGCTCGTGGCGCGCCTCGTCTCGCGCATGTTCGGCCGGCTGCCGCTGCGCCACGTGAATCCCGACCAGGCCATCGCGCTCGGTGCGACGATCGCGGCCGGGCTCAAGGTGCGCGACGAACGCCTCGAAGAAGTGATCCTCACGGACGTCTGCCCGTACACGCTCGGCACCGAAGTGTCCAAGCGCGACCACAGCGGCGAGCCGCAATCGGGATTTTTCCATCCGATCATCCACCGCAATTCGACCGTGCCGGTGAGCCGCGAGGACGCGTTCTATCCGATCACCGAACACCAGAAGCGCCTGCTCATCGGCGTTTTCCAGGGCGAGAGTCCGCTCGTCGACAAGAACATCAAGCTCGGCGAGCTCGAAGTGCCGCTCGCGCCGGCGTCGAAAGCGAAGGACGAACGCGGCGTGGTCGTGCGCTTCACCTACGACATCAACGGCGCCTTGCAGGTGGAGGCGAAGGTGCTCGCGACGGGCAAGGTTTACGAGCTCCTGCTCCAGCAGAACGCCGGACTTCTGAGCGAAGCCGAGATCCGCGCGCGCTTCGCTGCGCTCGCCTCGATCAAGGTGCATCCGCGCGAGAAGCAGGAGAACGTGGCCGTCCTCGCACGCGCCGAGCGCCTCTACGAGGAGGTCATCGACCAGCGCGAAGCGATCCAGGAATGGATCGTGCGCTTCCAGAGCATCGTCGACACGCAAGACGAGGCGCGCATTCGCGAGGAACGCGAGGCGCTGACCAAGGCGCTCGACGAGCTCGAGGCGCACGTGTGAATCCGTTCGCGTACCTCGGTCTGCCGCGCGATGCGGACGAGCGATCGATAAAACGCGCTTACGCGCAGCGCCTGCGCGAGGTGCGCCCGGATACCGATGCCGAAGGATTCCAGGCCCTGCACTCCGCGTACAAGGCGGCGCTCGAGCTTTGCCGCCGCCGACCTGCCGCACACGCGGTCGCGGTGCGCGAGGTCAACGAGCTCGTCGCAGTGGATGTTGAGGACGTCGCGCGCTCCGAACCGACCGTGAGCGTGACCTGGCCGATGCCGGCCAGCGCGGCGCCGGCTGCGGGGATGCCGCTTGCGGTATTGGCGGACGCCGAAGAGATCGCCGTCCCGCCGTCGGGACCGCAGGTAACGGTGGCGTGGTCCATGCCGACCCTCGAAGCGCGGCCGCTCGCGTCGCCTGCGCCGATACCGGAGCCGGTCGTCGTGCTCGACGACGAGCCCGCTGCCGCGCCGCCGTCGCCGCACGTGACCGTGGCGTGGTCGCTGCCGCCGGGCGCCGCCGTGCGGTCGCTCCCGCCACAGGCGCCTCGGCCGAGCGCTGCGCCGTTCGACTTCCTGCGTTTCGTCGATGCGTTCGCCGAGGTTGCGCGCCGCGGCCATGCGCCCGCGCTCGCGCAATGGCTGCGCGACCAGCCGGCGCTTTGGTCGATCGAGAACAAGACGCTCGCGGGCAGGCGCCTCGTCGCCGCACTCGAGGAACGCGAGCCGCCGATGCCCGACGAATGCTTCGACGCCGCGCTCGCGTTCTTCGATCTCCATCACGTGCTCGCCGGGCTCGATGCCGTTGCGACCTTGCGTTTGCGCCGGCGCTTGGCGCTCAAATTCGAGCTCGCGCCCGAGAATTTCAGCGGCCTCGTCGGACGCATGCGCAAAGCGCCGGCCGTCATGCAGACGGAGAAGCAAGTCAGGGCGATGCTGTCGGCGCTGTCGACGCCCGTCGATTGGCGCACCATGCTTCGACATCTGCATCCAGCGTATCCCGCCGAGGTCGCCAAATTCGTCCAGCGCTTGAGCCTCGGCAGGCCCGAAGACCTGCCGCCGCCCATCGACGCCGCGACGGTGGGCTTTTGGCTCGATGCCGCAAATCGCGCAGCGATCCGCAGACCGCGGCTCATCATGGGCGCGCTGCGCTGCGCCGCGCTCGTGGCGGCGCTCGCGCTCTTCGCCGCGTTCGGCGCCGTGCTCAAGCCGGACCTCGCCTGGCTCGGTGCGCCGATCTTCGCGCTGGTGCTATCGCTCGGTTGGGTGGCGCTGCTCGGCGGTCAGGCCGTGTATCGCTGGCAGACGGCCCAGCAGTCGCGCAGCGAGACCGGTTACGCACGCTGGTTGCGACTCGGCCTGATCCCCGCGCTCGCCGCGGCGGCCGTGCTGCTCACCCATGTCGTGAACGCAGCGGTCGGCGCGATGGTCGTCGTGTTCTCGCTATGGCTCGCCGTCGCGCGTTATCGGCGCCGCGCCGGTCGACCCAAGCTCCAAATCGGCAATTGGTGGCGCCTCGTGTTCCTGCTGCCGGCCGCACGTGGCGCGATCGCCGCGCTTTTCCTGCTCGCGCAAGTGGCCGACGTCGGCGCGGGGATCGTGCTCGCGATCTGGCTGGCGGATCTCTGGAAGCAGCGCCATTTCCTGCGCGCCGCGTGATTTGGAGCCCGCGGCGCCTTCGCTGTAGACTGCGCGCCCGAAGAATTTCCGCCTCGTGCATGAGCCAGATTTCCGTCCCCGTCTCGTTCGGCGAACTCGTCGACAAGCTCACGATTCTCGAGATCAAAGCCGAGCGCATGCGCGACGCCGCCAAGCTCGCGAACGTGCGCGCCGAGCTCGAGCTGTTGAGCGCGACGTGGGCGGCCGATCCCGCGGCGCGCACCGACATCGGCGCCGAACGCGCGCGCCTCAAGACGATCAACGAAACGCTCTGGGACATCGAGGACCGCATCCGGCTCAAGGAAAAAGCGCAGGCGTTCGATGCCGAGTTCGTCGAACTCGCCCGCGCCGTGTATTTCCGCAACGACGAGCGCGCCGCGGTCAAGCGCGAGATCAACCTCAAGCTCGGCTCGGCGCTAGTCGAAGAGAAATCGTACGAGGAATACGCGCCGAAGTAGTCCGTTTGCAGAGCCGTTCGCGTCGGTGTCGTGCTCAGGGCGAACGGAGAATGCCACTCCTTGCCGAAGCGAACGCTTCGAAGCGCTCGATCACGTCGTCGACGGCGATCAGATCCATGACGCCGTCGTGCTCGAGTTTCGTTCCCCAGGCGAGCTCGGCGGCGGGTTTGCCGCGGAATTTGCGCGCCGCCGCGTCGTAGCGGTCCACGCACCAGCGGCGGTCGGAATAGGGACCCGAGCGATGCGGATTGCTCGCGGCGTGCAGGCCGAGCACGGGCGTGCCCACCGCATTGGCCATGTGCATGGGGCCGGAATCGGGCGCCAGCACGAGCGTGGCGCGGCCGAGCAGCGCGAGCAGCTGTTTGAGCGTGTCCTTGCCGATCAGGTCGATGGGTGTACTTTTTGCTTTTTCCACAATGGCGTCGCCGAAGGCGCGCTCGAACGCGCTCGGACCGCCGCACAGCACGACGCGCCACCCGCGCTGCGAGGCATGATCCACGACGGCGGCGTAGCGCTCGGGCCGCCAATTGCGCACGCGATGGCTCGAGCAGGGGCTGACGAGCAGCGTCGGCGCGGCGCCCGGCAGGTGCGCGGCGGCGAACTCGTGGGCCGCATCGGGAACCGGGATGTCCCAGCGCACGTCGGTCTGGCGCAAGCCGAGCGGCTCGAGGAAGCTCGCCATCGCGTCGAGCACGTGTTCGCCGCTGCGCGGTTCGATGCGCCGATTGACGAACAGACCGTGGAGATCCTTCGAGCGGGCGCGGTCGTAGCCGATGCGGAGCGGCGCGTTCACGAGCGCGCTGACGAGATTCGCGCGCAGCGCCACTTGCATGTGCAGGAGCGCGTCGAAGCGGCGTCCGGCGAGCGCCGTGCGCAGTTCGCGCAGGCCGCGCCAGCCCTTGGCCTTGTCGAAGATGAGGAATTCCACGCCCGCGATGTCGCCGACCAGGCGGTGCTCGAGCTTGCCGACGATCCAGGTCACGCGCGTGCCGGGCCAGTGGCGCGCGAGCGTGCGCACGATCGGCACGACGTGCGTGACGTCGCCGATCGCCGAGGTGCGCAGCAGGCACAGCGATTGCGGAGGGGCGGGATTTGACGTGGTTCGCATCGCGGCTTGATACACTTGATCGGTTGAAGCCGGGCGGTCCGGCGCAGCGTCGTCTGCGCGGTCCGACCGGGCGAAGAGGCTGCGATGACGCAAGTGACTGTCCAACCGATCGCCGGCGGCGCGATTGTCCTCGACCCGACGCTCGCCGCACAAGCCGGCGGCTTCGATCCGCAATGGTTCGATGCCGACTATTGGCGCGCGCAGGGCCGCGCTGCGCCGACGCCGGGCGGGCGCGGCGCGAGCGTGTTCATCGAGGCCCCGTTCGGTGCGAGCGTGCTGCGCCACTACCGGCGCGGCGGCATGGCCGCGGGCCTGATGGGCGACCGTTACCTGTGGACGGGCGGCGACCGCGTGCGCGCCGTCGCCGAGTTCCGCCTGCTCGCCGCCTTGCGCGAGCGCCGGCTCAACGTGCCGCGGCCGATCGCGGCGCGTTATCGACGCCATGGCCTCTACTATCGCGCCGACCTCATCACCTCGCGCATCGAGGCCGCGGCCACGCTGGCGGAGCTCGTCGCGCGCGGCGCAGCGGACGCCGGCGCCGCTGCGACGATCGGCGCTGCGCTCGCCGAATTCCACGGCGCAGGCGCGTACCATGCCGATCTCAACGCGCACAACGTGCTGTTGCGCGGCGGCGCCGTCTGGCTCGTCGATTTCGATCGCGGCGAGCTGCGCGATCCCGCGCGCGGCTGGCAGCTCGGCAATCTCGCGCGGCTGCGCAGGTCTCTCGTGAAGGTCGGCGCCGCCGCCGCGGGCGAGGCGGCGTTCGACGGCGCGTTCTGGACGCCGCTCATGGCCGCCTACGAACGCGCGCTCGCACGCGCCGAGCCGCATTTTTCCAAGGCGGACACATGAGCTACGCATTGCGCTTTCTCGGTGTCGGCTCGGCCCAGGCCGTCGAGCTCGGTTCTTCGGGCGCCGTGCTCGAGCGCAACGGCGAGCCGCTGCTGCTCATCGATTGCGGGCCCGAGACGCTCACGCGTTATCTCGACGCCTATGGTTCGGCGCCGCGCGCGGTCTACGTCACGCATACGCACATGGACCACGTCGCCGGGCTCGAGCGTTTGTTCTACCGCGTCTATTTCGACGCCGCGCTGAGGGGAAATGTATATTTGTTCACGCATGCCGCACTCGTACCGTACCTGCAGGGGCGCGTAGCCGATTATCCCAATGTCGTCGCCGAAGGCGGCGCGAACTTCTGGGACGCGTTCCGCCTCGCGCCGTGCTCGCGCGGGTTCTGGCACGCCGGGCTCTGGTTCGACGTGTTCGCGACGCGCCATCATGCGCCGATGACTTCGTTCGGCCTCGCGCTGCGCGACGCGTTCGCATGGACCGGCGACACGCGGCCGATTCCGGAGGCGCTCGGCGAATTCGCGCCGGCGCCCGCGCTCATCGCGCACGATTGCGCGCTCCACGGCAATCCGTCGCATACGGGCATCGACGATCTCGAGCGCGAATACGCGGCCGAACAACGTGCGCGCATGCTGATTTATCACTACGGAAGCGCGGACGACGGCGAGGCGCTCGCCGCGCGCGGCTGCCGCGTGGCGCGGCCCGGCGACACCGTACTGCTGCACGATCCGGCGCCCGACGTCGTGCTGGCGCCCGGAGCGGCCGCATGACGCGCGCGCCGATCGCCCATACGCTCGAGGCGCCGCGCGACACGCGCGGGAGACCGCTCAACGACCTGCGCATCTCGGTCATCGACCGCTGCAATTTCCGCTGTCCGTATTGCATGCCCGAAGACGAGTACGCGCACGATCACGTGTTCCTCGCCAAGCAAGACCGCCTGCGCTTCGAGGAGATCGAACGCATCGCGCGCGCCTTCGCCGCGCTCGGCGTGCGCAAGCTGCGCCTGACCGGCGGCGAACCGCTGCTGCGCCGCGACCTTCCCGAGCTCGTGCGCATGCTCGCGCGAATTCCCGGAATCGAGGACATCGCACTGACGACGAACGGCGTATTGCTGCCGCGGCATGCCGAGGCGTTGCGCGAAGCGGGGCTCGAACGACTCACGATCTCGGTCGATTCGCTCGACGCCGGCACGTATCGGCATCTGTCGGGCGGACGCGGCGAGGTCGACGAAGTGCTCGCCGGCATCGCCGCCGCCGAGCGCGCCGGCTTCGCGCGCCTCAAGCTCAACTGCGTGGTGATGCGCGGAATCAACGATGCGCAGGCCACGGATCTCGTCGAGCGTTTCCGCGGCAGCGGCCATATCGTCCGCTTCATCGAGTACATGGACGTCGGCACCGTGAACCGCTGGCGCCGCGATCTCGTCGTGCCGAGCGCCGAGCTCAAGGCGCGCATCGAAGCGCGCTGGCCGCTCGTGCCGCTCGATCCCAACTACCGCGGCGAAGTCGCGCAGCGCTACGCGTTCGCCGACGGCGCCGGCGAGATCGGCTTCATAAGTTCCGTGTCGCAACCGTTCTGCGGCGACTGTTCGCGCGCGCGGCTGTCGGCCGACGGTAAATTGTATACTTGCCTCTTCGCCCAAAGCGGGTACGACCTGCGCGGCCCCTTGCGCGCGGGGCTGGACGATACCGATCTCGTGGCGCTCGTCGCCGAGTGCTGGCGGCAGCGCGGCGACCGCTACAGCGAGCGGCGCGCGGAGCTCGCGGCCGGCGGGCGCGACAGAGTGGAAATGTATACCATCGGAGGATGAGCGTGGCCAATCGCAGAACCAAGGAGACCCTGCGCAGCGAGCGGCGCCAGCGCGAAGGCGCCGCCGGCCGCGGCGAGCTGAGCCACATCGACGCCGAGAACCGGCCGCGCATGGTCGATGTCGGCGCGAAGCCGGCGACGGCGCGCGTCGCCGTCGCGCAAGCCGTCGTGCGCTTCCCGGCCGAGGTCGCGCGCGAGCTCCGCGCGGCCGGCATGCGCGCGGAGAAGGGGCCGATCGTCGACACGGCGATCGTGGCCGGTACGATGGCCGCCAAGCGCACGCACGAGCTGATCCCGTTCTGCCATCCGCTGGCGATCGAACGCTGCCGGTTTTCGATCGTGTTCGAGGCGCCGAACGAGCTCGCGATCCGCTGCGAAGTCGGCGTCACGCACAAGACGGGCGTCGAGATGGAAGCGCTCACGGGCGCGGCGACTGCCGCGCTCACGATCTACGACATGTGCAAGGCGCTGTCGCACGAAATCGAGATCACCGGCGTACGCCTGCTCGAGAAATCGGGCGGCAAGCGCCGCGTGGGCGCGGGCAAGGGTCGCGCATGAAATATCGCATTTTATACTTCGCCTCCCTGCGCGACGCGGCGGGCCACGACAGCGAAGAGTTCGCCTCCGACGCCGCCGATGCGCGCACGGTCTACGACGAGCTCCGCCGGCGCCACGGTTTCGCGCTCGCCGCCGAGCGGCTGCGCGTCGCCGTGAACGGCGAGTTCGCGAGCTGGAGTCGGCCGCTCGCCGACGGCGACGAAATCGCTTTCCTGCCGCCCGTGTCGGGAGGCTAGGCCGCGATGTTCGCGCTCAGCGAAACGCCGATCGACGCCGCCGCGCTGATGCTCGGGCTCGCCCGCCACGAGGCCGGCGCCTGCGTCGCATTCGAGGGCCGCGTGCGCGACAGCAACGAGGGCCGCTCGGTGCGGCGGCTCGACTATCAGGCCTACGCGCCGCTCGCGGCGAGCGAAGGCATGCGCATCCTCGACGAGGCGCGGCAGCGCTTTGCGATCCTCGAGGCGCGTTGTGTGCATCGCACCGGCGCGCTCGCGATCGGCGATCTCGCGGTCTGGGTCGGCGTGGCGGCGGCGCACCGCGGCGCGGCCTTCGAGGCCTGTCGCTACATCATCGACGAGGTCAAGGCACGCGTGCCGATCTGGAAAAACGAGCACTACGCCGACGGCGAATCGGGCTGGCTGCATCCCGACAATACGCCAGTAAGCCTCTGAAGGACGGAATTCAATCTTCAGCTGCCATCGAAGCCGTCGACAAAAATCTCGTCGGCGTTGATCGAGAAGTCGCCTGGCGAGATGTCGAAGAAGATGTTGTCGCTGCAGCGCACTTCCATGCGCGCGGTCGCCGTCGGCAAGTTGGGTGCGGTTACGGTCGCGGCGCCCGTGTTCGGCACGGCGCTCGCGAGCGTCGCGGTGAAGGTCCGGCCGCCGTCCGCTGAGTAGAGCACGTCGACGGCCGCGCAACTCACGGGTGCGATATCGGTACCTGCGACATCCCAGGCGATCGCTTGCGGCGCGTTCTCGATCCAGAGCACGCCGCCCGCGGGTGCGGTCACGCGGAACGGTCCGGCGGCCGCGCTCACGTGCACGGTCGCATCCGTGCTCGCGCTCGCGCCGCCGCCAGGATGGTTGTCGCGCACGGTCGCGCGGAAATGCAGATCGCGCGTCGTCGTCGCCCAGCTTTCGCCGGAAATCTGGCCTCCGGACGGGATCGCGGCGGTGGGATCGTGCACGAGAATGCGCGCCAGCTCGGGCACGAGACGCACGGGGGAGGTCGCCGGCGCGAACGAGCGAAACAAGGGCCGCGTTCCGTCGTCGCCTTCGGGCGGCGCGGCGTTGCCGAGGTCGGTTTCCTCCCAGGCGTAGGTCAGCGTGTCGCCGTCGGCGTCGGCGGCCGACACCATCAGCGCGAATGGCGTTTGTGCAGGAACCGTATGGTCGGGTACGGCAGCGACGACCGGCGCATGGTTCGCCGCGGCGAATCCGACGCCGCAGGTCGCGCCCGTGCCGGCGAGCCGCGAGGCGATCGGCGCCAGGCTCACGGCGTGGAAGTAGGCGTCGGAGTGCGGCTGCAAGTCCGATCCCGCGCAGATGCCCGCATAGCTCATGATCGTGGAGCCGCTGCCGGGCTCGGCTGCCTCGAGCGCCGAGCGGTTGCCGCTGCAGTGGCCGCCCGTGCCGTTGAAGCTGTGCAGCGCGCCAAGCTGATGCCCGAGCTCGTGGGCGAGATAGTCGACCCAGAACGCGTCGCCGTTCGGATTCGAAGAACCCGTCTCGCCCATCGCTTTCTCGTTCGCGTTGCAGGTCACGCCGACTTGCGCGAGACCGCCGCCGCCGGTACCCACGACGTGGCCGATGTCGTAGTTCGCCGTGCCGATCACGCTATCCAAATTGCTCTGGTTCTGCGTTAGCAGCGCGTTCGGGTCGGTGTTCGTGTACGGGTCGTTCTGCGCATCGGTGTAGACGATGCGATCGTTGTTGGCGACGAGCTCGAATTCGACGGCGAAATCGGTGAGGTAGATGCCGTTCACGCGATTCACGGCTTGCACGAGCGCGGCCATGCCGTCCTCGACGGTGCCGCCGAAAACCTGCGTGTACTCGCCGGTCGCCGCGAGTGCGAGGCGGTACGTGCGCACGGTGGCGCCCGTGCTCGTCTGCGGCAGCGGCGTCGCGAGGTCCTTCGCCGCGCCGTCGGCGAGACATGTGAACGGCTGCGGCGAGGACCCGAGCGCATCGCGGCGGAACGCAAGATACCGGTCGCTGCCCGCAGCGACCGGCTGCAGCAGCATCACGCCCTCGGGCGCGCGGATCATCGCGGAGAATCCATGCGGCGAATCGTCGAGACGCGCCTCGACCTCGGGTCGTGCGAGCGCACGTGCGACGTAGCTCGAAATTGCCGGATGCCGCGCGGCCAGCGCGGGCGCCATGACGGCGCTCCGGCGCACGGCGAAGGCCTCGGTCGAGCCGTCCGGCATGGGCAGTTCGACGAGGGCGGGCGCGGCGCTGCTGCGTTCGGGAGGTGCACCGGCGAGCTCCACGCGTAAGGCAGCGACATCGAGCGTGAGCGCGCGCCAGTCACGCGGCGGAACGCTCAGCGCGGCGACGTCGGCGTGGTCGGGCGAGCGGTCGGTCCAGACCGTCTGCGCCTGCGCTACGGTGAACGGCACGGCGAGGCAGATCGTGACGCAGCCGATCGCGAGTCGCGGCATATCGAACCTCGCAAGAGGGCCGCAATGTAGCGCGGCCCCGTCGCGGCCGCCAGCGGGCGGCCTACGAGATAGAAGAATGAGGTGGCAGCTCCGCCAGCCACATCCCGGCACCCGAATCATTCACTACCGTTGCTGCCTTCCGGCCCTGGCGGGGTTTGCAAACTATCGTCGCG
>Ga0070741_10013013_pt1 | contig 14836 bp, 10 predicted proteins | sample Coa_R1_4_FD_66440 | JGI IMG/M metagenome (GOLD analysis project Ga0070741, IMG submission 66440) | Surface soil microbial communities from Centralia Pennsylvania, which are recovering from an underground coalmine fire - Coalmine... | ecosystem: Environmental > Terrestrial > Soil > Unclassified ...
TTCGCGGCGCGGTAGTTGAGGTCGATGTCCTCGCAGTACATGCGGAAGCCGGGATCCCAGCCGCCGATCTCGTCGAGCATCCTCCGGCGGAGGAGCAGGAACGCGCCGAGCATCGTGTCGGCCGGCACCGGCTCGTCCGGGCGCTCGTCGAGGAGGTAGTGGCGGCGCTGCCAGCGCAGCGGCGGGAAGAGCAGCCGCAGCGGCGTCCGGCGCACGAGCGTCGACGCGACGGTGGGGAAGCTGCGCCGCGACGCCTGCCAGCTCCCGTCGCGGTAGAGCATCTTCGGGCCCGCGACGCCGCAGCGCGGGTGCTCCTCCATGAAGCCGCGCAGGATCGCGACCGCGTCCGGCTCGGGCACGGCGTCGGGGTTCGCGACGAGCACGAGCTCGTGCCGCGTGCTCGCCGCGCCGAGGTTCGCGTTCGCGGCGAAGGAGAGGACGCGCTCGTTGCGCAGCACCCGCGCCCCCTCGGGCAGCTCGGGCGGCAGGCTGTCGGGGACGGGGTTGGCGATCACGAGCAGCTCGTCCACCTGCGGCGCGAGCGCCGGCAGCGAGGCGGCGAGCTCGCCCGCGTGCCCGTGGGAGACGACGACCGCCGACACCTTCATGCGAGCGCCTCACGGTAGACGGCGACGGTGCGGCGCGCCGTCTCCTCCCACGAGAAGAGCCGCGCGCGCTCGAGCCCGGCGCGCGACCACGGCTCGGGGTCGGCGAGCACGCGCGCGACCGCATCGGCGAACGACCCCGGCTCCGCGTAGGCGACGGCGTCGCCGCCGACCTCGCGCACGGCCGGGTCGGGAGTCGCCACGACGGGGGTGCCGCACGCCATCGCCTCCACGACCGGCAGCCCGAAGCCCTCGTAGCGGGTCGGGAACACGAGCACCGCCGCCTCCTGCACCAGCCGGACGAGCTCGTCGTGCGAGACGAAGCCCCGCACGTCGGCGCCGCGGCGGCGCAGCTCCGCGGCGAGGGCGGCGTCCCGCTCCGGTCCGACGACGACGAGCGGCCGGCCCACGGCGCGCGCGGCCTCCGCCGCGGCGAGCGGGTTCTTGCGCGGCTCGATCGAGCCGGCGAACAGGAGGTAGTCGCCGCGGGCCCCGCCGGGTCGGAACGCGGGGTCGACGGCGAGCGGCGTGACGACGACCTGCTCGGGCGGAAGCCCGTAGAGGGCGACGAGGTCGTCCTTCGTGCGCTGCGAGATCGCGAGCACGCGCCGCGCCCGCCGGGCCGAGCGGGGCACGACGAGCCGGAAGATCGCTGTCTCGCGCCGGCCCATCAGCGACGCGTCCCGCTCGAAGGAGAGATCCTGGACAGTCAGGACGGCGGGGCACGGGAGCGCGAGCGGCAGCGAGTGCACGAAGTGCGCGAGCGCGGGCCGGAGCGCGCGTAGGAGCAGCGGCACGCGCACCGCCATGCGCAGCTCCTGGATGCGGGCGGGCAGGCGGATCGGCTCGACGCCGTCGGGCACGAGCTCGGGGCGGCGCGTGATCGCGGCGAGGCGGAGCCCGTCGCCGACCGCGGGCAGCGCCCGCAGCAGCTCGCGCACGTACGTCTCGTCTCCGGTGCGCTGCCGCCCGAGCACGTCCGCGTCGATCACGACGAGCGGGTCACTCATCCGCAACACCTCCGTGACGGTGTCTGACACCGGGACAGGGCCCGAAGAGACGGTCAGGGCGAGAGGCGACGGGAACGTCCTGCACCCGGCGGGGCGCGTCGTGACGATGTCGTTGCGCTCTCGTTCGCACGTCTGACACCGGGACATGCCTCAACGGGACACCTCACGGTAGACCTCGATCGTCCGCCGCGCCGTCTCGTCCCAGGAGAAGGCGCGCGCCCGCTCCAGGCCGCGCGCCCGCAGCTCGTCGCGCCGCGCGATCGCCTCCTCGATGCCCGCCGCGATCGCCTCCGGGTCGTACGGGTCGACGAGGACGGCCGCCCCGCCCGCGACCTCCTCGGTCGCGCCGCCGCAGCTCGTCACGACCGGCGCGCCGCACGCCATCGCCTCGAGCACCGGGATGCCGAAGCCCTCGTAGAGGGACGGATATGCGACGCAGAGCGCGCCGCGATAGAGCCGCGCCAGCTCCTCGTCGTCGACGCGGCCGAGCCAGCGGACGCCGTCGAGACGGACGCCGCCCCAACCGGCCTCCCCGGCGACGCGCAGCTCCCGGCCCACCCGCCGGGCGGCGTCGGCCAGCCGCTCGAGGTTCTTGCGCGGCTCGAGCGTCCCCACCGCGAGCACGTACTCCCCTTCGGCCGCGTCCCCTTGAGGCGAGAAGACCTCCTCGACGGCGTTCGGCACGACGCGGATCTTCTCGTCGGGGAGCCCGACAAGCTCGACGAGCTCGCCGCGCGTGAACTCGGAGACGGCGATCACGCGCGCCGCCGCCCGCAGCATGCGCGGCACGGCGCGCGGGACGTACGCCCGCGTCCAGCGCCCGAACGCTTCCGGATGCCGCCAGACGGCGAGGTCGTGGACGGTCACGACCGTCGGGACGTGCGACGACACCGGCGCGTAGTAGGTCGGGCAGTGGAGGACGTCGACGCGATCGCGCGCGGCCACGCGGCCGAGCCGGTGCGGGTACCAGACGAGCTCGCGCGCGAGCACCGACGCGCGGCCCGGGCCGCCGAAGCGGAACGCGCGCGCCTCGACCCGGCCCGCGAGCCGCGCGAGCAGGTTGCGCAGGTAGCGAGCCGTGCCCGCGCGCGTGAGCGCGAGCGCCGTCATGTCGAGCCCCACGCGCAGCGGCGCGGCTCCGCCGCTCGGATCGGCAGCGCCTCCCGCGGCGGTCACGCGGCCCCCCATGCGCGCAGGTGCGCCTCGCCGCAGGCCCGCCAGGTGAAGCGCCGCGCGTGCTCGATCCCGCGCGGGACGAGCTCGTCGCGCCGCGCGAGCGCCTCCCCGATCGCCGCTGCGAGCGCGTCGGGATCCTCGGGGTCGGCGCGCAGGGCCGCGTCGCCGCACGCCTCGTCGAGCGAGGGATGCGCGGACGCGACGCAGGGAACGCCGCAGGCCATCGCCTCCAGCACCGGCATCCCGAAGCCCTCGAACCGCGACGGGTAGACGAAGACGCTCGCGCCGCGGTAGAGGCGCGGCAGCTCCTCCGGCGGCGTGTAGCCGAGCCGAACGACGCCGGGGGCCTCCAGCGCGGGCTGCTCCCCCCACCCCGCTGCCCCCACGACCGCGAGCGCGAGCTCCGTCGAGCCCATGCGCCGGTAGGCCTCGACGAGCGTGCCGAGGTTCTTGCGCGGCTCGAGCGTCGCGACCGTGAGGGCGTAGGGCCGGCCGAGGTCGGCGCGCTCGCCCTCCGGCGAGAACGCGGCGTCCACGCCGGGATGCGCGACGTGGATGCGGTCGCGCGGCACGCCGAGCGTCTCGGCCACGTCCTCGGCGGTGTAGCGGGAGTTGACGATGACGACGTCGCAGGCGCGCGCGGCGTGCCGGTACTTGGCGCCGTGCATCCGCGCGGTGCGCGGGTGCACCCACTGCGGGAAGCGGAGCGGCACGAGGTCGTGCACCATCGTCGAGCGCAGCCCGCCCCGCTGCGGCGGGTACATCCAGTCGCTGAAGTGGAAGACGTCGAGCCGGCCGACGAGGAGCTCGACCGGCGGCCACCCGAGCCGGCTCCACGCGGTGCGGGCCGCGTGCGCCGCGGGGAGCACCGGCAGCCGCCGCACGAGCGCGATGCCGTCCAGCGACGCCTCGATCGCCCGCCGCCCGCGGACGCTCGCGGGCGCGAAGGCGACGAGCTCGTGGCGTCCCGCCGCCGCTTCGGCGATCCCGGCGAGCGAGCCGCGGACGTAGTTGCCGACGCCGGTGCGCTGGTGCGACAGCGGCGAGACGTCGACGACGATCCTCACTTCGGCGGGGAGTACCGGAACGGCGGCGACTCGAAGTGGAGGCCGAGGAGGCGCGGGTCGTCGCGGTGCAGCCGCGGGTAGTCCGCGGGCCGCCGCGCCGGCGCGATGTCGAACGCGACGCGGCAGATCCCGTGCTCCGGCTCGAGCGGGAAGGTCAGCCGCGTCCCCGAGGTCGCGGAGGAGATGCGGAAGGTGCGCGCGGGGGTCGTCCCGGTGACGCGCACGGTCTGCGCCTTCCCCTGGAAGAGGTTCCGGTCGCTCGACACGACCACGGTCAGCGTACCGCCGCGACACTGGTAGCGCGTCCAGACCGGGTGCGCGTTCGACCAGGGGTTGACCGGGTCGTCGTAGAGGCCGGTGACGGTCGTGGTCGTGCGCGCGGGCGGCAGGACGCGGTAGAGGACGAGACCCTTCGCCTTGTCGCGCGCCACCGGCGTGCCCCGGAGCTCGTCGCCGACGCGGGTCAGGACGTACCGCTCGGGAATCGTCCCGCCGGCAGGCGTGCGCAGGATCCCCGTGCTCCGCTCGATGGACACGTGCGTCGAGGGCATGTCCCCGCCGAGCGGCGTCGTCAGGTCGTACACCCGCGAGACGCTCCGGTTCCAGAACTCGTTCTCCCAGACGGCGAGGTCGTTGCCGCCGGTCCAGAGCACGGCCACGCGCGCGTCGGGGCCGACGGCGCGGTCGATCCAGCTTCGGTCGGAGTTGCCGATCCCCTGCGCGACCGCGCTCGAGCCGAGGCGCGGGAACGAGTGCGTCCACAGCTCGAGCGGAAGCCAGGTGGCGAGGAAGCCGAGCGCGACGAGGAGGGGCAGAACGGGCGCGTACCGGCGCGGCAGCCAGAGGAAGGCGGCGGCGAGCGCGCTCGAGACGAGCACCGCCGCGACGCCGACCGAGCCGCGGCCCGCCAACTCCTCGCCGAGGTACCACCACGGCTGCAGGCCGAGCGTGTCCGACTGCGCCGTGATGTTCAGCAGCCCGAGGAACGGGATCGCACCCGGCAGCGCGGCGGCGAGGCCGGCGGCGGCGACCGCGGCGCGCGGCGGTCGCGGCTGTCCCCGCTCGATCCACGCGAGCAGCGCGATCAGGCAGAGCGGCACGAGGTAGAAGAGGTTGCGCTCCTCGATCCGCAGCGAGTAGCGCGAGGCGAAGACCGCCACCTCGAGCGAAAGCCACACCGAGAGGGCGGCGGTCGCGGCGGCGAACGCGCGCAGCCGCGCGTCGAGATGGCGCGCGTTCGCGACGAGGACGATGAGCGCCGCGAACGGGAGCACCCACAGGTACAGGTCGAGCTCGGCGACGTGGAGCACGAGCCAGCGGAGCGCGGGCCACGGCCGGTAGCCGCCGCCGCTCGTGACGCTGTAGTTGCCGAGCACCGCCGCCGGCGAGCGGCCGCGCGCCACCTCGACGAGCACGACGAGCACGACCGCGGCGGCGAGCACGCCGTAGAGCGGCGCCCAGACAGAGAGCCGGCGCGGGCGGCCGCGCTCGATCCAGGCGAGGAGGAGCGGCGCGCTCGCGACCGCGACGACGAGCGCGACCGTCTGCGCCCGCGTCTCGAACGCGGCCGCGCAGAGAGCGAGCACGGCGAGCTGACGCGCGACCGTCGGCCGCTCGAGCGCGAGCACGAGCGCGAGCGCGAGCCAGAGGAAGAGGGGGTAGAAGAGGTTCTCCGTCATCACCGTGCCGACGTATGCGAGCGACGGCACGGCGACGGTCAGGACGGCTGCGCCGAGCGCGGCGGGCTGCTTGACGACCCGGCGCGCGAGCAGGTAGGCGGGGAAGACCGCCGACGCCGCGAGCAGCGCGTTCACGACCCGCAGCCAGCCGTAAACGTCGACCACCGGGCCGATCGCCGCGTAGACCGGCGAAAGGAGCAGCGGGTAGAGGGGCCCGTAGCCGGCGTGCGCGCCGCGGATCAGGAAGTGCCCGGTCGCGGCGAAGCTCCGGGCCATGTCCGAGTAGACGAGCTCGTCGACCATGATCCAGGGCGCCGTCACGCGCAGCCCGAGCGCGAGCAGCACCGCGACCGCCACCGCGTACAGCCCGCCGAGCCATGCCCAAACGGGCCACCTCCCCAGAAGCCCCGTCCCGCGACCAGGTCGCGGGACGTGGCCGGGAGAGACGCGTCCGTCCGGCGAGACGATGGCCGCCTCCGCGAGCGCCGGCGCGAGCGGCTCCGGCTCGATCCCGACCTCCGCGGCCGCCTGCGCCACCTCGCGCAGGACGCGCTCGCGCACGAGCGCGTCCCCGGCGGCCTGTTCGAGCGCGGCGGCGTAGCGCTCCGCGACGCGCCCGAGATCGTGCTCCGCCTCGACGTACGCGCGCGCCGTCGCGCCCATCCGCTCCGCGACGCCCGGCTCGGCCAGCCGCTCGAGCGCGGCCGCGAGCGCGGCCACCTCGTCCTCGCCGCCCGGCGGCACCTTGAGCGCGACCTCCTCGGGCAGCTCGGCGAACCAGCCGACGTCGCTCACGACGAGCGGCTTCCCGAGCGAGAGCGCGCGGATCGCGCTGCCCGAGGTCTCCCCCATCGTCGGCGCGCGCAGGAGCACGCACGCGTCGCACGCCGCCATCAGCGCCCACAGGCGCGCCTCCTCGACGTACAGCTCGCGAATCACCCCCTCCGCCGCGACGCCGATCCGCTCGAGGCGGCCGGCGAGGTCGAAGCCGGGCGCCTCGGAGCCGACGAGCAGCAGTCGCGCCTCCGGATGCGTCCGTCGCAGCTCGGCGAAGGCGCGCACGAGCTGCGGGATGCGCTTGCTCTCGTTCAGGTGCCCGAAGCAGCCGATGAGCGGCGCCCCCTCGACCGCGGCCGGCTCGATCGCGGGTACAGGCCAGGCGGGGTGCGGGATCCGCCAGAGCGGACCGTCGTAGCCGTGCTCGCGCGCCCGCGTCTCGACGTAGCGGGAGTGCACGATTAGCCCGGTCGCGCGGTCGAGCACCTCGCCGGCGAGCGGGAACTCCTCCGGCCGCACCTCCCACAGCGGCGGCACGCGCCCTTCGAGCACGCCGTAGCCCAGCAGCCGCCCCGGCACGCCCGCCTCGCGCTCCATCGCGGCGAGGTAGGCGTGCCCGTCCTTGCGGCCGATCGTCAGCCCGGCGACGAGGTGGTGGAGGACGAAGTCGTGCAGGACGACGACGCCGGGCCGCCGCCGCAGCGCGTCCACGATCCAACCGTGCGCGTCCGGGTTGTTGCCGACGTGGTAGAGCGCGACGTCGGCGCCGGCGACCGGTCGCGTCCGCCCGGGCCGCACCACCTCGACCTCGACGAGCCGCTCGAGCGCGGGCAGGAGCAGCGCGGAGTAGTCGGCGATCCCCGACGTGTCCGGCGGCAGCGGGCTGAAGTAGGCGACCTTCACGTCCCCGGCCGCCTTTCGCTCCGGCCCACGCCGGCCCACCGGCGGCCCATGGGTACCCATGGGCCGGTGTGCATGTGGACACACGCACACCGTCGCCGCATCTGCGAGCCGGGCGAGCTCACGCGACCGCAGCGAGTAGCCGGTCGATGCACGAGTCCCACGTGACGGCCCGCGCCAGCTCGCGCCCGCGGGCCCCCAGCGCCTTCGCCTCGTCGGCGTGCTCGCGCAGCCAGGCGAGTCCGCGCGCCACCTCGGCCGGCTCGGGCGCGACCACGAGCCCCGTCTCGCCGTCGCGGACGACGTCGAGCGGCCCGCCGGCGTCGGTGGTCGTCAGCACCGGCTTGCCGGAGAGGAACGCCTCGAAGGGCACCATCCCGAAGTCCTCGTCCACGGGCGCGTAGAAGACGCCGCCGCAGCGGGCGTAGAGGTCGGCCACCTCCTCGTCGGGGATGCGACCCGTGAAGGTCGCGCGCCCGTCCAGGCCGCGGTCGCGCGCGATCCGCTCCAGCCGGTCGCGGTCGGGCCCGTCGCCGGCGATCACCACCCGCAGCGACGGGTCGGCCGCCGCCGCCTCGAGCAGGAGGTCGATCCGCTTCGCCCGGTCGAGCCGATTCACGGTGAAGACGAAGTCGCCGTACTCCTCGCAGCGGTAGGCGAGCGGCGCCGGCGGATGCGGCATCACCTCCGCCTCGAGCCCCGTCGACTCCCGCAGCCGGCGCGCGACGTTGCCGGAGGTCGCAAAGAGCTTCCGCGCCTCTCCGAGCACCGTGCGCTCGAGCGCGAGCACGCGCCGGCGCAGCGCCCGGTCTCGAGCCGACTCCGAGAACTGGCCGAGCTCGGTGCGGTCGAGGTCCCACGCTTGCCGGAACTGGTGCAGGAGCCAGACGACCTTGCGGGGATGGCGCACGGCGTACGAGGGGAACTTCGTCGCGACGACGGCGTCGACCGGCCGGCCGTTCGCCTCCTCGAGGTCGAGCAGCCGCCAGAGGAACGCCTGCGTCAGCACCCGCTCGCCCGGGTACCACTTGAACGGGACCGTGACGAGCGCCGCGTCGTGCCCGCGCCGCCGGAGCTGCTCGACGAGGTCGTCGGCGAAGATCTCGGCGCCGCCGCGCTCGAACGGCACCTGCGGCAGGCAGACGGCGATCCGCATCAGCGCTCCCCGCCGGCGCGACGCTCGAGCTCCTCGACGCGGCGCGCGAGGTCGTCGACGAGCCGCAGCAGCGCGTCGTTCACGATCCGCTGCTCGGCGAGGGCCGGCTCGACGTACCAGCGCATCAGCTTGCGGAGGACGCGCTTCGCTTGGAAGGCGCTCCAGCCCTTCGCGCCCGGCCGCCGCTCGAGCGGCTTGTCGGCGCTCACGGGCCAGAAGCGCTCGGCGAGCCCGCGCGTCGAGGCGAGGTCGCGGGAGCCCCGGTCGACGGCGGCACGGAGCCGCTCGTAGACCTCGTCGACGGAAAGCTCCTGCTCGTCTGGCATTTCGGGAGAGTGTAGAAGCGCGCTGTTACGAAGTCGTGAGTCGGGCGAGGGCGGCGTCGACGAGCAGCCGAACGAGCTCCTCGAAGCCGACCTTCGGACGCCAGCCGAGGACCTCCCGCGCCCGCGACGCGTCGCCGACGAGCCGGTGCAGCTCGGCTTCGCCCCGCTCGAGCGCCGGGTCGCGGCGGACGTGCTCGCGCCAGTCGAGGCCGACGTACGCGAACGCGAGCTCGGCGAGCTCGCGCACGGTGTGCGGCTCGCCGCTCGCGACGACGAAGTCGCCGGGCTCGTCGCGCTGCAGCATCAGCCACATCGCCTCCACGTAGTCGCCCGCGAACCCCCAGTCGCGCTCCGCGTCGAGATCCCCGAGCGCGAGCTCCCGCGCGAGCCCGAGCGAGATGGCCGCCGCGCCGTGCGCGATCTTGCTCGGGACGAAGTCGAGCGGCCGCCGCGGCGACTCGTGGTTGTAGAGGATCCCGCAGCTCACGTGCAGGCCGTAGCGCCGCCGGTAGGAGCGCGCGATGAAGTGCCCGTACGCCTTGGCGACCCCGTACGGAGTGACCGGCGCGAGCGGCGTCGACTCGGTCTGCGGGCTCTCCACCGGCTCGCCGAAGATCTCGCTCGAGGAGGCCTGGTAGACGCGGATCGCCCCGTCCACGGCGCGCACCGCCTCGAGCAGCGCGGTCACGCCCACGGCGGCGAACTCGGCGGTCTCGATCGGCCGCTCCCACGAGCGCGGAACGAACGACGGCGAGGCGAGGTTGTACACCTCGCGCGGGCGCAGCTCCCGCAGCAGGCGCGCGAGCGCCCCGGGGTCGAGCAGGTCGACCTGGAAGAGCCGCACGCGGTCGCGCACCGCGGCGAGGTTCGGATACGCGGCCTCGGGATCCCCGCGCACGATGCCCGCCACCTCGTAGCCCCGCTCGAGGAGGAGCTCGGCGAGGTAGGAGCCGTCCTGTCCGGCGACGCCCGTGATCAGCGCCCTCAATGCAACCCTCGCACGTACGCCCACGCCTCGCTCAGACCGAGCGAGCGCAGCGCGAGGACGATGAGCGCGTAGGCGAGCAGGCCCGCGCAGGCGGCCGCGATCGGCGCGAGCGCGAGCGAGAGGGCGCCGAACGCGAGCGCCGTCGCGGCGCCGACGGCGAGCGCGAGCCGCGCGAGGCCGAGCGCGGCGATCGCGAGCGTCCGCGGCGAGAGCATCCACAGAAGGCCGGCGGCGATCGCGAGCGTCGCGAGCCCGATCGCGAGCGCGATCCCCTCCAGTCCGGCCGCGGCGCGCAGCCCGAGCCCGAGCGGGACGCAGAGCGCGAAGCCCGCGAGCGCGAGCGGAACGAGCAGCCGCTCCCGGCCGACGACGAACACGAGCGGGAACGCGACCGCGAACCCGACCCAGGCGAGCATCCAGGGTGCAAGCCAGACGACGAGGCGCCCGAGCTCCAGCCCGACGCCGCCGCCGTACGCGTCGCCGAGCACGACGCCCATGATCTTCCCTCCCACGAGCGCGAACACGCCGGCCGCCGCGCCGACGAGCACGAGGCTCACCCATGCCGCGTGGACGACGTGACGGCCCGCGGCGACGGGATCGATCCCGCGACGGGTCAAGGGCGCCGACGAGATCAGCCCGAGCGAGAACGCGGTCGAGCCGACGAGCGTGGAGGCGACGAGGTAGGCGTACGAGAAGCTCGTCACGCGCCCGACGCCGAGGTGCGCGGCGAAGCGAAGCGAGAGCAGGTAGCAGCCCTGCAACGCGAGCGGCACGGCGGCGCCCTGCACGAGACGCCACAGCCGCGCGCCGACCCGCAGCCGCTCCGGCCAGGCGCCGCCGAGCGCCCGCTTCCGCAGCAGCCTGACGAGCGGCACCGCGAGCGAGCACGCCGCGTTGACCGCGAGGCCCCAGGCGAGCGCGACGATCCCGTGCCCGCCGGCGAGGGCGGCGAAGACGACGAGGCCGGCGACGCCGCCGAGCGCGAAGCCGAGCGCGGCCGTCCCGTAGCTGTCGAGGGCGGCGAGCGCGCTCGCGGCGAGCGCGGCGAGGAGCTGCCCGAACGCCGCCGGCACGAGCACCACGAGCGCCCGGGCGGCGACATGGGCCGACCGCGCCGGCAGGCTGCCGGTGATGAGCTCGCCGAGCGGCCCGGAGAGGACGGCGACGAGCGCCGACGCCGGCACGGCGACGCTCAGGATCGCGAGCGCGTACGCGCGGCTCTCCCCGCCGAGCCGGCCCTCGGCGGCCGCCCGCGTCAGGTCGGGCACGACCACCATCCGGAACGCCTGCGCGGCGAGCACGAGCACGAGGTAGACGCCGTAGGCGGCGAGGAAGCCGTCGGTCTCCGCGTTGCGACCGAACCGACGCGCTAGCAGCGCCCCGGCCCCGGCCGCGGCGAAGGCGACGACGATCTGCGCGACGCCGGTGAGGAGGCCGCTCCGCAGCGCGCTGCGCCGGCGCCACCGGCTCGTGGCCGTCGAGTTCACGCGCCGATCAAAGCAGACGGAGCCCCGGACGAGCGCTCGCCCGCTCGCCCGATACGCTTGTCGCGTGCGCGTGCTCGTCACCGGCGGCGGCGGCTTCCTCGGCTCGCATCTCGTCGAGCGCCTGCGCGAGGACGGCGTCGAGCCGTTCGTCGCGCGCCGCCGCGACTACGACCTGACCGTGGCCGCCGACGCGGAGCGCCTCTTCGCCGACGCGCGACCCGAGCTCGTCATCCACCTCGCGGCCGAGGTCGGCGGCATCGGCGCGAACCGCGCCAACCCGGGCCGCTACTGGTACGCGAACCTGATGATGGGAGCGCACGTGCTCGAGCAGGCGCGCCTGCACGGAGTCGCGAAGACGGTGCTGCTCGGGACGATCTGCGCCTACCCGAAGCACGCGCCCGTCCCCTTCCGCGAGGACGACCTCTGGAGCGGCTACCCGGAGGAGACGAACGCCCCCTACGGAGTGGCCAAGAAGGCGCTCCTCGTGGGCGCGCAGGCCTACCGGGAGCAGTACGGGACGAACGCCATCTACCTGCTCCCGGTGAACCTGTACGGGCCGCGCGACAACTTCGACCTCGAGACCTCGCACGTCATCCCCGCCCTGATCCGGAAGATGGTGGAGGCGCGGGCGCGCGGGGAGCGCGAGATCGTGCTCTGGGGGGACGGCACCCCGACGCGCGAGTTCCTCTACGTCGACGACTGCGCCGAGGCGATCTGGCTGGCGGCGCAGCGCTACGACGGCCCCGAGCCGGTGAACGTCGGCACGGGCGAGGAGATCGCGATCGGCGAGCTCGCGTCGCTCGTCGCCGAGCTGACCGGCTTCGAGGGCGAGATCGTCTGGGACACATCGAAGCCGAACGGGCAGCCGCGCCGGCGCCTCGACGTGAGCCGCGCCGAGGCGCTCTTCGGCTTCCGCGCCCGCACGAGCCTGCGCGAGGGCCTCGAGCGGACGATCGCCTGGTATCAGGACGAGGTCGGCGCGCCGTCCGTGCGCTGATGGCGACGACCGACGCGCAGCGGCCGCTCCCGGGCGCGACGCTCGCGCGCCCGCTGCCCGACGCCGCCGTCGCGGCACGGGAATGGCTCGCCGCTCTCCGCCTCCGCGTCCTCCTCGGCACGCTCGCGCTCGGCCAGTGGCTGCTCGTCGCGGTGCTGGCGCTGCGGGCGCGGCACGACGGCTGGACCTACGACCCGGCGCATCCCCCGACGGGCACGGCCGCGTCCCTGCTGCCGGCCATCGTCCTCGCGCAGACCCTCGTTCTCCTTCCCTTGGCTCTCGTCCTCGTCCACCGGCTCGCGGAGCGACTGGCCGGGCGGGTGTTCGCCGCGTGGACAGCGCTCCTGTGGGTGGTGCTGCCGTTCGCGGGGGTGGCCTTCGCCAACCGGTCGTTCCGGAGCGCGGGCTACGTCGACGGCTTCCTCACTCATGCCGTGGGACTCACCGCCGACTCCGGCTTCGCCGCGATGCTGGTCTTCCTCGCCGCGAGCGTCCTCGCCCTCCGGGTGATCGAGCGGGGCTCCTGGCCGGAGCTCGCGGGCGTGGTCGCGGCGTGCGCCGGCGCGGTCGCGCTCTCGCCGCGCTCCGCGACCGTCGTGCTCGCGCCTCTCGTGGCACTCGGCGCGGGCGGCAGGCCGCGCCACGCGCTCGCGGCGGCCGCCGCAGTCGGAGTGGTCTTCCTCGGCCTGGCCGAGGCGGTTCACGCGGATCTCCTGAACGGCCCGTTCGGGCGGGTCTCGCTCGACTCCTTCTCCGACCTGACCGCTGTGCTGCGGGAGGTCTTCTGGAGCGGACGCGTGCTCGAGTGGCTGACGATCGGCGGCATCGTCGGCGCGCTGCGCAGCCGCCGTCCCGCCGGCGCGCTCGTAGCGATCGCCGCGGTCGCGGCCTTCCTGTCGGCGGGCGGCGGCACGGATCCCGCCACCCGCGCCCTTGCCCTGCTCCACGGGATGCTCCCCGCCTGGTTCGCGGTCGTCGCCGCGGCCGCGTCCATCCCGTTGCTCGCGCCGCGCGGTCGCGGGACACACCCGGCGACGGAGACGATCGCCCGCTGGTGGTCGCGGCTCTACGAGCCGGCGTTTGGCCGCGCGGCGGCGCCTGCCGACGAGTCGCGTCCCGTCGCGACACCGCTGTGGGCGGCGACCGCGCTCGCGTGCTCCTTCGCGCTCATCGCCTTCGTGGGGCTCTGGAACGCGACCCGCTACCCCGTGCTGCTCGGCTACGACGCGGCCGAGCACATCGCCTACGCCGACCAGCTGATCCAGCACGGCTCGATTCCGAGCAGGAGCGCCGGCGGCGAGTACTACACGCCGCCCGGCTACTACGCGGTAGCAGGAGCTGCGACGTGGGTCGGTCGCCAGCTCGGCATGGCGGAGCCGCACCAGGCGGCGCAGTACGTGAACGTCCTCTTCGTCCTCGCCACGGCGGCGCTGCTCCTCGCGCTCGCGCGGATGCTCTTCCCGCGCCGTCCGGTCGTCTGGGTGGCCGCCGTCGGCTTCTTCTCACTTGTCCCCGTCGTCCCGAAGACCGCGGCGATGTTCCACCCGGAGACCTTGAACATGCTGCTCTCGACGGCGGCCGTGACCGTCGCCGTCCGGATCCTGAAGCGACGGGACTTCACCGTCCGCTGGCTCGCGCTGCTCGGGCTGCTGCTCGGTCTCGGGCAGGTGGTCCGCGCCTCCAGCATCTTCACCCTCGCCGGTGTAGCCCTCGCCCTGTTCGCGGCGCTCGCGCGCCGCGAGCACCGGCGCAGGGTGCCCTGGCGGAAGCTCGCGCTCGCCGTCGCGGCGCTCGCGGTCGTCGTAACGCCCTGGTACGTCCGCCAGGTGGTCACCTACCACACCCAGCCGATCTACGTGAACGCGCCGCTCGGCCACCAGCTCTTCCACGCGCCGCCCTACCCCGACCGGCCGCCCTACCTCGGGCTCGCGCTCGGCGGGATCTTCAACACGCCGTTCCGGCCCAACTACAAGCTCGAAGCGCTGTCCGAGACCTACACCGAGATTTGGGGCGACTGGATGGGCAACTACGCGTGGTCGAGCTACAACCCGATCCCCTCGCCGGATGCCCTGCGCGTGCTCAAGAACCAGAGCCTCGTCGGCGTGCTGCCGACGCTGCTCGCGGTCGGCGGCTGGCTCGCCCTCGCGGGGCTGGCGGCGCGGCGCCGGCTGCCGCGACTGCCGCTCGCGCCGGTGATCCTCGTGCCGGCGGTCGCGCTCGTCGGCTACCTGTGGCGCAGCTACGTCCAGCTGTCGCCCGACGGCGACGTGCTCAAGGCGTCCTACCTGCTGACCACCGCGCCATTGTGGGCGCTCGCGCTCGGGTTCGCCGTGGATCGGTTGAGCCGGTATCGGATGCTGGCGGCAGGGCTCGTGCTCGCCTTCGCCGTCTCCGCGGTCGTCGATCTTCAGTTCGTCCTCTACGGCGTCCGCGACCACCGGCCGCCGTTCTAGGCGTCTGCCGCCGCCCGCTCGCGCAACTCCTGCTCGAGCAGGGCGATCCGCTGTGCGAGCAGGACGTTCTGGTCGGAGAGGCGCGAGATGACGGTCGAGTAGTGCAGCAGCACGGCGAGGATGAAGAGGATCCCGACGGCGAACAGCACCGCGGGCGGGTAGCTGCGCACCCCCAGCCAGCCCGCGATCGTGTTCAGGCCGTCCCGCCACGCCGA
>Ga0070741_10013014_pt1 | contig 14835 bp, 14 predicted proteins | sample Coa_R1_4_FD_66440 | JGI IMG/M metagenome (GOLD analysis project Ga0070741, IMG submission 66440) | Surface soil microbial communities from Centralia Pennsylvania, which are recovering from an underground coalmine fire - Coalmine... | ecosystem: Environmental > Terrestrial > Soil > Unclassified ...
GCCGACGTACGTGATGTCGATGGGCCGTCCGGCGTAGAGCTGCCGCAGATATCGGGCAGCCGCCACGGGCGGCGCGACGAAGGAGAGCATGAACGGCGCGAGGTCGGGACCTGACGCGAGTAACCGGTCACGCACCAATGAACAGGCACAGAAGACGGCGGGACCCAGCGTGCGCTCGGACAGCCGCTCGATGCACCGCTCCGCGATCAGCTCATCGCCCCACGAGGCAGGGATCGCCGCGTCATAGCCCCCGCGCGTGCAGGCATGTGCCAACTGCACGGGCGTCGCTGGGCGCGCGGCCAAAAACGCATCGGCGCCCAACAGCGCAAAACTCGGCCGAGACGGCGGTGTCGGCTCCATTGTCTCTCCTCATAATGAAGCCGCCTCGACAGCAGAAGTCCAGACGGCCCAGACATTGCGACATAAGGTGATGCACTCAACACACAAACCGTATGCACTACGAGACAGCCCGGCTAAGCACCGAACAGATGGCCGTCGCGAGTCGGTACGGCGCCAAGGCTATATGGCCGGCAGGCTTCGACATTTATCAGCGTGGCGCCGAAGCAGAGGGGCTATTTGTCGTTACCCAGGGCCGTGTCATACTCCGTACCCGCGTGAAGGCGGGGCGAGGGTTTATCCCCGCCGTCGCCTCGGCCGGAGGAACGTTCGGATCTGAGGGATTGGCTTCAACACCAAAGAATCGAGCGATTTACGTCACGGATGCCAAGGCCGATGATGAGACTGAAACGCTACATTTGAACGGCAGTCGGTTCCGTGAGTTCATCCGCGAGCATCCGTCGCATGCCTTTGCGCTGTTCGGGCAGATCATGGCGCAGCATGCGACCCTATTGGACAAGCTTCGGGAGCTGGCGACGCTGTCCGTCGAACAGCGTCTCGTCGCGGTTCTGAGCCGGTTGGCGCGGCAAAAGATGTTTACAGACGATGATGGTCAGATGGTTTTGGACGTCGCCCAGAATCGCGTCCTGTGCGAGCTGGTCGGGGCGACCCGCGAGTCGGTCTCGCTGGTCATGGCCAAGCTCGTGGCGGATGGGCTCGCTGAGCGGGTGAACGGTACCATTGTGATCCAGTCAGTATCGGATCTCGTCGCCCGGTCGCAGGAAAATCCGCGACTCGTCGGCGACGTCGCGAAGGAATTGGGCGGGCGTTCGGCTCAGCTGGTGTAACCGAGACGCCGTAGGCTCAGGGGTGCTAGATTTTCCGCGCCCCGTATGCTTCCCCTCGCTATAGTCACGGCCCTCTTCGCGGGCATCGCCGCGCTGCGCGAAGTGGCGGGGTGGCGACTCGCGCGCCAGATCGATCGACAGCATCCTCGTGGCGACGATGGCATCATTGTCGGCGCTGAGTCTTTTGAATTGGCGCCAAAGTCTGGCAATAATGGCGCGATACTGGCTCTACATGGCTTTGGCGATACCCCGCAGACGGTGCGCTATCTGGCCGAAGCGCTCGCGGCGCGGGGTTGGTTCGTGCGGGCGCCGCTACTCCCAGGTCATGGCCGGACCATAGCCGAATTCGCGAAGTCGGGCTCGGCCGAGTGGTTGGCGGCGGTGCGGGCCGAGTATGCGGCGGTGAAAGCGAAGCATGAGCATACGGTCCTGCTCGGTGTGTCGATGGGCGGGGCGCTCGCGACAATACTCGCGGCCGAGGCGCCTGGGTTGCCAGCGTTAGTTCTCATCGCGCCGTACTTGGCCATGCCGCGCTGGCTGGCGATTATCGCTGCTTCATCGCCGGTGATCGGCATTGGCGTTCGGTACATGGTCGGAGGTGGGGTGCGGTCGATCACCGATCCGGTCGAAGCGGAACGCAATCTCGCGTATGGGGCCGTGACGCCGCGGCTCGTCGCGGAGCTCCGTCGCGTCGTGGACCTGGCGCAGGCGGCCGAGCCCTCCGTGCGTGCGCCCGTGCTCTTTATTCAGTCCCATCACGACAACAGAATCGCGCCAGATGCCGCCGAGGCGGCGTTCGCGCGCTTGGGCAGCGCGGACAAGCAGCTCGTGTGGGTCGACAAAGGTACCCATATCATCACGGTCGATGTCGGGCGCGACCTCGTCATCGGTCACGTCGCCGACTGGCTCGAGAAGCGGTAACATAGAGCATGGCCGTGACGGTGAGTGTTCCGAGGGAGACCGCACCCGGCGAGCGACGAGTCGCCCTCGTGCCGGATGGCGTGAGGGCGTTGATCAAGAGTGGTGTGGCCGTGCGGGTCGAGCGCGGCGCTGGCGCGGCCGCCACGTACCCCGATGACGCCTACGAATCCGCGGGTGCGGCGATAGTCGCCTCACCATTGACCGATGCGCAGGTCATCGTGAAGGTGCAGCGGCCGAGTCAGGCCGAGTTGGACGCCATCCCGAGTGGCGCCGTGGTCATCAGCCTCTTTGGCGCCGGGCCGGAGTCTTACCTCGTCAATCGCAATCTCACGGCGCTAGCGCTCGAGCGCGTCCCACGCATCACGCGCGCGCAGTCGATGGATGTCCTCTCGTCCCAAGCAACCGTCGCTGGCTATAAGTCGGTGTTAGTCGCCGCCAGCGAGTCCGCGAAGCTGTTCCCGATGCTCACCACGGCCGCTGGCTCACTGGTGCCATCGAAAGTCTTTGTCATCGGCGCGGGCGTAGCAGGTCTCCAAGCCATCGCGACCGCTCGTAGATTGGGGGCGGTGGTCAGCGCATTCGACGTGCGGCCGGCCGCGCGCGAGCAAGTCCTGTCACTCGGCGCCACATTCGTTGCATCAGACACGGTCACGCAGTCAGCCGAAGCCGCCGGTGGGTATGCTCGCGCGCAAACCGACGATGAACAGGCGCGAACGCTCGCCACGCTCGCGGCACATGTACCCACGGTCGATGTGGTGATCACGACCGCACAGATCCCCGGGAAGCCCGCGCCGCGACTCATTACGACAGCGATGGTCGCCGCCATGAAACCCGGATCGGTCATCGTCGATCTCGCGGCCGAGACCGGTGGCAACTGCGAGCTGACGAAGCCGGGTGAGACGATCGAGGTCAACGGGGTGCGTATCGTGGGGGCGACCAATTTGCCCTCGACGGTCCCGCTGCACGCGAGCCTCATGTTCAGCAAGAACATCGTGACCCTCCTCGGCGCCCTGATCAAAGACGGCGAGCTTCGGCTCGATCCTCAGGACGAGATCACCAAGGCCATGTTGATCGCGCACAACGGAGCCCTCAAGTGACGTCGTTCACGGAACTCTACGTCTTCGTGCTGGCCGCGTTCGTCGGCTACCAGGTGATCACGCGCGTGCCGCCGCTCTTGCACACGCCGCTCATGTCGGCGACCAACGCGATCTCCGGCATCTCGCTCGTCGGCTCCCTGGTCGCCGCGGGCTCGCACGAGACCCAGGTGAGCACGATCCTCGGATTCGTCGCCGTAACCTCGGCGACGGTCAATGTCGTCGGCGGCTTCTTGATCACCGATCGCATGCTCAAGATGTTCAGGCCAAAGCCGAAGGCCGAGTCCAAGCCCGAGACCGACGGCAAGCGGCCGTAGCGTATGCCGATCCGGGACATCTTCATCGAGGTCACGTACCTCGCCGCGTCCGTGATGTTCATTCTCGGACTGCGGAGTCTCACGCGGCCCGAGCACGCGCGGCGCGGGATGCAGCAGGCGGCGATCGGCATGGTGCTCGCCATCGTCGGCACGCTCGTCAAGCACGAGATCGTCGAGTACCAGTGGATCATCGCCGGCCTCGCGCTGGGCACCGTGATCGGCTACCCGCTCGGTATGTTCGTGCCAATGACCGCGATGCCGCAGCGTATCGCGATCTCGCACATGTTCGGCGCCATCGCCGCGACGCTCGTCGGGGTGGCCGAGTATTACAACTCGGGCGGCGTGCTGGGGCATGGGGAGATGACCGCGCTCGGGTTCGAGGTCATGTTCGGGTCGTTGACGATCACCGGCAGCCTCATGGCCACGCTCAAGCTGGCCGAAATGATGCCCGGGCGACCGATCGTCATTAAGGGGCAGAATGCGTTCAACATCAGTCTGTTCGTGCTCACGTTCGGGATCTTCGTGTATCTCATCGTGCGGCCGGATCAGACGATGTTCTTTTACGGCATGATCGCGTTGGGGCTTCTCATCGGCGTCTCGATGGTACTGCCGATTGGCGGCGCCGATATGCCGGTCGTCGTGTCGCTGCTCAATTCGTACGCTGGGCTGGCGTCATCCGCGACAGGGTTCGCGATCGGGAACAATGTGTTGATCATCGCCGGTGCGCTCGACGGCGCATCGGGGTTCTTGCTCTCGATTCTCATGAGCAAGGCGATGAATCGGTCGTTCTCGAACGTGCTGTTCGGTGCGTTCGGGAGCGTGACGACCACGACCAAGACGCTCGCCGCCGGTCAGACATACACACCAGTCACGGCCGAGGATGCGGCGTTGCGACTGGCGTATGCGTCGCGGGTCATCATCGTGCCGGGGTACGGCATGGCGGTCGCGCAGTCGCAGCACGTCGTGCGCGAGCTGGCCGAGTTGATCGAGGGGCGCGGAGGGGACGTCAAGTACGCGATTCATCCCGTCGCTGGGCGCATGCCCGGGCATATGAACGTGCTGCTGGCCGAGGCCGACGTGCCGTATGATCGGCTCTATGATATGGAGCAGATCAACGGCGAGTTCGATAAGACCGACGTCGTGCTCGTCATCGGCGCGAATGACGTCGTGAATCCCGCCGCGCGGACGGACCCATCGAGTCCCATCTACGGCATGCCGATACTCAACGCGGATCGCGCGAAGAGCATCATCGTCATGAAGCGCAGCATGAATCCCGGATTTGCTGGCATCGAGAACGAGTTGTTCTTCGATGCTAAGACCAGCATGCTCTTCGGAGACGCGAAGACCTCGCTCACGAAGCTCGTGAGCGAGGTCAAGAACGTCTAGCGACGCACGCTAGGACTGGAGCTACGCGCGGGGCGGTTCGGAAGCGACCGGCCCGGGTGCGGGTGCCGTGGCCTTCTTTGACTTGCTCGCCGCCTTTGGTGCCGCATCAGCAACGACCGGTGCGGGCGTCGGCGTGGCGACGACGGGCTGTGGAGCGGGTGCGGGTGCGGCGACTTTCGCTGGGGCGGGAGCTGCTTTCACTGGAGCCGCGGCCTTCGCCGGTTTTGCTGGCGCAGCGGCTTTGACTGGCTTCGGCGGTGCAGCCGCCTTCGCCGGTGCGGCGGCTTTGGCGGGAGCAGCAGCCTTCGCTGGTGCGGCTTTCTTCGCGACCTGGGGCGTAGCTGGGGCGCTCGCGGCACGACGGGTAGCAGCTTTGCGCGTGCTCTTCGTGCTCCGGGCGCTCGCGCGCTTCGTGGATTTCGCGCGAGTCGGTTTGCGAGCGGACTTCGTGGGACGGCGAGTGCGTTTCGAACTGGCCATGGCGCTTGCTCCGGTGTGACGGTTGGAGAATGCGTGCGCCTGCGACGTGCTCCGTATAGGGTAGCTCAGTGCAGGTGTAACGGCCAGCGTCTCGTCTCGCCGAGTGATGGGATCCAGAGCCGATGTGGCTCGAGGCCGGCGCGGATCCATGCGGCGGTCGTGCGCTTGGGGGGTTCGTCCATCGGCTCATCGGTCAGTTGGAACGTCCCCCAGTGCATCCCGATCATGGCGGGTGCGCCGCCCAATGCCTGGACCGCCGCGACCGCCTGCTCCGGACCGATATGGACGGGGCCCATGAACCACTCGGGATTGTAGGCCCCGATCGGCATCAGAACGGCGTCGAAGGGGCCGAGGCGCTGTCCGATCTCGGGAAAGACCGGGTGGGCGCCGGTGTCCCCGGCAAAAAATACCGCTCGATCGCCCGCGCGAATGACCCAGCCGCACCACAGGGTTCGGTTCCGATTGTCGAGTCGGCGACCCGAGAAGTGCTGAGCGGGCGTCGCCGTGAGCTCGAGCGACCCTATCTGCGTGCGCTCCCACCAATCGTGCTCGCTCACCTGGGTCACCCCTTTGCCTCGCAGCCACCGTGCGACGCCCATGGGCACCCGCCACGCGGCCTTGGGATACCGGCTCACCAACCGCCGGACCGTCGGAAGGTCCAGGTGGTCGTAATGATCGTGCGAGAGGACCACCCCGTCGATCGGCGGCAGCGCGTCGAACGGGATGCCCGGAGGCGTCCATCGGCGTGGGCCGAGCCAGGAGAGCGGTGACGCCCGCTCTCCCCAGACCGGATCCAGCAACAGATTCTGCCCGCCGATCTGGACCAGAAAACTGGAATGCCCGATCCACGTAACCGCGATCGCCTCCGGCTTCTCGCGCGGCAAGAAACTCGGCGCGAGCGGCCGGTGCGCCGCCGCAAACGTCGCCCGATCCGGCGTCTGCCGGCTGCGCGAGCGGGGGCGTTCTAACAGGGCCCATTTCAGGAAATCGCTGAATCGGCTCTGCTGGCTGGCGGGACCCCACGGATTCTGAAACCCGCCACCGGGGCGGTGGTGGGCGCTCACCGCCTGAGCCGGGCGAACCACGTGAACGGCCATGCCGAAATCCCTTGTTGCCGGGTCAGCTCCTCAATCCGGCCCGCGCGCGCTCGTCCCGTCCACCACGGTGTGTCGAGCGCACCTAGCGTCGGTGCTTCCCACGGACCGGGCGGCAGACGCTTGGCGAACTCGATCTGCTGGGCAATGCAATGCGCTTCCATGCGGCGATCGCGGTCGCGAATCCGCTTGCCGACGCCCATTGAGCGGTGCCGCGCGTGGGTGGCTTCGTGGACAAGGGTCAGCGCGAGCTGTTCGACGCCATTGCTCATCGCCCACCGGACGTCGAGGCCGATCGCCCGGGATCCGACGTTGTAGTGTGTCCCGCCGGCCGGCGTGAGCAAAATCGCGACGACGTCCTGCCGCAGACGGGTGCCGACGCGTGGCGCGAGTCGGTCGATAAGCTCGATCGCCAGCCGGAGACGCGCGAGCGTGGCGACTGCCAGACCGCTGTCAGTCGCCAGCACATTTATCACGCTCATCCCGTGGACCGTGACCTTCGGGGATTTGTCCACCATGTTCCGGAGCACGAGGCGACCTATGAACGACGGATCGTGGTTCGAAACCAGATGGTCGGCGCGGCTCAAGAGTCTCGGTTTCATGCGCGAGCAGATTGTGCGTTGCCGAACGAGCACGGACGCCAGGATTTACGTTCCCGCTCGCATCAATGGCGTCGCCGTTCAGCTGATCTTCTCCAACGCCACGCCTGACGATTGCTTCGTCTTTCAATCCTATGCGACGGACACCGGGTTGTCAGTCGTCAACGAGTTATCGGCGGTCGGTCGCACGATCACCAGCGTGCGTGCGTCATTCGGAGGAGAATATCGCGGAGGGGATCCGCCTATTGCCGGGTATCTCAACGCGGCATTCTTGAAGGACGGCATCGTCGCGATCGACCCGTCCGTCGCGGCTATAGCCTTCGCGATGGCACGTGAGCCGCTGTCCCTCGCGAACCCCGTTGCTCGGCTGGCACTCGACGGCGACTCGGTCGAGATACCGAGCGGGTCGTTCGCGGTGGCGTATCAGATGGCGTCGTTCGTAGCCCAGCGATTCCTGGGTGACAAGCGACCGAACCGAAATGGCCGAGCCGAGGTCGAAGTGTCGCTGGCTGATGGGGTGACGGTCACGCAGTCGGTCGCGGTACGACCCGAGTCCAAGTCCAAGTTCGACGGCATCCTCGGCGCCGACCTCTTGTGTCGGTGGATCACTGTATTCGACTTCCCCGCCCGCGAGTTGCTACTGTTCTCTTATGACTGAACGAGAGATGACGCAGCCGCGGGGTTCGGGCGCCGCAGTTTCCGACGGGCCTTGATTGGATCAATACCGGCGGTGAGGTCCCGACGCTGGATACATGGAAGGGAAAGATCGTCTTGCTCGATTTCTGGACCTACGGCTGAATTAACTGCATTCATGTACTCCCGCAGTTGCGGGAGCTCGAGCGAAGGTTTCCGAGAGAGATCGCGGTCGTTGGCGTCTCCAGCGGCAAGTTCATCGCGGAGCGTGAGACGCCGCGGATTCGCGAGGCCGCGCTGCGGCTCGAGAATCTGCATCCGATCGTCAATGATCGGCAGTTTCGGATCTGGCGGAGCTACGCGGTGCGCGCGTGGCCGACGATCGTCGCGATCGATCCGCTCGGGTACGTCGTGGGGTCGCACGCGGGGGAGTTCACGAGCGAGATGCTGGAGCCGTTTGTCGAGCGGCTCATAGGGGCGTTTGATCCCGACGGGCTGATCGATCGGACGCCGCGGCATTTTGAGCCGGATCTGCCGGCGATTGCGCCTGGCGTGTTGCGGTATCCTGGGAAAGTCGCGATCGACGGTGATCGGATGGCTATCGCGGATAGCGGACACGACCGTGTGCTGGTCGGGCGGCTGCGCGGCGGCGAGATGCGAGTGGAGCGGACGTTCGACGGGCTCGCGTCGCCGCAGGGCGTCGCGTTCGCCGGTGACCGGTTGTACATCGCGGACCGCGCGAATCATCGCGTATGTGTCGGGGATCTCACGACCGGGGATCTGCATACGGTCGCCGACCCGATCTCTTCGCCTTGGGATCTGACAGTGGTCGGATCCGTCGTCTATGTCGCCGGGGCGGGGCGGCATCAGATCTGGCGCATCGACGAGCGATCGAAGATGCTGTTCGCCGGGGCGCCCGGCGAGGACATCGTCGACGGGCCCGCGCCCGGTGCGTTGCTCGCGCAGCCTATGGGCATCGTTGGCGCCGCGGCCGGCGACCGCGTCGATTTCGTCGACGCTGAGTCGAGCGCGGTGCGATTCGCGACGCTCGGCGACGATCCGCGCGTGGAGACCATCGTCGGGACCGGACTGTTCGATTTTGGTGACAAAGACGGGGTCGGCGACGAGGTTCGGCTCGAGCATCCGCAAGGGATCGCGCGGCATCCCGACGGGCGGCTTCTTATCGCCGACTCATACAACGACGCCATCAAGTGGGTCGATCCCGCGACTCGTCGCGTCGAGACGTGGGTTCGCGGGTTGGCCGAACCGAGTGGATTGGTGTATCACGATGGGAAGGTGTACGTCGCCGACACCAACGCGCATCGCGTGGCCATCATCGATGCAACGACGAAAACAATCGAGACTCTGTCTGTACTGATATGAAAACGTTGGTTGCGATCTTCGTGATTGTGGGCGTGGCGGGCGCGCAGAAGCCAGCCGTAGACGAGCAGCGAGACGATCCGTTCTATACGATGAGTCGTATGGACTGGCCGGGCCCGAACGACTATCGCCTCTCCGACGGCGAACCCGGTCCCGGCTACTGGCAGCAGCGAGCCGACTACACCATCGCGGCGACGCTCGACACCGGGGCGAAAAGCGTCACCGGCACGGTGACGGTGCACTACACGAACAACTCGCCGGACACCCTGCGCTTCGTGTGGATGCAGCTCGACCAAAACCTCTTTCGCGACGGCAGCGAAGGCGCGGCCTTGTTCGCGCAAGACTCGCGCTGGGGACATCGCGGATATAACGGCGGCTACTCGCTGACACGAGTGATCGTCGACGGCCAGCCCGTCGCGCCGAAGATCGACGACACGATGATGCGACTGGATCTACCGACGCCACTCCCGCCACATGGCGGAAAGCTGACGATCGCGATCGCGTACGCGTTCAACGTGCCCGAGCACGGCGCGGATCGCATGGGGCGTGATGGAACGCTCTATGAAATCGCGCAGTGGTACCCGCGCATGGCCGTCTACGATGACATTCGCGGCTGGAACGTCGATCAGTACCTCGGCCAGGGCGAATTCTATCTCGAGTACGGCGACATCGATTACGCTATCACCGTCCCGGCCGGATACACGGTGGCCGGCTCGGGCGTGCTCGAGAATGGCGCCCAGGTGCTCTCGGCCAAGGAACGAGCGCGCCTGGCGAAGGCGAGCAAGGCGAGTGACGTGATCGCCATTATCACCGACTCCGAGGCCGTCGCCAAGCAAACGCCGGGAACCAAGACGTGGCGGTTCAAGGCGGACAAAGTACGAGACGTCGCCTGGGCGGCCGCACCGGATTTTCGGTGGGACGCGACCAGTGTGAACGGCGTTTTATGTCAGGCCTACTACCAGATCGCGAAGGCGAACAAAGCCTGGGAGTCGGCGGCCGAAGAGACGCAGTGGACGATTCGGCAGTACTCGGAGCTCGTGTATCCATATCCCTACCCGCAGGCCACGTCAGTCGCGGGCCCGGTCGGCGGGATGGAATATCCGATGTTCGTAATGGTTCACTACGGGAGTGACGACCCGAGCTCGATCTTCGGCGTGATCAATCACGAGCACGGCCACGAATGGTTCCCCATGATCGTCGGCTCGAATGAGCGTAGGTACGCGTGGATGGACGAGGGGTTCAACACGTACTTGAACGCCTTCGCCAACGACGCGCGTTATCCGGGCACGAGCGCGTATACCGGCGACCTCGCCAGCTGGAAGAGCGCGGTCGATCGCCACATTCAATCGCCGCTCATGGCCGCACCGGATCATATCGATGCCGCCGCGCTCGGCGCCATGGGCTATTCGAAGCCCGGCGCCGTGCTACTGGTGCTGCGGGACAATGTCGTCGGGCGCGCGACGATGGACCGGGCGATGCGAGAGTACGTCCACCGCTGGGCGTTCAAGCATCCCACGCCTGGGGATTGGTTCAGAACGATCGAGAACGTCTCAGGCCAGGATCTGTCGTGGTTCTGGCGCGGGTTCTTTTACTCTACCGATGTGCTCGATATCGGCATCGATAACGTGGTCAACTCGGAAGGGACCGCGGTCGTGACGCTGAGCAAGAACACGTCGATCTTATTTCCAGTATCTTTGAGGCTCGCGCTGGCGGATGGGTCCACGCAGGATGTTCACCTCCCGGTCGACATCTGGTCCCGCGGCAACGTGTTCAAGGCGACGGTAACCGTGAAGAGCGCTGTGACGGGTGCGCGGCTGTGGCCGGACGGGGTCGTGCCCGACTGGAATCCGGCGAACGACACCTGGGGGACGCCGCCCGCGGCTGCCGATCTGACGGCCAAAGGGCGCGGCCCCACGAGTGGCGGATTGAACGCGCCGAGCGTCCAATAATACGGCTATTAGAAATCCTATACTCGGCTAGTACCTTCCTATAGTAGATTAGGGCCCTGAGTTAGGACTCCAGCGAGGATTTACATGCTCAAGTACGGGTACGGCATTCTAGCCACGCATTGGTGGATCCCGATCGTGTTCGTCGTGATCGCGGGACACATCACCAACGTGTGCGTGACGCTCTTTTTGCACCGGTCACAAACGCATCGCAGTGTGAACTTCCACGCGATCGCGTCGATTCCCATGCGCATCTGGCTCTGGCTTACGACCTCGATCGTGACGAAAGAGTGGGTCGCCGTGCACCGCAAGCACCACGCGTTCGCCGATCGCGAAGGGGATCCGCATAGCCCCCTGATCGAAGGGTTGCGCAATATCGTGATCAAGGGCGCCTTCTACTATCGGAAGGCCATCGGCCAGCCCGGCATGCTCGAGAAGTACGGCAAGGGCACGCCGAACGATTGGCTCGAGCGGCACATTCTCACCCGGCGCAACACGCTGGGCATCATCTTGCTCCTCGGCATCGACCTGTACCTCTTCGGCATCATGGTTGGCGCGATCGTCTGGGGCGTGCAGATGATCTGGATCCCCTTCTGGGCCGCCGGCGTCATCAACGGCATCGGCCACGCGATCGGGTATCGGAACTTCGAGGTCAAGGACGAGAGCCGGAACATCGCGCCGCTCGCGATCTGGCTCGGCGGCGAGGAGCTCCACAACAACCATCACGCCGACCCTCACTCGGCCAAGTTCAAGGCCAAGTGGTACGAGTTCGACGTGGGTTGGTTCTACATCCGCCTCCTGGCGCTCGTTCGCCTGGCCAAGGTGCAATACGCTCGGGTGGCTGCGTAACCGGCTAGTTTTTGATGTAGATGTACGAGCTCGGCGCAGCCGAGATCAGTTCAACGACTTCTTTATTAGGTGTGTTAGGCGGTGTTACTCAGCGGACAGGCGATTCGGTATAGGACTCCAGCCACGGTAGTATCGTGGCTGATGTGACCTGCACGCGTTGCGGACAGTCCCGCGAGGGATTCGAGAAGGCGCCATTTCCTGGCGCCATGGGACAGCGCATCGTCGCGGAGATCTGCCGCGAGTGTTGGGGACAATGGCTGAAGCAGCAGACAATGCTCATCAACCATTACGGGTTGAATGTCATGGATCCCCAGGCGCGGGCGTTCCTGACGCGCAATCTCGACGCCTTTTTGTTCAAGTCCGGGCGGCAAGAGGACGTCGACACGTCGAAGCAAGGGACCATCAACTGGTAGGCGCGATGCGCGCCCTCAGGGCGTCGCACGCGCCGCTAGTGGCGGCGGTCCTCATCGCTGCCTGCACGAGAGCAGCGCCGACCACTAAACCAACAGTTCAGGCCACGGTGGCGCGAGAGCATGCGCCGTGGGTCGATTCCGTGCTCGGCGCCATGACCATACGTCAGAAAGCGGCGCAAATGGTCTGGCCGAGCATGATCGGCGATTTTGTCAGTACGGATTCGCCCCAGTGGCGAACCATCAAACATTATGTGGTCGACGAAGGCGTCGGCGGGCTGACCGTCTCCGTCGGATCGCCGATGGAGATCGCCGAGAAGCTCAATTCACTCCAGCGGGCCGCGGCGCTGCCGCTACTCGTCGGCTCGGATCTCGAGTTCGGCGCCGGCCAACGCGCGCGGGGCGGGTATTTCCTGCCGAACGCCATCGACCTTGGCGGCGCCATCGTGTTTCCGCCCGAAATGGCATTTGGCGCGACGCGTGACACCATGCTGGCGTACGAAGAAGCCAGGGTCACGGCGGCCGAAGGGCGCGCGCTCGGTATTCATATCGATTACGCCCCCGTGCTCGACGTGAATAACAACGCGAACAATCCCGTGATTAATACCCGATCGTACGGGGAATCACCGGCGTTGGACGCGGCATTCGGGCGGGCGTTCATTCGGGGATTGCAGGACCATGGAATGATCGCCACGGGAAAGCATTTCCCTGGGCATGGTGACACGGAGACCAACTCGCACCTAGCGCTACCGGTCGTGAACGTCTCTCGCGCGAGACTGGATAGCGTGGAGCTAGTGCCGTTCAAAGCCGCGGTCGGAGCGGGGGTAGGAGCCATCATGTCTTTCCATGGCTCGATGCCCGCGCTGGACTCAACCGGCGCGCCAGGCACCCTCTCGGCCAAGGTTCTTACCGAGCTGCTGAGAGAGCAGCTCGGGTTCAAGGGCGTCGTGATCTCCGATGCGATGGATATGCAGGGCGTGCTCGTTCAGTATGGCGCGGTCGAAGCGGCGAAGCGTGCGGTGGCCGCTGGCGCCGACGTGCTGATTCAGCCAAAGGACGTCGCGCAGGCGATCGATGCCATTGTCGATGGCGTCCACGAAGGCCGCTACACGGAAGCCCGGTTGGATGCGTCAGTGCGACGGTTATTGGCCATGAAGCACGCGTTGGGACTGGATAAACACAGAGTGGTAAACCTGGACAGCATCCCCGACATCCTCGGGGATTCCGCCGATCAGGCAGTCGCCCGAACGGTGGCCGAGAAGTCGATCACGATCGTGCGAGATTCGCTGCGTCAGTTGCCGCTGGGCAGGTTGAGCAAGAACGCCAAAGTGCTGTCGATCACCGTAGCGCGCCGGGCGGATCTGGGCGCGGGCACCGTCTTCAACGCCACGCTGCGTTTGAATTTCCCCGGGCTCCGGACCGAGTATATCGACGCCGACCAGACACCTGACTTGAACGCGATGCTCGCCACGGCCGATTCGGCCGATGTGGTGATCGTTGCTTCGTATGTGGCACAGAGCTGGGATGCGTCCACCTTGAACGCGCCCGGATCGGTCACCGCATTCATGCAGAAGCTCCGGCGCCCGATTATCGTCGCCCTCGGGAACCCGTACTTTCTGCAGCAGATCCCGTGGACGACGAGCTACGTCGTCGGCTGGGGCGGATTCCCCGTGTCGCAACAAGCGGCCGCCCGGGTGATCCTGGGACTCGCGCCGGCGACGGGTAAACTCCCGATTTCGATCCCTCCTTACGCGCCGTACGGGGCGGGCGCAACCCCTTGATTTAAGTCGCGGCAGAGAACTAATCATGGGCACATGCGTCGCCCAACGTTCTCCGTCGATGTCGTATTGCTGACTCCGCTTGATCGCCACCTGGCGGTCTTGCTGGTGCGCTCACCCGAGGGCTCGGCCGAGCGGTGGTCGCTGCCCTGGAGCCTGGGAAAGGCCACCGACGCGACGCTCGAGGACACGGCTAGCCGCGTGGCGCGGAGCGTCGTAACGGCTCAGGTCGCTTGGATGGACCAGGTCGGGGCATTCGCCGATAGCCGTCGGCATCCGAGCGACGCCGAACTCTCCATAGCGTTCGTCGGGGCCGTGCCGGTGGGGACGCTCACGCGGGATTCTGACGACAGCGCGTGGTTTCCAGTTGTCGAATTGCCAGCATTATCGCCACGCCAGCGCGCCATTATCGAGGCATCGACTGACGCCGCTCGCCTCAAGATCGACTCGACTCCCGTGGCGTTTCGGCTATTGCCACAGCGGTTCACACTCAGTGATCTGCAGCGAGTCTACGAGATCATGCTCGGGCGCCGGCTGCACAAAGCCAGCTTTCGGAGAGCGCTGCAGGCCGCGACCTTGGTCGAGCCGACGGACGAGTGGCGGAGCGAGGGGCGCGGGCGGCCGGCGCAGCTCTACCGCTATGCGCCGAAGCGCCGGCGCCGGGTTCGGCGCGGGTTACGCTTCGACGGGATTAGTCTCAACTAGCGACTAACTTGCCAGCGCTGCAGGGCGCGGGCGACTTCCACGTTGTTCTCGGCGATCCG
>Ga0070741_10013015_pt1 | contig 14835 bp, 14 predicted proteins | sample Coa_R1_4_FD_66440 | JGI IMG/M metagenome (GOLD analysis project Ga0070741, IMG submission 66440) | Surface soil microbial communities from Centralia Pennsylvania, which are recovering from an underground coalmine fire - Coalmine... | ecosystem: Environmental > Terrestrial > Soil > Unclassified ...
ATCGCTCTATTGTAACATAGTTGGGAACCGTTGTGTAGGCAGGGGCACGCCTTTGCCGGGCTTCGCAAACGTTGCTACAGGCTCTGGCTGCTCGCGCCTGCGGCGCTCACTGGAGAGGAAGGTGCTGGTGGTGGGCAGCGCCCACCACCAGCACCGGTCTATCTGAAAAGGCAACGTTTGCGAAGCCCCAGAGCCTTTGCAGTTGCCCTCTTGCGGTTTGCAGGGCAGGAGCAAGTCCGAGTCCTTACAGACAAGGTATAGAAAAATAATTTACAACCTCGTCTCAGTTCCAGCGTAACATATTGTAGCTAAACGAGATCGATAATGAGACCAGATAATATATTTTTCGGGGCTGTAGAATATAATAAATCTGGCTATGGATGCCAACAACGAGCAAGCAGGTGTCCATTAGCATTGGAAGGACAATAGCAATGCCTATATTTCGCAAAAGCAAGGCAGAAGAGATAGACGAGCACGACCTGCCCACAGAACCAATACCGCATCCTACTCCGCAACTACAAGCTTATCCGCCACCACCCTATATCATCGGCGGCCAGGCCCAACAACCAGCGGGAAACAATGCCGTTTACCCGTATCTTCCACCGGCTCCAGTTATGCCAGGAGGAAAGGGCGGACGCATCGGCAATACTGTTCCAGTGCGGCCTGCCAGGCAGGTGAAAGCCGCTCGGACCCGGCGTAGTCCCATACCGATGCTCGTCGGGCTGTGTTTTGTGATCATCCAGCTCCTGCTACTGGCTCACTTTATCCTGAAGCTGATCAATGTGCCAGCCGACATATTCTGGGCGGGCGTCGTCTATGAAACGGGCGATATATTTCTCTGGCCCTTTCAACTCATAACGCAACAGATAACATTATCAATCCCTGCCAACATAGAGGTGCTGGCGCTATTGGCAATTCTGGTCTATGGCCTGCTTTCGCGGCTGCTGGTCCATCTGTTAAAAGCCCTGTTGCGCTCTGGCTCGGCTTTAGCTTGATCAGAAGAGATTAATCTTTGCCAAAATCGTCTAAAACATCCAGACTATTAATAAAATCGCGATAAGCGTCTAGATTGTCCTGATCTGCATCTCTCTCGTTTTTTGGTTCGGGCTTGGTGAATGGAGGAGGTTGCCGCTCCTCGCCTTGTTCTAGCGCCACACCAGCATTTTCCAGGACAGTATCTTCAACATAAATTGGTATCTTGGCCCGCACCGCAAGCGCAATGGCATCACTGGGCCGTGAGTCAACCTCGATATATCTGCCCGCGACGTCCAGGACAATACGCGCATAGTAGACTTCATCGATCAGATCGGAGATCACAATGCTCACTATTTTCGCGCCCAGCTCGCTAATAACGTTTTTCAACAGGTCATGAGTGAGTGGTCGGGGAGATGTAGTTCCTTGAAGTTCGACGGCAATAGCATACGCCTCCGCTTGCGCTATCCAGATAAGCAGATAACGCTCCTGCTTCGTTGCTTTCAAGATGACCACTCGCTGCTGCGTGGCCAGGTTTATTCGCACGCTCTCAACTGTCATCTCTACCATAGTGATTCTGACTCTCTCTTTCGTGCTGGTGTCCGTCGAAAACTTAACGCCTTTATTGTACCTCTATTAAAAGGTCAGACGCAAATTAACACGACCATGAGCAGCCATTTTCCCTTTAGCTGATCCTGGTCATTTGTTGCCCCTCTCAATGGAGTATAGCAAAACCTGAGGACGATTCCAAGCCCTTGTCTAGGAAAATAGTACGAAAAAATATTCGGAAAATCCGTTCGAAAAAAGCTTGTATTGCTTATGCGGTTGTGGTATTATTTTTTTGAATAATCGTTCTAGTTCTTGGGTTGTGTGGGCAGAGTAGCGTTAGAGTGTTTAGAAAGGCAGAGGGACTGTTCTATGTCTTTGGAGCAAGCCAGCGAGATACAACGCCGGATGTACGATTTCATCGTCACTTACATGAAATCTGAGGGGATGCCGCCAACGAACCGGGAGATCGGGCGCGAGTTGCAAATTGCCAGCACCGGTCACGTTGACTACCACCTCACGATGCTGGAGAAGAAAGGGCTGATCTCGCGCCAGCCGAAAAAGAGTCGCGGCATTAAACTGACAAAATCACCTATCGGCATTCCTGTCATGGGCTCCATCGCCGCAGGCGAGCCGCTCGATATCTTCTCCGACGCGACCGAACGCGTGGATATGGGCCGCGAAGTGGCCGATGCGGAAAGTGCCTATGCCCTGATCGTCCGAGGCCGCTCTATGATCGAGGATCATATTTGCGACGGCGACTATGTGGTGATTAAGCCGCAATCGACCTGCCAGAACGGCGATATCGTTGTCGCCGTCCATATGCAGGAAGGCGTGAGCGGCAGCGCGACGCTGAAGCGTTTTTTCCAGGAAAAAGACCATGATCGGGTTCGCCTCCAACCCGCGAACTCAGAACTGGAGCCTATCCTGATCTCCAAAAGCGTGTGGGATCGCGAATGGCAGGTGCAAGGGAAGGTCGTGGCGATTTTCCGCCAGTGTGGCAGCGCCGCCTGATCATCGCTCCGCCTTTCTTCTCATAACCCCGGCTAGAAGATCTCAGAAGCCCTATCCCCCACCGGGGATAGGCTGCTTCTCCCGTGCCTCACGCACCATTTTCATATTGCTCCGCTTTTCCCCTTGTACTCTTTGCTCAAATCTGGTATACTTCGGCTATATTATAGCTTTGCCTGATATAGGCGCTCTTTAAAGCGTCTTGTGTATAAAATGTAAGGAGTTTTGATGAGAGCTGTTGCCGTCGCGTTGGTGCTTATCGCAGGGGCCGCAGTCGTTCTTTGGTTTGGTAACATGCTTAATTCCTGGGTATTAGGTGGATTAATCGGTGGATTTGCCGCTTTGCTTCTGAGCATCCCGATCTCCCTGACTCTATTCTCTTACCTGGCACGTCGCCACGACGAACGGTCCTACGCGCAAGCTCAAGAAGACTTTACCCCCATGCGGGATTACGATGTTCCACCACGAACATTGAGAGCGGCCTATGAAATTGAAAGTTATGTACTACCGGTCGAAGATGGTTGGGATGAGGATGCGATAGATGATCATCAGCGATATCCTGCTCGCGATTTCCCAACTCCGCCATCACGCCGTTTGCCCGCCGTCGCTCAGAGTCGGGTCACCAGGAATTTGCCTCTTACCCAGCGAGATACCCTATCGCGCATCGACAGGCCGTCTTCACGGGCTCTGGATGCATGGTCCAGCGATGAAGCGTCCGAACGGCGATCTGCTGGCCGCCGCACTCCCACAGGTGAAGTAAAATCAAATCGTGGCCGCTTACAATCCGAAGCCCTGCGGCTCGCACGCCAGGAGGCTGTGCAGCAGCATGGTGACGATGATATAGAGGAACTCCCACCATATTCTTCAAGGCGTTTGCCCTCGAATCGCCCTGGCCGCTCTCGCTTTTCTAGCGAACCTCTGTCTCCAGAGCAGGAACAACCAGCTCCACGGCGCCCCTATCGTCCGTTATCGGAACGCACACGCAGAACAACCGCTCGGCAACGTCAGGATGATGATTTGCGTCGTCGTTCCTTCTATGAGGAAGACGAAAGTACTGATGACGAATTCCTGGGACCGGTTGAAGCCCAGACAGATTACTTGCAAGATAACTATCCAAGAACCGAGCCTATGAATCCTCCCAGGCGAACCGGGCCGCTTACCAGACCTGCGCGTCTTCACGAGCGGAATCTGGAGGCAAGACAAAACCTGCCAACCGGCGATCTCAGGAGGCCGCGTGTACGCAGAGCTCCCTACATGTATGATGATGATCCTCTGCGCCAGGAACTGTCCCAACACCTCGACACCCCCATTGTACGCCGTTCGTCGCGTCTCAACGCCCGACGGCTAAATAACGAGGATGATTGGAGCTAAACGCTCGTTTTTTGTACCAGTAGTTCTAGCCTCTTTTGAGAAAATATGCTAGTATTGGTCAAAAGCATAGCTTTATTAAAGGAGGCTAGTTCGTTGCTCACACATATAACTGATATATTGACGACGCTGATTACCAATCTTTATGTTTCGACAGGGTTGCTGGGGATTGTGCTGGCTATGGCTATCGAGAGCTGTTGTATTCCACTGCCAAGTGAGATTGTGATGCCTCTCGCTGGTATTATGCTTGCCAGCGGAAAAATATTACCAGGCACCAATCCTCTACTTAGCTTGTGTCTCATCGCTTTTTCTGGCGCAATCGGCTGTTTGCTTGGCTCGATGGCAGCCTATTATATCGGCTATAAAGGTGGGCGTCCTTTGATGTTGAAATATGGACGCTATGTCCTTATTTCTCAGCACGATGCCGATAAAGCCGACCGCTTCTTTCTGCGCTGGGGCAACGCCACCGCCTTCTTCTCTCGCCTCTTACCCGTTGTACGCACGTACATCTCGCTCCCTGCCGGTATTGCTGAAATGCCATTCATCCAATTTTGCATTTATACGTTTCTTGGCTCGTTGCCCTGGTGTCTGCTCCTGGCGTATCTCGGCACAGTGCTTGGCAATCACCTGGATACCCTGAGTCCGATTTTCCATGACCTGGATGTGGTCATTCTGGTGGCGCTGGTGGTGCTGGTTGCGCTCTATATCTGGCGTCATATTCGCAATGATCGCAATGCGCGTGCCGCTCATGCCGCTGCCGAAGCGAATGATCTGCACATGCCCCGCCAGCCGTGGGAGCAATTTCCGCCGCAGCCGCAATCACCTCAAGCCGACGATGATCGCACCATCCGCCGTCGCTAAATTATCTGCTCCCTTTTGAGATCAGTATTACTACTAAGTGAGGTGTAACAATGCAACCGGCTTATAGTCAGCCCAATTCGCGGAACGTTGCTTTTCAACAAGGACTTATTGTGGGCCTTATCCTGGCTGCTATCTCAGCGGCTATCCTGCTCTTCAATACGTTTGTGAATACCGCAAACGTTGGTTCTGCCCTGCTTCTGGGACTGCTAAATTTTCTTCTAGGGCTGGTTGCGTACTTTGTTGCTGGCATACTGGCCGCGAAAAAAACGGGCAAGGTGAGTACCGGCACGTTGGCAGGGCTGTGGACGGGAGGCATTTATGGCGTCATCGCCTTCATCGTGAGCATGGTGCTCTTTTTTGGCATTAATTTGCCGAGGGCTATGGCAAATCTTAACAACCTCCCCTCTTCAACTTCAACAAATATTGACAGTGTCAGGACTGTCGCAATAGCGGGAAGCATAGGTCTGGCAATCTTTGGGATCGCTTTTGCAATTGGCCTGGGAGCTGGTCTTGGCGCCCTCGGTGGCCTGCTTGGCAAGAGTACTTCTAAAGTCACTCCCGCACCAGCATATCTGAATCAACCCTATCCTGCTCAGCCCTATCCTCCTGCCTCCGCATACCCAGGTCAACCCTACCCGAACCAACCGTATCCAAATCAACCATACCCAAATCAACCCTATCCCAGCCAGCCTTACCCGAACCAGCCTTATCCTAACCAACCATACGAGCAGTAAAAATATTACGAGAAGCAGATCAACTTATCGATCTGCTTCCCCGTAGGGCAGGTTAGAAAATTAAATCGTTGCAATTACGCGTTATCATTCTCCGCAAGAATACGCTGTAGAATGTCATCTCCAAAATCAGTTGACTTTTCTGGTTTATGAATGTATAATGTTTTATGTACCCAGTCACTACGAAGGCGCAATAATGCTGCCTTCTGACAACGTACCCTGATCTGAAAGTTTTGTCTTATAATGCATTTCTTTTCTAGCTCTGCCGCCTACTTGTATAGGGCTGGTTAAGAAGGCAAGTCCCTGGAACAGTTTGAGGTGAGAGAAATGTCAATGCGAATACTCATTGCTGATAATGAGATGCTTCACCGCATGGGCTTCAAGGGTGGTTGGTTCCTGAGGGCTGAATGTAGTGTCCTCACCACGTATTAGCCTATTCCTTGAGCAGCTTTTGTGGAATAGCTAACCTCTATTAGCGCCTTAGGACGTTACCTGCTTGCAACTACTAGATGACGTAGAACGTTTTTACCACCTTTTAGCGTTTCCTTTCGTCAGCAGCGTTGGAATGCGGAATGTTTTGAAGTAGCTCCATACCATAGTCGATCCTATCGTAGAGCGCGCCCTTGTATATCGACTGCGTCGCTTTGTCTTTTTGACGTTTGCCCTTCATTGGGGAACTGGTTCACTCTGATGCTGTGTAACGGTTCACAGACATCCACGCCCATTATTTCTATACTGTTCTTATCGCATTGATACGAGAAATGTGATACACCCACGCGTTCTGCCTGTTAGGAGGGGGGAATATTACCGGATGTGGGCAGGGCGAAAAGAATAGTAGAGTGTGTGAATAGTTCTCAAAGTCAAAGGAGGTGCCTAATGCAGTGGGTTCTGATCTGTTGCTTCTTCCTGGTTGCAGCTCTCTGTTTGATTCAGGGGTTGCGTAAGTCAACGTTCGGGAAGTCGGCGAAGGCTCGGTACTATTGCTCAGAGTGCGGGTGGACAACCGAGATGGTGCAGTTGTGCCAGGTTGATCACCAGTACACCTCAACGGTGGCTTCGTTGTGCTTTGACTGCGCTGTTAAGCTTGAGGCTATTCCGGTGAAGTCGCTCGTAGTGCCTCCCTCGTGCGCAGCTTCCTGATGGAGAAGATCAAGCTCTACCATGAACGCATATAAGCGGTAGAGCCATTAGCGGTAGCTTCCCAGGTTGTGAAAATCTGGGAAGCTTTTTTACTTCCTGCATCTATTCTACTCATTTCCCTCTGCCCGCATCGGTGAAGCTGCTGGTGAAAATGCTGAGAAGCTGGCCTGCATCTGGCTCCGTTAGCACTTCAATGCGATTGAGCCACTTGACCCACTCAAAGCCGCGATGGCCGGGCGCGACCAGGCGCAGGGGAAAGCCATGCTGGTGAGAAATTGACTCCTGGTCAATGCGAGTTGCCAGCAGAGCCGTGCGCGCCTCCTCTACTGATAGACTCCAGCGGTAGTCTGTGACAGAAATGAAGCTGACAAAACGTGCATCTGCGTGGAGAACAGCCTCATCGAGCAGCCGTCCGATCTGTATACCTCGCCACCTCTGCGTACTATAAAACCCGCCTGTACAATCCAGCGTCGCTTCCAGTTCATCGTTTGCCGATGCAAGCTCATCATAGGTGAAATCGCGTGGTGCGTTCACAGCTCCACCGAGCGAGAGTCGCCAGGATTGTGTATCTATTGGATGCGGCTGATCGGCGACCCAGCTCGAAGTTGGAAAGATATTGCCGGCATAGCTATCGCTCTCGCGCGATCCCGTGAAGCGTCGCCGGGAGCCAGGCAAGTTTGCAATACGCTCGGCAAGCTGCTGTAGCGGCCAGAGCGCCGCACTGCTAAAGAGCAATGTACCAAAGTGCAGCGCCTGTCGTCTCCCAACAATATCGCGTTTGCGTAGCCATTTTGCGCGTGCGAGCATATGGATGATAATTGCCATTGTCAGCACGAAGCCCAACACAATATGCCAGTTCAGCAGATTGAAATCCGCAAAATACCACTCGCCTCCCCCGACCCACCAGATTCCCGAGCCCAGCGCCAGCGTGACCAGCAGCAGCGCCAGCACCCCATAAATGGTACGGCGATCCCAGCGCCGCGGCTGGATCAACCGGGGCCAGACGCGCCGCAGCTTTCCCCACAGCAGCAACAGCAGCCAGATCCCTATAGCGCCGTGCAGCGCGAAAACAAACCAGTCTTCCAACCGCCCCATCACCAGACTGATCACGCCGGTAATGAGGGCCAGAGCAGCGGCGCAGGCAATGCTCCAATCAGTCAAGCGCGGTGACATGATAGGGTGTCCTTTTTAAGCGTCAATGTGGCTACGGGGGCTGGGGCAAGCCCAGCCCCTACGGTGGTGATAGAGCTTATGGGTTATACGGAGCCAGGAAGAAATGCATCTCCTGCTGAAGCAGCGTGATGATGCTGTACCCGCCATTTGATGGTGGCGATGTGGGCTGCGGGGTATTGCCGGGAGCAGGTTGAGAGCTCGGGCTCCCGGTACTGCTACAGGCTGCCAGAAGCAAAAGGATACCGAGCATCAGTAAGCAAAACTTCGCGCTTAGCGCATGGATGAAAGGATTTTTCTGCATCTTAGTTCCCCTTTCTTTTGGAGAAGGTAGCGGTGAAAGACGTAAGTTTCTCTCTATCACCATACACGATCAAGGGTCCCCACTATTTCTAGGAATGGCAGGTGTACTACATATTATACTTTTCTAGAGCCTGAAGAGGATATAATAGGGAAAGATGTTGTTTGCCAGATAAGCCCGATGGAGGAGGAGCGAGCATACAATGGAGGAGATGCAAAATTTCGCGCTACTCAAGCCTGGCGCTGAACTAGCGCCACTAACGGTAGCTGTAACGCCCGAACTAAATCAGCAGTTTCTCTACGCAATGGAAGATTTTCATCCGCGTTACATCGAGGAGGGCAAAGATAGGCCGCTGGCGCATCCCGGCTTATTATTGCTTTTAAGCTTTCCCTCGAAAAGTCCTTCATTCTATCTTCCGACAGGCTGGGCCTCCATTCATTCTGCCGATGAAGTCACGTTCCTTTACCCAGCCCGCGTCGGCTCGCAATTGCTCATCCGTTGGAAGATCGTGAGAGTTTGGGAGAAGCGGGGACGACAGTATTGCGAGACGGAGACCTGGATCGTAGATGACGAAGGACATGATATTCTCTCGCGCAAAGTTTCCCTGACATATACGATGCAAACAGAGGGAGAAAGGGATAATGTATGAGTCTCATCACCATCGATACGCCCATCGGAACGGTTTTCTCCAGCAAGCCAAAGTGTGTCTCGTGGGAGCGCACATGGGCTTACGCAGGCGGCCCTTTTGCTCTGGAGGGCTGGCCCGCTCGCAATATTCATACCGATCCCGCATTCGCCAGCAGCGTTGGTCTGGCGGAGCCTAACGTTACAGGCACTCAGACGCAGGCATTTGTTGCAGCATGGCTGATTGATATTTTTGGGGAGCAGTGGCTCAGCGGTGGGAAGCTCTACGATGTGAAATTTATCCGCCCCATTTCCATTAAAGATACCATACAGGTTCAGGCTGAAGTTGTATCCAGAGAACACGATGATGCAGCCGTCAAGTATAGGCTCACTATCAAGTGCCTCAGAGGAGATGGGGAGCCTGCTCTGGTCGGATGCGCTGAGGGATGGGTAATGATGGCATAAGCGTGTTACTTCAGCCATGCGCAAACGTCATCAATACAAATGTTATTTGCAATATGCTTTTTGTAGGAGAAGAAGCAAGGTTTTGCCGCTTCTAAGATGAATGATTGCGATTTTTGAGGGGCCCCATTGAAATTAAAGATAAATATTCCTCGACTCGCTCCTGGCGGCAATACAGCAGCTATTGCCAGCGAACATGCCATCTCCAGGCACGCTTTGCCGGTTGCCGCCTCTGAGATAGGCTCTGACAAAGAAATAGTTCCGGCAAGGCAAAAGTGGCTTAAAGCGATTAAAGGCATTTTGCCAATCTACGTGCTCACACATCTGATCTTTTTTGCGTTCACCTATTTCGTCACCTTATTTTTGCTGCCCAATTTCGCGACTAATTCGCTGCCACTGCATACATTACTGGCGGTCTGGAATCGATGGGATAGCAGCCAATTTACCGCTATTGCCACAGGCGGCTATGCGCAATGGTGGCAAACGGCGTTCTTTCCACTTTTCCCCTTGATGATCTGGAGCCTTCACGGGATTGTCCATGATCCCCTGGTCGCTGGCCTGATTATTGCGAATGTAGCAGGTTTCGGCATGCTCGTGGTGCTCTATCGCTTGATTGAGGAAGATTTTGGCGGCGAACTGGCAGCTCGTTCAGTGCTCTACTACGCGCTTTTTCCTACGGCCTTCTTCTTTGCTGCTTCCTACAACGAGTCACTTTTTATTATCTTTGCATTGCTCAGCCTCTATCAGATGCGTCGTGGTCGCTGGTGGTTGGCAGGAATCTGCGGTCTGGTAGCAGGTTTGACCCGTTCTTCTGGTCTGCTGCTGCTGCTGCCGTTTTGTTACGAATATCTTCGTCAAAAAGGCTTTAAGCTCTCAGCATTACGTTTTGATGTGCTTGCCGGCGGCGCTATTCCACTGGCTACAGGCTCCTTTATGCTCTATTGCTTCGTGCGCTTTCAAGATGCCCTGGCCTTCTCGCATGCGCAGGCGGTCTGGCATCGTGCGTTAGATTTTCCTTTTTGGAGCATTATCCATACCGCTCTCTTGTTTTTTAGATTAGATCCGCTCTCATTCCACGCTCCCCATAACGCGATTGATCTGTTGCTGGTGCTATTTGTGATCGCTTTGGGTGTACTCTGTTGTGTTGGCCCGTGGAAGTTTTCCAGGCAGGAACACGTCTATGTCGTCTATAGCGTCGTCTTCATCCTGTTCGGTATTCTCTGGCCCACCCAGGATTATTCGCCTCTCCATGCCTTTCCCCGCTACCTCTTAGAAGCTACGCCCGTCTTCATTCCATTAGCGCGGCTGCTCAATAAAAATGTGCAGGGTCAACTCTACTTTCTCGTTATCTCCACCGCCCTTTTATCCTTTTTGTTGCTCCAGTTCTTGACCGGACACTGGGTAATATAGCGAAGGAGCACTGTGATGGAGCCAATCAACGTTTTTGACTACGAAATTCTGGCGAGGGAGCGGATGGACCCGGCCTGCTGGGACTTTTATGCAGGCGGCAGCGATGATGAGGTGACGATGCGGGCCAATCAGTCGGATTTCGCTCGCGTCCGCCTGCGTCCGCGTATGCTGGTCAATGTTAGCCAGTGCGATACGAGCGCCCGCGTGTTGGGGCTACCTGTGCGTATGCCTATTCTGATTGCTCCCACATCTCTGCACTGCTTAGCCCATCCGCAAGGGGAATGCGCGACTGCTCAGGGGGCGGGCGCGGCAGGCACGCTGATGATTGTCAGCACCGATGCGACGCGCACGCTCGAAGAGATTGCTCAGGCCGCCAGCGGCCCGCTCTGGTTCCAACTTTACACCTATCCATCGCTCGAATTCGCAGCCACATTGGTGCGGCGAGCTGAGATGGCAGGCTACAAGGCCATTGTGCTGACGGTAGATTTGCCGGTAATGGGTAATCGCGAGCGCAGTAGACGACACGCCGTACCGATGCCACCGCCACCACTGGCTGAAGCCAATTTTGCAGGTATCGAAATGGGAGATGAAGATCAGGAGTGGGTTTCTATAACCTGGGAGACCGTCGATTGGTTGCGCTCAATCACCATCCTGCCCATCCTGCTCAAAGGTATTCTGACCGCCGAAGATGCATTGTTGGCACTCGAACATGGCATCTCTGGCATTGTCGTTTCTAATCATGGTGGTCGCCAGTTGGATGGAGTTGTATCGAGCATCGAGGCGCTACCGGAAATCGTAGAGGCTGTAGCCGGGCGCTGCGAGGTCTACATGGATGGTGGCATTCGCCGCGGTACCGACATCCTCAAAGCTCTGGCTCTGGGGGCACGCGCCGTACTGGTTGGTCGTCCGGTGCTCTGGGGCCTTGCCGTCGATGGTGCGAACGGCGTCCAGCAGGTTCTAGAGATCTTACATGCCGAACTGGAACGAGCTATGAAACTGGCCGGCTGCCCCACGCTGGCCGACATCAAGCGTACACTGGTGAAGTGGGAGCGGCTGGCAGATAATGCCAGCCACGCTTAAAATCCTGGGAAAGAGGATGAGGGATTGTGCTTTGACTTTTGAGGAGGAGGCGTCTCCTGCTGCCTTCCCATCAATTCAGCTCGATATACCCTTTCTCTAAGCTGCAAGAGTTGGAAGCGCAATTGCTGATTCTCCTGCTCGACTTGTTGTGTTCGATGCAATCGGGTCAAGAGAAGGTTGATCGAGTTGCCAACCTTCCAGAGCACATGATCCTGGCTCAGATTGATGCGTGCCATCCTTCCATTAGATGCTTGTACCAGAGCTTGCAGAAGTTCATGAATGCCTGCATCTAACAGATGTTTCTGTTCTATTTCCCGCTGCTGGAGGTTAGCCTTAACCTGTTGCAATTCCGCAACTTCTTCAGCTCGATCCGCCCGCGCAGCAGCTCGCAACGCACTGCGAACCCACATATATGTGATCGCTGCTACGACAATCTGCAAGCTGATAGGCTGCATGATCAGGTCGTATGACATGTTTGAATGAAGCATCATCGTCAGCTCAGGCGAAGGCGGCATGAATGTAATCATAGCTATGATAAAGAGAATGTTGCTGATGGCAACAGGGAAAATACTCGCCGTTGGTAGCAGCGAGGCAGCAATGAGTTCAGAGACTACCAGCAGGTCAAAGACCGGGAATGAACTGGTGTCCAGGCCCATCGGTGAATCCAGAAGCATGAGGCCACATCCCAGATCGACCACACAGATCAGTAAAATGCTGACAACGCCAACCTGTCCCCAGCGATTAAACATCATTGCGATGCCACAGAGCAAGATGCCCAGTATCACTGCCGCAATGCTGAGTGTGCTCTTCATCATAATGGCACCAGGAAGGCTGATTATCTGGTAAAGGAAGATGACAAAAAGAATAAAAGTGACAACTTGCTGGCGACGTATCTCTTTACGAACCCTCTGGATGCTCTCTTCATGTACATGAGCATTTCCCCTGAGTGGTTGGCCTGTGGAGAAATTATTAACCGGGAGTACTGACATGTTGCCCCCTCTTAAATAATACTGTAAAACTGTAAGAGCCAAATGTATAATTTGTTACCCATGATAGAGTTTTTAGGTAACAAATTGCTCTGCCTTGCCCCTGGTATGCTAGAGAGTACTCTAACATATAATTCATCAACGAATTAATATTAACCAATTTAGACAGAATTTACAAGAACGGTAGGAAGGTCAGCGTAATATTCTGGTTGAAAAATAATTTAAGATAGAGATATTTGGGCAGAAGTTCTCTAAAAGTAAGATTTTAGAACGGTAGAGATTATCAAAGTATATATATGTAAGGTGTGTCATAAAGCTTTTTCAAGTGATAGCACCTCTCAAGGTATCTCTATTCCTGAATGTTAGAGCGAATACATTCAAACATATCACAACCTTTTCATTGTTGTGCCGCTGAAAAGCATATTGCCTTTATCTTGTTACGTAACGATAGCAAAATGCGCCAATTTCCTAAAAGTACTAAAACATGTACAGGGATAGCCCTGTTTATTATATTGAATACAGTCAATTTAAAGTAATGGTTGAGCTTATTTTATGCTCAGCATTAACTTGCTATTGATGGGTAACTATATTCCCTATAAAAACAAGATTGTAGTTTATTGCAGTGCGGTAAAGGGAAAATCATGGATGATCAGATGAAAAAGGATCGCTTGCTGAATATCGGTAGTACCGATGAATGGGAGAGCCGTGACCTCTCACTCAAGCATCTCTTGAGCAGGCGCAGGGCCTTACAGACGGGAGCCGGTGCGCTCATAATTGCGACCGGCGCTGGCGCATTTTTAAACCTGCATAGAAGCCCTACTATTGCAGCATCGGCCCCCCCTACTGGGACACCCAATGCCGTGATCCAGTGGAACAATGCAGCCCTGGAGGCTATCCGTGTTACCAGTCCAGGGCCTACAATAGCATCGCGGGCCTTAGCCATCATGCATACCTGTATATATGATGCATGGGCTACATATGATCCGCGCGCCAATCCTACACGCCCCAACGGTATACCGCGACAGAAGCCACAGAGAGATGTAACCCAGGCTGTTAGCTATGCGGCCTATCGGGCCATGATGGATCTTTTCCCATCGCAAGCTTCACAATTTAATGCCCTAATGCAGACGTTGGGCTTTGATCCTAACAATAACTCCACTGATATCAGTACACAGGCTGGCGTGGGTAATGTAGCAGCTCAGGCGGTTATTTCGTTCCGCCATACTGATGGTTCGAATCAACTCAATGGCTATGCCGATACCACCGGTTATGTTCCAGTCAATACCCCCACCCAGGTGAACGATCCCACCCGTTGGCAACCATTGCTCGTTAATGGCAAAGTTCAACAGTTTACCACCCCTCACTGGGGAACTGTCACCCCCTTCGCGCTGACATCCGGGTCGCAGTTTCGCCCTGGTCCTCCTGTACAGGATGCTACCAGTAGCGACTATAAAAGTCAGGCTGATCAGATTATCCAGTATAGCGCCACGCTCAATGATACGACCAAAACCATTGCTGATTACTGGGCCAATGGTCCCCATTCCGAAACTCCTCCAGGCCACTGGGAGCTTTTCGCACAATTTTTCGCTGCTCAATTCCTTTCTCAGCAGAATCAGCATACTCTCGGCGATGATGTTAAGCTCTTCTTTGCGGTGGCGAATGCGGTTTTCGATGCTGGCATCGCCTGTTGGGAATGCAAACGCTTCTACGATTCGGTGCGGCCCATCACTGCTGTGCGTTTCCTGTACACAGGTACGCAAATAAATGCCTGGGGAGGCGTTGGCAAAGGCACTGTATCTATGGATGGGAGTCAATGGCTCCCCTATCAGGAAGCTACCGTGGTGACTCCTCCATTCCCTGAATACGTTTCGGGTCATAGCACCTTTAGCGCAGCCGGCGCGTATATTTTGCAACAGTTGTCACCAAATGGGACCTTTGGTGATTCTTTCACTGCCCCGCCTGGTAGTTCTCAGATTGAACCGGGTTTTGCTCCCACCCAGAGCGTGACTCTTTCCTGGCCCACCTTTACAGCAGCCGCTAATGAGGCAGGAATATCGCGTCGCTACGGTGGCATCCACTTCGAGCAAGGTGATCTTACTGGACGTGCGCTAGGAAAGCAAGTAGGGGCGCAGGCCGGAGCAAAGGCGCAGGGCTATATCTCAGGAACGATTAA
>Ga0070741_10013016_pt1 | contig 14834 bp, 7 predicted proteins | sample Coa_R1_4_FD_66440 | JGI IMG/M metagenome (GOLD analysis project Ga0070741, IMG submission 66440) | Surface soil microbial communities from Centralia Pennsylvania, which are recovering from an underground coalmine fire - Coalmine... | ecosystem: Environmental > Terrestrial > Soil > Unclassified ...
AAATTCGTGATTGTTTGCGCGACAGTCCCTTCGCCAATGCCCAAATTATTCCGACCTCGGTTCGCAATGGTGACGGCATTGAAGCCTTGAAAAACGCCCTCGCAAGCGAGTTCGCCACCGTGCGGCCACCTCGCGACTATGGAAAGCCACGCCTATTTATCGATCGCGTATTTACTCTGCGCGGAATCGGCACCGTCGTGACAGGGACATTGACAGGCGGGCAATTGCGCCGCGAACAGAAAATTGTAGTCCAACCCGGCCACCTTCAGACACGGGTTCGTTCAATCCAAAGTCACGGGCGGGAGTTGGACGCCGCCATACCGGGAATCCGGACGGCGATTAATCTGCCAGACGTCAGCGCCCGGCAGATCAGCAGAGGAAATGTTGTCACCATTGCCGATTTCGCGCCTGTCAATTCGACGATCATTGCTCTCCTCGAAAAATCACCGCGGGTTTCTCGTGGAAATCCGGGAGTACGGCCGCTAAAAAGTTGTTCGTCCGTGTATCTTCATCACGGGACATCACGGGTCGCAGCGAGGATCGCATTCCCCAAACATCGATCGCTTGAGTCAGGCAAGAAGGAGCTCGCCCAACTAAGACTTACATCGCCAATCCTTGCATTTTCTGGCGATCGTTTCGTTGTTCGCGATCCATCAGAACAACAGACCCTGGCCGGGGGAATCGTGCTCGATTCCAATGGCGCGGAATTTCGCGACGAGGCAAAGCGCAAAATGCTGATGCGTCGCGCAACGGCCCTGGATGATGTCAATCTTTGGGTGCGCTCGGAAGTTGACTTGCGGAGATTTGTGCCGGTCCAATGTCTCCTGGATAAATCTCACTTCAGCAACGGCGAGATCGCGGATGCCTTATTGACCTTGAAACGCGATGACGAAGTTGTCATTCACGACAAAATCGCGGCAAATGTCGGCACCTGGAAGGCTTTGAGGGACCGCGCCACTCGCCTCATCGACAACGAACTTACCAAGAATCCCGAATGCGCTGGTTACGACTTGAGCGAATTGCGCGCCGCGCTGCGCGAGAAATCGACGGATGTTTTCCAAGCGCTCGTCGCGGACCTGTGTTCCCATGATTTTATTCGGGAACAATCGGCAATTACACGACGTTCACGTCGGCCGGCTTTGCCGGTAAAGCTGCAACCTGTCGCAGCGAAAATTCGCGAAGCATTATGCAGGAAGCCGTTCGATCCACCGCCGAGAAGAGAGCTCGAATCGGACCCGGAAGCGCGGCGGGTTCTCAGATTTTTGATAGAAAGCGGAGAAGTGATTGAAATCTCTTCGGACGTTGTGTTGTCGCGCGAGAGCTTTGAACGCATGAAAAATGTGGTCGCTGATTTCATTTCCAAAAATGGACCGGCCACGATAAGCGGACTGCGACAGGAGCTTGAGAGTTCGCGGCGAATCATGGTTCCATTTCTCGAAAGGCTCGATCGCGAAAAATTCACCCGGCGCATCGGTGACAAGCGCAGCTTGCGATAGAGCCGCCGTATGGGACAAATGGGATGTATGCCCTGGAAACCGAGCGAAGGAGGTTCTGTCCGAAGAGTTTCCCTCCTCCTCTCCCCTTTGCCAGAAGCGGCATGGGAGCATGTCGTTCGGCCCTGGTTCGAGAAGACCGTCACTCGTGGTTTACGAGAGGAACAACCGGTCGTGGTCGTAACTGCATCACGCAGTCAAGCCTATTTCTTCCGCAGCCGGCTACTTGCCGAGGGCAAATCGCTGCTCGGGGTGAAATTTGTTTCTGCTCCGCAAGTGCGCGAACTTCTGCTTCGCGGCCGCGACATCAAGGTTGCTCTGCGGGAACATCTTCGACTTTTCATTGCGATCGCGGCCGAGGAGGTCGCGCGTGAGAAAGGCGATAACGAAGCTTCGCTGGTTGCAAAATCGATCGCACGCGACCCGGATCATTTTTTACGCGCGCTCGATCAGCTTCGCGCGGCGGGGTGGAGCTTTGACGAAATTGACGCGGCGCCGTTTGGTGCAATTGCTGGCCGTTTCGAGAAGCAAGCGCGCGACTGCGGCTTCACTCTTGTTTACGATGCCGATCGAGACGCGGTCCTATCCGCGGCGGAAGCGCCATCTCTTTTTAGCAACTTGTTGCTGCTTGGATTCGATGCGGCGCATTGGCCGCTCTGGCCGTTGCTTCGAGCGGCAACGCTCGGTTCAACCAGTGCTACAGTTGTATTAAACGATCCGCGCGATGAAGCGCGCGATCTCGATGAAACCTGGGTCGGCACTTGGGAGGAAGAGTTCGGCCCGGCGGAAATTCTTCCGCCCCCATCTGCTGTTTCGCGGCCTGCTCGTCCCCGCTCTTTGGCTGAGGGTGGATCCGATTTACTTACTCCAGCTCTGCCCACCAACATTCATTTCCTCATTGGCCGCGACACAACCCAGCAAGCGCGGGCGATCGTGGCGCTCACTGCGAAGTTCCTGAGCGACACACAGTGCGAACGTCTCGGTATTCTATTTTCCAGGCCGGGCGCGCTTGCGCGGTTGGTGGCAACGTTTCTGCAATCGGCCGAAATCCCACATAACGACGGCATCGCGCATCTGGCGCCGAGCGCCTTCGACGACGACGCCTGGCGCGCGTGGCTGGAATTGCAGGAAGCGCCACGGCTTAAACTCCTGTTCCGTTTTCTACGCGCAACCAGCGCCGCGATTTTCGAGAAGATATCGATTTCGCAGGTCGAAGAGACGTTGAGGCGCGCTTATAACGAAATTCTCATCGACGATATCGAGCTGCTGGGCGACTACTGCGCGAGCGCCCCCGAGTTGCGACATGGCGTCGCCGTCGCGCGGGGCACGGAGAAAATCGAATTTCTTCCGGAAACCGCGGCCTTCGTCGAATTTCTTTCACAGACACGCAAAATTTTTTTACAGTTCGGCTGGAAGGAGCGCTGGCACGAAGTCGAGCGACTTAGTCGCAACTGGAGTGAGCGGTTACCAGGCAAGGTTTCGAAAAACTCCTACCTGCGGTGGCTGCGCGAGCTTGTGGGCGCGCCATCATTCCAACGCGATGATTTCGGAGCCCATCCATATGCCCGGGTGCACCTGCTCACCTACGCGGACGCGCAGGGCCAGTCATGGTCGCATCTGGTTCTCGCGGGGTTAAACGACGAGGCCTGGTCACCGTTGGACGAGGAGCTCGTATTTGTTCGCGATGAGCGGGTTGTTGAGCTCAATCGTGAGAATAGAACATTGAACCGACGCGCTTCCAAGCGCGGGCAGCAAGGTGAAGGACATTGGAGCGTGCGAGAAGGCAAAACCCTTCTCCTTGGTCCCAATGAGAAACGTCAGATTCGTCGACGACAACTCCTGAACCTGGTCGAATCCGTCAGCAACGCGATCGGCGCGAGCGCAAATCTTTATTCCGAAGCAACCCCGAGCAGAGTTGCAAACCCGAGCGAATTTTTCTCCTGGCTTTACTTCAATGCGCGTGGATGCGGCGTTTCACAACGAACGTTGCAAACGCTCGAAGAGCAAACTCGCGGCTGGTTGAAGGACTGGTCGCCGGTCGATGCCCAGAAGGTTGATTCGATTAGCGTCGGACGGACGCGGTACGCATTCGATCAACGCCGCCAACGACGAGCTGCCGGCGAATATGAGTTCGCACTCCGAAATCCCTCCGGGCGTGAGATTAGCCTGCGAGTTACGCAATGGGAGCAGGCGTTGCGCTGGCCGGCGATCATTTGGATGGAGATTTTTCTCGGCGTTGAACCTGACGATGACAACGGCGACGCGTGGGCTGTCGCCACTGGACAATGGGTCCATCGCTGGCTCGCCGATGGTGTTCCCAAGGGCAAGCAACGAAAATTTGTCGATGTAAAGCAGGCGGATGAGATCCGCGTACGCATTCAGACCCACGCGCGAAGGTTTCGCGAACAAGTCAGCCAACTTTGCGCCGGCAGCGGCAAAGCGGTGCCTGATTGGTGGCAATCCGGTTGGAGCAACGCGGTTTATGTTGCAGACTGTCTTGCAGCGAAGGTATCAGATCTACGGGATTGGTCCGAAATGGCGGTCGAATGGTCGCTCGATCAACCCAGTTTGATTCCCGTAAGCGACAACGAGGTGCTGCGCGTTCGCGGTCGAATCGATTTGATTCTCGCGCGGCAAAAATCCAGGCAGGCGAAAATTGGTTTTAGCGATCTCTGGGTTGTCGATTACAAGACCGGTCGGCAACGCGGTTTTCGTTTGAAAGAGCTACGGCGCAAGGACACGCCAGAACGAAAATTCCGCAGGCAATTAATTGAAGGTCGGGGCGTTCAGCTCGCGCTGTACGCGCTGGCGATTCACGCACTGGGCGGCGAGGAAATACGGTTAACCTTGCTCTCGTCGGCCGAAGAGTTCGAGCCGCAGTTTCATTTGGCTGACGTGCTCGCCCAGAAAGATTTTTGGCTGGAGCTGCACCGGATGCAGCAAACCGGAGTCTTTGGAATGCTCGGCCCAGTCCATGCTGATTTCGGATATGTCCGGAAATATCCGCTTGCGACGCTGCCCATTGACCCCGATTTGCTCAACGAAAAATGGGCGCTGACGCATCGGCCTTTTTCAGTCGAGGAGGAGGAGCAAGCGAAGTGATGCCTGTTTCCGACGAAACCGCCCGGCAGCGATTCGCGCAGGAATTGGATCGCAATTTCTCAGTGGTCGCTTCCGCCGGCTCCGGCAAAACGCGCGCGATCACCGATCGCATCGTCGAGATGGCGAAGAATCGGCAACGCGCGCTCCAATGGCTGCCGCAACTTGTGGTTGTCACTTACACGAATCGTGCCGCTGATGAAATGCAACAACGCACGCGGCAGCGGATTCTCGAAGCCGGTCTTCCGCTGGAAACCGTTGAAGCGTTCGGTCGCGCGTTCTTTGGAACGATCCACGCGTTTTGCATGAAGCTTCTCTCTACGCATGGACATCATCTTGGGCTGCCTGCGCGGCTCGAAACAATTACCGATGATGACGATTTGTGGAGTGAGTTTGTGCAGCAAGAGACGAAGATTGGACACTCGTTAGGCACAGCAAACCGGCGTCGCCTTTTGCGATTAATGCAGGTACGGCAGTTGATGGATCTCGCGCGCAGGCAGGATTACGATTTCACTGCGCCGGCGTCTCTCGGACGCTGTCCAGAATGCGATTTCAGCAAAGTCGAAGCTGCTGCTGAAACCGCGCAGGCGAAAAATATTCCGAAAGCAAAAGCGCAACTGCGGGACTGGCTGCGCCGCTGGCGTGAAACAGACGAGTTCGCGCCGTGGCCACCATGCGCCACGACCGCAAAGGAATTTACAGCGCAATGGCGGGAAGCCTTTCGGCCTTTGCGGGAGTGGGCAAGCGCGTGCGCATCATGCGTCGCCGCAGAGGTGCAAAGCAATTACCGCGAGTTCCGTCTCGCGCGCGGAGCGATCACTTATCCCGATCAAGTCGCGCTGGCAGCGAAGTTGTTGCGACTGCCAAACGTCGGGCAACGGATTCGGGGAAAGAATTACCGCGTCATCCTCGACGAAGCTCAGGATACCGACCCCGAGCAATTTCTGGTGCTCCTCGAAACCGCGCGGTCCGTTGATGCCCGCGGTGAGTGGTTACGTGATCGACAATCGCCGCCGCGACCCGGCCATTTTTCAATGGTCGGCGATTTCCAGCAATCGATTTATCGAGATCCGGCCGATCTCGCTCATTACCGGCAACTTCACCGCGCGCTTGTCGAAACCGGTGCGGCCGAAGAGTTGAGGTTTTCGGTCACTTTTCGCCTCGACCGAGCGCAGCTTGATTTCGTCAACGATACATTTGGAAAAATTCTCAACAATAACGAGGGCCAGGTCGGTTTCGTTCACCTGAGTCCACGTCCAGAGATTTTACCAGGGCAAATGATCCGCTTTGAGCTCGGTGAGGATGTCGATCTTTCGTTGCCTGAAACCCAACGGGCGCAGATTGAAGCTGAACGACTGGCCGAGTGGCTCTGCGACAGGGGTCTGCGGAAACTGCGCGCAAGAGGCTGGCGCGAAGTTGCGATCCTCTGTCCGCGCAAGGCCTGGTTACGCGTCCTCCGCGACGCCCTGATTAAGCAACAAATTCCCGTCGAGGTTCAGTCGGAAAGCGATCTACAAGCCGAACATCCAGCTTACGCCTGGTTAACCGCGCTGCTCACCATCATGGCCGATCCCAATGCGAGCTATGAAATCGTTGGTGTTCTGCGCGAGGTATTCGGAATCTCGGATGACGAGTTGGCCCGGTTTGCTCAGGGCGACGGATACAAATTTCAGATCGAACGCAGGACTCCCGGCCGCGGCGCAGTCGTTGATGCACTGAATCAGCTCACCCGGCTTCACGGAACGCTGGCGCATCAGCCGCTCTTCAGCGCCGTGCTCGAGATTGTACGAATGACGCAATTGCGCGAGAGGCTGCGCACCTTGCCCCGTGAAGAATTTGCCGATCCGCTCAACGAACTCAATAAATTGCTCAGCAGCGCCGCGGCTGCGGAGTCGCGCCAAGAATCGCTGGTAGATTTTGCGCTCGCGCTGCGACGCAACTTTGACAAGATCCGCGAGGCCGAACCTGCCGAAGATGATGCAGTTCAACTGATTACCGCGCACAAAGCAAAAGGATCGGAGTGGGACGCCGTGATCGTTCCCTTTCTCGCCCGTGAAGCGCGACTAGGCGGGAACGTTCGTTATCCGATGGTGTTGCCCGGCCAAGCGCCGTTCATTGCTTTCGACCGGAGTGATCGCGCTGATTTGGAAGAGGAATTGAAACGAATTCAGCGCCAGGAAATGGAACGGTTGCTTTACGTTGCTCTCACCCGCGCACGTCACACCCTCGTCGTCGCATTGGATTTCAATTTTTTTCGCGGCAAACGCGGCGTGCATGGCGACACACAATTGAAATGGCTCCAGGCCGACGTGAACGAGCCGAACGCGGCAGTCATTGCCGCGCTTGCAGAGGAACCGACATCTTGCGAAGAGACCGCTGCGCGCTACCACGAGCGCGAACGGGAACTTGTCCCTGATACGTTAAGCGCGCTCGGGCTGGATACCGGCTGGATTGACATCGCGCGGCAAAGAGCAGCCTCCATCATCGAGACAGTCACCCCCAGCCAGTTCGTTCCGGAAGAAGAAACAACCGAAATCTCCAGCGCCGAGGAATGGATTGAGATCGAGCCAGAGTTACGGCCGCCGAGGATCGACAATCCCGCGACGCGGTACGGAGTCTGGTGGCACGATTTTGCCGAGCAGATCAATTGGCGTTCGGATCCGGCGCTGTGGCAGCGGATCTTCGACCACAACGTCACGACTTCGCCAGATATTGCGCGCTCGAAACGGGAGTGGCAGCTCTTACAAAAACAGATCGAATCATCTGCTGGACTGGCCCGCCATTTGCGCAACGCCAGTTTGGTTCGGACGGAGATGCCTTTTTTCTGGAAAATCAACGGACCGGGCCAGAACGGCGGAAAATGCCTCGAAGGGATCGTCGACCTTGCGTTGTTCAATCAGAGAGCGACCGAAGTTTTTATTCTCGATTGGAAAACGAACCGGATCGCGGCGGACAAAATCGACACCCTCAAGGAAATTTACCGGCCCCAGATGGCAGCATACTGGCAGGCCATCTGCAGCCTCACTAACGCGGCCGTCAGTGCTGCAATTTATTCGACCGCAACCGGAGAATTCCTTGTATACGATCGCGAGGAGCTCGCGCGCGAATGGGAGCGGGTGCGCGATTTACCGCAGGCCGAGCTCGTCGCGGCGGTCAGCTCTCGCGCTCTCCGCGGATGAATTGCTCGACGCAGCGATACGCTTCGTCGTCGGTCATTTGAACCGGCGGATGCTTCGAGAAGAACGCCGAGGGAGAATGCAACACGCCGCCGATGCCGCGATCGAGCGCGAGTTTGCAGCAACGGATGGCGTCGATCGCGACGCCAGCGGAATTTGGCGAATCTTCAACGGAAAGTTTCACATCGATTTCCATCGGCACATCGCCGAAGAGCCGGCCTTCCACGCGGATAAAGGCAATTTTGTTATCGAGTTGCCACGGCACATAGTCGCTCGGGCCGATATGGATATTTTCGTCTGCCAGACGTTCGCCGATCACTGATTGCACGGCTTCGGTCTTTGAGGTCTTCTTCGATGCCAACCGGGTACGATTGAGCATGTTTAAGAAATCAGTGTTACCGCCAGTGTTCAGTTGATAGGTCCGGTCCAGTTTTACGCCGCGCTTGCGGAAAAGGTCCACCAGCGCCCGATGCAAAATAGTAGCGCCCATTTGCGCCTTAATATCGTCACCTATGATTGGCAGATTCTTATCCGCAAAACGCTTCGCCCACCTGGGATCGCTGGCGATGAAAACCGGGATGTTATTAACAAACCCAAGCCCGGCCTCGAGCGCGCAGCTAGCGTAGAAACGGGTCGCCTCTTCAGAACCGACCGGCAGATAATTGACCATCAGTTCCGCGGAAGAGTCTTTTAGCTCAGCAATAATCTGTTCGCGGGTCGACTCCTTTTCAAGCGGCAGGAACGTGCGGAGCGGATCCTGATCGCGCATGTGAGCCGGGTACCCATCGAAAACACAGCCCATTTTCACGATGGCACCGGTGAGCTTGATCTCTTCACAGAAGACCTTCGTGCAATTGGGAGGCGCGAAGATGGCTTTGCTAACGTCCAGGCCGACCTTGCGCCGGTCGATGTCAAAAGCGGCAACTATCTCGATGTCCCCAGGACGGTACGAACCGATTTGCCGGTGCATCAACCCGATACCAGTACTGTTGACGGAAGAGCCGTCATAAAAATTGATTCCCTGGACAAGAGAGCTGGCGCAGTTTCCCACACCGACAATAGCGATTCTTATTTTTCTCATTTCTAAATTGTTAAAGCTGAAAGGCTACCTGAATTAAATTATTCGGAGCAAGACCGAAGTTAGGCCGCGTCAATCACGACGCGGTGTGCCCGTCTATGGCGGCTCCGAGTATTGCAAGCGCGAAATGTGTCCGAAGTCGCGCCGACTTGCAAGAACTGATATAAAGTGAAAAGTCACGGGCATTCCCGTGCAAGGAAGGCCTTTGCAAGGAGATACACGAAATGCGCTCGACGTTCGCAGCCATCAGCACGCTGATCGCTGCTTTGTCATTCTCCTCCGAAGCATTTGGAATACCCACATACACCATCGAGCAAGCAGTCGCAGTTGCTGAAGAGCACAATCCGGAAATCCTGATCGCCCAAAAAAAGGTGCAGGGCGCACGCGGCGGGATGATCGAAGCGCGATCCGGATTTCTCCCCTGGCTATCATCGGACGGCCTGGCCGATAAACGGCAAACGCAGAGCGAAACGAACCTCCGCCAGGAGGATTACAACGCAATACTTAAGCTCCAACAGAACCTGTATACTGGCGGAGCAGTCACCAGCCAGATGGCGATTGCACGATTGAATCTCGAGAAACAGAACTGTGAATTGCAGGAGATTGCCAGTCGCGTGGCAATGGATGTTCGGATCGCCTTCAACGAGCTTCTGCTCAATCGAGCCAAGGTGCGCGTGCGCCAGGACTCTGTTCGTGTCCTCGACGAGGAACTGAAGAGCCAGCAGCAAAGCTTTAGCGCCGGCATCGTTAGTAATCTGAACGTGCAACGCGCTGAAGTGGCTTTAGCCAATGAGCGACCCGAGCTTTTTAATGCCGAGACGCAACTCAAAAATTCTTACCTCCGGCTTGGCGATCTTTTTGGCACAGAGGTTCATCTCACAGGAGATGCCGCGCCATTTGAGATTTCAGGGGAATTACAATACCAGCCAAATCATCCTGATCTCAACGATTGCCTGGCCCGAGCGGATGCAAACCGGCCTGTAATCAAGGCCCGCCAAAAGGACATTCAGATCGAAGAGCAGCAATATATTTTGGATCGGAGTGCGCTCCGGCCACATGTCCGGGCATTTTCTGGCTACGAGGTTTACAGCGAGCGCGATCCAAATGTTGGCCCGGAATTCAATTACGGCGGTGTGGTGGGGATAAACGCGACGTGGAACATCTTTGACGGGTTTGCAACCAAAGGCCGCATGCAAGCCACACGCGCCCGGCGCGACGCAGCCATACAAGCATTGTCAGCTGCTCGGCGCCAGGTCGCCTCCGAAGTGCGCAGCGCTTTTTTTGATCTTCAACAGGCTGATCGCGTGCTCGAAACGGAAACAAGCAACGTCCAGGCGGCAGATCAAGCTCTCGATATTGCCAAAAGCAATTTCGCCGCCGGACTGGGAACACAGCTCGACATCCTGCAGGCTGCATCCGACGTGACTCGAACCCGCACGACCCGACTCAGCGCAATTTATTTGCACAACGCCGCTCTTGCGCGCCTGGCACACGCCTGCGGGAGTTCTGCGCAAGCGCTCGATTTCGGATCAAAAATTGAGAGGGCAAGGAAAGCAAACCGCAATGCGGCACAAGCTGCCGACGTTGCGAGCCCTCCGGCAAAATTAGGCCAGCGATGAAGCGAAGATTCCTTTTTCTAGCGGACTTCTGGAGCCTGGCAACCCCACAGCTCTTCATCTCAATAATGGCCGTTTGTTGCACGCCCCCCGCGAGCGCAGTGACCCTGCAGACTGTTCTGCGCACCGCGCTGGACAGAAACCCGGCCATCCAGGAAGCGAAATCAGGTCTTGAGGGAGCTACCGGGCAAAGGCTTGTCTTTCGTTCCGTTGCGTGGCCCGAAGCTGAATTGGGCGTGCCAGCCGGTGTTCAAGCCGGCCACCGCGCGGGTGAACAAGGAGTAAAAGGTTTTGCGGTGGGACGCGGCACCTTGACACAGACCTTGTTCAACGCCGGTTTGCCAGCTTCGATGCGGCGCGGTGATATCGAAGTCCTGATCGCGCAACAGCAATTGAACGTCTCCGTCGTGGAACAACTGCACGCGGCGCGCCTGGCGTTTTATGCGGCTCTTTACAATCGATCACTGGAATCGATCCGCAGAGAACAGCAACGAAGACTGCAAGAGAATGTCACTACTCAAAAAAACCGCCTTGAAGCGGGGCTGGCCGATAAGAGCGCGCTGACAAGCGCGACGGTGCAGGCAGCAGAGTTGGAAACCAAAATTGAAGACGCGCATCGCGCTTATTTGGATGCTCAGCTGCAATTGGCCCTGGCGATGGGAATCGATCCCGCGAACGCATCGTTGCCCGAGCCTGAAGGCGAACTGAAATCGATCCCGGTGCACGTCGATCTGGATTCGGAAACATCAGCGGCTTTGCAGCGAAGAGCCGATCTTAAGCTTGCGCGTTTGTTTGTGCGTGCTGCTAACGAAGACCAAAGAATTATCGCAGCCGACTACTATCCTACGGTAAAGGGAAGCCTTCCCGGGGAATACGTTCCCGTCACAGGAATTCACCGCGAAGGCTCGACGAGCAAGACACAGGATTTTATTGGATCGGAGATTCGCGAGAAGGCGACGTACACCTGGCGGGTTGTCGATAACGGCCAGGTGGGAGGCGCAGTTCTGAAAGCGCGCTCAGCGCGAGCAATAAACGAACTAACCTGCCGAAAGCTCGAGGCGGACATTCCTCGAGAGCTCTCCCGCATCGCGAATGATCTTAAAACAACGGAGGTTCGTGAAAAATCGCTTGCCTCCGCGACAGCTGCCGCGGAGGAAAGTGCACAGGCGGTACAGCAAAACCTGGCGAGTGGGCTGGTGTCCCCGCTGGAATACCGCGTTACTCAAAATGCCTTTCTGGAGACCAAAAGCGGATTGTTACAAGCGATCTATCAGCACAACCTCGCAGCGGCCGAGTGGGACCGCGCCACCGGGCGCTATTTTCAATTTTCCGACGACACGACCAAATCCCGGTAGAGACATCGCACTGAGGGGCTTCGACCACACCGAAGCGGCTAAACAACTCGCGATCTATCTTCGGCGTTTTTCTGGCCTTCCTTCGCTGATCGAACGGAGGTTTCTGCCGCGGTGTCTTGGGAATAATGCGTTCGAATATCTGGCAGAAAGCAGGAGCGACAACGATAACGGGCGGGCACCAGTTTATTGCAAAGAACGGTGACGGACACCAGACTAGGTTTCTAAAATTGAAATTACCGGAATCAAAAAGAATTCTGTGGGGTGGAGCAGCACTGGTGTTCCTTTTCGCGTTGGCATACTATTTTCTGATGCCGGTGGCGGAAGTGGTTACCGTCCGCCGCGGCACGGCGATCTCCGCAGTTTATGGGACCGTTCGGATCGAACCGGCGTTTGTGGTTCGGGTTCGAGCGCAAAATGACGGTTTTATTCGGTTGGCGGAAGCTTTCTCAGCTGGTCGCGGCGCAATTGGCAAGAGCGTTGAGAAAGGACAATTACTGGCAACGATTGCCGATGAGGAGACATCCCGGCAACTGAAGCAGGCCCGAGCCGATTTGCAGGCCGCAATCGACCGCGCGGCTCTTCCGCTCCCCTCTTCGGAGCTGCTCAAGGCGGCTGAAGACAATCTGCAACGACTCGAAAAGGTTGTCGGCTCGGGTAACGTGCCCGCAGTCGAATATCAGAAGGCCAGGAGCGAAGCCAACCGGCTGCGAGGCGCATTGGAATCGGAGCGGATCGAGCGAGATCGCAATCTCAACTCGCTCAAGGAAACAACTAAAAAGCTGGAGGCGCAGATGAAGAGCGCGGAGGTGCGGTCGCCGATTGATGGGATTCTGACAAATGTTCAGACGATCGATGGAGAAGTGGTTTCGGATGGCAATGAGCTTTTCACCGTTTCGTCGCACAAGAATTACGTTCGCGGCGAAGTAAACGAAGAAGACGTGGGCGAAGTGAAGCCGGGAATGAAGGCAAAACTGCAGTTGTACGCCTACCGGACCAAGGCTTTCATCGCGCGCGTTTCATCAGTCCAACCGGCGGCCGATCCAACGACCCAGCGCTACACCGTTGTGCTGGAGATGGAAAATCCGCCGGATAATTTGATGGTTGGCATGACCGGTGAGATGAACATCATTACCGGCACGCATCAAAATGCTCTTCTGGTGCCGACGCGTGCTCTCCTTGTTGATCAGGCGCTGATCGTGAACAATGGCATTGTGCATTCGCGCACAGTTGGCGTTGGATTTCGCACCCTTGATTTCACCGAGGTGACCAGTGGTCTGGAAGAAGGCAGTCACGTGATCGTTTCCGACCAGGACAAATTCCGCCCTGGAGAAACCGTGCGGCAGCGAATGATCAGTTCACCACCACCACCGAACGCGCCATGACGCCACCGCTTTATATTGCGCTGCGGTTTTTGACGCATCGCAAGCGGGCATTGCTTCTGAGTCTTAGCGGTGTGGTCTTCGGCGTGGCCATTTTTATCTGCACGCAAGCCCAGACGCAAGGCTTCGCCCGCTATTTCATTGAATCAAATATCGGCACCAATGGCGCGCTGCTCGTGAGATCACATTTTCGGCCTCGCTACGAGCCGCTTATGGTTTCCGCTAAAGGCTCAAAAGGGGCAACGCAACGTCGCCTTTACTTTGAAGGCATCACTAACCCCAATGAAATCATGCGGGTGAGCAGACAATTTCCCGATGTTGTGTCCTGTTCACCGGTCCTGCGCGGGACCGTCAGTGCTCGCGCGGGATTTGAGAACGCGACTGTCGATCTGTACGGCATCGATCCAGCTCTGCATGCGCAAACCACCAATATTCTTCACCAGCTGATCGACGGGAAGTTTGATGACTTTCGAAACAACACCAGCTCGGTCATTATCGGTTCGCGGCTGGCAGAGTTACTTCAAGCCGGTGTGGGCGACACCATTCAACTCTTGGCCCCCAACGGAGAGTACTGGCGTTTTACCGTTGCGGCCATCGCTCGCGCAGGCATCGGCTCGATTGATTCAACCCGGGTTTATTCGCACGCCAAGGTCGCACAGGCTCTGCTGCAGCAACCCTCCGGGGCGTCGATGATCCTATATAAACTGCGCAATCCAGATCGTGCCCCAGCATTGGCTAGCCGTTTCGAAACGCTCTTTCAGCATAACGCCCTGAGCTGGCAGGAACGAGAGGAAAGCACGCTGCAGCTTTTTCTGACTCTTAGAATGTCCGTCGCCATTACTGTTTCTCTGATCATCCTGCTCGCTGGCTTCGGAATTTTCAATGTCCTTACGATGTCGGTGCTGGCAAAAATAAAGGAGATCGCGATTTTGCGTTCGATGGGCTACCGGCGCATCGATATTTCCTCTATTTTCCTGTGGCAGGGCGCGTTGATCGCTGCGGCGGGCTCGCTGCTAGGTTGCTTGCTGGGTGCGTTAATGACCTGGGGCGTATCGCACATTCCAATTCATCTCCGCGGTTTGCTGTACACGAATTACTTTTTGGTGACATGGGATTGGAGGCACTATGCATTTGCAACGTTGCTAGCGATCCTGGCCGTGTTCATCGCGAGTTATGTGCCGGCACGCCGCGCTGCTGAATTGCCGCCGGTGGTAACCATTCGAGGTTCCAGATGAACGCAGAAACCTGCCTCAGTTGCGAAGGGATTGAGCGTTACCTGGGTGAAGAGGAAGAACGCGTGCATGCGCTCCGAGGCGTCTCACTCGATATTGAGCCGGGCAGTGTTCACGCCGTTGTGGGTCCGTCAGGCTGCGGCAAAAGCTCGTTGCTCTACATCCTCGGCCTGCTCGATCTTCCCGATGCCGGCCACGTTTCAATTGAATCTGAGCCAGTTTCCCAACTGAGCGACGACGAGCTCGCTTTCAGACGGAGCAAGTTCATCGGCTTCATTTTCCAATTCCACTTTCTGATGGAGGATTTCACAGCGCAGGAAAACGTGATGATTCCGATGCGCAAGCTGGGGCAGCTTTCCGACGGCGAGATGCGCGAACGCGCTGCGATTCTGCTGGAGGCAGTTGG
>Ga0070741_10013017_pt1 | contig 14834 bp, 8 predicted proteins | sample Coa_R1_4_FD_66440 | JGI IMG/M metagenome (GOLD analysis project Ga0070741, IMG submission 66440) | Surface soil microbial communities from Centralia Pennsylvania, which are recovering from an underground coalmine fire - Coalmine... | ecosystem: Environmental > Terrestrial > Soil > Unclassified ...
GGGTGCCCCCATTGGCGGCGCGGTAGGCATAGGTGGTTTCGGCGCGCCCATGGCTGGCGCGGGAGTGGCTCCTGGTGCCGGCATCGGCGGTTTTATTCCCATTCCAGGAGGCGGCGTAGACGGCACACCCGGAGCCGGAGCCGCGGGTTTTTTATCGAGCAAAGCATCGAGCAAACCCGAGGTAGGCGCGACAGCCGGTTTAGGAGCGGAAGGAGGAGCTACGGGCGCTCCAGCCGCGGGAGTTCCAGGCGCTCCCAAGGGTGGTTTGGATATGGAAGGCGGCGGAACGGCTCCCGGAGCGGCGGGAGGCGGTTTCAATCCAGGCGCGGTAACAGGTGGTACTTTTGAAATGAGCGAATCCAACAGACCGCCTCCCGCGGGTTTGGGCACGGCGGCCGGAGCTCCTGGCGCGGGTGGAGGGGCTGGGGGTTTGGGAATTCCAAAAGCGGGCGGAGGAGGCTTGGGCGCTCCGAGGCCCGGCGCGGGTGGAGCCGTGGGCGGCGCTTTGACCGCCGGAGCGGTCACGGACGGAGAGGCTCCCACCAACGGAACTTGCGATACGACTTCTCCCGGCTTTTTGATCTTGGTCGGGAAAGTCAGGATGAGACGGGTTCCCGGATCGGCTTTCTCGGCGACCGCTCCCCCGCCATGGGCGGCCAGGATGGTCTTGACGAGCGCGAATTTCAAACCTGTTCCGGCCAATTGGGGCGAGGCGGGATGCTTGGGATCGTAGAATTCGTCGAACAATTTGGGTAAGGACTCGGGCACCACCGTCAAACCCGGGTCCACGATGGTCACCTTCACATTGTCCCCGATGGGCTCCACTGTGATGGGAATGCTGGAACCGCGGGGGGAGTCCTTGATGATCTGCAGGTACAGGATGTTCCACAATTGATTGAAGCGGCGGCGGACGATGGGGACCTTCGCAATCGTTCCCTTGGCTTCCACCTTCATCTTGATGTTCTTCACTTCGGCCTGGGCCTGGAAGTTGAAGGCCAAACCCTCGATCTCGGAGGCCAAATTGACGTCCTCATGCTGGGCGCTGGCCTGCTCGATCTCGACCTGATAAATATCCACGAGGTCGTTGATGAACTTTTCCAGGCGGGCCGAGCGGTTGATGACCATACCCAGGAATTCCTGCTGTTTCTCGTTAATGCCCCCCTGGGTGGCCCCCAGCGCGGAGGAAACATAGCCCTTGATGATGCCCAAAGTGGTCTTGAGTTCTTCCGACATGGTCCGGATAGCAGCCGCGCGCACCGAGGAAACCTGGATGGCCGAAGAAGCGGCCACCGCGGAGAGAAGTTTGGACTCCATTTCCTTCAGCTGGTTCTCCATTTGGGTCTGGGTTTGGTTGAGCTTGGCCTGGATCTCGGTGCGGGACTGTTCGGCGGTGGTCACCTGTCCTTTCAATTTGGCGATCTCGGTCTTGGCCTGCTCGGTCTGGTTTCTTAAACCTTCCGACATGCTCTTGAGCGCGTCCAGTTCCTTGAGCTTATCGTTGAGCTGTTGGTTCTTGTCATTGGCCTCGTTCTTGGCGGCGGTGGCCTGCTGTTGGGCCGCGGCTACCTGGTTGGCGGCCTCGCGGGACTTGGATTCCACTTCCGTCCGGCCCCTTCTTAAGGCCTCTTCCTTTTCCTGACTGGCCTGCTGTTTATCCTGCTCTAATTTTTGCATCAAGGAAGCGGCGGCCTGGACCATTTGGCCGACTTCGTCCGTGCCGAAGGACTTCGCCGACTGGGGCGTGAGTTCGGCGGTCCCTTGCGAGGCCTTGAGGACCAAGGCGCTGGCCCTGCGCAGGGAGGAAAGGATCATGCCGTAGCAGATGAACCCCACGAAAAGGACCCAGCCGAAGGAAGCGAGGGCGGCCAACCCGATGTACATTCCGGTCGGGGTTTGGAAAATTTCAGGCAAGCCTTCGATGGAAACTTTTTTGGCGGAGGAGGAAGAAACCGTTTCCGGGGGCTGAAGAACGGAGAAGGGGACGATATGGATGATGCCGAACGATTTGATGCCTAAGTAACTATAGATGGCGGCGTTGGTGGGAGGATTGAGTTCCGACCCGCTTTGTTTGCCCACGATGGCCGCTTGGACCTTCGCCAGCCAGGTTTCTTGGTTGTTCGGATTGAAGGAGGTCAACAGCTTCGCCGGATTGGAGTGATAAAAATATTGTCCCGAGTCGGCGTCCAACAAGAAGATCTCGCCGCCCTTGGGATCGATGTCCCGGAAGAACATGGACAGGTTCAAGACCGCTTGGACCACCGTCTTGGAATCCAACGGGATGGAAAAAATAAAGGCCGGATAACTCAAGCGGGAGGTGAAGAAGAGGTTGAGCTTGGTGCCGTTCTCCTTGAACTTGGCCATCATTTTTTTGAACTCTTCGGAAGAACCATAAGCCGGGTCGGCCAACTGGGCGGTGGCGGGAATGGTCTTGAGCAGTTTGCCCTCGGTGGAAAAGACCGCCACACCGGAGATGCCTTGATGCGTTTTGACGAAACTATCCAGGTCCGCGTCCGTATGATTGGCCACGAGCCCGGGGGTGTCCTGATAGGCGCTCTTGATCCCCGCCGAAAGGGCCGAGCCGATGGAAGCCAATTGGGTTTGCAGGATGGGAATGGTGGTGGAGAGGGTGTTGGTTTGCGGACCCTTGGAAACCGGGGCCGGGGCCGGAGCCTCGTTCATGGCCATCCAATAATAAACGCCGGCCAAAACCGCGACGGGCAGGAACCCGATCAGGAGTAGAGTTAGAAAATACTTACTTTTCACTTCCCTCTCCTCCCGCTTCCTCTTCCTTCGGCACGTTCACGACGGACACCAATTTATCGTCATCGCCCATTTTAATCAAACGCACACCTTGTGCCAAACGTCCTGTGGTCTTGATCTCCTTGACCCTCTGTCGGATGACCTTTCCTTCTTTCGTCATGGCGATGATCTCATCCTCGTCCCCGACCGAGGTGATGCTGATGGCCAAGCCGTTCTTGGCGGTCGTCTTGATGTTGAGGATGCCCTTCCCACCCCTCCCCTGCCGGCGGTAGGCCTTCAAGAGGGTCCTTTTGCCATAGCCCTTTTCGGTGGCCGTTAACAGGGACTTCCCTTCTTTTACCACTTCCATGCCGATGACCAGGTCGCTCTTGGAGAGACGGATGCCCTTCACGCCCTTGCCCGCCCGGCCCACTTCGCGGACCTGTTTTTCGGCGAAACGGATGCTCTTGCCCTGCCGGGTGGCCAGGAGCACGTCCTGTTTCCCGTCGGTGATCTCGGCGGAGACCAAACTATCGCCTTTGCCCAGCGTGATGGCGATGATGCCGCCCGCGCGGGGCTTGTCGAAGGCGGACAGCGAGGTGTTCTTGATGAGTCCTTCGCGGGTGGCCATGAGGATGGCCAGTTTATCGTTGAATTCCTTCACCGGCAGGACGGCCGAGATCTGCTCGCCTTCGCCCAGTTTAAGGACGTTGGCCAAGGCCGTTCCTTTGGCGTAGCGGGAGGATTCGGGGATCTCATAAACCTTCAGCCAATGCACCTTGCCGAAGCTGGTAAAAATGAGCAGGAAATCATGCGTGGAAGCCGAGTACATGCGTTCGATGAAATCTTCTTCACGCATCGTGGCGCCAGCCACGCCCTTGCCGCCGCGTTTCTGTTTATGGTAAGCGTCCACGGGGATACGTTTGATATAGCCCGCGTGGGAAAGGGTGATGACCGACTGTTCGTCCTCGATCAGGTCCTCGACCTTCATGTCCTCGGCCTTACCGATGATCTGGGTACGGCGCGGGTCGGCATACTTGGTCTTGATCTCGGCCAACTCTTCCTTGATGACCTGCCAGAGCTTCTTCTCGGATCCCAAGATCCCCTTCAGGACCTCGATGAGCTTGATGATCTCTTTGTACTCTTCCTCGATCTTCTTGATCTCAAGATTGGTCAATTGGCGGAGCTGCATTTCCAGGATGGCCTGGGCTTGGATGGCGGAGAGGTCAAAATTCTCGATCAAGGCATTCTTGGCTTCGTCGGTGGACTTGCTAGCGCGGATGGTCTTGATGACCTTGTCCAGATTGTCGATGGCGATGCGCAAGCCTTCCAAGATATGGGCGCGCTTCTCGGCTTTGTCCAGGTCGAACTTGGTGCGGCGGATGACCACTTCCTTGCGGTGTTCCAGATAATGATAAAGAAGACCCTTCAGGTTGAGGACGCGGGGCTGGCCGTTGACGAGGGCCAACATGATGATGCCGAAGGAAGTGCGAAGGGAAGTTTGGGTCAGAAGATTGTTCAACACCACTTGGGCGTTCATGTTCTTGGAGACTTCCACCACGATGCGCATGCCTTCGCGGTCGGACTCGTCCCTCAGGTCGGTGATGCCTTCCATTTTTTTGTCACGGACCAGTTCGGCGATCTTCTCGATAAGCTGGGCCTTGTTGACCTGGTAAGGGAGTTCGGAGACGATGATGCGTTCGCGGTCCTTCTTGTCCACTTCCACGCCGGCCTTGGCCTGCATGCGCACGCTTCCCCGCCCGGTGGTATAAGCCTCATGGATGCCTTCGCGGCCCAGGATGAACCCGCCCGTCGGAAAATCGGGCCCTTGGATGAACTTCATCAGGTCCTTGACCGTGGCTTCCGGATGGTCGATCAAATGGTGCAAGGCGTCGATCACTTCCCCCAGGTTATGCGGGGGAACGTTGGTGGCCATACCCACCGCGATACCGGTGGAGCCGTTGACGAGAAAATTGGGAAAAGCGCAGGGGAGAACCAGGGGCTCTTCGCGCGTGTTGTCATAGTTGGGAACAAAGTCGACCGTGTTCTTGTCGATGTCCTTGAGAAGTTCCTCGGACAAGGGCGACATGCGCACTTCGGTATAACGTTCGGCGGCGGGCGGGTCCCCGTCGATGGAGCCGAAGTTACCTTGGCCGTCGACCAGGACGTAGCGCATGGAGAAATCCTGCGCTAAGCGGACAATGGTGTCATAGACTGAGGCGGTACCATGGGGATGATAGTTACCGGTCACGTCACCGGTAACTTTGGCGGATTTACGGTAAGGCTTGCGGGACGTCAGGCTGAGGTCATGCATGCCCATGAAAATGCGGCGATGGACAGGCTTAAGGCCGTCGCGTACGTCCGGAAGGGCGCGACCCACGATCACGCTCATGGCGTAATCGAGGTAGGAATCCTTCATCTCGTTCTCGATATCCGTCGGAACGATGTTCCCGCGGTTGATATCCCCGCCCTCGCCGCCGGCGGCGGTCGGAGGGTTCTTGCCCGGCGGGATCTGGTCGCCGTTTCCGTCGAGCTCGGGCGCTTTCTTCGGGGTTTCTTTTTTCTTTTTCAGCCTGGCCATGTCTTTCCTCAATTTAAAATTAAGAATTAAAAATTGTCTTAGGTGTCGAGATTCCTCACCTGCTTGGCGTAAGTTTGGATGAAATTCCTTCGGGGTTCCACTTGGTCGCCCATCAGGATGTCGAAGGTTTTGTCCGCTTCCACCGTATCCTCCAGCTTCACCTGCAGGAGCGTGCGTTTTTCCGGGTCCATGGTGGTTTCCCACAATTGTTCGGGGTTCATTTCGCCCAAGCCTTTGTAGCGCTGGATGGCAAGACCTTCCTTGCCGAAGTCCTTCACCTTTTCGACGAACTCGTACATGGACTCGATGAAATAATCGTGGCTGCCGTGGACGATCACGTACTCTGGTTTGATCTCCTTCACCTTGGCGTCGGATTTGTCCTCTTTTTCCGCCGGGAACAGCTCGGAAATTTCCACCCCACGAGTGTCCATGCGTTTGAGGATGTCCTCCAATTGCTTCACTTCGGCCATGTCCTTGATGACTTTCACCTTGATCATGTCCTTCACGTCCCGGCCCGTGTCGTAAACGAAGTCCATGCCCTCATCGGCGGACTTGCCCTTTTCGGCGGCCTTTTTCATGTCCTTGAGTTTTTGTTTGACCTTCTCGACCTTGTCGTCCTTCTCGCCCTCGGTATAGGCGTGATCGATGCCCAAGGGACTTTCGATCTCATAGAGGGGTTTCTTCTTTTTGCCCGTGATCGCTTCCAGGAACTCCTTAAGATTGAGTCCCGCCTTTTGGAGGGCGGCGCCGATGGATTCCATGCGGATCAGGTCCGAGACCAGATCTTTTAGTTTTTCCTGGGGAAATTCAACGCGGGTCTTGCCCTTCAAACGGTAAAGCCGAACCCCATCCATCCCTTCTTCAAGGAGAAACCGGGTCATATCCGGCTCGGCTTGCAGGTACATTTCCTTTTTGCCGCGCTTGACCTTATAGAGGGGCGGTTGGGCGATATAGATATAGCCATTTTCCAAAAGGGGTTTCATCTGGCGGTAAAAGAAGGTCAGAAGCAAGGTGCGGATATGGGAACCGTCCACATCGGCGTCGGTCATGATGATGATGCGGTGGTAGCGGGCCTTCTCCACCTTGAAGTCATCCTCGCCGATACCGGTTCCCATCGCGGTGATGAGGGTCCGGATCTCTTCGTTGTTCAGGATCTTGTCGATGCGGGCTTTTTCGACGTTCAAGACCTTTCCCTTGAGCGGCAGGATGGCCTGGAATTTCCGATTCCTTCCCTGTTTGGCCGAACCACCGGCCGAGTCACCCTCGACCAGGTATATCTCGCTCTTGGCGGGATCCTCTTCCTGGCAGTCGGCCAGCTTTCCGGGCAAAGAGGATATTTCCAAAGCGCCTTTACGGCGGGTCAGGTCCCTCGCCTTGCGGGCGGCCTCGCGGGCCTTGGCGGCCATGAGCGACTTGCCCACAATGCGGCGGGCCACAGTCGGATTCTGCTCAAAAAATGTCCCCATTCCGTCATTGCAGGCCTGGCGCGTGATGCCTTCCACTTCCCCATTCCCCAGCTTGGTCTTGGTCTGTCCCTCGAACTGCGGATCGGGCACTTTCACCGAAATGACCGCGGTCAATCCTTCGCGAACGTCATCGCCCGAAATGGGAGGGTCCGATTCCTTGATGAGGGAATTTTTCTTGGCGTAATCGTTGATGGTGCGGGTCAGGGCGGAACGGAAACCCTGGACGTGGGTACCCCCTTCCACCGTGTTGATATTGTTGACGAAGGAGAATACCGTTTCGGCGTAGGATTCGTTGTACTGGATGGCGACTTCCACCATCACCTTGTCTTTTTCCTTTTCAAAATAAACCGGGGTCGCGAAAAGGGTTTCTTTGCTCTCGTTGAGGGCTTTGACGAACTGGATGATCCCGCCGTTGTATTGGAAGATCGATTCTTTGCCCTTGCCGCGCTCGTCGGTGAGCTTGATGTAAATACCTTTGTTCAGGAAGGCCAACTCCCGAAGACGCTTGGCCAGGATGTCGAAGGAATAAACGGACTCGGTGAAGATCTGGGCGTCCGGAAGGAAGGTGACCTTGGTCCCGGTTTTCTTGGCTTCGCCGATGGATTTGATCTTGCCCTCGGGCTTGCCCCGTTTATAGGTTTGGAACCAGATCTTTCCTTCCCGGCGCACTTCCACTTCCATCCATTCGGACAAGGCATTCACGACCGAGGCGCCCACGCCGTGCAATCCGCCTGAAACTTTATAAGTGTCGTGGTCGAACTTACCTCCCGCGTGCAATTTTGTCATGACCACGTCGAGGGTGGATATTTTTTCCGTGGGATGGACGGCCACCGGGATCCCGCGGCCGTTGTCGGTCACGGAAATTGAATTATCGGAATGGATGACGACTTCGATGGAATCGCAATGCCCGGCCAGGGCCTCGTCGACCGAGTTGTCGACGATCTCATAGACCAGATGGTGCAATCCCGTCCCCGAAGTGGAACCGATATACATGGCGGGACGCTTCCGGACGGCCTCCAGACCCTCCAGAACGGTGATGTTGCTCGCGCCATATTCGCCCTTCCCCGCCTTGGGGGCTTCGGGGGCCTTTTCCGTTTCCTTGGAAGCCAGAGCCTTCGCCGGGGCTTTGGCCTTTGCTGGTTTTTTATCTTTCCCTTTTGCCACGAAAACACCTCAAATCAATAAAATTAAGTTGGACTAAACCGCCTTTAAAGCTAAGCGGCGATCTGCTTTTAGCAACAGTTTCCGATAAACGAATGAAGCGGCGATTTGAACCACCAACATGGCCCAGAAAATCCCCACACAAAAAACAAGGAGCCCCAAAAGAAGGATCCCGACGCAATTCAAGCCAAAGCGGAACAAATCCCACTTTTGACCCTTCGTCATTTTTTCACTTAAATCGAACGCCTTTCCCATGGGCAATAATTTATCCGCCATCAAATAAGGAACAAATTGGTACTTGATGGCCCAAATAATCCCGGGGACGATCAAAAGCAAGAATCCCACCAAAACCAAGACCCCGACCAGGATAGAGCCCGCAAGAAACTTCAACGTACGCTTCAAGGATGGAAACAAATCCATCAACAACACATCTTTAGAAGTTGCCAATTTGATGGCGATAAGCAAAGTTCCGGTCGAAATCCAGATATCCATCGGCCAATAAAGAAAGAACCTACCAAAGAGACCCAAAAATTTTAACGTATCCTCTCCCCCGTTATGCTTCCACAAGAAATCGAATAGGACCCCAAAAGCATCCAATAGGAACCGAATGGCGGCCACGGCCAAGAGAATTTCAATATTATCGACCGCGCTTTTCCAACCGAATCGAACGGCTTCGCCGATGGAAAAAATCTTCTTGGTTTTTTTAAGGCGAGCCTTCTTCGAAGTTGGCAATCGGTTCCTTTACTTGTTTTTTCCATCCCGGCTCAAAATAAGATTTATCGACTTGATCCCGATCTCCGGAAATTCTTTTTGAAGCTTCTCCAATATCTCGCTCTTTCGGAAATTCACCTCGTTGAGCCAAATGGAGTGATTGAACGCCATTTGGACCGTCCGGGCCTTGAGGGTCACCCCCGTCAAGGCCTTCGAGAATTTCTCGCCCAATACTTCCCTGCACTTCTTTTCGACCCGGAACTTTTCGAAGTCCCCCTTCACCCCAAGGGTTTGAAGGGCGCCTTCCAAAAGCGCGCTCACTTCCACCAATCCGCCTGTCGCCTTTTTCCTTCGCCGCATGACGCCCCTTAATCCTTTGGACCCTCTTGGGTCACGGTCACTTGGCCCCCCTCCACCCGAAAGACCCTCGCCTTCTGCGCCGCGGCCGCGAAATCATGGGCCGAAGTCCCGGTCAAGAAAGCCTGGCCCCCGTGCTGGAGGCGGTTCAGGAAAAACGCCTGCCGTTTCTCATCCAGCTCGGCCATCACATCGTCGAACAAGACCAAAGGCGCCGTGTGGCATTCCTCGCTCAAGAGGGATAATTGCGCCAGCTTCAAGGCCAAGGCCCCCGTCCGCTGTTGTCCCTGGCTGCCATACTTCCTCAAGGGCTGATCATTGACCCAAAGGCCCAGATCGTCCCGATGAGGCCCCACGACCGTCACGCCTCGCGCCATTTCTTCGCGCCGGGCCTTCGCCAAAGCTTGGAGCATCATTTCCTGCAAAGCATCCCCGGCCGCTTCCAAAGGAAGGGAAGGCTCATAACGGACTTCGAAGCGCTCCGCGCCGCCCGTCAGGTCCTTCAAGGCCTGTCCCGCAAAAGCCGAGAGTCTTTTGGCCATTTCATTTCTCTTCGTCGTCAATGCCGCCCCGTGAAGGGCCAGCGGCGCGTCCCAGATGGGAAGTTGGGCCTCGATGCCTTGGACCCTTTGGCGCAAAAGGGAATTGCGCTGCTTAAGCGTCCTCTCATATTGCTGGTAATGCGCCAGGTACCCTTGATCCATTTGAAGGATCGTCATGTCCAGGTACCGCCTTCTTAAAGCGGGGCCACCCTTCACCAAGAAAAGATCGTCCGGAGAAAAAACCACCGCCGGTAAACGGCCCAAAAGGGAAGAGAGTTTTTTTTGTTTTTTCCCGTTCACGAACAGGGTCTTGTTCTTACTTTTGCGCAGTTCGAGCCGGATCCGTTCCTGGCCTTCTTCCCGTTGAAGGAGCCCCTCAATGGCGCCCGCTTCCTGGTCGAACTGGATCATTTCCTCATCCGCCGCGGCCCGAAAGGACTTTGTGGTCGAGAGACAGAAGAGGGCCTCCAGCACATTGGTTTTTCCCTGGGCATTGGAGCCTAAAAAAAGATTCAGCCGCGGGTGAAAGGCCACCTCCATCGTTTCGTAGTTGCGAAAATGGGAAAGCCGCAAGGAACAAACATGCACTCATTAACCTCTTAACTAATGTGCCCACCCGAAGGAAAAGGATGGAAGGGTTCCTTGAAAGTCGGAAAGAACCGGTTTCAAACCCCTCGAACAACCTCTTTGACCAAGTTTTGCCCCAAAAAGGGGGTTTGGATGTTTAACTTTTGATCGAATTCGGACGTGAAACGGCTGTAAGAACGTGGCATATTATAATCTTCCGAACCCCTAAATACATTTTAAAAATCATGGAATTTCCTATCTTTTTAAAAACTCTTTAAATTAATTGCACAATATATTAAACAATTAAAAGTTGCCTTTTGGAAGCGCCTGCGGGGCTTTAGAGGGGATTGTTCCATGTGGAACACGAAAGAACGCGGAGCTGATTCAGAGAGGTTTCTTGGAAGGCAGGCCGATCCGCCGTGGATAAGTGTCTGGAGTTTTCCCCAGTTTTTCCACAAGGACCAGAATACGTTTTTGGGTCAATCCGGGAAGGGAATATTCGGCATTTTTAATGATCTTGGATTGAAGGATCTCCAGGGCGGGATAGGCCTTATCCACGGAAGCCCACTGTTCTTCCGTCATCCAATTCACAAGATATCCACCGACCTTCAAGAGAGGGACGGCATATTCTAAAACCACCCGAAAGTCCGCAACCGCCCGGGCCGTCACCCCGTTCCATTGTTCCCGATATTGGGGTCTGTGCCCCACTTCCTCCGCTCGGCCCACGAGGGTTTGGGCCTTCCAACCCGCCTTCTCGATGCATTCTTCCAATGCGTAGATCTTTTTAGCCACCGAATCGAAGAAGCTCACCTCCACTTGGGGAAAAGCGGCCGCCAGGACCGCTCCCGGGAACCCGCAGCCCGTTCCCAAGTCGATCCATTGTTGAGGCCCCGAGATCAAGGGACTTAAAAGGGGAAGGGCAAAGGCTGAATCGAGCAAATGATGGGTCAAAAAGGCCTCGTCCTCGATCCATTTGGTCAAGTTTACGATCTCGTTGACTTGGAGCATATGGATGGAGAAATGGGCGAGGGCGGAGAGGGATTCATCGGAAAAATAGCCTTCAAGACCGGCCGTCTGGAGGTTTTGGCGGAAAAGGTCGGGGGTTAGGCTCAACCTTCAACTTCCGAGGAGAGAATGGGCTTTTCGGCTTCCGCTTGCAGCTTGGAGTAGCGGCTAATGGCCAAAAGGAGCACCGCCAGGTCCGCCTGGCTAACCCCCTGGATCCGGGTGGCCTGGCCGAAAGTTTCCGGCCTGATCTTGTGGAGTTTTTCTTTGGCTTCCCGAGAAAAACCCAGAACTTCCAAGTAAGAAAAGTCGCGGGGGATGGGAAGGGTCTCATTGCGTCTTTGCCGGTGGATCTCCTGCCTTTGCTTACGAAGATAGCCTTCGTATTTCAACTCCACCTCGATCTGGAAACCGACTTCAGGCTCGAATTGAAGGTCTTCCGGCAAGAAAGGCCTTAAAGACTCATAAGTCATCCAGGGACGGCGCAAAATATTGTCCAAAAACAGGGCCCGATCCTGGAGCGCGATCTGAAGAGCCTCATTAGGAGCGGCCTGGGGGGGCAAAACCCGGGTCCGAAAGCCTTTCAACCCCCCCTCGATAAGGGCCTTTTTGTCCAACAAGGCTTCATAGGCCTCCCGGGGGATAAGCCCCAAGGCAAAGCCCTTTTCCATCAGTCGGAGGTCCGCGTTATCAGGCCTTAAAAGAAGCCGGTATTCGGCTTTGGAGGTAAAGAGGCGATAAGGCTCATCGGTGCCTTTGGTCACCAGATCATCGACCAAGACCCCCATATAAGCCTCCGTACGGGACAGGGTGAAGGGTTCCAAGCCTTTGACCGAGAGGCCGGCATTGATCCCCGCCATCAACCCTTGGGCCGCGGCCTCCTCATACCCTGAAGTCCCGTTGATCTGCCCCGCCAGGAAGAGGTTTTTGATCCGATAGGTCTCCAGGCTATGAGTGACCTGGGTCGGGGGAACGAAATCATACTCGACCGCGTAGCCCGGGCGGACGATCTCGGCCTGTTCAAGGCCCGGGATGGTATGAAGAAAGGCATATTGAGCGTCCAAGGGCAGGGAAGTGGAGAGGCCGTTGAGGTAAAACTCGTTGGTCGAAAGACCCTCGGGCTCTAAAAAGATCTGATGGCGCTCCTTATCCGGGAACTTCACCACCTTATCCTCGATCGAAGGACAGTAACGGGGCCCGATCCCCTTAATGACCCCCGAATAGAGGGGGGAGCGGGACATATTATCCTTGATGGCCTGGTGGGTCTTGCCGTTGGTATAGGTGATATGGCAGGCAATCTGGGGTTGAAGAGGAAAAGTCGTCGTAAAGTGGGAAAAGGGGACGGGATCGGCGTCGCCCCATTGCTCTTCGGTCTTGGAAAAGTCGATCGATTGGCGTTTCACCCGAGGGTTGGTCCCGGTTTTGAGCCTTCCCACCTCGAAGCCCAGTTCCCGCAGATGGGCCGGCAAGCCTTTAGCGGAAAGTTCCCCGGTGCGTCCGCCTTCGATCTTGGTCTCGCCGATATGCATGAGACCGTTCAAGAAAGTTCCAGTGGTCACAACCACGGCCGTGGCGCGGATCTCCTCGCCATATTGGGTGAGAACGCCCTGAACGACGCCGTCCTTCACAATCAAGCGCTCCACGGTGGCCTGCTGGATGGCGAGACCCGGCTGGCGGGTCACGGTACTTTTCATGCGCTGGTTATATTGTTCCTTGTCGCATTGGGCGCGAAGTCCCCAAACAGCCGGCCCTTGCGTACGGTTTAGGACGCGGGATTGAATCGAAGTCTCATCCGTGGCTTTACCCATCTCGCCGCCTAGGGCGTCGATCTCGCGGACCAGGTGGCCCTTGGCCAATCCGCCGACGGCGGGATTACAGCTCATCTTGGCGATGGTGTCGGGGTTCATGGTGAGCAGGGCCGTGGAGAGTCCCATGCGGGCGCAAGCGAGCGCGGCTTCGCAGCCGGCATGCCCGGCGCCAACGACGATCACGTCATAAGATGTAGAAGCGGAAGCCATTTCAAACCTCGAAGAAAATCAGGAGGGAAGTTTAACCCAGGGCTTCTTTCTTGTCAGCTAAAGGAAAAAAAATTCGACCTGAAAATAAATTTGATCTTCGAGCGGGCGCGGGGTTCACGTTCCACGTGGAACAGAGCAAGGCATCCTAAAACCTCGCGCGCCATCCATCTTTTGACCGCCGAGGCCGAACCATGACCGAAAGATTCCTCACGAGCCCCCAACCCTTGAGTTCCACGTGGAACATGTTAGTATACAATTGTATTCTATTTGGCTCCAACACCCTTTTATTTCAACCTTTTTCTTGGCATGCTTAATCCATTCTAACTCAGGGGATCTATGCGCCTTTACATCATCCGCCACGCCGAACCAGATTATGAACGCAACGGCATCACCGCCCGAGGCCACAAGGAAGCCCGCGCTTTGGCCCAGAGCTTGAAAAAAGAAGGGCTGACCCGGATCTATTCTTCTCCCTTGGGACGGGCGGTCCATACGGCCGAATACACGGCGAAGGCCACGGGGCTTCGGATCGGCGTGGAAGAATGGACCCGGGAATTATCCGATCTCAAGATGGGAGAAGTCCCGCCCTGGGGCCCGCTCATGGTCTGGGACCTGCCCGGGGAGATCATCCGGCGAAAAAGGGAACACCTCAACCATGAGCGCTGGCATCGCATACCGCTTTTCGGACAAAAAAAATTTCGGGCCGAGATCGGCCGGGTTCAACGGAACTCTGATTCCTTTTTAAAACACCACGGCTACCTCCGTACCGGGGGTCTTTACCGCGCGGTAAAACCCAACCGGGAAAAGATCGCGATCTTCTGCCATGGAGGATTCGGCCTGACCTGGCTTTCCCATCTTTTGGAGATCCCCTTGCCTCTCATGTGGTCGGGGTTTTGGATGGCCCCCTCGTCGGTCACCACCATCCTTTTCGATATGCGGACCAAGAAGTGGGCGGTCCCCCGTTGTATCGGATTTTGCGATGTGTCCCACTTGCGACTGGAAGGTCTAAAAGTTTCCACCCATGGCATCAAGGCCAATTTCGATTAGGTTTACCCGAAAAATTGTGCCGATTTCCACTGCCAAAAAACAGCCATATTTAACATTAAGATTTACACCCCTGAAACAAACCTCGGGGTAGGGTGGCTATCATTGACCCAAGTTTGTTGAAGGGGTTGTTTCCGATAGCATCTAGCGCGCGACATATTTCCCACAATTTCATCCAAAACTCAAAACCGGCGGTCGAGGATTTCATCCAAAGGCTTTTGGTGCCGGTGCCCCCCGTGGGCCCCAAAACCCGTTGCGAGGAAGTCTATGCCCTATTCGCGGCGGATAAATCCATTCAATCGATCGCGGTGGTGGACGACGAGTTCCCTCTAGGACTGGTGAACCGCTTCGCCCTGGTGGACCGCTTTTCCCGCCGATTCTTCCGGGAACTCTACGAACGAAAGCCCATCTCCTCGGTCATGGAGAAAACGCCCTTGATCGTGGAAAGTTCCGTGGGGCTGGACGATTTGAGCTCCATCATCGCGGACGAGGAGGAAAAGTATCTATACGAAGGGTTCATCATCACCCAAAAGGGAAGGTACTTGGGGATCGGGACCGGCCATCGATTGATGAAGGAAATGACCGAGCGAAAGCAGGCCCAACTCTATCACCTGGCCCATCATGACCCCCTCACGGGGCTTCCCAA
>Ga0070741_10013018_pt1 | contig 14832 bp, 11 predicted proteins | sample Coa_R1_4_FD_66440 | JGI IMG/M metagenome (GOLD analysis project Ga0070741, IMG submission 66440) | Surface soil microbial communities from Centralia Pennsylvania, which are recovering from an underground coalmine fire - Coalmine... | ecosystem: Environmental > Terrestrial > Soil > Unclassified ...
AGCGGGAACGGCGGCGGATCGGGCTACGGGCAGGGCGGCAACACCGGCAACGGCGGCGGATCGGGCTACGGCAGCGGCGGTGACAACAGCGGGTCGGGTTCGGCCTCGGGGCCGGACCGCTCGAGCCAGTCGGGCAGCACCGACAACGGCAGCGGATCGGGCCAGGGAGGCAGGAAGAAGTTCAAGAACCGCGGCGGCAGCAGCAGCGACAGCGGCAAGCACGGCAGCAAGAGCACGAAGGGCAACGGGAAGAAGCGGCAGAAGGGCTCGGTGTCCAACGATCCGAACGGCGACCAGGGCGGCGGCGACTCCGCCGGCAACGCCCCCGACAATGGCGGCGACAGCTCGGCCGACAACGGCGAGAACTCCGCCGACCACGGGTCCGACAACGCCACTTCGGGCGACCCGCACAACGACCCGCCCCGCAAGACGTCGTCGTGCAAGTCCGACGGCAGCCCGAAGAAGGCCGACCAGCGCGACTGCGCCCACGAACCGGCGCCGAAGGGAAGCAAGGGCGGCGGCCACGACAGCAGTGGCCACGACAGCAGCGGCAAGAACGGCGCCAAGGACGGCAAGGGCAAGAAGGGCGGCGACCAGGGCGACCACGGCGACGATCCCTGCGCCGACGGCGGCCACGGCTTCGTGAACCGGGTCGGGTGCAAGGTGGGCGGCAACTGACGGGCGCCTACGAGACCATCGTCGAGCGGCTCCGCTCCATCGAGGAGGAGCTGCGCGACCTGGCCTACGACCGCCTGCGGGATTCGCTCGACAGCCCCGCCGTCCTCGCCGAGGAGCGCCGCCTCCACCAGGCGAGGCGGGCGATCGAGAAGGCCATCGGCCTGCTCGGCGGCGGGGACGCCGACTCCGACTGAGCCCGGCGTCCGGTCAGCGCGCCGGTCGACCCGACGGCGCCTGGCCGCCCCCCGGCGGAGTACCGCCCGGCTGACCGCCGCCGCTCGAGGGCGGTGGGGACCCTGATCCTCCCGGCCCCGGCGACTGGTCCTGGGCCGGGTACCCCGGCTGGAACGGCGGGTCGGGCTGGTTGAAGTACGGGTCCTTCGCCCACTGGTCGAAGGCCTGGTAGCTCGACGAGGACGTCGTCACCCGCCAGTCGAAGAGGTGCACGACCGAGAACACCACGACGGCGGCGATGGCGGGCAGCTTCTCCCGGACGGCGATCTGGGCCTCGGCGATCCACTTGGCCTTGTCGCCCGGGGCCCGTTCCTGCGCTCCCCACTCCCCGACCATCAGCGGCTTGTGGTGCTGGACGCCGAATGTGTAGAAGGCGTCGAAGATCTCGACGAAGGAACGCCAGTCCTCCTTGCGGCCCGGCGACCAGTTGTACCCGTCGGTGCAGATCCAGTCGACCCACTCGTCACCGGGATAGAAGGGCTGGGCGGCCTCCTGCTTGAAGCCCCGGGCGTTGGGGCACCACACCCGCACGACGTTGTCGGCCCCCCGGGCGTGGAGCCGGCCCCAGATGTACTTCCAGGCGGCGATGAACCTCGCCGGCGACCCGACCTTGCTCGACTTCTCCGAGCGGGCGCCGTCCATCTCCCAGCACCAGCGCAGGAACAGCGGCTTGCCCAGCGCCCGCAGCCCGTCCGCCCGGGCGTCGATGATGGCGTCGAAGGCTCCCGACAGGATCTTCTCGACGTCGTCGCAGCCCCAGGAGATCAGCGGATAGCGGTCATGGGCCAGGTCGTAGGGCTCCCGCCAGGTCGGGAAGACCTCGTCGAACGTGTAGTAGTAGTTCCGGATGTCGAAGGCCCGGCCGGCGTCGGCCTCGTACTTCTCGATCTCCTCCTGCTCCGGCGCCGGCGTGTTCGACTGGTCGAGGTGCGCCCCGAACAGCGCTCCCTGCGGCGGCACGAGCTTGCCGATGGGCCGGTGGTAGTCGGACGGCGTCGCCGGGACGGGATAGTCGGGCGGCGTGTCCTGCGCCCTCGCCGCCAACCCGCCCGACAGCTGGGTCACCAGCAGCACGAGGCATACCAGTGCGGTTCGAGACGCGTGCCGCTTCACAAGAGTCCAATGTTAGTTGAGTGGTCTGGTAGGTCAACTGAGACAGTTGATGCTTACGGGTCTCCACCGGCCCTTCGACCGCGGCGGCCGGGAACGGCAGAATGGCGGCATGGAGACCGAGAACCTGATCGTCAAGGACGAGGGGACCGTCACCCGGATCACCCTCAACCGTCCGGAGAAGCGCAACGCCCTCTCGCACGACCTCATGGCGGAGCTGATCGACGCCCTGCGCTCGGTGAGCGCCCCGGTCGTGGTGATCGAGGGCGCCGGGCCGTGCCTGTCGGCCGGGCACGACCTCTCGGAGATGACCGGCCGGCCACTGGCGTTCTACCAGCAGCTGTTCACCGTCTGCACCGAGCTGATGGAGACGATCCAGTCGATCCCCCAGCCGGTGATCGCCAAGGTCCACGGCTTCGCCACCGCCGCCGGCTGCCAGCTGGTGGCGGCCTGCGACCTGGCCGTGGCCGCCGAAGGCACGTGGTTCGCCACCCCCGGCGTGAAGATCGGGCTGTTCTGCTCCACCCCGATGGTCGAGGTCTCCCGGGCCGTGGGCCGGAAGCGGGCGATGGAGATGCTGCTGACCGGCACACCGATCGACACCGCCACCGCCGCCGACTGGGGCCTCGTCAACCGGGTCGTCCCGCCCGAGGGGCTGGAGGACGCCGTGGCCGAGCTGGCCGGCAAGATCGCCGCCTCCAGCCCGCTGGTGATCGGCCTCGGCAAGCAGGCCTTCTACCGCCAGATCGATCTCGACAAGCGCCAGGCCTACGACCTGACCAAGGCCGTCATGACGATGAACGCCATGACCGGCGACGCCCAGGAGGGCATCTGCGCCTTCCTGGAGAAGCGCCCCCCCAGTTGGAAGGGTGAGTAGCGCGCCAGGTCGCCGTGGGGTCGGGGCCCCACGGCAGCGCGGCGGGATGCCCGGAGGGCAGGGGCCCGCCGCCAGGGGCAACCAGGCGGCGAAGAGCCGCCTGGAGCGCAACCTGGCCGACATCTTCGAGGTCGTGGTCGACGCCGTCCCCGACCGGGAGGCGCTCGTCGTCGGGTTCGGCGACGTCCGGCTGAGCTACGCCGAGCTCGACCGGCGGGCCAACCGGCTGGCGCAGCACCTGGCCGACGCCGGCATCGGGGCCGGCGACCACGTCGCCGCCTACCTCTACAACGGCAACGAGTTCGTCGAGACCATGCTGGCCGCCTTCAAGCTCCGGGCGGCGGTGGTCAACGTCAACTACCGCTACGTCGCCGCCGAGCTCGACTACCTCCTGCGGGACTCCGACGCCAGGGCGATCGTCTACGACGCCCGGTTCACGCCGACCCTGGCCGAGGTCACCGACGCCGCCGAGCCTCCGCCGCTCCTCGGGCTGCGCCTGGCCGTCGGCCCCGGCCCGACCGTGCCCGCCTCGACGCCCTACGAGGAGGCGCTGGCCGGGGCGTCGCCCGTCCGCCCCGAGGTCCGGCGCAGCGGCGACGACCGCTATCTGCTCTACACCGGCGGCACCACCGGGATGCCGAAGGGCGTGCTGTGGCGTCACGCCGACATCCTCGCCGCCGGCCTCGGCAACCTCGACGGCGTCGCCACTGCGGAGGAGGAGGCCGAGCGGGCCCGCCAGGGCCGGGACCGCCACCTCCCCGCCTGCCCGCTGATGCACGGCGCCGCCCAATGGGTGACGCTGGCCACGTTCTTCGGCGGCGGCACGGTGATCCTCTCGCCCGACACCCGCCTCGACCCCGGCCGCCTGGCCGAGCTGATCGCCGCCGAGCGGGCCACGATCGTGACGATCATCGGCGACGCCGTCGGCCGGCCGCTGGCCGACGCCGTCCACGCCCGGCCCGACCTCGACCTCAGCGCCGTGCGGGTGATCCTCAACAGCGGCGCCACCGTCTCGCCCCGGGTCAAGGACGACCTCATGACCCGCCTGCCCGGCGCCTTCATCTACGACACGTTCGGATCATCGGAGTCGGGCACGTTCGCCAAGTCGACCAGCGGCACCGGCAACACGCCGGCCCAGGGCCGCTTCGCCCCCCGGGAGGACGCCGTCGTCCTCGACGACGAGCTCCGCCCGGTGACGCCGGGCTCCGGCGTCGTGGGCCGGCTGGCCCGCTCCGGCCCCGTCGCCCTCGGCTACTACAACGACCCGGAGAAGACCGCCGCCACGTTCCCGGTCATCGACGGCGTCCGCTACATCATCACCGGCGACCACGCCACGGTCGAGGCCGACGGCACCGTCCAGATCCTCGGCCGGGGCTCGGCCTCCATCAACACCGGGGGCGAGAAGGTCTACCCCGACGAGGTGGAGGCGGCGCTCAAGTCGCATGCCGACGTCGCCGACGCCATGGTCGTCGGCCTCCCCGACGAGCGCTTCGGCGAGCGGGTGGTGGCCCTCGTCGTCAGCCGGACGGGCGGGGTCCCGCCCGACCTCGACGAGCACGTCCGCCGCCACGTCGCCGGCTACAAGGCTCCCCGCCAGGTCTTCCCCGTCGAGGCGGTGGAGCGGTTCCCGTCCGGGAAGCCGGACTACGCCTGGGCCCGGGAGCGGGCCCGGGAGCTGGCCATCCGGGCCAGCACCTCGTCCCACAGCTCGGCGTAGGCGGCCACCGCCGCGCTGCGGCGCTCGAAGGCCGCCACCGGCGCCTGGTGGGCCCCCATGCGCTCGACCGCCGCCGACGACGGCACGCTCGCCCGCAGGATGTCGGGATGGGCCAGGCACAGGTCCTCGATCAGCTCCCGGTGCAGCCGCTTGCGCCGGTCGACCATCGAGAAGAACGGCAGCACCAGCGGGGAGCGCACGCCCTTCCGGCCCTGTGCCCGCTTGGCCAGGAACCCGTCGAGCTGGTCGAGGGCCCGCAGCGACAGCGTCGTGGGGATGATCGGCACCAGCAGGGCGTCGGCGGCGTTGAACACGTTCTCCGACAAGCGGGAGATGCTCGGCGGGCAGTCGAGGAAGACATGGGCGTAGCGCTTGCGCAGCGGCCGGACGACCCGCTCCAGGCTGCGGCCGGGGTCCTTGGCGCCGTCGAGGACGACGTCCAGATTGCGGAACGAGAAGTCGGACGGGATGAGGTCGATGCCGGCGAAGTCGGTCGGGGCGATCGCCTCCACGATGCCGACCTTTCCCCGCACCAGTGACGTACCCGGCCGGCGGGCCTTGGGGGCGGCCCGGAAGTAGTAGCTGGCCGCCCCCTGGGGATCGAGGTCGAAGACCAGCGTGCGCCCGCCCTCACCGCCGGCAGCGGCGGCCGCCCGGTGGGCGAGGTTGACGACGGTCGCCGTCTTGCCGACGCCGCCCTTCACGTTGTAGGTCGCCAGGACGGCCATGTGGCGCAGGACTCTAACGTCGCCCGACCCGGCGCCGCTCGCAGAACCGGCCGGCCGGCGGGCTACCCGTTGTAGGGCTGGTTCTTCGTCCGGTCCCAGCCCGCCGACGTCGTCTGCCCCGCGGCGCCCGAGCCGTTCTGGGGCACGAAGTCGACCTTCAGGGCGGCGAAGGCCAGCGTGATGCTGTCCATGGGGGTGCCGTCGCCCGACGACCCGGCGTCCTGGTACGAGGACACGAGCACCGTCTTCAGCGTCAGCCGGAAGAAGTCCTGCGCCGCGCCCCCGCTGCCGCCGGCGCCGCGCCGCACGGTGAGGACGGCCGTGTCGTAGTGCGTCCCGGAGGCGCAGGCCAGCATGAGCTTCGGCGAAGCGACGCTCACCGGGGTGGTGAAGGTCAGATCGCTGAAGCTCGCCTTGCCGGCGCCGGCCCCCGAGCCGGCACTCCCGACCGACCCGGTGTTGGAGACGCCGAAGCTGTAGGCGTTCACCACGATGGCGTCCTTGTGGGCGGCGTCGACCGACCCGCCCTTGACGTCGCCGAGCTTGAGGAAGATGTCCAGGGCCACGGCTACACCTCCCCGCTGAGGAACCAGATGGTGAGCTCGGCCGTCCCGTCGCCGCCGAGCTCCCGGTAGCCCTGCCGGACGACGTAGCTGCCCCGGGCGCCGGCGTAGCGCCCGGTGCCCCCGATGACGGCGAAGGCGTCGGGGCGGTCGGCGTCCGGGGTGGCGGTGCCGGAGCCGATGATCGACCCGTCGGGCAGCAGGAAGGTGTGCAGCTCCAGGCTGCCGGCGCCGGCCGGGCCCACCTGGCCGGGCGCCCCGAGGTGGAAGACGGCGGCGTGGAACTCGCCGACCTTGTCGCCCCCCGGGGTGGCGTGGAGGTCGCCGGACGCCACCAGCCGGTCACCCCGGGCCGGAAGCTCGCCGGCCCGCTTCTCCTGCCCGTAGCTGCACCAGTTGCGCCCGTAGAGGGTGAGCGTGGCGGCGCCGGCCGCCTGCGCCGCCACGGCCGTCGACAGCGGACCCACCGCCTTGAGGCCGAGCAGCCCCGCGGCGCTCAGGAGCCCGTTTCGGATCGCCACCCGCCGGGACGTCCCCATGGCACCCCCTCTCGTGCTGAGCGGATCGACCGTAATCGCCCGCCCCGGCGCTGAACAGGCCGGAAACGGCTGCCTCGGCGACATCCCGGTGAATTCCGCCTCCGGGCCCCCGGGTAGGGTGCCCACGATGAACCGGCTCGCCGACGAGACCAGTCCCTACCTGCGCCAGCACAAGGACAATCCCGTCGACTGGTACCCCTGGGGCGACGAGGCCTTCGCCCGGGCCCGGGCCGAGGACAAGCCCGTCCTCCTGTCGGTGGGCTACAGCGCCTGCCACTGGTGCCACGTGATGGCGCACGAGTCGTTCGAGGATCCGGCCACCGCCGAGGTCATGAACCGCCTGTTCGTCAACATCAAGGTCGACCGGGAGGAGCGGCCCGACGTCGACTCCGTCTACATGACGGCGGTGCAGTCGATGACCGGGCGGGGCGGCTGGCCGATGACCGTCTTCCTCACCCCCGACGGCCGGCCGTTCTACGGCGGGACGTACTTCCCCAAGGACGACCGGCACGGCCTCCCCGGCTTCACCCGGCTGCTGGAGGCGATCGACGAGGCCTGGCGGGATCGGCGCGACGAGCTCGTCGGCCAGGCCGGGCGGCTGGCGACGGCGCTGGCCCGCAGCGGCGAGCTGCCCGGCGCCGGCGACGGTGCGGCGCTGACCGTCGCCGTCCTCGACCGGGCTGCGGCCCAGCTGGCCGCCCAGTGCGACGCCCGCTTCGGCGGCTTCGGCGGCGCGCCGAAGTTCCCCCAGGCGATGAGCCTCGACCACCTGCTGCGACACCATGTGCGGACGGGCGACGCACGTTCGCTCGACATCGCCGTCTCCACGCTCGACGCCATGGCCGCCGGCGGGATGTACGACCAGATCGGCGGCGGCTTCCACCGCTACTCGGTCGACGCCCGCTGGCTCGTGCCCCACTTCGAGAAGATGCTCTACGACCAGGCGACGCTGGTCCGGGCCTACGTCCACGCCTGGCTGGTGACGGGCGAGGAGCGGCACCGGCGGGTGGTGGAGGAGACCGTCGGCTACGTGCTGCGCGACCTGCGCCATCCGGGCGGCGGGTTCTACTCCGCCGAGGACGCCGACAGCGAGGGCGAGGAGGGCCTGTTCTACGTCTGGTCGCTCGACGAGTTCCTCGACGTGCTGCTCTCCGCCGGGCTCTCCGACGCCGAGGCCGACGAGATGGCGGGGTGGTGGGGGGTGACCGGCGCCGGAAACTTCGAGGGCCGCAACATCCTCAACGTCGTCGGGTTCTCGCTCGAACCGGCCGGCGCCGCCGGGCCCGGCCGGGGCGGGGCGGCGCCGGCGGCGCTGGAGCGGGCCCGGGCGGCGCTCTTCGACCACCGGGAGAAGCGGGTGCGCCCCGGGCTCGACGACAAGGTCCTCACCGGGTGGAACGGGATGTTCCTCCAGGCGCTGGCCGAGGCGGCGGCCGCCCTCGGGCGGCGGGACTGGATGGAGGCGGCGCAGGCCAACGCCCGGTTCCTGCTCGGCGAACTCCGGCGGAAGGACGGCCGGCTGCTGCGGTCCTGGCAGGACGGTCGGGCCCGGCATCTCGGCTATGCCGAGGACTACGCCGCCCTCCTCGGGGCGCTGGTGACGCTGGCCGAAGTCGACGACGTCGCCTGGCTGGAGCCGGCGGGAGAGGTCGCCGCCGGGCTCTGCGACCTCTTCGCCGACACCGGCGGCTTCTACACCACCGGCACCGACGCCGAGGCCCTGATCACCCGGCCCCGCGACGTCTTCGACAACGCCACCCCGTCGGCCAACTCGCTGGCCGCCAACGGGCTGCTCCGCCTGGCCGCCCTGACCGGCGAGACCCGCTGGCAGGAGGCCGGGGAGGCGGCCGTGCGGGCGGTCGGCCCGGCCATGGGCGAGCACCCGACGGCCTTCGCCGAACTGCTCGGGGCGCTGGAGCGGCTGGTGGCGCCGCCGGTCGAGATCGCCGTCGTGGGGGATCCCGCCGACCCGGCGACGACGGCGCTGGTGGGCGAGGTCCGCCGCCGGTTCCTGCCCCGGGCGGTATCCGTGTCGGCTTCGCCCGGCACCGGCGCCGACCTCACGCCGCTCCTGGCCGACCGCCCCCTGGTCGGCGGCCGCCCGACCGCCTACGTCTGCGAGCACTTCGCCTGCCGTCAGCCGGTCACCGACCCGGGGTCGCTGTCGGCGCAACTGGACGAGGTCCTCGCCCGCTGACCCGTCCGCAACCGGCGTTCGTCTACCGGAATACAGCGGAAATCGAACGCCGGTTGCGCCGATCTCAGTCGGGTGGGCCGGCGATCTCCGCCGGCGGGGCGGCGTACCCCGGCGCCGGCCCGGGCCCCGGCGACGGCAGGGCCCGGGCCCGCAGCCGCCAGACGGCGAAGCCGGCCAGACCGGCCAGCAGGACGCCGAGGCCGGCGCCGTCCGGCAACGGCGACGTGGACGACGGCGCCGGAGGCCGCCGCGGCGCCGAGCGCGATGCCCGGGGCGGCGGGGGTATCCGGTCGGGGGCGATCAGGGCCTGGAACAGCCCGCCGGGCACCAGGCCGCCGGATGGGACCGCAGAACCACCGGGACCACCGGCCGCCCCGCCGGCCGATGCGCCGCCGGCGGCGGCCGGATCGGCGACGGTCGGAGTCGCCGTGGCGCTGGCCGTGCGGCCGGGGCCGGAATCAGTGGCCAAGGTCACCCGGTACGGACCGGGCCGGGCGGCCGCCGGAAGGGTGAGACGGTATTCGGCGTTGGGGGCGAACTGGTACTGCGCCGCCAGCACCGGGCCAACCGGTCCGCCCGGCGGCTCCGCGGTGGCCGAGACGACGCCGGGCAGGTTCGACCTGAACCTGACCGTGACCGCTTGGCCGGGCAACGGGTCGGCCGGTTCGACACCGAGGACCGACACCCCGGCCGGGCCGGCCTGATCCCGGGGCGGGAGCAGCTGCAGGCCCTTGGCCGCCGGGACGACCCGCCACGAGCCGGTGGCGACCGGGACGACGACGTTGCCCCGGGAATCCAGCACCCGGAACGGCCCCGAGGCCGAGACGACCGCCGGACCCGGGGCCGGAGCGGCCGAAGGCGCGGCGGCGGGCTTGCCGGCAGCCGCCGGCCTGGCGCCGACGGCCGGTTTGGCGCCGGCGGCCTCCGGCGGCTTGGGAGGATCGGCGGGCGGCTGCGGCGACGCGCCGGTGCTGATCGCCACCCGGACCCGGGCGGGGAGCTTGGCCGCCGGCGCCCGGGCCGGTTCGATCCCGCCGTAGTAGGCGGCGAGGATCGCCGCCGCCTTCAGGCCCCGGAGCGCCTTGCCGTAGGCGCCCCACTGGCTCATGCCGATGCCGTGGCCGTAGCCCCGGCCGTCGAGCGAGGCGACCCGGGCGGCGTCGTCGGGCCGGAGGGTGAAGAGGATCGACGGCACGGTCCCGCTGCGGCCCTCCGGCGGCGAGACGGCGGCGTCGACCCTGGCCCGGAATTCCGTCCGGGGGACCGTTGTGTGGCCCGCTCCGCCATCGCCACCGGTCCAGTCCACCTGCACGTCCTCGGGCGTGGCCCGCACCGCCTTCACCGTGCCCGGCACGGCCAGCGCCCGTCCGACGTCGTCGTAGGAGACCGACAGGCCCCACCGGTACAGCGGACACCGGGCGTCGTCGGGGTCGTCCACCGCCTTCAGGTACGGCTTCCCGCCGCTCACGCTGCGCCCGCCGTTGCAGGCCGAGTACTTGGCCAGGATCGGCGTGCCGCCCGACAGGAGGGCCAGCCCCGCGGTGTCGCGCACCGCCGCCGCCCAGTTGGCGCCGTTGGGAGCCCGCTCCTTGCCGACACCGCTGTAGACCTGGCAGCTGTCGGTGGCGCAGATCTGCGCCCCGAGGGCGGCGGCGTCACCCGACGGCGGGCTGCCGAGGACCCAGAGCAGGTACGTCCGGGCGGCGATGGCCTGGGCCCGCAGCGCCTCGGCCGGCCAGCTCGACGGCACCTCCGAGATGCCGGCCAGGTAGTCCTCGAGGGCGACGTCGTTGACGGCCCCCACCCCCGCCGCCGTCCTCCGCAGCTCCAGGACGCCGTGATACTCCCCGACGCCCTCCAGCGACACCGTGGGCCGGTCGGCAACGCCCGCACCGCCCACCGCCAGCGGCTCGATCCGGGCGACGTCGGCGACGATCGCCGGAACCTTCGGGCCCGGCGGGGCCTTCCTGGCCCCCGATCCCCGCGCCTCGGCGGCCGGCGCCGTCAGCGTGGCCAGCGCCGAGACCACCAGGAGGGCGGCGGCGAGCGCGGCAAACGGCATGCGGGGGCCCGTACGCACGGGCCGAGAGCCTTACACAGCAGCCACTACCGCCACAACAGTTGGGGGGCTCCGCCCCCAACTGCCCCCCGGAAAAGCCAGACACCGAGCGCCCGTGGTCTTGGGGGGTCCTCGGGGGGCGGAGCCCCCCGAGTGTCAGCGACCGTTCTTGGCCAGGACCGCGGCCAGCGACTCCGCCGGCGCCCATCCGAAGGCGATGAGGGTGTCGCCCTTGTGGGGGTCGAGCGGGGCCAGGAGCTCCTGCACCTCGGGATCGGGGTCGCCGCCGAGGTCGATGGCCAGCGTGGGCTCGGCGACGCCGTTGCCCGACGACCGGAAGGCCCGGTCGTCGTAGCGGTCGTCGCAGCCGAACCGCTTGGCCAGCCGCCGGCCCCAGGCCCGATCCTCCCCGCTGGCCCGGTATCCGGGCCGGGGGCAGGGTTCCTGGAGGCCGCCGAAGAGCCGGTAGAGCGCCGGGTTGGCGATGCGCCCGGCGACGAGGACGTCCTCGTCGGGGAACGAGATCGCCGCCCGGCGGTAGAGCTCGGTGGTCATCGCCTCGAGCATGGGGCCGCCCTCGCCGTTGGCGTCCGTGGCGCCGAGGCCCCAGAGCACGCAGGGCGTGCCGCCGATCCGCTCGAGCGACCCGAACAGGAAGGCGTGGACCTCGTCGTCGGTCATGACCATCGTCACGCGGCTGAAGCGCTCGACCTGGTCGTCGATGGTGCTTTCGGGGAGGAGGCTCCCAGCCTTCCGGAGAACCTGCGACAGTTCGTCCAGCTCGGCGGGCTTGAGGGAAGCCGAATCGCGGATGTCGACATCCATGGCCGCTCATTCTGTCGCGGCCGGGCGGGGTCATGAAAGTCGAGGTTTTCTCAACGCCCGGCTCCACACGGTCGAAAGCGCCCCGCAAGCGGCCGGCAAGGGGCGTCCGGCACCCTTCGGACCAGCCCATTCGTTCCGAATCGGCCTTTTCCGTCCGATGATCCTTACGTATGCTGCCGGGCGCGGGTTGACCGAGCGCCTGGGCGGGAGCGGGAGGTGCCGCATGCCGGAAGGCGAGCACTACGACGCGGTGGTGGTCGGGTCGGGGTTCGGAGGCTCGGTGACGGCCCTCCGCTTCGCCGAGGCGGGCCTGTCGGTCTGCCTCCTGGAGCGGGGAAAGCGCTACGGCCCCGGCGACTTCCCGACGTCGCCCCGGCTCATGGCCCGGAACTTCTGGGACCCCAGCGCCGGGCTGCAGGGCCTGTTCGACGTCTGGGCCTTCCGCCACCTCGAGGCGGTGGTCAGCGCCGGCCTCGGCGGCGGGTCGCTGATCTACGCCAACGTCCTGCTGCGCAAGGACGAGCGCTGGTTCGTCCACGAGAGCCCGTTCCCCGGCGGCTACGAGAACTGGCCGATCAGCCGGGCCGACCTCGACCCCCACTACGACACCGTGGAGCGGATGCTCGGGGCCAATCCGCTGCCGCTCGGCGCCGGCTATCCCGACGTGCCCAAGGCCCGGGCCCTCCAGGAGGCGGCCGCCCGGGCCGGGCTCGACTGCCGGCGCCCCAACCTCGCCGTGTCGTTCGCCGCCCCGGGACGGGCCCCGGAGGTCGGCGCGCCGATCCCGGAGGCGCCGTACGGCAATGTCCACGGCCGTCCCCGTTCCACCTGCCGGCTGTGCGGCGAGTGCGACACCGGCTGCAACGCCGGAGCCAAGAACACGCTCGACCACACCTACCTGTCGGCCGCCGCCCACCGCGGCGCCGAGCTGCGGACCCGCTGTGAGGTCCGCACGATCGCCCCCCGTCCGGAGGGCGGATTCACCGTCGGCTACGTCGTCCACCTCGACGAGAACGAGGGCCGGCCGGTGAAGACCGACCGCCTGCCCGTCGTCACGATCACCGCCGACCGCCTCGTGCTCGGCGCCGGGTCGCTCGGGACGAGCTACCTGCTCCTGCGGAACAAGGCCAACTTCCCCCATCTCGGGGCGGCGCTCGGCACCCGGTTCTCCGGGAACGGCGACCTGATCGGCTTCGTGATGCAGGCCACCGACGGGTCGGGCCGGCGCCGGGAGGACCGCGACATCTTCGCCTCCCGGGGCCCGGTCATCACCTCGGCGGTCCGGGTGGCGGACGCCGTCGACGGAGCGCCTTCCGGCGGGCGGGGCTACTACGTCGAGGACGCCGGCTATCCCGCTTTCGTCGACTGGCTGGCCGAGGCGACGAGCGTGCCCAACACCGCCAAGCGGTTCCTGCGCTTCGGATGGGAACGGCTGCGGACCAAGGTCGCCAGGGACCCGAGGAGCCGGATGGGTGTCGAGCTGGCCGCGCTGATCGGCTCCGGCCGGATCTCGGGCTGTTCCATGCCGCTGCTGGCCATGGGCCGCGACATTCCCGACGGCCGCCTCGGGCTGTGGGGCAACTGGCTCGACGTCAGCTGGAACATGACGTCGTCGGAGGAGTACTTCGGCGCCGTCACGGCCACCATGGCCGAGCTCGCCGAGGCGCTCGGAGGCCGGTTCCACCCCAACCCGATGGGCCGCTTCAAGCGGTGCATCACCGCCCACCCCGTCGGCGGGGTGCCCATGGGCCGCCACATCGGCGAAGGCGTGGTGGACGCCTGGGGCGAGTCGTTCACCTATCCCGGCCTCTACGTCGTCGACGGCGCGGCCATGCCCGGCCCGGTCGGGGCCAACCCGTCGCTGACCATCGCCGCCTTCGCCGAACGGGCGGCGCAGCGGGCCATCGAGCAACGGCGCCGTCCCGCCGCCCGGCGGGTCACCGTCGACGTGCGGGAGAGCGAACCGGCCGCGGCGCTCGACCTGACCGCGGCGGCCGGACCGCCGCCGGCCCCCCAGGCCCAGGCCCAGGCCCCGGACCCGCAGGCGGGCCGGCTGGCGTTCACCGAAGAGATGCACGGCCACGTGACCCTGGGCGAAGCCGATCCGGCCACCGGAGCGGCGCACCATGGCCGGACCGGCTGCGCCTTCCACCTGACGATCGAGATCGCCGACATCGACCGGTTCCTCGACGACCCCGACCTCGCCGCCACCGCCGCCGGCTGGGTCGAGTGCGAGGCGCTCGGGGGCGTGCTCCCCGTCCTCGGCGGCACCTTCAACCTCTTCGTCGAGCAGGGCGACGGCTCCGACCGGATGCGCTACCGGCTGAAATTCAAAGACGGCAACGGCGTACCGCTGACGCTGTCGGGGTTCAAGGTCGTCCGCGACGACCCCGGCTTCGACGTGTGGAGCGACACCACCACGCTCTACGTGCGCATCCTCGCCGGGCACGTCGAGCCGGCCGACGAGGCGGCGGCGGAGGTCGTCGGCGCCGGCGTCCTGCGGATCGGCCCCGCGGGCCTCGTCCGCCTGCTCCGGTCGATGGAGACCGGTGGACCTCATCCGCTGCGGACGAGGGCCCGCTTCATGGAGCGGTTCGCCTCCACCCTGTGGGACCTCTACGCCCCCGCCGTCGAGCACCAGGAGGTCTGAGGCCATGGCCGTGACCGCCGAACGGCGCGAGACGCTCGTCCCCCTCACGGCCGGGGACGGGCACCCCCTGCAGGTCATCCACATCGAGGGCGAACGGGAACCGTGGCGGGGCCCGGTGCTCCTGGTCCACGGAGCCGGCGTGCGGGCCAACATGTTCCGCCCGCCGGTGGAGCGGTCGGTGGTGGACGTTCTGCTCGAGGCGGGATTCGACGTGTGGCTGGAGAGCTGGCGGGCCAGCGTCGACTTCCCCTGGAACCGGTGGACGCTCGACCAGGGGGCGGTGCTCGACCACCCGGTGGCGGTGCAGGCGGTGCTCGAGCGGACGGGGGCCGGCGAGCTCGGCGCCGTCATCCACTGCCAGGGGTCGTGCAGCTTCGCCCTGGCCCTCGTGGCCGGCCTCGTCCCGCAGGTCACCCGGGTGGTGGCGAACTCCGTCACGCTCCACCCGGTGGTGCCGACCCACGCCGCGGTCAAGCTGCGGGCGTCGGCCGCCGCCCTGTCGCACATGGCCCGCTACGTCGATCCGACGTGGGGCATCCGGCCGGACGGGCCGCTGTCCCGGGCCCTGGTCTACGGCGTCGGACTGACGCATCGGGAGTGCCGCAACGCCGTGTGCAAGATGACGAGCTTCGCCTACGGCATCGGCCGGCCGGCC
>Ga0070741_10013019_pt1 | contig 14832 bp, 17 predicted proteins | sample Coa_R1_4_FD_66440 | JGI IMG/M metagenome (GOLD analysis project Ga0070741, IMG submission 66440) | Surface soil microbial communities from Centralia Pennsylvania, which are recovering from an underground coalmine fire - Coalmine... | ecosystem: Environmental > Terrestrial > Soil > Unclassified ...
ATAGCCGGCGTCAGCACGAGCTGCGCGCCGTAGCGGGTCAGCAGGCGCCGGCGCTCGACGCTCATGTCCTCGGGCATCGTCAGGATGAGCTTGTAGCCCTTCACTGCCGCCACCATCGCCAGGCCGATGCCGGTATTGCCCGACGTCGGCTCGACAATCGTGTCGCCCGGCTTCAACAGCCCCTGCGCTTCCGCCGCCTCGATCATCGAGAGCGCGATGCGGTCCTTCACGCTGCCGGCAGGGTTCAGCGACTCCATCTTGCCCAGCACCTCCGCCGCGCCCTCCGGCGTGACGCGCGAGAGGCGCACCAGCGGCGTGTTGCCGATGAGGTCGAGCACGCTGTCCGCGACCATCGGCGGGGCCATCGCTTCAGATGACATAGCGGCCTCCCACGCGGTCGTACTCCAGCTCGCGGGCGGCGAGGTCAGCGATCGTCACCCCGTCGAGGATGCGCCGGGTCTCCTCCTCGACCTGGTGCCAGACCTCATGGGCGGCGCGGCACTGGTAGCCCTCGTCGTGCAGGTGCGCAACGGGCGAGAGCGAGCCCTCGAGCGCGCGGATGACGTCGCTCAGGCGGATCTCGTCGGGCGGGATGAGCAGCGCGTGGCCGCCCTGTGGCCCGCGGACGCTGCGGATGAAGCCGGCCTTGCGCAGCGTCGTCAGGAGCTGGTCGAGGTAGGGCTCCGGGATGCGCTGGCGGGCGGCGATCTCCGCGCTCTGGCGCGGCCCCTCACCGTAGTGGTGGCAGAGCTCGATGAGGGCGCGGACGCCGTAGTCACCCTTGGTGGAGATGCGCATATCGAACCTGAATCGGGGTGTTGCGGGCGGTTTCCCCTAATGTTTAGCGATTACATCAACAATCTTAGATCGAGCGCCGGGGGAGGGGCAAGAGGCGGGCGCGACCGCATTCCGGATAGTGCGGAGATGGGATCGGCAGGCTGGACGACGCAGACCGTTACCGCACCGGACGACCTATCGGTGTTCGACCGGCAGTCGCGCCGCCTGCCATGCGCCGATGCCGCCGCAGAGGTTCGAGACGGCGGCGTGGCCTGCGCGCTCGAGGATCGAGGCGGCGCTGGCGGCGCGCTCGCCGTGGCCGCAGTAGGCGACGATGGGGCGGTCACGGGGCAGCTCCGACGCGCGCGCCGCCAGCTCTCCCAGCGGGATGTGCACCGCTTCCGGGAGGCGGCCCGCGCGGAACTCGTCGGGCTCGCGGACATCGAGCGCGAGGGCGCCATCGAGCAGCGCGAGCCTGGCTTCGGCCGCGCTGACCAGTGGCGAGCGCGCGACCGGCAGGCCCGCCGCCTCCCACGCATCCATGCCCCCCTCGAGCGCGCCCGCGAGGCGCTCGTAGCCGACCAGCAACGCCTCATCGACCACGCGCTCGAGCGGCGCGCCGTCTGTGACGAAGAGCAGGCCGGCATCGGCGCGCACGAGCCAGCCCAGCCACACCGCGAACGCATCGCGGAACGCGATGCTGAGCGCACCGGGGATGTGCTCCCGCGCGTACGCCTCGATGGGCCGCACGTCGACCACCAGGGCGTGAGCGCGCGCGGCATCGAAGTCGCGAGCGGGCAGGTGCGCGGGCGACGGGATCTCGGCGCGCAGGCGCGGGCCGGCCGCGTTGAAGGCGCGCATGCGGAAGTAGTACGACGGGGCGGCCGGGAACGTCCGCGGGAACCAGCGCACGAACTCGGCTTCGTCGTCGATCGCGAGCAGCGGGTTCGTCGCGCGCTCGGCGCCGAGCGTCGATGTGCGGGCGCCGCCGGTGCCCGCCGAGCAGAACGAGCCCGCGCCGTGCGTCGGGTACAGCGCCGTCTCGTCAGGCAGCGTGGCGAACGCGTCGCGCAGCGTGCGGTACTGGGCATGCGTCAACGCCTCGGTCATCTCGTCGCTGACCAGGTCCGTGCGCGCGGCGCCTCCGACGATCAGCGAGCCGCCGCTGAAGAGCGCGGGCGGCGACGCGGCGGCCCGCAGCACGTAGCTCAGGTGCTCCGGCGTGTGCCCCGGCGAGCCGACGGCCTCCACAGCGATGCCGTCGAGCGCGAAGCGGCTCGCGCCATCGACGGGCTCGTGCGGGAGACGCACGCGCGCGTCGCGGGGCAGGAACAGCGTCGCCCCCGTCGCGGCGGCCGCTTCGCGCGCGCCCGACACGAAGTCCGCGTGGAGGTGCGTCTCCAGGACCGCTTCGATGCGCCAGCCGCGCGCGCGTGCGGCATCGAGATACCGCTGCAGCGTGCGGTCCGGGTCGACCAACAGCGCGCGGCCCTCGCCGATGCCGACGAGATACGAGCTGTTGCCGAGACCTTCGTGGACGAACGCGATGACGTTCAGGCGGCCTCCCCATGCGCTGCGGTGGATGATGGCGTGCGCAGCATCGACGCCGCCAGCGCGGCGGAGCCGGCGGTCAGCGCCGCCACGGTGTGGATCGCCGTCTGGAACCCGAACGCATCGGCGAGCACACCGGCAAGGAGCGCGCCGGCGATCGCGCCGGCATCGCGCCAGAAGCGGTAGACGCCGAGCGCGGTCGCGCGCTCCCGCGGGTGTACCGCATCGCCGGTGGCCGCGAGGAGCGCCGGGTATGCGAGCGCGGTGCCGACGCCGAGCGCGACGAGCGCCGGCAACCACGCCTCGAACGCGCGCGCGGCGCCGATCGCGGCAATCGCGGCGGCCTGCAGCAGCATCCCAGCGACGATGGGTGCCTTGCGCCCGGCGGCATCGCTGAGCCAGCCCGTGACGAGTTGCAGCGCGCCCCAGATGAGCGGATACATCGCCGCGAGCAGCGCGATCCGGTCGAGCGACAGCCCGCGGCTCGCGAAGAACAACGGGAAGATGCCCCAGGCGACGCCGTCGTTCAGGTTGTTCACGAATCCTGCCTGCGCGATGCCGGCGAGATGTGCGTCCCGCCAGGTGCCGCGCGCGAAGCTGCGGCGGAGCGATGGCGCCGGGCGCGCGGGCGCTGCCGCCGCCTCGAGTCGCACGAACGCCGCCGTGTCGCGCACCAGCAGCGCGCTCAGCGCCAGACCGCAGGACGCGAAGCCGATGCCCAGATACCACGGCTCCGGCCGCAGCCCGAACCGCTGGGCAATGACTCCGGCGAGGAACGCGGCCCCGGCGAGCGAGAGGTAACCGGCGGCTTCGTTGAGCCCGAGTGCCAGGCCGCGGCGCCGCGGCCCGACCAGGTCGATCTTCATGTTCACAGTCATCGACCACGCCAGCCCCTGGTTGACGCCAAGCAGGCCGTTGGCGGCGATCACCCACCCCCACGACGGCGCGAGGATGATCAGGAATGGCACCGGGAGCGCGAAGAGCCAGCCCGCGACGAGCAGCGAGCGGCGCGACCAGCGCTCGGACAGGTGCCCGGCGACGAGGTTCGAGAGCGCCTTCGTCAGGCCGAACGTGGCGATGAACGATACCGAGACGGTCTTCGACGCGATCCCGAAGTCGTCGCGCGCCAGCAGCGGCAGGATGCCGCGCTCCAGCCCCACCATGCCCCCGACGAAGGCGTTGGTCGCGACGAGCAGCGCGAACTGCGGCCAGTTGGCGCCGAGGCCCAGGCGCACGCCGCCGACAGTCAGACGCGGGCGCGGAGGAGCGATGGCATTTGCCCGCATGCGGTCCTGAAGATGATCGACGGGATGCAGACGTGCGTCGTCGCGACGAGCGTCGCCACGGCGACCAGCGACGCGCCGAGCACGTAGCCCGCCACATCGTACCCGCCGGTGAACAGCGCCCCGGTCACGACGAGCCAACCGCTCGCCAGCGCGCACGCGAAGCGCCGCGGCGCCCGGTTTTCGGGCAGCGGCGGGCCGGCGGAGAAGCGGCGCACCCCCGCCCGGTACGCCAGGTCGAACGGGTGGAAGGGGAGGGCGGCGCCGGCCGCGGCGATCGCGGCGAGCGCCCAGAGGGTCCACGGAGATGCGAGCGCGGTGCCGAGCGCGGCGACCAGGGCGCAGAGGGCCGGCGCGAAGCGCAGCCAGCCCTGCGTCCGCGCGAGGGTCGCATCGTCCACCTCGCCGAATCCCTGGATGTCGAGCAGCATACGCTGAGTCGAGCTCAGCGTTCGCATGGCAACCTCCCTTTCCTCCGCCGCGCGGCGACCGCCGCGCTCACCGGACCATGCGAGGGCCTACGAAACGTTGATGGCGCTCGCGCCGCTGGCGAGGCACTCGACCAAGTTGGCGGCGGTGACGATCTTAGCGCCGGGAATGATGTCGCTCTCCGTGATGCCGCGCGGCTTCGTGCAGGCCGCGCATGCCCAGAGCTCGCCGCCGCTCGCGATGAATGACTGGACCAATTCGTCGGCCGGCTGGAATCCGTCTTTCTTGACGGAGGCAGCATAGCCGTGCGTCGCCAGCCGCACTCCCTCGACCGTCAGGAAGATGATCGCCTCCTGGTCCGCGCTCCTCGCGACGTTGCCGACGACGAACGGCAGGATCGCGCGTTCCGGGTCTTCCGCGCCGTGGGTGCAGTTCACCAGAATCCGGGTCATGAGCCTCGCTCCTCACTAAGCCGACGCCGCGCCGGGACGCGATGGGCTACTTCTTGCGGACCAGGAACGTCGCGCGTCCCTGCTCACCTTCCTCGAACCCGACGATTGCGTTGCCGGTCAGGCGGCTCCACGCCTCGAGCCCCGCACGCGCTGCCGGATCGTCGGTCCGGACCTCGAGCACGCCACCGCTTTGAAGAGCGTCGAGCCGCTGCCTTATGCGTGGCGTGAGGGTCGCGCAGGCATCGCCGTGTGCGACGAGCACGTCGTCGGCGGAGATCGTCTCATCGGTCATTCCTCACCTCCTGCCCATGGCGAGCGCGCCGGCAACGATGCGTCTCGCGTCACGGCTTGCGCCCCGCAAACGTCACGCCGCGCGTCTCGAACTCCTTCGCGTCGGACTCGTGCTTCGATCCGGAGTACACGTCGGTCTCGGCGCCCCAGCGGACATCGACGAACCCCACGTGGTCGAGCACCCACTGCCATTCCGCGCGCGTGAGCGCGCCGGCGATGCAGTTCGACCACAGCTCCACATCGTCCTTCGCTTGCTGGGGGACGTCGAGGTAGACGATGATGTCGCCGACCTGGACGCGTCCGCCGGGCTTCAGCACCCGGCGCACCTCGCGCATCACTGCCTCCTTGTCCGGCGTGAGGTTGAGGACGCCGTTGCTGATGACCACATCCACGCTGGCGTTTTCCAGCGGCAGGTCCTCGAGGAAGCCTTCGCGCACTTCGACGTTCTCGAGCCCGAGCGCCGCCGCACCGGAACGCGCCCGCTCGCGCATCGCGGGCGTCATGTCGATGCCGATCGCACGGCCGGCCGGGCCGACCATGCGCGCCGCCTGGAGCAGGTCGAAGCCGGCGCCGCAGCCCAGGTCCGCGACGACTTCGCCGGTCCGCGGCCCGCCCATGGAGAACGGATTGCCGGTGCCGGCGAATGAGGCGACGGTCGCGGGCGGCAGGGACGCGTAGTCCGCGGGCGCGTAGCCGAGCATCGCGGCGAGCGGCGCGCCGGTGTGGAAGTGGAAGCCCTTCCCCGGCTCCAGCGCGACCTCCGTGTACTTTGCGCTGATGCCGCGGCGCAGACGGTCGCGGTCGACCCTGGCCGGCGCGACGCGTCCGATCGTCGCCATGGCGCTACGCCTCCCGGGCGTCCGCGGCGATGCGGGCGCGGAGTTCGGCGTCGCTGCGCGTCATCTCGGGGTGGTCGCGATCCACGTGCTGTCGGGCGAGCCTGAACAGCGCCTCGTCGTCGGTCGCGGTGAGCCGGTGTCCGCAGGGACAGTCGATGCAGCGAGCCATGGTGGTCCTCCCTTCGCCGTCCGGCGTGCTGTGTGACGGGGCGTATCCTAGCCGGCCCGTTCTCCACTTGTCAAGCGATCTCTTGATGAATTGACTGAATCCCTCGGGCGCGCCACACTCGACGCATGGCGCACCGCGAGTTCAAGGACCGCCTCTACCCCGAGTTCGCCCGCGTCTCCCAGGCGCTCGCCAGCGAGCGCCGCCTCGAGCTCCTGGACCTGCTCGCGCAGGCGCCCCGCCGTGTCGAGGCGCTCGCGCAGGAAGCCGGGATGAGCGTGGCGAACGTCTCGCAGCACCTGCAGGTGCTCAAGAACGCCCGCCTCGTCGAGTCGGAGCGCCGGGGTACGTCGGTGACCTACCGCCTCGCCTCGCCGGCGGTGCTGGCGCTCTGGCTCGCGCTGCGCGGCGTCGCCGAGGAGCGCATGCCCGAGATCACCCGCCTGCGCAGCGCATACGCTCCGCCGGGCGCGGGCGGCGACCTGCCCCGCCATGAGGCGAGCCGGATGCTGCGCCGCGGCGATGCGGTGCTCGTCGACGTCCGCCCGGCCGCCGAGTTTGCCCACGGCCACATCGACGGCGCGATCTCGATTCCCGTGGAGGAGCTGGAAACGCGGCTCGAGGATCTGCCGCGGGGGAAACGGATCATCGCCTACTGCCGCGGCGCCTACTGTCTCTTCGCGGACGAGGCGGTGGCGCTCTTGCGCGAACGCGGCTACGACGCGGTGCGGCTCGAGGGGGGCTGGCCGGAGTGGGCGGCCGAGCGTCGGCGCGGGGCGCCGGCGCCGCGGCGGTCGTAGCGCGCTAGACGAAGAGCAGCACGAGCGGGATCACGAAGATGGCGCCGAGGAAGAGCGCGAAACCGCGCCGGTCCTTCGTCGCCTCATGCGCGAGGCGCAGGATCAGGCGCTTGTACGGCTCGTAGAGCAACACCAGCACGACGAGCGACACCGTCGCGCCGGTGATCATCTCCACGAACACGATCGTAAAGGCGCGCGGGGCGTCGAGCAGCAGCGCCGCGAACAGCGTATCGATCCAGGTCGCGATGTTCGCGCCCATCACGTACGGGATGATGTTATCGCGCTTCACGTAGCCCTTGAGCGACAGCGGGACGAGGATGGTCAGCGAGAGCGACACCGACAGCGTCATGCCCGTGATCAAGAGCCCGAACACGAACATCAGGTAGCGCTGCTGGAAGAACGCCGACAGCCGCTCGATGCGCGGGCTCGGCGCCTCCAGGTTCGGCAGCACGCGGTCGAAGATCGTGAAGCTCAGCAGCAGCACGCCGATGCCGATCGCGAATAGCGCCAGCCGCGGCAGGTGCGCGGCGAGGCGCGTCACCATCGGGTCGTAGATCACGTTGACGAGCGAGGTGATCGCCCCCGGGCTGCCGAAGCGCACGCCATCGAACCAGCCCTCGCGCAGGATGAGCTGCCCGAGCGGCACCACGGGGCCCCAGAGCGAGAACGCCGTGAGCAGGGCGACGACGCCGATGTAGAGCCCGTCCGGGTTGCGCCGGCCCCGCACCCAGTACAGGAAGCCGACGAAGAGCACGATGAACGACGCGCCCATGCGCGAGCCATTGATCATCGCGAAGGTCTCGCCGTCCGAGATCACGCCCTTGGCGTAGAGCGAGAGGGCGATGGCGGCGATGGGAGAGCCGCTGAGCACGCCGTACGAGCCGAGCCAGCCAAAGCCGAGGATGTTGGCCGTGCCGGAGGCATCGATCGAATTGAGCAGCGGCTTGAGGCCGCCGGCGCCCGCCTTCAGCGTCTGCAGCGCGAAGATGAACACGGCGAGCGCCGCGACGACGTACACGAGCCGGAGGACGATGGCGCCCGCCACCTGCCAGGCGGCACGCGGCACCTCGAACGGGTGCTCCGCGGCCGCGAGCACGTCGTTCGGCACCGGCAGCGCGCGCTCGCGGGCGTGCTCCACGCTACACCTTCGCCCGCTCGGCGGCGATCAGCACGCGCGCGACTTCCGGGCGCGAGAACTCGTGCGGCGGCTCGATGCCATCGCGCAGGAACTGCCGCACCTGCGTGCCGGAGAGCGTCACGCGGTCGTCGGCGCCATGCGGGCACGTCTTGCTCGAGGCCATGCCCTCGCACTTCTTGCAGTAGAACGAGTGCTCGAAGAACAGCGGCGTGATGCCGAGTTTCTGCGCATCGAACTCGCCGAAGATCCGCTGGGCGTCGTACGTGCCGTAGTAGTTGCCCACGCCGGCGTGGTCTCGTCCGACGATGAAGTGCGAGCAGCCGTAGTTCTTCCGCATGATCGCGTGGAAGATCGCCTCGCGCGGGCCGGCGTAGCGCATGGCGGCCGGAAGCACCGCGAGCTGCACGCGGTCCGGCGGGTAGTAGTTGGCCAGCAGCACCTGGTAGCACTCCATGCGCACCTCGGCCGGGATGTCGTCGTCTTTCGTGTCGCCGACCAGCGGGTGCAGCAGCAGGCCATCGACGGTCTCGAGCGCGCACTTCTGGATGTACTCGTGCGCGCGGTGGACGGGGTTGCGCGTCTGAAAGCCGACGACGCGCTTCCAGCCGCGGTCGATGAACGCCTGGCGCGTCTGCGCCGGGTCGAGCCGGTACTCCGGGAAGGTGGCATCCGCGCGGCGTCGGAAGACGCGCACCGGGCCGCCGAGCAGCACATCCTCCTGGGCGTACAGCGCCGCCACGCCCGGGTGCTTGTCCTCCGTCGTCCGGTAGACCTGCTGCGCCTCGTGCGAGCGGTCGTATTCGTACTGCTCCTCGACCGTCATCACGGCGAGCGGCGTGCCGGCGCCGTCCGTCAGCGCGATCTCGCCGCGGAGGCGGTTCGCGTCGTCCTTCGCGGCGCTGAGCGTTACGGGGATCGTCCACGGCAGGCCGTCCGGCAGGTGCATCTCGTCGACGACGCTCCGGTACTGCGCGCTCGTCATGAAGCCATCGAGCGGCGAGAAGCCGCCGTTGGCGAGCAGCTCCAGGTCGGCGAGCTGGCGCGAGCTGAGCGCCAGCGCCGGCAGCGAGGCCGCCTTCGATTCGAGCGCGTCCGATTCGGCGCCGGTCGCCTCGCGCGCGTTGAGCCTGCCGCCGTGCGGCGCGATCAGTCCCTGCTCCACTCCGTCCGACATCGCCGTCCCCTTCTCCTCGCTTCCCGCTACACCTTCGCCGCGGCCGAGGCCGGCACGTAGCCGCGGGCCTCGAGCACGGCGAGCACCTTCGCGACGCTCTCTTCGACCGTCTCCCGCTCGCTGTTCACGACGACCTCCGGGGCGAGCGGCGGCTCGTACGGGTCGCTGACGCCGGTGAAGTTCTGGATCTCGCCGCGCAGCGCCTTCTCGTACAAACCCTTCACGTCCCGGCGCGTCAGCTCCTCGATCGAGCACTCGACGTAGACCTCGACGAAGTCGCCGATGTTGCGCCGCACCTCGTCGCGGATCTCGCGATAGGGCGAGATCGCGGAAGCGATGACGCAGACGCCGTTGCGCGTGAGCACCTCGGCCACCCAGCCGATGCGCCGGATGTTGGTGTCGCGGTCTTCCTTGCTGAAGCCGAGGCCCTTGCTCAGGTGCGTGCGCACGACGTCGCCGTCGAGCTTCTCGAGCTTCGTGATGCCGCGCGCGCGCAGCAGCGGCTCCAGCGCGTCGGAGATCGTGGTCTTCCCCGCGCCGGAGAGCCCCGTGAGCCAGATCGTGAATCCCTGCTGTTCCAAGCCGCTGTTTCTCCTCCCAGGGAGCCGCCTGCCGGCGCCTCCGCCCGATGCCGGGGAACGGCCCCGGCGCCTCCGTCCGTCCGCTGCTCAGTCGCCGACGGCCGCGCGTGCGGTGTCGATCTCGACCGCGCCGTCCTGCACGTGCAGGCCGCACTCGGTCTTGTCGAAGCCCTGCCAGCGCCCGCTGCGCGGGTCGTCGCCGGGGTTCACCGGCTTGGTGCAGTGCGTGCAGCCGATGCTCGGGTAGTTGCGGTCGTGCAGCTCGTTGTACGGCACGCCGCGCTCGACGATGTATCCCCAGACCTGGCTCTCGGTCCACGCCGCGAGCGGGTTGACCTTCACCAGCCCGAACTTCGCGTCCCATTCGACGATCGCGACGTCGGCGCGCGTCTTCGACTGGTCGCGGCGGATGCCGCTGATCCACGCGCGCTTGCCCGCGAGCGCGCGGCGGTTGGGCTCGACCTTGCGGATCGCGCAGCAGGCGTCCGGATCGCGCGCCCACAGCGCGTCGCCGTGGCGGCGGGCCTGCTCGGCGGCCGTGATCAGCGACACGTAGCCGACGGGCTGGAAGCCGTACTTCGCCGCCGCGACGTCGCGCAGCCTGTACGTCTCCGGGAACAGGAAGTCGGTGTCGATGTAGAACACTTCGACCGAACGGTCGATCTGCATCAGCATGTCGAGCAGCACCATGCCGGAGGGGCCGCCGAAGCTGCAGGCGAGCGCGAGGCCCGGCTGGTACTCGTGCGCGGCCCAGCGCAGGATCTCCTGCGGCTCGTTGCCCTCGAGCGCCGCCGCGGCCCGCGCCAGCGCGTCCAGGTCGGGCGCGGTCTGCTCCACGGCCTGGTCCGTCTCGCCCATCCCTAGACCGCGCATTCGCCTTCGCCCATGTCATCGAGGGTGAACAGCTTCGTCTGCCCCCAGTCGACGTAGGCCATCGGGTCCTTCGTGAACTCCGGGACGACCTTGTACTCGGCGAGCAGCTCCTGGATGTGCGGCGTGCCCACGCGCGCCGTCCAGAGGTGGAACTTCTCGCCGTCTTCGCGCTCGGAGACGTAGGCGCCGACCAGGCGGTCGACCGCGTCCGGGATGTAGCGCGCGGGGATCTTCATCGTCAGCTTGCCGAGACGGCCCTCGCCCTGGGCGCTGCCGCCGAGCAGCATCTGGAACGCCGGGAGCTGGCGCTCGCCGCTGCGGATCGCCATGCCGTAGAAGCCGATGTCGGCGACGTGGTGCTGGCCGCACGAGTTCGGGCAGCCGCTGATCTTGATGCGCAGCTCATCGACGAGCGGGTCGCGGTACTTGCCGTTGCCGGCGAGGATGCGCTGGCGCAGCTCGGTGCCGAGCCCCTTCGACGACGTGACGCCGATGCTGCAGGTGTCGGCGCCGGGGCACGTCATGACGTCGGAGATCGTCATCGCGTGGTCCTCGGCGAGGCCGATCGCGGCGAGCTCGGCGTGGAGGGCGGGCAGGTCGTCCTCGTGTACCCAGCGCAGCACGAAGTTCTGGGTCGCGGCGGTGCGGATGTGGCCGCCGGCGTACTTGCGCGCGATCTCGGCGAGCGCATGCATCTGGTCCGCCGTGACATCGCCGATCGGCAGCAGCACGTAGACGGTGCGGTAGCCCGCGTGCTTCTGGCGGATCGTGTTCGTGCGCTTCCAGACGTCGAAGCCGGGCGCGGGCGCCGCTGGCCCGCCGTTGCGCGAGGCGAAGGAGCCGGCGGCGGGCGGCTCCTCGAGCAGCGTGAAATCGGGCTCGCGGTACTGCGGGTGGCCGGCGGGCGGCAGCGTCTCGAGCTCGGCCCGGTAGAGACGGCGGAACTCGTCGATGCCGAGCCTGGCGATGAGGAACTTGATCCGCGCCTTGTTCTTGTTGCGCCGCTCGCCGAGGCGGTCCCAGACGCGAATCGTCGCCTCGATCGTGCGCAGCATCTCGTGCGTCGGGATGAAGTCCTCGAGCACGTCCGCCACGCGCGGCGCGGCGCCGAGGCCGCCGCCGACCGAGACGCGGAAGCCCTGCACGCCATCGCGCTCCAGCGCCATCAGGCCGATGTCGTGGATCGGGATCAGGCCGCGGTCGGCGGGGCTGGCGGAGAAGCTGATCTTGAACTTGCGCGGCAGCTTCTGGTTGACGGGGTTGCGCAGGAAGTAGCGCATCGTCGCTTCGGCGTACGGCGTGATGTCGAACACGCAGTCGTCGGCGATGCCGCTCAGCGGGTCGGCGGTGACGTTGCGCACGGTGTTGCCGCACGCCTCGCGCGTCGTCAGGCCCGCCTGGGCGAGGCGGCGCATCACCTTCGGCGCGTCTTCGAGCATCACGAAATGAAGCTGGATCGCCTGCCGCGTGGTGACGTGGCCGAGCTTGCGCGGCGCCCAGTTCTCGGCGCAGTCGGCGATCGCGTGGAGCTGGTCCGGCGTGAGCGTGCCGTGCGGCACCTTGATGCGCATCATCTGGCGGTTGGCCTGGCGCTGGCCGTAGGTGCCGTGCTGGAGCCGGAAGGGGCGGAAGTCATCGCCCAGGCCGCCCCCGGCGCGCCAGGCGAGCGCCTCCTTCTCGAAGTTGTCGATCTCGGCGCGGACGATCGGGTCGTCCGACTTGTCCTGGGCGAACTCGCTGCGGGGCAGTTGCGCGACCATGAGGGACCTCCGCTGTGGCGGAATGTCGAATAGTCTATCGATTTAGTCGACATTATGGGCCCGGGGCGCCCTGCGGTCAAGGACGACCGGGCGAGGCGAAGCAGAAGCGGGGAGAGGCGGCATCCCGAAGGACGCCGCCTCTCTGGCGGGGTGGTGACCGGATTCCCCCTCGGGTTACCCGGCCGCCTGCCGGCGCTCGAGTCGCCGGAAGCTCGCGCGCACGACGACGGGGAAGCGCACCGGGCGGGATGCGGCCGGCGGGCGGGGGTGCGCCGGTGCCGCGCGACGTGCGTTGGCGGGCGGTTTCATGGACGGGGACTCCTGGCTGGCGTCCCGTACGCGTCTCGAAGCGCGCTTACGATACGCCTGCGAGTGATTCGCGGAGAGAGCCGATCGGCCCAACCTTCGGGAGACGGTCGGACTACGGCCGCCGTGTGTGGCTGCCGAGCTCCGGGTGAAAGCGCAGGGCGCTCGGGCAGAGGTCGCGGAGCACGCAGCCCGGGCACGAAGGGCGCTGCGCGGTGCAGACGCGGCGCCCGTGCTTGATCAGGCCGATGTGGAACGCGTAGAAGTCATGCTCCGGCACCGTGCGCTCGAGCAGGTCATGCGCCTTCTCCGCCGTCATCGCCGCCTTGCCCGCGCGATCCGGGACCAGGCCGAGCCGCGTCGCGACGCGAAATACGTGCGTGTCGACGGGCATCGCCGGGCGGCCGAGCGCGAAGAGCAGCACGCAGGCGACGGTCTTGGGGCCGACTCCGTGCAGCGCGCGCAGCCACGCGCGCGCGTCTTCGAGCGGAAGTCCGGCCAGGAAGCCGAGGTCATAGCCGCCGGTGCGCTCGCGCACCTCGCGCAGGACCGCCTGGATGCGCGGCGCCTTCGTCGGCGCGAGCCCGCCCGGCTGGATCGCGTCGATGACTTCGGGGAGCGGCGCGCCGGCCACGTCGTCCCAGGACGGAAAGCGCTCGAGCAACCGGACGAAGGCGCGGCCGGAGTTCGCGTCCGACGTGTTCTGCGAGAGGATCGTCAGCACCAGCTCGGCCAGCGGGTCGCGGTGCGGCCGCCACTCCGGTATGCCGTACGCGTCGTCGAGCCGGAGGATGACCTCCGCGACCGGCGCGCGCTTCCGGCGGCCGCGCGCACCCCCGGTGCGCGCGGTGACGGTGCGGACGGGCATGGGCGCAGGATAGCAGGAGAGAAGCGGAAGGCCGGACGGTCGCGCCCGGCCTTCCGCCCTGCCCGCGCGAAGCGGAAACGTCAGTTCACGATGGTGATGTCGGCCATGGTCGTGCCGAGCGCGCTCTGCCACGCCATGCCGGCCGACGTGTCGTTGAAGAACACGTCGATCCACGTCGAGGCGAGGTTACCGCGGTCCAGGCACTCGTAGACGCGCCCGGTCGGGTCGCCGGCGATCGTCAGCTTCGTGCCCATCGGCAGGTTGCTGCTGCAGGCGGCCGCGCCCTCGAAGGCCGGGGCGCCGCTCGACATGTTGCCGCAGAAGCCGCCGCCCGGACCGGAGCAGCCGTAGATCGTGATGCGGGCGTGGAGGACGGTGCCGGGAGCGTAGCCGGAGGCGCCGTTCAGCGTCATCGGCGCTGCCGCGGCGCTGCGCGTGGTGGCGGCCGATGCGCCGGCGCGCGCGCTCGCCTGGCCTTGCCCGGCGAGCGATACCATGGCGCGCAGGACGTCCCACCGGTGCTGCTCCTCGGCGCCGGCGATCACCGCCGCCCCGAGCTCGCCGGCGGACGGCGCCGAGTCGGCGTACGCGCGCAGGTAGTCGCCCCCCGCGCCGGACGCCGCACGCAGCTCGATCGGCGGGCCGTAGAGCGCCGGCGGCGTCCCCGGCGTGCGCGCGCTCGAGACGAGCGCGGTGACGGCGGGGATGACGGCGACCAGCAGGATGGCGGCGAGGCCAAGCGCCGCCGCGATCGCCATGCGGCGGGCGATCTCCTCTCGCACCTGCGGCAACACGCGGGGAAGGCCGCGCGGGATCGGAAGTGAAGGCGCCTTCGGGCCCATCCCGGCCGTCGGCGTCCTCGTGGGTGCGTAATCGACGAAGACGGGTGTGAGTCTCCGGTCGTTCGCGAGCGCCAGCCCCACCGCCGTGGCGGTCGAGAACAGCGTCACTGCCGTTCTGGCGCCAGAAACGAAGCCTCGATAACTCAGCACTTCCTCCTTATGAACCAGTGGCGGGGTCAGTTGCGCGCATGGCCCGCCGGGAGCAGGCCCGTCAAGCGCCCCCAGGACAGGGCGCAAAACAGGCGGATTATAGCCGCGAGAGGTCAGTGAGCAAGCCCGAAATAGGTAGGAACGCGAAATATCTTGCTGATCAGATCGAAGCGGCGGGCAGGCGGCAGCCGATGTTTGAACCTGATTTCACAAGATCCCGCCGGTATGGCGCATAAACGCGAAAGAAATCGGGGGGTATCGAAAGATGCCCCGGCGAGGCTGCGATCGCCGCAGAAAAGGGCGCCCGAAGGCGCCCTTTTCGTCACTTCGCGGCGTCGTCCGCTACACGCGCTCGAAGATCGATGCGATGCCCTGGCCGCCGCCGATGCAAAGGCTGACGAGGCCGTAGCGCGCGCCCCGGCGCTCCATCTCGTACATCAGCTTGACCGTCAGGATCGCGCCCGTCGCGCCGACGGGGTGGCCGAGCGCGATCGCGCCGCCGTTCACGTTCGTCTTCTCGGGGTCCAGGCGGAGCGCCGTGCTGCACGCCGC
>Ga0070741_10013020_pt1 | contig 14831 bp, 13 predicted proteins | sample Coa_R1_4_FD_66440 | JGI IMG/M metagenome (GOLD analysis project Ga0070741, IMG submission 66440) | Surface soil microbial communities from Centralia Pennsylvania, which are recovering from an underground coalmine fire - Coalmine... | ecosystem: Environmental > Terrestrial > Soil > Unclassified ...
GAAGCCGAGGTACGACGGCACCGCAATCGCGAGCAGGATGCCGATGATCACGATCACGACGAGGAGCTCGATCAGAGTGAAGCCCTCCTCACGAGCCAGACGCTGCCGCAAACGATCCATGAAATCTCCTTGTCGAAGGACGTGGGGGTTCAGAGCGACAATCGGCTCCTCACCAAGAGCGGGCTAGCCTCGTTCGAGTGATTCGCGTCAGACGACGACGCGAGCGAGCTCTTCGATCGTCGTCACGCCCGCCATCACCTTGTCGACGCCGTCGTCCCAGAGCGTGCGCATGCCGGACTCCATCGCCGCCGCGGTGATCTCGTCGTGGCTCGCGCCGCGGCTTGCGAGCCGCGCGACCGACTCCGTCATCGGCAGGAACTGGAAGACGCCCTGCCGGCCGCGGTAGCCGGTGTTGCCGCAGCGGGCGCAGCCGACCTTCCGCTTGACCTCCGAAGCGAGGAAAACGTCGATCTTGTCCGCCGGCACGCGCGCCGCGAACGCCTGCTCCTCCGTCGGCCGGTATGGCTCGGCGCAGTGCGTGCAGAGGATTCGCGCGAGGCGCTGCGCGAGGACGCCCGAGACCGCAGAGGAGGTGAGAAACGGCTCGACGCCCATCTCGGTCAGCCGCGTGAGGGCGCCCGGAGCGTCGTTCGTGTGCAGCGTCGAGAGGACGAAGTGGCCCGTGAGCGCGGCTTCGATCGAGATCTTCGCCGTCTCGGCGTCGCGGATCTCACCCACCATCACGACGTCGGGGTCGGAGCGGAGGATCGAGCGCAGCACCGACGAGAACGTCAGCCCTGCGCGGTTGTTGATCTGCACCTGGTTGATCCCCGTGAGGCGGTACTCGACCGGGTCTTCGACCGTGATCACGTTGATCTCGGGCTTGTTGATCTCGGAGAGCGCCGCATAGAGCGTCGTCGACTTGCCCGAGCCGGTTGGGCCCGTAACGAGCAGGGCGCCCGTCGGGCGGCTGACGACCTCGCGGAACGCCGCGCGCATGTCCTCGGAGAAGCCGAGCTCGTGCAGCGTCGGCGCGCGGCGCGACTTGTCGAGGAGGCGCATCACGACCGACTCGCCCTCGACGGTCGGCAGGGTGGCGACGCGGATGTCGAGCATCCGGCCGGCGGCGGCGGCACCGAGGGTGATCCGTCCGTCCTGGGGCTTGCGGCGCTCGGCGATGTCGAGCTTCGCGAGCACCTTGACGCGGGTCGTCACACCGGCGGCGAACTGCCGCGGGATCCGCTGCGCGATGTTGAGCACACCGTCGACGCGGAAGCGGACGACGAGCGCGTCCTCCTGCGGCTCGAGATGGATGTCGCTGGCGCCGTCCTCGGCTGCCTGGAAGATGATCGAGTTGACGAGCCGGACGACGGGCCCGTCGGAGATTCCGTCTTCCGCTTCGAGGTCGTCGGCCTCGTCGTCGATCACCTCGACCGTGACGTCGTCGAGAATCGAGCCGAAGGTCTCGCTCGCGCGGGCCAGCCGGCGCAACTCGAGCTGGACGTCCTCGCGCGGCGAGACCGCGAACTCGACCGGACGGCGCGCGGCGAGCCGCAGCTCGTCGATGCCGTGGACGTTGTCCGGGTCGGTGAGCGCGATCCGCAGAGCCGTCTCGTCGACGGCGTACGGGACGGCCACCACCCGCTCGAGGACGCGCAGCGGCACGAGCTTCACCGCCTCCGGCGACACGCCGGTGACGGCGAGGTCGACGAGCGGCAGCTGGTGGCGCTCCGCCTGCATCCGGGCGCGCTCGAAGTCGTCGAGCTCGACCGCCTCGTGAGGCTGCATCTCGATCGACAGGAGCCGCGGCCTCGACGGTGCGGCGGGTGCGTCCGGGTCGAGAGCCGCGTTCAGGTCGAACGAAGTCATCGTTGGGTTCATATCGGCCGCAGTCGAGGTGGACGTGAGTCCGAGATCAGAAGTGACGCAGATAGGCGTCGAGCAGCGGCCCGCCGGCGAAGAGCGCCAGCACGCCGCCGAGGGCGAGGAACGGCCCGAAGGCGATCCCCATCTTCCGGCCGGCGCGGCCGTGCTTCGCGAGCACGGCAACCGACGGGACGAGCGCCGACAGCATCCCGGCCATCATCGCGACGGGGACGGTGCGCCCGAGTGCGGCTCCGAGCAGCAGCGCGAGCTTGACGTCGCCCATGCCCATCCCCCCGGGGTAGGCGAGCGCCGCGAGCAACAGGAAGAGCGCGGCGCCGACGGCAGCGATCGCCCATATCGGCGACGGCCGCAGGGCGGTGTTCGCAGCGAGCACGACCGCCGCCGCCGGAAGGACGATGCGGTTCGGGATGATGCGCCGTTCGAAGTCGGTGACGGTGACGGCGACGAGCACGCAGCAGAAGAAGGCGCCGACGAAGGCCGCGCTCGAGAGGCCGAAACGGAGGAAGCACCCGGAGACGAGCGCCGCGGTGGCAGCCTCGACGGCCGGGTACTTCCACGGGATCGAGGCGTGGCAGTGACGGCAGCGGCCGCGGAGGACCGCGTAGGAGAGAAGCGGCACGTTGTCGTACCACGCGATCGGCGTCTCGCAGGCGAAGCACGTCGAACCGGGCGTCACGAGTGACCGGCGCAGCGGCACGCGGGCCGCGACGACGTTCAGGAAGCTCCCGAGCGCGAGGCCCGGAGCGAGCGCGAAGAGCGCGAGCGCCGCGTCCATCGCCGGGACTGTCCCGACTCCTAGCCGCCGCCGGGCACGCGGACGAGCCTGAGCGCGGGCGTCTCTGCCTCGGCGGGCTCCCTTGCCGCAGCCGGCTCGGTCCGCTCGCCCTCGAGGTCGCCGACCGACGGCATCAGCGCCTGGGCCTTCCGAAGCTTCTCCGCATGCTCCAGCGCGAGCAGGAAGTCGTGCCGGTTCGGGGCGGCGTTCGCCGCGACTTCGCGGTCGACGAGGCCCTCGAGCACGAGCTCGATCAGCGCGTTCGCGAGCGTCCGCATGTCGTAGAACGAGCCCTCGGCGATCGCCGCCGGAATCTCCTCGGCCCGGTTCTCGCGGATCAGCTCCGCGATGCGGTCGTTCGCGACCATCACTTCGACGGCCGCGATGCGCCCGCCGCCGATGCGCGGGAGGAGCCGCTGGCTGACGACGCCGCGGAGGACGCCGGCGAGGATCGAGCGCACCATCTGCTGCTTCACCGCGGGGAAGAACTCGACGAGACGGCCGATCGTCTCGGCCGCGTCGACGGTGTGGAGCGTCGACAGCACGAGGTGCCCGGACTCGGCAGCCTGCAGCGCCGTCGACGCGGTCTCCGCGTCGCGCAGCTCGCCGATCAGGATCACGTCGGGGTCCTGGCGCAGCGCGCGCCGGAGCGCCTGGCCGAACGACTCGGTGTCGATGCCGACCTCGCGCTGGTTCACGATGCACGAGCGGTCCTCGTGGAGGATCTCGATCGGGTCCTCGATCGTGACGATGTGCTGCCGCCGCGTCGCGTTGATGTGACTCACCATCGCCGCGAGCGTCGTCGACTTGCCGGAGCCGGTCGCGCCTGTGACGAGCACGAGCCCGCGATGCTCGCCCGCGAGGCGCTCGATGCCGGGCGGAAGGCGCAGATCCTCGAACGACGGAACGGTTCTCGGGATGAGCCGGAATGCAAACGACGTCTGGCCGCGTTGGCGGAACGCGTTCACACGGAATCGCGGCAGCTGCGGCGCCTGGTAGCTGAAATCGAGCTCGCCCGTCTGCAGGAACGCGCTCTTGCGTTCCGGAACGGGCGCGGTCACGGCGTCGAGGATGGACTGCAGGTCGGCTGCCGACAGAGGCTCCGCCTCCGGCAGCTCTTGAATGTCACCGTCCAGGCGAACGAGCGGTGGCTTCGCCTGCTTGAAATGGACGTCGCTCGCTCCGAGCTCCGCCGCGCGCAGTAGGGTCACGTTGAGATCCATGCACGGCGTATCGGCGCCGGCAGGTCACGCCTTTAGCGCTAAAGCTCCGGCGCGTCGTTGACGATAGGAAGCGAGCATGGCCAGTCGGCGAGGGGAGAACAACGGTGCAGAGGCGCAGGGCGGCGAGGTCGTCGAGGCGCTCGCGCGTGCGCTCGAGCTCCACGACTACCGGCGCGGCCTCTTTGCCGAGACGGAGTCGCATGCGGTGCGCGTGACGCGGCTCGCGCTTCAGCTCGCGGAGCGCGTCGCGCCCGAGCTCGCGGCGGATCCGGCGCTCGAATACGGATTCCGCCTGCACGACATCGGGATGATCGGCGTCTCGACGGACATCTTGACCAAGCGCGGCAAGCTCACGCGGAACGAGCTCGACGAGGTTCGCGAGCATCCGCTCCTCGGCGAGCGCATCGTCGCACCCGTCCACTGCCTGAACGGAATCGCGCGGCAGGTGATCGGCGCGCACCACGAGCGCTGGGACGGCTCCGGCTACCCGCGAAGGCTCGAGGGAGAGCGGATCCCGCTGCCGGCACGCATCTTCACGCTCGCCGACGTGTTCGACGCTATGACGAGCGAACAGCCGTGGCGCCACGCGCTCGACCCGGAGACGGCGCTCGACGAGATCGAGCGCAGCAGCGGCAAGCTGTTCGACCCGGAGCTCGTGAACGTGTTTCTCGAGCTCGTCGAGCCCGCCGCGCTCCTCGCCTGACCGACGATCGCTCGCGAGAGGGAGCGAGCGCCGCGCCCGCGGCGCCGATCTCTTCGGGAACCGACGACGCGCACGCTGCGTGGCCGGAGGTCAGGACAGCAAGAGGGGGAGCAAACTCGATGCCGGAGACGGCAATCCCGACGACCGCCGAGGAGGCGGCCGCACGCGCGCTCGCCGAGCAGGCGGGGCTCGAGTACCGGTCTCCGGGCGCGGTCGCAGTCGATCCGCGCGCACTCGCCGCCCTCGCGGCCGCGGACTGCCGCCGGCTCGGCGCCGTGCCCCTCTCCGCATCGGGCACGAGCGTCGTCGTCGCGATCGCGGACCCGTCCGCCGAGCGCCGCGACGCCGTCAAGGCGGCGGCCGCGCTCGAGCCGCGTTTCGTCGTGATCCCGCAGCGGACACTCGACGCCCTGCTGCGGAGCCGGATGCTCGGACCTCCACGGAGCGAGCAGCCGCAAGCTCCGGCCCCGGCACGGAGCGCGGAGACGCCGCCCGAACGGACCCCGGAGCCGGAGCGGCCTCCCGAGCCGGAGCCGCTTCCGCCCGCCGCGGCCGTGCCGGCGCCGCCCGCGACCGGCGGGCGACCGCGGGAGCCCGTCGCCCTCGACATGCAGCTCGTCGACGCGATCGTCGCAGCGCTCGAGCCGAGGCTCCAGGCGCTCGCGCACCGCGCGCCCGACCCCGAGCCCGAGCCGGAGCCCGCGCCGGCGCCGTCGGGACCGGCGAAGGTCTCGGCGACGATCGCCGAGCTCGTCGCGCAGGCCGATGCGTCGATCTCCGCTTGGTCGAACGTCCGCTCCTCGCTCGTCGCGCTCGGTGAGGAGCTCGACTCGTCGCGGCACACCCTCCGCGACGCGAAGGAGCGGCTCTCCGTTGCCCACGCGGACAACGACCAGCATCAGCGCCGAATCCACGAGCTCGAAGCAGAGCTCGAAGAGCGGCAGGCGGTCGTCGAGGAGACCCGTGCCCGCCTCCAGGATGCAGCGGACGCGCTCGGCAACTACGCCCGGCGGCTCGAGAGCACGGGTGGGGTCATCTGATCGTTCCCGTCGCAGTACTCGTTTAGGGGATTGCACCCGCCGAGGGACGAGCAAACGGTGCGGGTGTCCATGAGCTCTGCGGCACCTTCGACGCTCGTGCGGCGCGCCGCGCGCTGCGTCCGGCCCCTCTTCCGCGTCACGTTGTGTGCGACGGCTGTCGTCGCGTGCGCCGTCGCCGTCGTGAGCGCGGTGACGTCGTGGTTCGGCGCCGACCACGCGGTGAGCGCACGGCGCACCTACACCCTCGTCCGCGCGGGAGCAGCACACGAGGCGACGTACCTCCGGACGCTCCACCGAGGGCCGCCGTCGGCGGGCGCACGGCAGGCGTTCTTCCGCGCCGCCGAGGCCGAGACGGCCCTGCTGACGACGCTCGAGCGCCAAGCGCCGCCGACCCAGCGGCTGCTCGTCCGGCAGATCGAGCGGCACCACACCCTCGCGCTCGCGAATGCGTCGCGCGCGCTGCTCGAGCCGGCGTCGAGCCGCTCGCTTGCCACCGCGCTGCAGGTTCTGCGCCAGGTGCAGCTCGACGCCGCGACCGCGCAGAGCGACCTCGCGATGGACGAGGTCGAGCCGTGGCCTTCCACGACCGCGGAGCGGGCGGAGCTCGCCGCGCTCGTTGCCGTGCTGCTCCTCGGCATCGCCGTGATCATCCGCCACGCATTCCGTGCCGCCGGCCTACGGCGCGCGCCGCACAGCGACGAGATCGAACGGCTCCTGCATGTCGCCCGCTCCGACAGCCTCACCGGTCTCGCGAACCACCGAGCCTTCCAGGACGACTTCTCGAAAGCGATCGAGCGCCGCGCCACCGGCGCCGTCCCGTTCTCACTGCTCGCATTCGACCTCGACGAGCTGAAGCGTGTGAACGACGTCGAAGGCCACCCGGCGGGAGACGTGTTCATCAGGAAGGTCGCGCAGTGCATTCGCGAAGGCCTCGACGGCCGCGGCACCGTCTACCGCACGGGCGGCGACGAGTTCATGGCGATCCTGCCGGAGTGCCGCGGCTGGGAGGCGTTGACGGCCGCGCACCGGATCCAGCGGCTCGCGACCGAGCGCACCGGCAAGCGGGCTCTCAGCATCGGCGTGACCGAGTCGACGGCGACCGAGCCCAGTCGTGTGCTCCTTCACCAGGCCGACCTGGCGCTGTACGAGGCGAAGCGCGCGAAGCTGCTCGCCGTCTCCTACCACGAAGGCCTCGAGCCCCGGCAGGCAGACGTCCCGGACGGGCCGGACGAGCATCAGAAATCGCTCGCCGGCGCGCTCGCGCGTGCGGTCGACGCGAAGGACAGCGGCGTGCGCAACCACAGCGAGACCGTCGGCGAGCTGTGCGTCGCGATGGGCCGGCGGCTCGGCGTCGGCGGCGGCGGGCTCGAGCGGCTGCGCGTCGCCGGCTTGCTCCACGACGTGGGCAAGATCGGCGTCCCGGACAACCTGCTCCTGAAACCGGGCCCGCTCCTGCCGGCGGAGAGGCTCGAGGTGCAGCTCCACGCAACGGTCGGCCACACCATTCTCGTCTCGGCCGGGCTGCAGAAGGAGGCGGAGTGGGTGCTGCACCACCACGAGCGCTTCGACGGAACGGGCTACCCGGCGGGTCTCGGCGGCGATTCGATTCCGCTCGAGTCGCGGATCATCGCGGTCGCGGATGCCTTCGAGGCGATGACGGGGACGCGGACGTACCGGAAGGCGGTGACGCCCCAGGATGCGCTCGTCGAGCTTGCCGCGCACAGCGGGACGCAGTTCGACCCGCGCTGCGTGCAGGCTCTGAACGCCGTCTTCGGCGGCGGCGAGCTGCCCGCGGCGCGCCCGGCCGACGCTCGCGCAGCGATCGTCGCGATCGCCTGACCGTCACCGTCCGCCGAGAAGCGCGAGCGCACGCAGCGGCACCCGCGCGATCCCGTGCTGCTCACCCGGATGGGAGAGCTCGCCCCGCAACAGCCGCTCGACCGTCCTCCACACGAGCTGCGACCGCGCAAGGCGCCACGAGGCGCGCGGCCACGCGTCGAGGGCGCGCTTCAGCTTCCACGATGCGCGGTGAAGCGGCTCGAGCTCCGACTCGACGGCGCGCTGATACGGCTCGAGCGACGCCGCAGTGCCGGCGAGAAGCTCGAGCACCGCAGCGGCGGCGAGCCGCGCCGACACGAAGCACTCGTACATCCCGTCGCCGGACACCGGGTCGACGAGCCCGGCCGCGTCGCCGACGAGCAGGGCGCGGCCGCCTGCGACGCGTGTACCCGGCCGTCGAAGCGGCAGCCGGTGCCCGCGCAGCTCCGTCAGCTCGGTCGTGTCGAGCCCGTGCGCCTCGCAGAGCCGCCGAAGGTGCGTCCGCAGCGCCGGGCCCGCCTCCTGCCAGCCGCCGACGCCGACGTTCGCGTGATCTCCCTTCGGGAAGACCCAGCCGTAGCCGCCCGGGATGTCGGCGAGCTCGATCACCGCGCGGTGCTCGTACCGCTCGCGCGGCAGAATCCCGTAGGAGGCGTTGCCTTCGAAGGCGACACCGTGGACGATGCCGGCGCCGAGCCCCACCGCCTTCGCGGTCGTCCCGTTCGCCCCGTCCGCGCCGACGACGATCTCGGCCGGTGCCGAGGCGACGTCGATCGTCGTCCCCTCGCGCACCTCGACACCGCGTTCACGCGCAGCGTCGAGGAGGAACGCGTCGAGCCGCCGCCGCTGCGTCATCAGGATCACGGGAGCCCCCGCACGACGCGTGACGGCATCGCCGTAGCGGAAGCGGAGCTCGACGAGGTCGACCTCCTCTTCGACGACGGGACGCGGGTCGACCGGGCACTGCCGCACCGCGCGCATCGTCAAGCCGCCGCCGCACGGCTTGTCGCGCGGGAAGCGCGCCTTGTCGACGAGCAACACGCTCGCTCCGGCGTCCGCGAGGCGGATCGCCGTCGCGGAGCCGGCGGGGCCCCCGCCGACGACGAGCGCGTCGTAGCGTGCCATCCGGGTGAGGCTACAATGCCCCGCGCTTCCCGGGGGTGTGCCCGAGCGGCCAAAGGGAACGGGCTGTAAACCCGTCGGCTCAGCCTACGGAGGTTCGAATCCTCCCGCCCCCATTGTCGCTCGCGCGATCGTTCGCACGGGCAAGGCCCTTCCGTCAGCGCGGCGACCACGCAACCAGGCCGCCGTTCGTCCCGCGGTTGCCTTCGGTGACGGGAAGCGAACCCACTCGCGGCCCCGCGCCGGTGTAGTCGCGGAAGCTCAGGAACACGATCCTGCTTCCGTCCGGCGACCAGGAAGGCTTTTCCGCCTTGCGCGCGAGCACGTGCTTGTCGCTGCCGTCGGCGTTCATGACCTCGATCCTGAGGCCTGCTTCGCCGTTCCAGGTGACGTAGGCGATCCGCCGCCCGTCCGGCGACCAGACAGGCTGGCCGCCCGGTGCAAGCCGTCGCAGTCCGCTGCCGTCCGCGTTGACGACGTAGACGCCGTCCATCGTGCCGTCGCCCGACGCCCGCGACCTCGTCCAGCTCGCGCGGCGCCACGGCTACCGCTTGGACGAGCTGATCGACGTTATCCAGGCGCTCGGCTAGCGACAGAAGGCTCGAGACCTCCGGAAGGGTTCGAGAGGTATCCTCTCGGGCCCCCGATGAGACACGTTCTGGTCGTCATCCTCGCTGCCGCCGGCGCCGCGATCTACGCGGCGGAAGCCCCGGCCGCCGCTCCGCAGAAGGGCAGCACGCTGATCGGCACGATCAAGGCGTCACCGTTCGACATGACGGTCACCATCAACGTGAGCCAGAGCGGGACGATCTCGTCGCTCAGCTACCTCTGCGGCACGGGCCGCGCCCCGACGAAGGTCTACAACGTCCCGGTCGACGGCACGGGCCGCTTCGCGTACGAGAGCAAGCTCAAGGACTGGAAGCTCGTCGGCCGCTTCGTCACGCCGACGACGGCCTCCGTCTCGCTCAACTCGATCGCGTGCGGCGGCGGAAAGGGCTCGACCACGCTGCACCTGAAGGCGAACAACAACGCGCCGGGAGCAGCGGCGACGGCCGGCGTGAAGCCGCAGCCGGGCGCCACCCTGACCGGCACGATCAACGCGTCGCCGTTCCCGATGACGGTCACCGTCAACGTGAGCGGGAGCGGCGCGATCTCGTCGTTCTCGTATCTCTGCGGCACCGGCCGCGCGCCGACGAAGGTCTTCGACATCCCGGTCGACGACACCGGGCACTTCGCCTACGAGAGCAAGCTCAAGGACTGGAAGGTGCTCGGGCACTTCGTCACGCCGACGAGCGCGTTCGTCTCGATGAACTCGATCGCCTGCGGCGGTGGAAAAGGCTCGACGACGCTGCGGCTCAAGCCCTGACGCGATCCTTCGCGGCGCCCCCTCAGGAGGTCAGCGCGTCGGCGTGCTTCTCCGAGACGCCGCCGGCGAGGAGGAACTTGCGCATCGGCGGATCGAGCTGCTTGAGATCGGATGCGTGACCCCTCGTGCTCCGGGCGAGTAGCTGCGCGAGGAGTGCGGGGTCGACGCCGAGCGCGGATCGAACCTGCGCGGGCGAGGGGCTCTTCGAGAGCATCACCCTGACGGCGGCGCACGGGTCGATCTTCTTGCCGCCGTTGTCGAACCGCAGGAGGAAGTCGAGCTCGCGGAGCTCCGCCGCCACCCACCGGCGGAAGAGCGAGCTGTGCGGCTGCATCGTCGACAGTGTCTGCCGGATGTCGACGAACGGCCCGTGGTAGCGCTGGACGAGCTCGATCACGGCGATCGGGACGAAGGCGAACGCAACGCCGAGCGCCTGCGACGGGTCTTTCTTCACGAGGCCGCACTTGCTCATCAGCTTGTCGATGTCGTCCGACGAGTTCGAGCCGAGCCCCTCGTACTGCGCCACCTTCGCCTCGAGCTGCGCCATCAGCGCCCGGTCGTGACCGTCGGGCGAGGGAGCCGCGGCTGCGCCGGCTGCTGCCGGCACGAGCAGCGCGACCGCGACGAGGACGAGAATCGTGCGCACGTCTCGCATCGTAGGGCGGTTCCGGCGAAAAGACAGACCTTCGCGTCACACGCTGCGACGGAGCAGCACGGAGAGGCAGGTGACGCATCCGTCGAGCTTCTGGAACTCGGAGATGTCGACGGGAACGGCCTCGTAGCCGCGCGCCGAGAGCAGCTCGGCGCTGCGCGGGCAGTCCGCAGCCATGAGCACCTTGCTCTCGCCGAGGAGGACGAGGTGCGCTCCGGACTCCTCGGGCACCGAGAGGAAGTCGCGGAAGAACGGCGGTACGCTCCCGTGACGGCCGACGATCGTGCCGTCGGGGAGCGCCGTGACCGCGGACTTCAGGTGAAGAACGTCGCGCACCGGCACCTCGACCACGTCGGCGCCGAGCGGCGACAGCAGCTCGCGAAGGCGACGGGCGCCCGCAGCGTTCGTCCTAGTGCTCAGCCCGACGTACACGGTCGCGCCGACGGTCAGGACGTCGCCGCCGTGGAGGGTCGCGGGAGCGTCGACCGCTTCGACGCGGTAGCCGAGACCGGCGAACAGGTCGCACATGCCGGCGAGCTCCGCGCGCCGCTCCGCCGCGCCCGGCCGCGCGAGCACCGCGAGGTCGCCGTAGACGACGGCGCAGTCCTCGACGAACACGCCGTCGGGACAGTCGTCGAGCGCAGGCGCCTCGACGACCTCCCACCCCGCGCGCTCGAGCTCCGAGACGTACGCGTCCCACTGGTCTCGCGCGAGCTCCACGTCGACGGCGCGACGCTCTGCGTGCGTGACGATGCCCTCGGCGAGACGAGGGCTCGGCCGCCGGACGAGCGCTCTCACCGCTTCCGGTAGAGAAGGTCGGCGAAGAGGCTCGACGTGCCGGCGACGAACTCGTCCGCGTAGCGCCGCCAGAGGCTCCCCTGCTCCGCCTCGAGCCTGGTGAGCAGCGCGCCCAGATCGTCTCCGGGCTCGAGCGTCCCGAACTCGCTCAGGAAGATGCCGTCTCCCTTGCGCAGGTCGTCGCGCAGCTCGCGGCTTCGGATCACCGCGTTGCCGTGCGGCAGCGTGACCACGGTGCCGGTCGGCTGAAGCACGTCGACGAGCTCCGCGAACGCGACGTCGGCCGTGATCTGCACGACGTTCGCGTTCTCGCTTCCGAAGATGCGGAAGAACGAGCGCGGGAACCCCGACTCGCTCCCCGGCGGGAACTCGAGCGTCACGAAGTCGGGCACCGACTTGGGCAGCCGCTCGTAGTTCTCGAGCGGCGTGAAACGCTCGACGAAGCCGTAGTCGTGGACGAGGAGGATCCCGCCGTCGTCGAGCGCGGCCGCTGCGCCGACGACGACGTCCAGCGCCGCCGGCGAGCTCGCCGTCAGCGTCGCCGGCGGCAGCTCGCGGCCGGGCGCGGGCTCGGCGCCGATCTCGATGCGCCACCTGCCTCCTTCCTCGTCGGCGTGAGCCGTGAGCTCGTAGACGTTGCCGGCGGCGTCCGCGAAGAAGGGCTGCGACGGCAGGTCGTCGAGGAGCTCGTTGAGGATCGCTGCGTCGAACCGGCCGGAGCCGCCGCGCACGAATGCGCGCGCATCGGAGTGGACGAGATGGAGGTCGACCCGCGGGACTCCGAGACGTGTCAGCGTCGCGACGAGCGGCGATCGCGCCGCCCCGGGTGCGATGCGCTGGAAGTCGGGCGCTTGCTGCTGCTCGGCGACGAACGCCTCCAGCGACCCCCGTGCGAGGTCGACGGCGAAGTAGTCGATTCGCGCAAGGTCGATCTCGCCGTGCAGGGTCAGCGACGTAAGCAGCTTGAGCAGGCTGACGGCGAACGCGCAGTTGTTCGCGCCGAGCTCGAGCAGCTTCAGCTCGCGCGCGTCGCGCTCGCGCGCCGCCGCCGCGAGCAGCTTCGCAACCGCAAGCGGATGCAGGTATCCCTGCGCCTCCGTCTCGAACACGATCTCACCGGCGACCGTGTCGTAGAACCGCTCGTTCACCTCTGCCTTCGTGAGCGCCACCGCGCGGACGGTAGTACACGGTGGTACGTTCGGCCGAAGCCGATGGCCACCGTTCGCTTCCTCGGGCCGGATACCGACGCGTACGTCGCGAGCGTCCAGCGCCACGCGGGCGAGTTCGAGGAGCTGACGGGGCTCGAGCTCGACCTGCGGATCGTCCCGAACGACCTCTACTTCTCGAACGAGATCCATCACCTGCTCGACGGCGACGACGCTGCCGACGTGTACATGTCGGGCCCGGTGCTCGTATGGCAGCACGTCGGCGCGGGCTTCGTGCACCCACTCGACGAGCTCGTCGACAACGCGAGCGACGCGTACGACAGCGGCGACTTCGTCGAGCGCCTGCTCGCGTGCAACCGCTGGAGCGGCCGCTTCGGCGATCCGCTCGGCGTCGGGCCGCTCCTCGAGATCCCGGTGAACTGCGAGTCCTACAACCTCGCGTACGTGCCGTCGGCGCTCGAGGCGGCGGGCGCGGAGGTGCCGAGGACGTGGGCCGAGTACTTCGCGACCGCGCGCCGGGTGGCGGCCGCGACCGACGGCGGCGTCGCCGGCTTCGGGCAGCGCGGCACGGACGCGTGGCACACGATGTACACGGGCTTCGCGACGCAGCTCTGGTCCTACGGCGGGACGGACTTCGACGGCCGGCGCTGCGCGATCGCGGCGCCCGCCGCGCTCGCCGCGACAGCCGACTTCATCGAGGCACTGCGCGAGTCCGGCCCGCGGGACTGGCCGACGCAGCGGTGGTACGAGCTCGCGCTCGACTTCGCCCGCGGCAGGTACGGCCTGCTCGTCGACTCCGACCACTACGTCGCGTACTTCGAGGACCCGGCGTACTCGGGGCTCGTCGGGAGGATCGGCTATGCGGAGCCGCCCGTCGGGCCGAGCGGGTTGCGTCGGCCGAACCTCTGGACGTGGTCGGTGGTGATGAACAGCCGCGTGCGCGACGTCGGCGCCGCCTGGCGGTTCGTCGAGTGGGCGACGGGAAAGCCGTTCCTCCTCCGCTCGGCGGCAGAAGGGAACATGAACCCGACGCGGACGAGCATCTGGGAAGACGCTCGGTTCCGCGAGCGCGCAGCGGGCTGGGGCGGCTACTACGACGTGTCGCGGAGGCTGATCGAGACCGACGCGTTCGTCCTCGTGACGCCGGCGTCGAACTACCTCGACGTCGCCCGCCGCTGGGTGCGCGCCCTCCTCGAGGCGTATGCCGGCGCCGACGTGGCCGCGGCGCTCGAGGCCGCCGCGCAGGACATCAACGCTCTGGTCTCGGCGCTATAGACGGCCGGCGCCGTCGACGGCGCGACAGATCCACGACCGGGTGCCGGCCGCACCGGCGACCGCGCGAGCGTGGTCGGCCGGAGCGAGCGCGACGACGCAGCCGCCGAAGCCTGCGCCCGTGAGCCGCGCGCCGACCGCTCCCGCGGCGAGCAGCCGCTCGACGCAGGCGTCGAGCTCCGGCGTCGACACCTCGAAGTCGTCGCGCAGGCTCGCGTGGCTCTCGAGGAGCAGAGCGCCGAGCGCATCGACGTCGTACCGCCGCAGCGCGTCGGCGAACGCCAGCACGCGCGCGTTCTCGGAGACGACGTGCCGTGCGCGTGGCTCCTCTGCCACCTGTGCCGCAGTCGCGTCACGAAGCGAGCGCAGGCCGAGCGACGCTGCGACGCGCTCGCACTCGGCGCGGCGCTCCGCGTACGCCGTCTCCGCGAGCGAGCGCGACAGACCGGAGTCGACGACGACCACGGCGAGCTCCGGCGGCAGCGCGACGGGGTCGACGTCGAGCGAGCGGCAGTCGATCAGAAGCGCCGAGCCGCTGCGGCCCGAGATCGAGGCGAGCTGGTCCATGATCCCGCTCGGAACCCCGGTCGCGAGGTGCTCGGCCTCCTGGCATGCGTGCGCGAGCTCCACCGGGTCGAGCGAGAACGACGCCGCGTCGCACAGCGCCAGGGCAAGCGCCACCTCGAGGGCGGCGCTCGAGGACAGACCGGCGGCGACCGGCACCGTCGACCGCACCTCGGCGTCGACGCCCACGGCACCCCGACCCCGTGCGGCGAGCACGCGCAGGACGCCTGCGACGAGCCGCCCCCACGCCGGCTCGACGGTCGCCGGCTCCACTCTCGCGTCGGCGGGGAGCACCACCTCGCCGCCGAGCTCCGCCGAAACCGCGCGTACGCGCCCGTCGTCGCGCGCCCGTGCATCGACGACGCATTCGAGGTCGATCGCGAGTGGGAGGACGAAGCCCTCGTTGTAGTCCGTGTGGTCGCCGATCAGGTTGACGCGCCCCGGC
>Ga0070741_10013021_pt1 | contig 14830 bp, 9 predicted proteins | sample Coa_R1_4_FD_66440 | JGI IMG/M metagenome (GOLD analysis project Ga0070741, IMG submission 66440) | Surface soil microbial communities from Centralia Pennsylvania, which are recovering from an underground coalmine fire - Coalmine... | ecosystem: Environmental > Terrestrial > Soil > Unclassified ...
GGGATTTGTTTTCATTTGTGTCCATTCGTTATCAGTCAGATCTCGGTGCGAGGGAGGCGATGATTTTTTCAAAGCGCCGATCACCGCGCAGCGGGTCCCAAAATGGAAGCAGTTTCAACTGACCATAGCTAAGGAAGCTAGGATAGCGAATTGCCGTCTCAAGCTGTTGGCAGGCCAGATTCTTATCCCCCGCCCATGCGGCGACCATCGCAGAATACGCGATCACAACCGGGCCGTTAATTGCATCTTTTTTTACCGGAAGCAACTCGACGGCGCGCCGGGCTTCTCCCAGCGCTTCAACTTTGCGCCCAAGAGCAGCGTCGATCAACCCAAGCACGCACAGCGGGGCACCGTAGTTTGGTTGAGCTTGGACTTTTTTCTCCTGTTCGGACCGTGCAACTGTAAAAGCGGATCGCGCCTGCTGTTCGTTCTTCATCATCAAAGCGATCATGCCTTCTATGAACGAACGATTTAATTGCACTACGTCGTCACTCCACGCTGTTTCACCAGCAACGGTTAGAGCAGTTTTTGCCGCAGCAGTGTCCCGCTCAGCCAGCGCGCAAGCGAGCCACGCATTGGCGACACTGGGTAAGGCTGCAGGATTCGTAGCGCGAATTGAGTCGATTGTTTCATGTAACGGCCGGGTCTCTGCTTTCCAATCAAACTCGACGAGTGCGCGCACTACTCTTGTATCGATATCGTTAGGCTCAATGGCTAACACGCGATCCAGCGTCGATTTCTCTTTGGCATAACGGCGAAGAAATCCGTTGCTGATAGCGATTTGCTGTAGCGTAAAAACGTTACGAGGATCGAGGTCAGCAGCGCGCTCGAGACTATGCAGTGCCTCTTCATGTTTGCCTTGCCGACGTTCGATATAACCCTTTAGTTCGAAAACGTGCGGGTCGTTGGGCAGGTTCTGGCCAGCGATTTCGAGTTCAGCAAGAGCATTGTCGTAATCCAAATGCCCTCGATACAGATATTCGGCGCGTGCAAGGTGTAATTCGCCAGCATCGGGGCGGAGATGAGACGCGGTCTGGATGGCCGCTTCGGCAAGGGCAAGGCGCGCAGGAGTATGATCGTGCCCGTGGAAGTAAAGCTCGCTGTGAGCGTGAGCCAGTTGGCAATACGCTTGGAAAAACGAGGGATCGTACGCCACAGCTCGGCTCAACAGGCTGGCTGCCTGTATCAAGTTCGTCTTTGCGCTACTGCCAAAACTCGTCACCAGGAGAAGATTTTTGGCACGGGTGTAGAGATCGAATGCCGTGAGATCTGCAGTGGCAGGCCGCTCAATCGCTGCTTTTTCGGCCGTGGAGACTTTGACATGAAGCTGCTCCGCGACTTTTTGAGCAATCTCACTCTCGATGGCGAACACGTCTTTCAAATCGCGATCGTATTGCTCGGCCCAGAGATGCGAATCAGTGCTGGCGTCGATTAATTGCGCGTTTATGTGCAGCCAGCCGCCGGTCTTCCGAACACTGCCTTCCAGCACGTGAGATACGTGAAGTGCATTTCCGATCTCGCGGGTATTACGTTTACCCCGGTATTGCATCACGCTGGTGCGACTGATGACCTTCAGATCGGCAATTTTGGCCAGCTTGGTTAAAAGGTCGTCCTGGACGCCATCGGCAAAGGAGGCGTCCTCTCTGTCATTGCTCAGGTTCTCAAACGGCAGCACAGCGATACCAGTTGTTGCCGGACGCTGAACGACTTCGCTCTTCCAAAAGATAACGCCCACTGCCGCGGCGAGGGCGACCAACGAAGCAATCAAGCCTGCAGCGAGCGGTTTTCGGCGCATCCACTTGTTTGTCCGGATCAAAATTCCAGTGTGTCGAGCTTGAATCGGCTCGTGTTTTAGCCAGCGTTCAATATCTTCTGCCAGTGCTAGCGCGGAGGAATATCGGCGCCGCGGATCTTTCTCCAGGCACTTCAAACAGATCGTTGAGAGATCGCGATCTATTTTAGAATTGAATTGACGCGGTTGCTTTGGCTCGTTTTCCAGCAGTAATCGAATCGTGTCATAGGTTGTTCCTCCAGCGAAGGGCGGCTGACCGGTAAGCAATTGATAGAATACCGCGCCCAGTCCGTACACATCGGTTGCACTGGTGAGCTTGCCGTTATTGCCTCGGGCTTGTTCCGGCGCCATGTAACTCGGGGTGCCCAGAGCCTCCGTGGTGCGAGTAACGGTGCTTTCTGCTTCGAGTAGTCTTGCCAACCCGAAATCGGTGAGATGCGGGTCCTCGTTCATATCCAGCAAAATGTTCCCGGGCTTGATGTCTCGATGCAGGATTCCGCGTTCATGAGCGTGGTGCACGGTGCGCGCTAGTTTTGCGATGAGTTCCGCGGCTTGTCGGATCCCGACCGATCGAGATTGGCGTTTAAGAACTTCATCGAGTTGTCCGCCTTCGACCAGTTGCATGCTGAAATAACACGAACCGTTGCTTTCCCCGATCTCATGAATCGGAACTATGAATGGATGGTCGAGCTTGGCGGCAGCCTCGGCTTCGAGACGAAAACGCTTGATGTGCGCCTTCGTGGCCCAATGGCCGAGTCCAATTATTTTTAATGCAACGACGCGATTCAGGCTTTTCTGGCGCGCCCGATACACCACGCCCTGAGCACCGCGGCCGATTTCCTCCAACAATTCATAGTCCCCCACACCTCTCAGAGCATTTACGGGGCGCCCAGCGCCGCCTCTGTGAGACACATCCGTTGGATCGAGCTCGCCCTCATCTTCCCTTGCGAACAGATCAATTGCAGTATCCAGCAGGCACGCCGGGCAAAGTCCTTTCGGCGCATCCGCGAAGAGCTTGCTCCCGCATTTACTGCAAACTCTGGTCGCAGTCTTCACGATTTATCCGCCAAACGCGCAAATGACGCCAAACCTTCTGCAAGCAGTCTGGCTCCCGAAAGCGGCGTCAAGCCGCCGCACTCCAAGGCGGCCTTGCCGCGAAAACCCCTCGTGTTTGTTCGTGTCCATTCGTGGTTGGCTTTTTATCGGCGTAACACCGCAGCAAAGTGCCGCAGCTCGTCTTCAATCTCGCCGGGCTGGGCGACAGTCATCGCGATTTCGTCGCGCAGCAGAAGTCGATACCGCTGGCGAAAGCGATGAAACGCTTGCTTCACGGCATTTTCGGTCATCCCTAGCTCAGTCGCGATTTCTGCCTGAAGTTGTCCATGCGAATCGCCAACAAGCGAATCCTTCAATCGATCAAAGAGGCCTCCCTTGCCGGTCGCTCGATACTCATCCTCCAAACGGGCGAGCACTTGATCGAGCACCGTCAAAACCCACCGGCGCTCGTATAGCGCATCCGGGCTCAACGTTTCGGCGAGATCAAAATCGCTGCGTTCCGACGCGAGCAGTTCGTCCAAAGGAATGGATGGACCCGTCTCATATCGCTTGACGTTGCTTGCACGGTGCCGCTCGCTGGCCAGAAACCGTTTCAGCGATACAAGCAAATAAGAGCGTAAGCGCCCTTTCTCGCGTTGAATAGTTTTGATGTTTTGTCGTCTGAGCAGACCCGTGAAAAAATCCTGAATCACGTCTTTTGCGTCTTCTGGTCCGAGCCCTTGCCGTCGCACAAACCCATAGAGTGGTCGCCAATAAGTGCGGCACAGTTTTTCGAGCGCCTGTTCTGCTGCCGGGGATTCTCCTTGCGCTGCCAGCACCATGCTCCATTGAGTAGTGGCAAATGAGGCGGCTCCGTTTGGCACGCTCAAGCCGCTTCCAGTCCACGAAGCCTCGTGATTGTCAGCGAGCATACAAGGTGTGTCTCGGAGCGTAAGCTGAGCGATGGATACGGTCAACGGACAGAGCAGCAACACGCCCGCACTCCCGGGCTCGCATGATTACACGATGCCGTCGCGCAGGAGCTCGTGTTTTCCGGCCAACAGATCTTGGACCAGCGCGTACCCGCGTTTGTCCACGTTACGCATTGTCCCCGCGAAATGGTGATCGATTCTCGTCCGTGCGGAGCGGCAGAAATAATCTGCGACGGCGAGAATTTCATCCGCCGGTTTCCCCTGGCCGAGCAACCATTGGGCGTAGGAACAGCTCGCGCTGATGGCAAATAATTCCGTGGCGACTCCGACAAATCTGGAAAGGAGCAGTTGCTCGCGGTCGAGTTTCGGACCAAATCGCGCCATGGCGTGAAACAAACCGCGTGCGAGGCGCTTGCTGGTGCGCGCGGCATAATCGACATGGCCACGTAACGTCGCGTGCAAATTCTCAATGTTGCCCGCGCCGTTCAGAAGCCACTGACGTGGATACCAGCCGGCATAGAATTTTCCGGAACTGAAAACAGCCTTCGCACGCTCGGACATTGGCAATTGCGTATTGAAAATCGCGCCACCGACTTTCAAATGCGGATCGAGCGCTTCGCGCGCGATGAACAACCGCATGATTTCGCTCGAACCCTCGAAAATGGTATTTACGCGGCAATCTCGCAGGAATCTCTCCACACCAATCGGCGGCTCGCCTCGTCCGGCCAGCGATTGGGCAGTTTCGTAGCCGCGACCGCCACGCACCTGCATTGCGTCATCTGCGATCCTCCAGGTCGTCTCGGTCGCCCACATTTTACACATCGCTGTTTCGATCCGCAGATCGCCAGCTTTACGATCAAGCAGCGATGAAGTGAGGAAAGTCATCGCTTCCATGGCGAAAACGTTGCCGGCCATCTCGGCGATTTTTCCAGCAATGGCGGCATGTTTGCCGATCGGCACGCCCCACTGGATGCGTTCCCCCGCCCATTTGCGTGAGATTTCGAGCAGCCGCTTGGAAAGGCCAACACACGCGGCGGGCAACGTGAGTCGCCCCGTGTTCAGCGTCGTCAGGGCAACCTTTAAACCGGCGCCTTCCTTTGAGATGATGTTCTCGCGCGGTATTCGCACGTCGGTGAACTTCACGACTGCGTTATAAAGCGCGCGCAGTCCCATGAACCTGCAGCGATACGCGATCTCCAGCCCCGGTGTATCAACATCGACAATGAACGCAGTGATTTGCTTCCGTTCTTTCCCGCCTGCCATCTTCGACGGCGTGCGCGCCATCACTACGAGCACTCCCGCCTTCGTTCCATTCGTGCACCAGATCTTTTCACCATTAAGCACGAACGCGGAGCCGTCCGCCGTTGGCTCAGCCTTGAGACTTAGCGTTGCCGGGTCGGATCCCGCATGCACTTCAGTCAACGCGAATGCAGAAATCTCGCCGCCGGCGACGCGCGGCAAATATTTTTGTTTCTGCTCTTCCGTCCCAAACAGAAGCAATGGCTGCGCGACCCCGATCGATTGGTGCGCGGAAACAAGCGCGGCCACGTTTCCATCCCAACTCCCAAGCAAAACTGCGGCGCGCCCGTAGTTGGATTGTGACAAGCCGAGGCCGCCATATTTCTTCGGCACCTTGATTCCAAATGCGCCCATTTCCGCCAGGCCCTTGAAATTTTCCGGTGGAATTTCACCGGTGCGATCGATCTCGTCCGGATCGACATGTTCGCGCAGATAAGCTTCGAGCTTTTGCAAAAATTCTTCGCCTGCCGCGCGGTCTTCAGCGCTCTGCGCAGGATATGGGTAAATGCGATTGAAATCGTAACGGCCGACAAAAAGATTGCTGGCGAAACTGCCGCGGTCCTCGAGCGGATCGCGCGCCGCTTCTGCCAGTTCGAGCGCTTCCCGCTGACCTTTCGCCATCTTCGACGTATCGATGACGGCGGCCGCAGGCCGTTCTGGTTTCGCGCTGGTCTCTTCAGCGATTTGTTTTTCGGGCGCTTCCAGCGGGCTTTTCATACTAAAAGGAACATAGGCTTTCTGCCTGTGCGCCCAACAGGCATGCCGCAGGTTGGATTTGTAACCTTGATTTGCAAGGACGGTCAGCGGGTTTGAAACCCGCTGGGCACACAGAGAAAATGTCTAGGTTCCACTCCACTGCGGCAATTTTAGTCTGCATAAAATTTGGTCCCGTCCCTGGCGTGCCTCTTCAATATCTCGCAGGGCGAAAATTTCTCCTCGCTCTGTGCCAGCCTTTCCAGTTCAGCGACGACTTTCTTGAGGCCAACATGTTCCGCGAAACGTAATGGACCACCTCGGAACGGCGCGAAACCGGTTCCCAAAATCATTCCGTAGTCCGCGTCCTCGGGTGAATCGACAACTTTCTCTTCAACGCAGCGCGCGGCTTCGTTAACCATGAGGAAGACAAGACGGTTCGGAAGATCCTCAGCGGTAGCCGGCGGCGTTGACGCCGATTGGGTTGTTGCGCCGGGCTCGTTACTGCCGGGGTCACCGCCACCGGCTACAACGGAAACGCGCCGCCATTGCGCAAGCGATTCGTTAGGCGTCTGCGCTTTACCCTCATATTTGTAAAAGCCAGCGCCGGTTTTGCGCCCAAGCATCTGGCCGTCGCGCAGCCAGAGCAGAACGGCGGACACGTGATCGCGTCGCCCGTATGCCTTTTCCAGCGTGTTGCCGATATCAATGGTAATATCGACCCCAATTTCATCGATCAATCGCAGCGGTCCCATCGGCATGCCCCACTGCACCAGCGCATTGTCGACCGTGGCAGCGTCCGCGCCCCTCTGGAAAAGCTCAGCGGCATCAAGCAAATAGGGAAACAAAACGCGGTTGACCAGAAAACCCGGGCTGTCGCGCACAACCACGGGCAGTTTTCCAATTTGCCGGACAAGAGCCAGGCTCCGCTCGCGCGTCTCCTCTGATGTTTGCTTCGCAATCACGACTTCCACCAGCTTCATTCGGCTGACAGGATTGAAAAAATGAAGGCCGATCACGTGCTCGGGTGAAACGGTCGTTTCGGCCAGCCTGCCAACCGGAAGCGCGGACGTATTCGTGGCAACGATCGTTTTCGGACCGGCCTGCATCCCGAGCTCACGAAAAATTTCCTTCTTTACCTCGAACTTTTCCGAGGCAGCCTCGATGATAAATTGCACGTCCCGCAACTCCATCGGCGCAGTAGAGGCGACGATCCGGGCACGACCTGCTTTTGCCTTTTCCTCGGTCATTACACCGCGCTTCACGGCGTCCGCATAAACTTTCTCAATGTTGGCAAGAGCGCGATCAACCTGCTCACGCGCAATGTCACGCAGAATAACCGTCACGCCGCGCGAACTAAGCCATTGCGCAATGCCCGAACCCATTACGCCTGCGCCTATCACTGCGGCGTGCACTACCTTCTCCGTCGCCGCTTTAGAAGTTCCTTTCTTGTACTTTTCTGCCGAAAAGAAATTGCGAATCAAGTTTTGGGTCGATTCCGATTTACCCAGATCGACAATCGCATCCAGCTCCATGCTCAGCGATTGGTCCGACGAAATCGAAAGAGTCTTGCTGATAATTTCCCAGGCACGTTCTGGTGCGGCGTTTCCTCGTTGTTTCGGAGCGTGGAGTTCCTGCGATGCCGGGCTCGCGAGAACTCGCCCCTCCAATTTGCGTTTTCCGTCGCGCAATTTTTTCCGCGCCAGTTCGAGAAGTTTATCGCGCGGAGCGGTCCCATCGACCAGGCCCAGCGTCCTGGCGTCCTCTGCCGAATAGAGTTTCCCTTTCGCAATCACTTCCGCAGCTTTCTCGACCCCAATCAACCGCGGCAGACGGGTGCAACCACCCCAGGCGGGAATAAGACCGAGCGTCGTCTCGGGGAGTCCGATCCGCGTCGCCGGATCGTCCGAAGCGATCCGATAGTCACATGCCAGTGTCACTTCGTAGCCGCCACCCGCCGATGCGCCGTGAATCGCCGCGACAGTCGGAATTTTCAATTCCGCCAGCCGATTCAAAACCCGTTGCCCGTGAGCAATGAAGGCCCGCATGTCGCCACTTTTCGCTTGCCGCAAGAGGGTCTTCAAATCGGCGCCCGCCACGAAAATTGATTTTTTTGCAGAGGCGACGATCAGGCCACTCAACGAACCGTCATTCTCAACAGAATCGAGATGCTCATTCAACTCGTCGAGCGTCGCTTCGTCGAAGATATTCGCGCCGGATTCAGGGCGATCAAAGACAAGCAAGCAAACGTGATCGTCGCCGATCTCGCGGCGGATCATTGGACCTGTAGCAACAGCAGGCATTATCCTCATTTTGGAACGTTTCCGGCAAATGCCAAGCGGAGAAGAAGAGTTAAAAGAGTTACAAAGTAAAAAGGTTACAATGTTTAGGCTCGCGGTCTTTTTAACTTTGTAACATTTGTCACATTTAAGCGCTTCGCGCGCCGTTGCTTTGAGCGAGCGCGAGTGTTACAAACGCGACGTGGTCGGTAATCTTCTCGCACCAGAAATCAAGAGCATGATTGACGCCCGTAATTTCGGGGCGCTGCGCGAGTTGTTTCGAGAGTGGCCGCCGGCGGACGTAGCGGAAGTCTTTCTCGATCTTCCCGAAGACGAGCAGGTGATCATCTTTCGAGTCCTGCCAGCGGCGCTCGCGGCGGACGTCTTCGAATACATCGGGATTGAGGAACAGCAGAAATTGTTACGCGCGATGGCACACGAGCAGGTGGTAGCCATTCTGAATGAGATGTCGCCGGACGATCGCACGGCGCTGCTGGAGGAATTGCCAAGCGCTGCGGCGCGGCAGTTGATCCGTCTGCTCACACCGGACGAACGTCGCGTGGCTACGGCGCTGCTTGGTTATCCAGAAGACAGCGTCGGCCGTTTGATGACTCCTGATTTTATCCAGGTGAAGGAGGATTGGACGGTGCAACAGGTGCTCGATTATGTGCGCCAGTACGGTCGCGACAGCGAGACGCTAAACTTCGTTTATGTTGTCGATGATCGCGGGAAATTGATCGATGACGTGCGCATGCGCGAGTTCCTACTTCGGCCGCTCACTGCAAAAGTGAGCGAAATTCGCGATCAAACATTCGCGGCGTTGAACGCGACCGACTCACAGCAGGACGCGCTGAACGTTTTCCGTAAGTATGACCGCGCTGCACTGCCGGTGGTCGATTCAAGCGGCGTGCTGGTCGGAATCGTGACAAGCGACGACATGCTCGACGTGGCGGAAGAGGAAGCGACCGAGGATATCCAAAAACTCGGCGGTATGGAAGCACTCGATGAACCGTACACGACCATCCCCTTCCTGCGGATGGTAAAGAAACGCGCCACCTGGCTGATCATTCTATTTCTGGGCGAAATGCTGACCGCCACCGCAATGCAGGGCTATAACAGTGAAATCGAAAGAGCGGCAATCCTGGCGATGTTTTTGCCATTGATCATTTCCAGCGGCGGCAATTCCGGGTCGCAGGCCACCACGCTCGTGATCCGGGCGATGGCGCTCGGCGAATTGCGTCTGCGGGACTGGTTTCGCGTTGTGCGAAAGGAATTGCTCTCGGGATTTTCTCTCGGCCTGGTTCTGGGAACCATCGGTTTTTTCCGTATCACGCTGTGGCAATATTTGCACATATTCGACTATGGTCAGTATCATTGGCTGGTCGCTCTTACTGTCGGCTCCGCTTTGGTCGGAGTAGTGCTATGGGGGACTCTAAGCGGTGCAATGCTTCCATTCTTACTGCGCCGATGCGGCCTCGATCCAGCAGCGTCATCTGCGCCTTTCGTCGCGACATTAGTCGATGTGACGGGATTGGTAATTTATTTCAACGTGGCGCTCTTCATTCTTCGCGGCACGCTGCTCTAATCGCCGGCGCTGACTCAAAAGGGGGGCGCGGCCGGCTCTGGTATTGCCGAGGTCAACGCCCTCGGCTACAAAAGAAGTGAGTTATGCTTTCGATCCAGAAAATCTTCGGACACGACGAAAAGTTTTATGATTTGCTGGAGAAGAGCGCCGAAGAGGCAGATGCAAGCGTACATCATTTGATCGCTCTGCTGGAACGGCTCGAGCAACATGAGTCGCCACAGAGCCTGGAACAATTCGTTCTTAGCCGACGGAAGGACAAGGAGATCACGCAAGAACTGACCGAACAGCTTTGCAAGATTTTCATCACCCCTTTCGAGCGCGAAGACATTCAGGCGCTTGCCGGGGCATTGTATAAGATCCCGAAGACGGTCGAGAAAATCGGCGAGCGTGTTTTAATTTGTCCGGAGGACCTGCATGGCCGCGATTTCCGCAAGCAGGTCGAGCTCCTCGATCAAGCGGCGGAAACAGTGGTGGCGATGGTAAAACAATTGCGCAAGGGAACGGACGCGGCGACGGCGCGCGAGATGAATGCAAAACTTCAGTCAATCGAGGGCGAGGCCGACAAGCTCGAGCTCGATTTATTGCGCGATCTTTATCAGGGCGATTACAAAACCAAACAGGTGATTTTTTTGCGCGATCTGTTCGCATTGATTGAAAAGGTGATTGATCGTTGCCGGGACGCGGGCAACATCATTCTTCAGGTCGCGCTCAAGTATTCGTAGCCCGCTGCTCGCTACGACGATGCTCACTTTCCTCACCGTCGTAGTCGCAGCGATTATCTTCGAATACAGCAACGGTTTTCACGACGCCGCCAACGCGATTGCAACGGTCGTCTCCACCAAGGTCCTCACGCCACGCCAGGCCATCGCAATGGCGGCGTTCTTTAATCTAACGGGCGCGCTCCTTGGCGGTGCAGTAGCGACGACAATCGGCCAAGGGCTTGTGGACACAAACGTGGTCACCATGTCTACGGTGCTTTGCGCGCTCATCGCCGCATTTGCCTGGAACATCGCAACCTGGTGGGTCGGATTGCCCTCAAGCTCGAGCCATTCGCTCATCGGCGGCCTGTGCGGAGCCGCGCTTGCGGGGGCACGAGGCGATTGGTCGGTAATCAAGTGGGACGCCGGCGTGTGGCCGAAAGTTGTTGTGCCCATGATCACGTCGCCGTTCGCTGGATTTATCTTTGGCGGGTTACTGATGTTTTTGCTTTTTGCCGCGCTGCATCGTTTTACGCCGCACTTCGTCAACAAACTCTTTGGCAAACTGCAAATCTTCAGCGCAGCGTGGATGGCACACAGTCATGGTTCTAATGACGCGCAAAAGACCATGGGCATTATTGCGCTTGCGCTTTTCACCGGCACCAAAGCCGGCAACTTCGATCATCTGCCCGGTTTCCTGGCTTTTCTCCGCACGCCAAGTTTCATGCTGCCCACATGGGTGATCGCTCTCTGCGCGTTAACCATGGCCGTGGGAACAGCCGCGGGCGGCTGGCGTATCATTCGAACCCTCGGCCATCGCATGGTGAAATTGCAACCCGTGAACGGCTTTGCCGCAGAAACCACTGCGGCATTGATCATCCAGGGCGCCAGTTATTACGGCATTCCGCTTTCAACCACGCACGTAATCACGACATCGATCATGGGCGTAGGCGCGGTGAAGCGTTTCAGCGGGATGAAATGGACCGTCGTTGAGCGAATCATTTGGGCATGGCTTTTCACTCTGCCTGCTAGCGGACTGATTGGTTACGCGCTGGAGCGTGTTGCGGCGGCGTTCTAATTTAGTTTTGCTGGGTCGGACCACGATTGATTTTCATTGACTCCGGCCTTCAGGGTGTGTGCGCGCTAACAGCTGCTTCACCAGCCTCAAGACCGCTGTTAATGAAAGCTGGCTATCAAAGTTTATCCAAACCTTCGATCACTTTCTCCATGCCGCTGACCACGAGCGCGAAGCGATCGTAGTCGAGCTTGTCCGGCGTGTCGTTCGCAGAATGATAGTACGGATAGCGAAACGGTGCAGTGTCGGTGATCATGATACCGGGATAAGCATTTTTCCAAAACGACCATTGATCGGACCAACTGACGCCGGGAATAAACCAGGGAAGCGACGCGCCTTCGGATGGAATCTTTGCATGTTTGCGAAACAGATCGATTGCACGACGCAGCAGCGTCCGTGAGTGAACGTTACTGACCAATCCGATAAAGTTGCCGACCTTGGGATAGAAAACGCCCAGTGCGCGCGATGGATAGACTTGTGAATTCGGCGCATCGGAGAAATAGCCGATCGTTTCGAGACTGATCATGGCGGAGATTCTGTCGCCGCGCGCTTTGCATCTGCGGGCGTAAACAAGGCTTCCCATTTCACCCGATAAGAAATAAGGCGGCTCCTCGTTTACAAACGCGACGAAGCGCAAGGTATGCTCTGTTTTTCTACCAGCGAACCGCCGCGCCAGAGCGATAGTTGCAGCGACACCGCTACCGTTATCGTTTGCACCGGGCGAACCAAACACTGAATCGTAATGCGCGCCGATCAGGATAATTTCAGAACGAGCTCCCTGAATTTCTGCCTCGATGTTGTGGCAGGCTTGGCCGCGCAGTTCATAACTGTCCCGTCGCGAATGAAGGCCCGTGCGTGAAAAAGAATTCTCGATAAAATCGGCAGCCGCGTTGAGCTCGGCATAGTGCCACATGTTTCGCTCGCCGATTTCGCCAGCGAGCTTTTGCACATCCGCACGGAGCTCTTCACGCAATGTAATTTCCTCAGGCGAGAGCGTGGCAGCGTTCGGAATATTTTTACCGGGCATTCTCATTCCAAACCACCAGAGTAATGCAATTATCACTGCAACAGCGAGAGCAACGCGAATTGCGCTGAAGAGAATTCGCTTGAACACGTGAAAATAGTACAACCCATCTCATAAGTTTGCAGAGCGGTAGCCACGGCGCTGTATCGCCGTGCTGCAGGGGCGGCGGTGCCGGAGCGCCTCGACACAGCGACGCGGCTACAATTCCATCAGCGCGCCCGGAGATCGCGCCCTACCAAATTCTTTGAGCTACGCAATCTTTGTTCGAAATCGCGCTGCGCAGAAAGCAAAGAGCAAAGCCGACATTACAATGAGAATGGCAAGGTTCGGCCAGTATTCGAAGAAATTCGCCCCGCGCAAAATGATCGCGCGCATAAGCGCGATAAAATATGTCGTTGGGAAGAGCGCCCCCAGCGCATAAAAAATCCACGGCATGGTTTCGCGTGGAAAAATGAAACCGGAAAAGAAAACGCTCGGCAAAAGGAACACCATCGACATCTGCAGCGCCTGCATCTGGTTCTCGGCTTTGGTTCCGACCACCAACCCAAGACTGAGCAAGGCGAAGACGTACACTAAAGTGGAAAACATCATGGCCACCACGCTGCCCTCAATGGGGACGAAAAACACAAACCGCATAATCAGGAACAAAATCACTGCCATGGCCATCCCGATGCACAAATACGGAACGAGCTTGCCGAGCATGAGTCCACTGCGGCTCAATGGACTAACGAGTAATTGCTCCAGTGTGCCGCGTTCCCGCTCGCGCACGAGTGCCATCGCCGCGGCCACTGTCGTCCCGATTTGCAACACCACTCCGATCACGCCCGGCACATAAAAGTTCGGTGCGCGCATTGCCGGGTTGTAAAGCATCTGTGGGCGAATATCGATCGGCACGTCTTGCCGGCCGGTTTCGCGCAAAAGCGATTCCACCGACTGAGTCAACGCCACCCCCATCCCCGTATTGAGGGCCTGGAGCGCCGTCGTCGAATTCGATCCATCGACAAGCAACTGTACGTGGGCGGAGTGGCCGGCATTAAGGTCGCGAGTGAAGGTCGGCGGGATATCTAACGCGGCGTAGGCGCGGCCTTTCCGCATTTCGCTTTTGAGCTCATCCAGGCTGTGTACCTCGCCGACCACGCGAAACGTCTCTGTGTTCACAAAGCGATCGATCAACAGCCGGCTCTCCACGCTGCGATCCTCGTTCAGAACAAGCATCGCCATGTGCTTGATGTCGTTATCAAGCGCGTAACCGAACGCGACCATCTCGATCAGCGGTGGAAAGAAAAAGAAGAAGAGCGTCAGCGGATCGCGCCAGACCACGATGAATTCCTTGAACAAAATTGCGCCAAGTCCGCGAAATAATTTGTGTTTCATAAGTTCTGCAGCGGCGCTCTGTGACCGCCAAAGCTTTCCATCCAAAAATTCGGTCGACCGTCACAGACCGCCGCTGCAGAAGGTGCTTCGCTCAGGATGACATTCACTGGATTACGCGGCCTTTTGTCGTTCAGCAGCGTGCTTGGCCGAAAGCTCGACAAACACGTCTTCAAGTGAAGGGCCCATTTCGTGAACCTCGGAGTGACTCACACCAACTTTGCGTAGTTGTTCGTCAATCTGGGCGCGCTTGACGCTCGCATCGACCAGCAGATGCATCGATTGCCCGAAGACAGTTGCGCTGCGCACCCCCTGCATCTCGTGCATCGCACGCAGCGCTGTGGTGACGTGATCGCAAGTCACATCGAGACGGCGCGTTCCAGGCGGATTTACGTCAGGCAGTTTTTTTAAGTCGTCCGGCTCACCGCACACGATCAACTTCGACATATAAATGTAACCCACATGATCGCAGCGCTCCGCTTCGTCCATGTAATGGGTCGTTACAAAAAGAGTCATGCCTTTGCCGGCGAACTCGAAGAGCAAATCCCACAGTTCGCGTCGCGCGACCGGATCGATGCCCGCGGTAGGCTCATCAAGAAAAAGAACAGTCGGCTTGTGCATGAGCGAGCAGGCCATGGCCAGTCGTTGTCGCCAGCCACCGGAAAGGTTGGAAGCGCGCCTGTTGATATACGGCTCGAGATGCGTCGTGGCGATCATCTCGTCGCGACGCTGGTTCAATTCGTTACCGCTCAAGCCATAAAGTTTTCCTGCAAAAATGAGGTTCTCATTCACGGTCAGCTCATCGTACAGCGAAAATTTTTGCGACATGTAGCCGATCATCTCTTTGATCGGTTCGATATCTCGCACAACGTCGTGGCCGCCGATGCGCGCCGTGCCCTCGGTCGGCTCCAGAATTCCACATAGCATCCGAATCACAGTTGTCTTTCCGGAGCCGTTCGGGCCAAGAAACCCGAAAATCGATCCTTTTCCAACCGAAAACGAAACGTGATCGACAGCCGTGAACGTGCCGAAGCGCTTCGTCAGGTC
>Ga0070741_10013022_pt1 | contig 14829 bp, 18 predicted proteins | sample Coa_R1_4_FD_66440 | JGI IMG/M metagenome (GOLD analysis project Ga0070741, IMG submission 66440) | Surface soil microbial communities from Centralia Pennsylvania, which are recovering from an underground coalmine fire - Coalmine... | ecosystem: Environmental > Terrestrial > Soil > Unclassified ...
GTCGATGGTCTTCGGAACGTGGACGATCCCGATCTGACCCTCGAGGGCGCGGGCGACCCGCGACGCCGCGAACGCGGTGTCGTCGCCGCCGATCGTCAGCAGGTAGCTGACGCCGAGCTCGCGGAGCGCGTCCACCACCCGATCCAGCGAACTCCGGTCCCGGGTGGGGTTCGCGCGGGAGGTCCGCAGGATCGAGCCGCCCTCGAAGTGGATCCGGGAGACGCCGCCGATCTCGAGCGGCTCGACCCGGCTCGTGTCGCCTCGCATGAGCCAGCGGAAGCCGTCCTGAATGCCGAGCACGCGGAGCCCGTGGTTCCGCGCCTCGATGGTCGCCGCCGCGATGACGGCGTTGATGCCGGGAGAGGGTCCGCCTCCGACCAGGATCGCGAGCGTCTTCACTCTCTGACCTCCAGCCGCGCGGTGAACTCGAGCTCGACGCCGGTGGCGCCCGGGAGAGCCCGGCGCGGCGCGCACCGGATTAGCAAGGCGCGTGCCGGCATCGCGCGCGGGCGTGAAATTGCTGGACAGCGCGGCCCTCGTTCCTATAATGCGCGCGATGCTCTCGGGGGCGCCGAGGAGCAACCCGACGGCCGAGGTGCGCCCCGCACCATCTCCGTCGCGCGCCGGACGCGTCATCGCGTTCCTTGCGCCGCACCGGTGGGCGGTCGGGACGGTGCTCGGGCTCAACCTGGCGCTGGCCGCGCTGAACGTCGTCGAGCCACTGGTCTTGAAGGAGCTCTTCGACGCCCTGGGGCGTGAGCCCCGGGCCGGCGGCCTCCTGGGCGGCGTCCTCGCCCTCGCCGCGCTGGCGCTCGCCCGCGAGGTCGGGGGCGGCGTGGCGAACTACCTCGCCTGGCGGACGCGCCTGCGTCTCCACCACCGGATCCTGGAGACGACGATCGGGCGGCTGCACCGGTTGCCGGTGACGTTCCATCATGCCGACGGCGTCGGCGCGACCATGACGCGCCTCGACCGCAGCATCCAGACGCTCCTCGGCGCGTTCGGGGACGCCGCGTACGCCGCCCTGCCCGCCGGGCTCTACCTCGGCCTGGCGGTGACCGTCATGCTACGGCTCGACTGGCGGCTCGCCGTGCTGGTGCTCGCGTTCGCGCCCCTGCCCGTCCTGCTGGCGGCGTGGGCGGCGCCGGAGCAGATGCGGCGGGAGCGCGAGCTCCTGGCCCGATGGGCGATGATCTACTCCCGGATGCGCGAGGTGCTCTCCGCGATCACCACCGTGAAGAGCTTCGCGCGCGAGGACGCGGAGCAGCAGCGGTTCCTCGGCGACGTCGCCGCCGCGAACGCGCGGGTCGCCTGCGGCGTCGCGCGGGACTCCCGCACCGCCGGGCTCCAGAACCTCACCGTGGCGGCGGCCCGGATCGCGGCGATCGGCGCCGGCGGCTGGCTCGTCCTCGACGGCCAGGCCTCGGTCGGGACGCTGGTCGCCTTCCTCGGGTACGCCGGAGGTCTTCTCGGCCCGGTCCAGGCCTTGAGCGGCATCTACCGGACCCTTCGGTGCGCGTCCATTTCCCTGGACGAGATCTTCCGCATCCTCGACGCGGAGGACCGGGTCGCCGACCTCCCCGGAGCGCGCGCCGCCCGGCCGCTGCGCGGGCACGTCGAGTTCCGCCGGGTGGCGTTCGGCTATGGAGACGGCCGGCCGCCGCTCCTCCGCGACGTGAGCCTGGTCGTCAGGCCCGGCGAGCACGTCGCCCTGGTGGGCCCGAGCGGGGCCGGGAAGACGACGCTGATGGCGCTCCTGCTCCGGTTCCACGATCCGACCGCTGGCACGGTGCTCGTGGACGGGGAGGACATCCGCACGCTTCGGCAGCAGACGCTCCGCGCCCAGGTCGGCGTGGTGTTCCAGGATGCCCTGCTGTTCAACGACACGGTCCGGAGCAACATCGCCTACGGCCGCCCCGACGCGCCGCTCCACGCGGTGGAGGAGGCCGCCCGGGCGGCCAACGCGCACGACTTCATCCTCCGCCTCCCGCAGGGCTACGACACCGTGGTCGGCGAGGGGGGAGGACGCCTCTCGGCGGGCGAGCGGCAGCGGCTGACGATCGCGCGGGCTCTCCTCAAAGACCCCGCGATCCTCGTCCTGGACGAGGCGACGGCCTCGCTCGACGCCGAGTCGGAGGCGCTCGTGCAGGACGCGCTGGGGCGGCTGATCAAGGACCGGACCGCGTTCGTCATTGCGCACCGGCTCACGACCGTGACCGCGATGGACCGGATCGTGGTGCTGAAGGACGGGGGGGTCCTGGAGCACGGCTCCCACGAGGACCTGCTCGCGCGCGGCGGCTACTACGCCTCGCTCGTACGCCAGCAGATCCGGGGGCTCATACCCGAGCCGTAGCCCCCCGGCCGGCTGGTCGTCCGGCCCCTCGCCCCCCGACTCGATCGTCACGACCCCCTGCCGGAGCAGCACGGCGCGTGCCGCCTCCGCCCTCCGTCGCTCGCAGTCGCTCGCCGGCCGAGGGTGCCACCGGAACGCCACGCGCCGGACGGGCGGCCCCCGCGGCACATCTCTTGCTCTCACGGCGGTGACACCCGAGGCCATCGAGGAGGACGTATGGACCCGATTCAGTTGCTGAAGCGACAGCACCGCCAGGTGGAGTCGCTGTTCAAGGCTCTCCAGAGGACCGAGGACCCCCAGGAGCGCCGGGACGCCGTCCAGGCGATCCAGCGCAACCTGGAGCTGCACATGCGGATCGAGGAAGAGATCTTCTACCCCGCCGTGCGCGAGGTGGAGCTGAAGAAGGCCGAGGAGATGGTGCTCGAGTCGTACGAGGAGCACCACGTGACCAAGCTCGCGCTGGCCGAGCTGCCGCAGATCGATCCGGCGGACGAGCGGTTCCAGGCCAAGGCCAAGGTGCTCGAGGAGCTGGTCCGGCATCACGTCGAGGAGGAAGAGAAGGAGCTCTTCCGCATCGCGAAGAAGCTCGGGACCGAGACCCTGGACCAGCTCGGGGAGCGGATGAGCGCGGACGCGGGAGAGGGCCGCGAGGAAGAGGAGCTGGAGGCCGAGGACGGCGCCCACGCGGCGGCGGGGGCCGGCCGGGGGCGGCGCGGGCGGCGCAGGTAGGCGGCGCCCGGACCGGTGCCGTCCTGTCGTGCGGCCGACCCCCTGACGCGCCGGAGCCGGCCCGCCGGCGGGCCACCAGGATGACCGCTCGCCGGGCGCGGTCGGCGAGCGGCCCGGTGACCGCGAAGTCGGCGGCCGGGGCCGCGATCACGCGCCAGCGGCGGCGCGCGTCATCGAGCTGCCGGACACGCCCTCACTGCGCGGCGCGCCACTGGCTGTCGACCCACACGTTGCCCGCCGACGTGGTCTCCCAGTGGCCCGGGACCCACACGTACCCCCGTGGCGGGACGGTCCAGTGGCCCGGCACCCACACGTACGATCGCGTCGACGCATTCCAGGTGTAGCTGCCCGGGACCCAGACGTACCCGGCCGACGGCTGCGGCGGGACGGTTTCGGCCGGGACCGGCGGGGGCGGCGGCGGGGGCTGATTGAGGGCCGTCCGCGCCGGTCCCGCGCACGCGACGAGCGCCACCAGGGCGAAGGCGACCACGGCATGTCTCAGCATCGGCGTCGTGCTCCCGCGAAGCCGCGAGGTCCCGGGCACCTCGCCCGGGACCTCGCGCTCGGGTCGGCGCTACTTCACACCCAGCTTGTCGAGCGCGTCGGCCCGGTTCTGGATGTTCTCGGCCTTCTGGTAGTCGCGGAGGGCCGCCTGGGTCTTCGGCCCCATGATCCCGTCGATCGGGCCCGGGTCATGACCCTTGGACTTGAGCGCCTCCTGGAGCTGCTTCACCTTCTCCTTGTCCATCGCCATGCCGCCGCCCGGGCTGGCGCTCTTCCCGCCCTGCTGGGCGGTCGAGCCGGACGCACCCGCCCCCGCCTGACCGGAGGGCTGGCTGCTGCTGCCGGACGACATCGACGGGCTCGAGCCGGTGCCCGAGGTGGTGCCCGACGTCCCGGCGCTCGACCCGCTGGTGCCGGCGGGGGGCGGAGCCGTGCTCGTCGACGGCTGGCTGCTCGAGCTGCTCCCCGATGACGTCGTCTGGGCTACCGCCGCGGTCGCGACGAGCATCCCTCCGGCGACGAGGACCGCGAGAACCTTGCGGAACTGCATCCTCTCCTCCTCCTGTCTTCCACGCGCCATTCGAGGCCGTGCGCGTAGGCGTTCGCGGAGAAGTGTCCAAGCAACGGACATGCCACGGACGACGCCCGCGGGAGGGGCCGCTCCGGCGGGGCATGTGCCCCCGTCCCGAGCGTCGTGCCCGCTGGTCAGTGTGTCGCGGCCCCGACCCGCTGTCGCCGGTGGCCCGAATCCTGCTACGATCCGCGCCAGGGGCGCCCTTCAGGGTGGCAGATGCCAGGCACGACTCCCGAGCGGCGAGACAAGCGGCGCGACATGGGCATCCGGCTCCGGCTGGTGCTCTACCTGCTCGTGCCCACGGTCGCGGTGATGTCCGCCTACGCCTACCTCCGGGTCCGCGAGGGCCGGGATGCCGCGGAAGCGGAGTTCGCCCGCCGCACGGCCGCCACGAGCACCGCCATCCGGCTCGGCATGGAGCGCGCCTTGCGGGACGGCACCTTCGGCGAGGCCGCGCGCTTCGCCCAGGACCTGGTGGCCCAGCAGACGGAGGTCGTCCGGGTCCGGGTGCTCGACACGAACCTGCGGCCCCTGCTCGACCACAACCTCCTGAGCACCGATCGCGGCAGCCCGCCGGAGATCCTCCGGCAGGTCCTGGAGACCGGACAGGAGGAGACGTCGACCCGCAACGCCGGCGGGGTCACGCTGTACTCCGCCGTGGTCCCGCTCCGTCCGGAGGGCGCCAGCCGGGCCGCGGGTCTGCTCGAGATCGTCTACCTGCGGGGGCGGCTCGAGAGCGAGCTGCTCGTGGTCACCCGGCAGACGGCCGCGCAGGTCGGGCTCGTCCTCCTGGTGCTGATCGGGCTCGGCGGCCTCGTGCTCCAGCGGATCGTGTTCCGGCCGCTGGGGGATCTCTCGGCGGCCATCCAGCGGGTCACCGCGGGGGACCTCGACGCCGAGGTGCCGGTGCGCCACCGTGACGAGCCCGGGCGGGTGGCCGCGGCGTTCAACGAGATGATCCGCCGGCTCCGCACGACCGGGCGCCAGCTGGAGGCCGAGACCGCCCGCGCGATGGAGCTCTCGACGCAGCTCCTGCGGACCGACAGCCTCGCCACCGCCGGGCGGCTCGCGGCCGGGCTCGCGCACGAGGTCGGCACCCCGCTCAACATCATCGCCGGCCGCGCCGAGCTCGTGCTCCAGGGGCTCCCGGCGGCCGACCCGCACCGCGAGGACCTCCAGGTGATCCTCGCCCAGATCGAGCGGATCTCCCGGATCATCCGCTCGGCGCTCGACCCGTTCCGGCCGCACGAGCCCGACGTCCAGCCGACGGCGCTCCCCCCGCTCCTCGACTCCATCCTGCCGCTGCTGCGGCACTTCGCCCGCGGCCGCGGCGTCACCCTCGGGGTGACGGTCCCGGAGGCGATAGGGCCGGTCCTGGCCGATGCCGGGCACCTGCAGCACGTCCTCATCAGCTTGATCATGAACGCCGTCGACGTCACGCCCCGCGGCGGCCGGGTCGAGCTCGCGGTCCGCGACGACCCGCCGGTCGTGACCATCTCGGTGACGGACAGCGGTCCGGGCATCCCCGCCGAGCTCCTCCCGAAGGTCTTCGACCCGTTCGCCGCCGGCCGGCCGAGCAACGGAGCCGGCCTGGGACTCGCGCTCTCCCAGGACTACATGAAGCAGCTCGGCACGCAGATCCGCGTACACAGCGTCGAGAACGCCGGAACCACCTTCAGCGTCTCCCTGCGAACCGTCGAGAGGTGAATCCCGCATGAAGCCAAAGGTGCTGGTCGTCGACAACGATCCCGAGATGGTCTCCATGCTGCGTCGACACCTCGAGGGGGAGGGCTATGCGGTCGTGGGCGCCACCGAAGGCGCGGAGGCCTGCGCCACCCTCGCCCGGGAGGAGTTCGCCGTCGTGCTGAGCGACCTGGTGATGGAGCCGGTCGACGGCCTGGCGGTCCTGCAGGAGGCCCAGCGGCTCCAGCCGCGGGCCCGCGTGATCCTCATGACCGCCTACGGCAGTCTCGAGAGCGCGATCGAGGCGATGCGGCACGGCGCGTACGACTACCTGACCAAGCCCTTCAAGCTGCCGGAGCTGAGCGTCGTCGTCCGCCGCGCGCTCGAGGAGCAGCGGCTCCGGGAGGAGAATCGCCGCCTCCGGGCCCAGGTCGAGCAGCGGTTCAGCTTCGACAACATCCTCGGCCGCTCCAAGGCCATGCGGACGGTGTTCGACCAGATCCAGGCCATCGCCGAGACGGACACGACGGTGCTGCTGCTGGGGGAGAGCGGATCGGGGAAGGAGCTCGTCGCCCGGGCCATCCACGCCCACAGCAACCGCAAGGAGGGGGCGTTCGTGGCCGTCAACTGCGCCGCGATCCCGGACACCCTCCTGGAATCGGAGCTGTTCGGGCACGAGAAGGGCGCGTTCACGGGCGCGGACCGGAAGCGGCGGGGGCTGTTCGTCGAGGCCCAGGGCGGGACGCTGCTCCTCGACGAGGTCGCCGAGATGCCGCTCAGCCTGCAGGTGAAGCTCCTCCGGGCGCTGCAGGACCGCGCCATCCGGCCGGTCGGCGGGAACGAGGAGATCCGGGTCGACCTGCGGATCATCAGCGCGACCAACCAGGACCTCCCGGCCCTGGTCCGGCAGAACAAGTTCCGCGAGGACCTCTACTACCGACTCGCGGTGATCCCGATCCGCATCCCGAGCCTGCGCGAGCGGCCGGAGGACATCCTGCTGCTGGCGGAGCACTTCCTCCAGCGGGCGGCCCAGGCCATCGGCAAGGAGATCACGGGCTTCGACGACGAGGCCGTGAAGTGGCTCCTCCACCACCGCTGGCCGGGGAACGTCCGCGAGCTGGAGAACGTCGTCGAGCGGGCGGTCGCCCTGGCGCGCGGGCGGGTCATCACCCGGGAGGACCTGCGGACCGAGTTCACGCCCGGCGAGCGATGGGAGCTGGGGGTGCGCCCGACGCTGGCCGAGGTCGAGAGTCACTACATCCGCCGCATCCTCGAGGAGACCCGCGGCAACAAGCGGGCGGCGGCGCAGATCCTCGGGATCAGCGTCCGGACGCTCCAGCGCATGCAGGCGAACATGCTGCGCGTCGGTCCGGGGCTCATGCCGGGGGACAAGGAGGCCGCGGAAGGATGACGCAGCACGGTGACGAGATGTCGCCGGCCCGTCATCCTGTCGCGAATCCGATCTGGCAGGGTCATTGCAGCCCTCCCCGTGAACCATGTCCACCGCGACGAGCACGACGGTGAAGCGACTGCGCATCCTGGTGGTCGACGACGACGCAGAGATGCGGTTGACGCTCCGGCGGGTCCTCGAGGACGGCGGGCACGAGGTCCTCGAGTCGAGCCGCGCGGACGAGGTCGAGCACGCGGTCGCGAGCGAGGGCGTCCAGGCGGTCATCCTCGACAAGGAGATGCCCGGGACGGGCGGGCTCGACGTCCTCCCCGCCCTCCGGCAGGCGCACGAGCGGCTGCCGGTCATCCTCATCACGGCCTTCGGGGGCGAGGAGGTCGAGCGCCGGGCGCGTCGGCTCGGGGCGACCTACTACCTGGAGAAGCCGTTCCGGCTCGCCGAGCTCATGGCCCTCCTCCGCACGATCGCCGAGGGCGACGCGGCGCGCGCGGGCGGGGGGCAGCTGGCCGGCCCACGCCCCTGAGCGCGCCCACGGGCATGCCCGGCGAAACGGTCGGGCGCGCCGCCGGCTGACGGCGGCCACGGACGTTGCACGCACCACGCGCCGTGACCCGAGCGAAGGCGCTATTCCGCGCCTACGCCCCCGGGTCGATCAGCGCCAGGCCCGACTGAGGGTCGTGACGGCGCCGGAGGTGCGCCGGCGGCTGTGTGAGCACCACCTCCAGCGTCGGCCGGACGCGCCCGCCCAGAAGATGGCCGCCGTGCGCCGAGCCGTCCGCCTTGCCCACGACGATGTGGGCATGGACCTTCGGCGTGTCGCCGTCGATCGCGACGTCCCCGATGAGCGAGAGCACCTCGACCTGCTCCCCGACCTCGATCCGTGAGTAGCTCCGGGTCGACCACCGGAAGTACCCGAGCGTCACCTGGCTGAGCGCGCCGATCGCGGAGAAATGCGCTGCCGCGAGCCCCTCGCCCCGCGCGAACCCGGAGAGGCCGTCCATGACCTCCTCCCCGGTCTCGAACACGAGCACGAAGGTGCGCTCCTGTCCGTGCTCGTGAAGGAGTCGCGCCTTCATCGCGAATCCGGCCGCTTCATCGCCAGCCCCCCGGGCCCCTCAGGCCGCGCGGTGGGCGAACAACCGGTAGAGGACCAGCAGCACGATGCTGCCGAGCACGGCGACGACGAACCCCACTGGCTCGCCGGGCCCGTACCAGCCGAGCGCGCGCCCAATGTAACCGCCCAGCAGCGCGCCGGCGATGCCGAGCAGGATCGTGATGACGAACCCGCCCGGGTCCCGCCCCGGCATCAGGAGCTTGGCGATCACGCCGACGATCAGCCCGAAGATGATCCACCCGATGACGCCCATCGCGTACCTCCGATCGGAATGTCGCTGCCCGCCAGCGGAGCAAGCGACGTGCCGTCTAGACTAGGCTAGGCGCCCCCGGGCCGCCGGCGGAGCTCGGCATCGAAGCCGGGCAGGATCGCCTTGAAGAAGGCGTTCTGGATCAGGTTCACCAGCGCCTGCCAGGTGCTCGCCTTCGGATTCCGGACGGGGCCGGAGACCGCCGTCGCGGTCGCGACCTCCTCGCGAGGCCTGTTCTCGAGGAGCCTGGAGATCCCCCCGACCAGGCCCTCGTAGAGCTTGCGGAACAGGCTCTTCTCCTCGTCCTGCCGGGCGTCGTAGACGTCCAGGTTCCGGAACAGCGGCTTGACGTATCCCTGGATGCGCCCGCCCTTGACGGACACCTCGCTGTAGAAGGAGAAGAGGCCCGCGACGACGTCGAACTTCCCGTAGGCGCGGAGCAGGTCGTTCATCGTCCGGAGCTCCGTGTCCTCGATCCGGGCCGAGACGTCGAAGTCCGGCCCGTCGCGCTCGGCCCGGAACGTCGCCCGGGCGCTCGTCCGCCCGCTCCCCATGAAGCGGCCGGTCAGGACGCCGGTGGCCGGACCCTCCTCGAAGTGGTTGCTGAGGTTCTGGAGCTCGAGCACGACGTCGTCGAGGAACACGCGGTAGGGCCGCGGCTTCGCCGATTCGTTCACCCAGCCGAGCGTCCGCGCCCGAACGACCGCGTGGTCGATCCGGGTCTCGATGCCGGGCGCGTTGCTGACCTTCTCGGCCTTCTCCACCACCTTCCCGGCGCGCGCCTCCTCGACCGGCTTCGTGGCCGCCGAGGTGACGTAGTCGGCCTCGACGCCGTCGACCTCGAGCTCGCGGAGGTGCACGGTGCGGACCGAGGGCGCGTACTCGAGGGTCCCGCGGCCCGACAGCGATCCGGCGTTCACCTGGACGTTGTAGCGCGCCGCCACGGGCTTGAAGTACCCGAGGGCGATCCCCTGGAGCGTCAGGTCGGCCCGGACCCCCGGGTAGGGCACGGCGAGGAAGTCGGCCCGACCGTCCAGCTCGAGGCGGCCACCGTCGAACACGGTGGCCGCCACCCGCAGTTCCGACGGGTACGTCCGGTCCGGCGAGTCGATGTTGCGGATGTTCCGGGCGACCAGCTGGACCGCGCTCAGCCGGAGCGGCCGGTTCGGGTCGTCGTCGACGTAGACGAGCTCCCCCTCGCGGATCCGGAAGATGTTGATCTTGAACGGGTAGATCGCCTCGAGCGCTTCCTGCCACCCGCGCTCGCTGACCGGCACCCGATCGCGGTTCTCGGTCAGGAGCTGGCGCCGGTTGACGCGGAGCGCGGGGCGATCCAGCAGGAGGTCGGCGACGACCCGGGCCGACGTGAAGAGAACGCGCCAGTGAATGCTCGCGCTCAGCCGCGGGAACCGCGCCACCGGCGGCTCCGGGTTGGCATTCTGGCGCACCACCAGGTCGTAGAGGTCCAGCGATCCGCCGATGACGTGGAAGTCGAGCCCGCCCAGCTGGACCGAGTACCCGCGGAGGCTCCCGTTGAGCCTCGCCTCCGTCCGGCGCCGGAGCGGCTCGTCGAGCAGCGAGTCCACGACCGCCAGCACGGCGAGCGTCGCCGCCACGACGACGGCCAGGACCTTCCAGTGGCGGCGTCCCCAGCGGCCCGCCGCGCGTCCAGTGCCGGCGACGGCGCGCCCCGCTCGGCCGAGCGCTCGATCCACCGCTCCCACGACGAGCTACCCCGGCGTCCTCACGCGTCCCCGGCGTCACGCGACCGGCGACGCGACGCGCGCGGCGCCGCCGTCGCCATCGTGCGGACGGAGCAAGGGACGTGCCGCGCGCGGGCGGCGGGGACGCGATGCCGTCCTGTCCGGCCGGCGGCACCATGGCGGCCGCCGGCCGGACGACGTCGGGAGCGCTACTCGGCGAGGTACGTCGAGGCCGCGCCGTTGGACGACGCGGCATCGCCACGGCGCTCGGCGTGGCTCTGGCAGGGGCGGCAGCGCTGCGCGAAGGGCAGCGCGCGCAGGCGGGCGAGACCGATGAACTCGCGACACTCCTGGCAGAAGCCGTACTGGCCCCGCTTCAGTCGCTCGAGCGCGCCCTCGATCTGCGCGATCTGCTGCGCGCGGCGGTCCACCAGCGCGACCTGGATCTCCCCCAGCAGGGTGGCGGAGGCCGCCGCCGTCATGTCCGGTGCCCGGACCGCCTCGGTGGTGCGCTGCTCGTCCACGGACGACCGCACCGAGGCGTGGAGCTCGGCCAGGCGGGCCCGCAGGAACCGCTCCGCCTCCCGGATGGTCTCCGGATCGAGCTGATCGTCCGGCTCGAGCGCGGGCTCGGCCGGGGGCCGCGTCGGCCGGCGGTACGACGTCGCGACTGCTCGTGGCGTGCTCACCGCTCGTGGGCTGCTGGTGACTGCTCGTCCCCGTGGCACAGTCGTCCCCTCCGGGCGCGCGCGCGCGAGCGCGTCGCGGTCAGCGGTTCGTGGGATGGAACGTGAAGTCCGACGATCCGGAGCCTGGCTGGTCCAGGTGCGCGGCGGCGCGAATCCGCTGCATGAGCGCCGGCAGCGCCCCGTGCTCGACCAGGTCCGCCACCTCGTCGACGAAACGGTTGACGATCCCCTCGATCCGGGAGCCGGCGCGCGTCCAGGAGTCGCGCATCCGCACCAGGCCGCCGGTGCGCTCGCTCAGGCGCTCGGGGAGCGTCGTCGCGTACCCGGGCGCGACCGGGGCGCCGTCCGCCGCCCGGACGCGCATCCCGACGACCCGCCCGACCACCATGCCGGCGACGGCGGCCCCGACGAGGGACAGCCCGGTGTGGCGCTCGAAGTACGTTCGCCAGTCCATGCTCTCGCTCACTCGACCCCGGAGCTCGTGGACCGTGTCGCTCAGCGAGGAGCGCGTCGCCGCCATGGCGGCCCGGAGCTCGGCCGTGTCTACAGCTCGTTCTTGATCCATGCCACGTCCCTTCGGAGCTCGGTGACGGTCTGGGCGGGCAGCACCCGGCCGCTCCGCAGCCCGCGGATCCCGATCGCGACCGCCATCCCGCCCGCCAGGGCGACGACGCCGCCCAGGATCGCGAATCCGCCTGGCCGCGACCCCACCGCGTCCCCGATCCACAGCGCCAGGGCGATCACGAGGTGGAGGACGCCGACCAGCGCCAGCACGGCGCCCGCCGAGATCAGCACCGCGTCCCGCAGCACCTCGCGGAGGGCGCTCCGGAGCTCGGTCCGGGCGAGCTCGAGCTTCTGCTCCAGCAGGTGCTGGACCTGCCGCCGGAGCCGGGCGACGAGCTCGCCGAACGTCGGGCCGTGCGGCGGCGCGTACACCGGGTCCTCCGCCCTCCGCATCTCCGATCTCAGCGCCGCGCCGCTGCGCTGAGCCAGCCGAGCACGAGACCGATGGCCGCGGCCATGCCGAGCGCGGCGAGCGGCTGCGACCGCGTGTACTCCATGACGTCCTCCGAGAGGCGGCCCCAGCCCTCCTCCCGGTACTCGGCCATCTTCTCCTTCGCCTGGCCGACGGCGCTCTGGACGTACTGCCGCGCGTCCTGGACCACGCCGCTCGCGTGCGAATACGCCTCGCGCGCGGTCTCGCCGACCGACTGCGCGCGCTCACCGATCCCGGAGCCCACCCCGGTTCCGCCGGGTGTACCGCCGAATCCCTCGTGCCCGCCGGGCCGCCCCGCGCCGGTTCCCGTCCCCTGGCTCCTGCTGTACTCCGTGTCCATGTCGACCTCCCGTCCGTCTGGGTCTGGCCGAGGGTCCAGGCAAGCCATGTGCCAGCGGACCCAGGCGCACAGCCGTACGCACGGAGTGCGCACGGACGCGCCATTGCGGACGCAAGGCGCGGACGCGCTGTCGCCGCGGCGACGCGTTGGCGTCGGGGCACGGCGGTTGCACCGCCAGGCGGGTCCGCGCAAGGCACGACCCGGAGAGCAGACCGGACATCAGGAGGAACCCGGATCATGGACGACGTGACGCGGCCCGAGGATCTGCCGGGACGGACCGAGGGAACGCAGCCCGACCAGGTGGAGCACCCGGATTTCAGGAAACGACGGCCCGCAGGGCCGGACACGTCAGCGGCCCGGCCGCTGGAGCAGTCGCCGCGCCGGGAGCGTGGCCCGCGCCGCCGCAGCCGGGGGAGGGCCCCGGGAGGACCGGCCGAGGGCGAGACGCGCGCCTCGCGGGCGGATCGCGAGGCCGGCGCGCCCGGCGGCCACCAGGCCGCCGAGCCGCCGGCCCGCGGTGGACCGGACGAGCGGGCGTGATCGCGGGATCAGGCCCGCGGCGTCACATCCGGCCGGTCAGGGCCAGGATCAGGATGACGATCAGGATGAGCCCGAGGGCGCCGCTCGGGTAGTAGCCCCAGCCCGAGCTGTACGGCCACGTGGGTAGCGCCCCGATCACGAGCAGCACCAGGATGATGAGCAGGATCGTCGACATCGTGCGGTCACCTTTCCCGGGCCCCGGCGGCCACCGGTCGCCCGGCGGCCGCCGGCCCGAGAGCCGGGCTACTGTGCCCGGACCTGGAGATTGTTGACGACGTCCCTGACGCCCGCGACCTGGCGCGCGAGCTCGCTCGCGCGGGCCTTCATCGCGGCGTTGTCCACGGTCCCGTTCAGGTATACGGTCCCGCGGTTCGTGTCGACGTCGATCTTCGTGAGGGTCCCGAGCTTCTCCTGCGCCAGCTTCGTCTTCACCGACGCGGTGATCACGGAGTCGTCGACCGTCTGCCCGACGGTCTTGCCGGTCATCGACGCGCACCCGAATGCGAACGTCGCTGCGAGCACGAGTCCGATCACGACACGCAGCCTGTGCAGCATCCCTGGTCACCTCCTCCGGTTCACGGCTCTGACCGGCTCATTCACGGGCCATCCCGCTCCCGTGCCGCTCGACCCGGTCTGATGGTCCCGCGAGGGGGCGGCGGGGCCCTCCTCGCCGGCGTTCTCCGGGATCCCCGCACGCCGCCGGCGGCGTGCGGCGCGCCAGCCGTATCCGGCTGGCCGTCAAGGGTTGGGCATAGCAACATACCTGCCGACTCGTCGGGCTCCGGGCACTCGCGACGGCGGGGCGCGGCCCGCAGCCACGGTGTCGTCCAGCGCCACGCTGACCCGGTACGGCGCTTGCTCGCCTGGATCGAGCGTGAGCGCTTCGCACGCGAGCCCGGGCCCGGAGCGGAACCATCGCCACCGCGGCCGCGCGGGACCCGTCCCCTCCGGCGTCGCGCAGGGCCGGCGGCTGTCGTTCACGAACGTGGCGACTCGCGTCGCCACCGCCGTCGGGAGTGCGCGCGCCTTCCTTGCCGCGCTCGTCCTGGTCGTGATCTGGGGGGCGACCGGCCCGATGTTCCACTACTCCGAGACGTGGCAGCTCGTCATCAACACCGCCACCACGATCATCACCTTCCTGATGGTGTTCCTGATCCAGCACACCCAGAACCGCGACGCGCTCGCGGTCCAGCTCAAGCTCAACGAGCTGATCGCCGCGGTCCGCGGCGCCTCCAACGAGCTGATCGACGTCGAGCGGCTCTCCGACGACGAGCTGGAGGACCTCCGCGTGCGCTACGAGGGCCTGGTGCAGCGGGTGCGGTCGGCGCAGACCGGCCGGGAATCCCACAGCGTCGCGGAGGTCGGGGAGGTCAGCTCCCGCTCCGGCTGACGCCGCCGCGCCCGGTCGCCCACGCAGGCCCCGAGAGCCGGCGCCCAGCCCCGGGCGAGTCCTTCGCGGGCCCGCGCGCTCGCGGACCCGGCGCAGAGCGCGGCGATCACGTGCCCCGGGGAGCCGTCGGGGATGGTCCCGGGTCACGACGGGCAGGGTCACCACGAGGTCGAGGCGATGGGCTCGATCGGCCAGCCGGCCGGAGGTCGTCGGGGCGGCCGCAGAGGGCCCCGGCGCGTACGCCGACCCAGCCCCGGGCGCTCGACGACCGGCTCGAGCGCCGTGAACCACACGTCGGCCAGCCCCCGGCAGCGTCGCGGTGACCGCGTCGAAGGTGCCCGGATTGGGGGCCGACGTGCAGCCGGTGCCGCGCGCCCGGCCCGGAGCCGCGGAAGTCGACGCCGCCGCCCCGGGGGGCCGGCTCGTGGCCCGGCGCCGAGCCGCCGCCGGCCGCGCCCGAGGCGGTCAGCGGACGCCGAGCAGGAACAGGATGATGATCAGGCCGAGGGGCACGCCCAACAGCCAGAGCAGGATCAGCGCCATCGCTCGTCCTTT
>Ga0070741_10013023_pt1 | contig 14828 bp, 18 predicted proteins | sample Coa_R1_4_FD_66440 | JGI IMG/M metagenome (GOLD analysis project Ga0070741, IMG submission 66440) | Surface soil microbial communities from Centralia Pennsylvania, which are recovering from an underground coalmine fire - Coalmine... | ecosystem: Environmental > Terrestrial > Soil > Unclassified ...
GGACCTGATCAGCCGCGGCGAGGAGGTGCTCGTCCAGGCGGTCAAGGACCCGATGAAGACGAAGGGCGCGCGCCTGACGACCGAGATCTCGCTCCCCGGCCGGTTCGTCGTCTTCGTCCCGCACGGCGAAGGGCTGGGCGTCTCGCGCCGGCTCGAGGAGGACGAGCGAGACCGCCTGCGCGACATCGTCAAGGACATCGCCCCCAAGCAGGGCGGCGTGATCGTCCGCACCGCCGCCGAGGGCGCGTCCGCCGACGACGTGCGCCTCGACCTCGAGTTCCTGATGAAGCTCTGGAAGCAGATCCAGACGCGTGCGAAGGCGTCGAAGCCGCCCGTCCTCGTCTTCCAGGAGGCGGAGCTGCCGCTGCGGGTCACGCGCGACCTCTTCACCGGCGACTTCGAGAAGGCGCTCGTCGACGACGACCGCACGCTCAAGCGCATCCAGGGCTACCTGAAGAAGACCTCGCCGCACATGGCCGAGCGGGTCTCCCGCTACCGGGACAAGGTGCCGCTGTTCGAGGCGTACGGCGTCGACGCCGAGATTCGCTCGACGCTCTCGCGCCGGGTCGACCTTCCCTCCGGCGGCTACCTGATCTTCGACTACGCCGAGGCGTTCACCGTGATCGACGTGAACACGGGGCGCTTCGTCGGCTCCCGGTCCAAGTCGTCCGGCGCGCGGCTCGAGGACACCGTCACCAAGAACAACCTCGAGGCGGTCAAGGAGGTCGTCCGCCAGCTGCGCCTGCGCGACATCGGCGGGATCATCGTCATCGACTTCATCGACATGGCCAACCCGAAGAACCGGGAGGCGGTCGAGCAGGCGCTCCAGCAGGAGCTCGAGCGCGACCGGACGAAGACCTACGTGGTCGAGATCTCGCCGCTCGGGCTGGTCGAGATGACCCGCCAGAACGTCACGGACGGGCCGCGTGAGATCCTCACGCGGAAGTGCCCGACCTGCGCCGGCGAGGGCGTTGTCGTCTCCGAGGCGACCGCCGTGGTCGACACCGAGCGCAAGCTGCGGGCCCTGGCTGCGTCCAAGCCGAGAACGAAGGCGTTCTCGGTCGAGCTGAACGCGCACGTCGGCGAGCTCCTGATCGGGCCCGGCGCGGCCCGCCTGCAGGAGATCGAGGCGGCGACGAGGCGACGCTTCTTCCTGGTCGGCAAGGCCGGCGTCCCGCACGAGCACTTCACCGTGCTCGACGAGGGAACCGTCGAGAAGCTCGAGGCGGGCGACTCGCCGCTCGCCGACGGCCGGACGGTCGAGCTGAAGCTCGGCGAGGTCGGCCGCTACGACGTCGGCGCGGGGGTCGGCAAGCTCGACGGGCTGACGGTCGTCGTCGGCGGCGCCTCGAAGCTCGTCGGCAAGAAGGTCAGCGCACGGATCGGACGCGTGCTGGGCGACGTCGCCTACGCGACGCTGGCCGACGCGGAGGCGGAGCCGGCGGACGGGCCGATCACGGCGGAGGCGCAGGCCGAGAAGCCGACGCGGGCCTCGCGGGCGAAGAAGCCCGAAGCCGACGCCGCCGAGCCGGAGGCGGAGGCGGAGCTGGAGCCGGAGCCGGAGCCGGAGCTCGAGATCGAAGCCGAGGTCGAGGTGGCCGACGAGGAGCCGGCGGTCGCCGAGGCGGACGGCGACGGAGCCGGGCCGCCTGCAGACGGGCCGCCGAGGAAGCGCACCCGGCGCGGCTCCCGCGGAGGCCGGGGCCGCGGGAAGAAGCCCGCCTCCGAGGGCGCCGGCGACGAGGCGGTCGAGGCGATCGACGAGCCGGAGGAGCAGGAGGCCGAGCCCGAGGAAGCGGCCACGGACCAGCCCGCGCCGAGGAAGAAGACCCGCCGCGGGTCGCGGGGCGGGCGCGGGCGCAGGAAGCCGGCGGCGGCGGCGGCCGACGGCCGGCCCGAAAGCGACGAGCCGACGCCGGACGCGGCGGCGCCCGGGCCGTCCACGCCGACGATCCACGTCCCGGATGCGAGCCTGGGAGAGGAGGTCGACTCGGCGAACGGCGACCAGCCGGCCGCGCCGAAGAAGCGCACGAGGCGCGGCTCCAGAGGAGGACGCCGCCGTCGCAAGCCGGCCGGCGCGACCGCCGAGGCCGCCGCGGAGCCGGGCTCAGACCAGGGCTAGCACCTCCGACAGGGCGCCGATCCGCCGGCCCTGCCAGCCGATCGTCCCCTCGTGCTCCCACTCGTCGTGGGGCGCGCGGATCAGCACGGCGGTCATCCCGACCGCCTCGGCGCCCTGGAGCTCGCGGTACGCGCCGTCGCCGACGAAGAGGCAGCTCGCGGGCTCCACGCCGAGGAGCGCGGCCATCCGCCCGTAGAACCTCGGATCGGGCTTCATCATCCGCTCCTCGGCGGAGAAGAGCGCCGCGTCGAAGAGGGGGGCGAGCTCGCTCTCGGCCCAGATGCCGGGTATCTCGCTGCTCGCGTTCGAGAGCATCCCCAGCCGGAGCCCGCGGTCGCGCAGCGCGCGCAGGGTCTCCACGGCGTCCGGTCTCGGCACCAGGAGCGCCCGCAGCCGCTCGAGCCGCAGCGCCAGCGCGGCTCGAAGCCGGCGACGCCGAGCTCGGCGCAGATCCGCTCGAACGACGCCTCGATCGGCCCGGTGTAGCGGGCGACGTCGGCGGCCTCCCAGGCCCGGCGGAAGCGCTCCGGGTCGGCTCCGAGCGCACCGGCGGTCTCGTCCAGGAGGACGGGCGTGGGCGCCCGGAGGGTCGTCGTCGACCAGCGTCCCGAACAGGTCGAAGACGACGGCCTCGGGCGGCATCTGGCTAGAATGCACGTCCGGCGGGCAACCCCGCCTCTTTCTATGACGTACGCGATCGTGAAGCTCGGCGGCAAGCAGTACCGCGTCCAGGAGGGCGAGCAGCTCCTCGTGGACCGGCTCGCCGTCGACGGCGGCGCGTCGTTCCACCCCGAGGTCCTGTTCGTGGGCGGCGACGGCCAGGCCGAGCTGGCGCCGAAGGGCATCCAGGTGACCGCGAAGCTGCTCGGCCACGAGCTCGGGGACAAGATCACGATCGGCAAGCACCGCCGCCGGACCGGCTACCGGCGGAAGAACGGCTTCCGCGCGCGGCTGTCCCGCGTCCAGATCGAGACGATCGGCAAGAAGGCCGCTCGCAGTACGGCGACGGCCGAGAAGCCGAAGGCGGCCGCCGAGAAGCCCGCAGCGAAGCCGGCGGCGGCGAAGCCGAAGGCGGCCGGCGCCACCGGGGCGGCCGCGAAGAAGCCCGCGACCGAGAAGGCGGAGTAATGGCACACAAGAAGGGACTCGGGTCGTCGCGCAACGGGCGCGACTCGAAACCGAAGATGCTCGGCGTGAAGATGTTCGCCGGCCAGGACGTGAAGGCCGGGATGATCATCGTCCGCCAGCGCGGCACGCGCTTCCAGCCGGGCCCGGGGACGGGCCTCGGCCGCGACGACACGATCTTCGCCACGCAGGACGGCACGATCGAGTTCCGGACGAGCGGCGAGCGCCGCACCGTCTCGGTCGTCGCCGGCGGCTAGCGGTCTCCGGCCGCTCCGACCGCGCCGCGTTCCCGCTGCTCTAGCCTGCAGCCGAGATGTTCCACGACCGCGCGCGAATCCAGGTGCAGGCGGGCCGCGGCGGCGACGGCGGACTGAGCTTCCGCCGCGAGAAGTTCGTGCCGAAGGGCGGTCCCGACGGCGGCGACGGCGGCCGCGGCGGCGACGTCGTCCTCGTCGCCGACGGCGACCTCCGCGACCTCTCCGGCCTCCGGTCGAAGCGCGTCTTCCGCGCCGCCCGCGGCGAGCCCGGGCGCGGCGCCGGCAAGCACGGCGCCGACGGAGCCGACGTCGAGCTGCACCTGCCCGCAGGCACCCAGGTCCTCGAGGACGACCGGCTCGTCGCCGACCTCGTCGCCCCGGGGGCGCGCGTCGTGGTCGCGCGGGGCGGCGCGGGAGGGAGGGGCAACCGCGCGTTCGCCACCCCGACCCGCCAGACGCCGCGCTTCTCCGAGACGGGGCTCCCGGGAGAGAGCGCCGAGCTCGAGCTGCGCCTGAAGCTGGTCGCCGACGCGGCGCTCGTCGGGCTCCCGAACGCCGGCAAGTCGTCGCTCCTGCGCCGGATCTCGAACGCGAAGCCCAAGGTCGCCGACTACCCGTTCACCACGCTGCAGCCGGTGCTCGGTACGGTCGACGCGCCCGACGGCCGCCAGCTCACCGTCGCCGACGTCCCGGGGCTGATCGAAGGCGCCAGCCACGGGGTCGGCCTCGGCCACGAGTTCCTCGCGCACCTCGAACGGGCCCGGCTCCTCGTGCACGTGATCGATGCGGCCGCCGCCGACCCGGCCGGGCAGTTCGCGCAGATCGACCACGAGCTGGCCGAGTACGGCGCGGGTCTCGACGAGCGGCGGCAGGTCGTCGTACTCAACAAGGTCGACCTACTTCCCCGACCGCCCGAGCTCGGGGTGCAGGACGAGAGGATCGTGGCGGTCTTCGCGGTCTCCGCGGCGACCGGCGCCGGCATCGACGACTTCCGGCGCAGGCTGTTCGAGCTCTGCCCGCCGGAGCCGCCGCCGGAGGCCGATCCGGAGGCGCTCGCCGACTTCCTCGTCTACCGGCCGCGGCCGAAGGCGCCCGCGTTCAGGATCCTGCGCACCGACCGCGGCTTCCGCGTGCAGGGGCGGCCTCCGTCGCCCGAGGAGCTCGAGGCCGCGCTGCGGGACGCGGGTGCGCGCACGGGCAGCGAGGTCGAGGTCGGCGACGAGACGCTGGTGATCGAGTGATCGGGCTGCTCGGCGGCGCGTTCGACCCGCCCCACAACGGCCACGTCGCGCTCGCGGACGCGGCCGAGCGGCAGCTCGGGCTCGACGCGGTGGTCGTCGTCGTGGCCGCGGATCCCGGCCACAAGGAGGTCCACGCCCCGGCGGAGGACCGGCTCGAGCTCGCGCGGCTCGCCTTCCCGGGGCGCGAGGTGGTGCTCGACGGCCATGCGCGCACGGTCGACCTGCTCCGGGAGCGGCGCTGGCCCGATCCGGTGTTCCTGATCGGCGCCGACGAATACCTCGACTTCCCGACCTGGAAGGAGCCCGAGACGGTGCTCGAGCTCGCCCGTCTCGGGGTCGCGACCCGGCCCGGGTTCACGCTGCCCGAGCCTCCACCGGAGCGCGTCGCCTTCTTCGAGATCGAGCCGTTGCCGGTGTCGTCCCGCGAGATCCGCGCCCTGGTCGCCCGCGGGAAGCCGATCGACGGCCTCGTGCCGGCGGCGGTCGCCGCGGCGATCGCCGGGCGGGGGTTGTACCACGGGCTAGACTGGCACCGTCACGAACCGGAGAGCTGACTGACACCACTCGAGCAAGCACGGCGCATCGCGGCGCTCGCCCAGGAGAAGCTGGCCAGGGACGTCGTCATCCTGGACATGACGCCGGTGTGCACGTACACGGACTACTTCGTCATCTGCACGGGCCAGAACGCCCGGCAGACGAAGGCGATCTACGACGAGGTGCACCGCGCGCTGAAGGCCGAGTCGCGGACCCTGCCCGCCTCCGCCGACGCCGGCGACGCGAGCTGGATCGTCGGCGACTACATCGACGTGGTGCTGCACGTGTTCACGCCGGAGGCGCGGGCGTACTACGCGCTGGAGGACCTCTGGGGCGACGTCCCGTCGGTCTCGGTCGAGGCCGCCTCCGCCTAGCGCTCAGGTCTCCCTGCCGGGCGCTACACTGGGGCTTCGACGGGGCCGTAGCTCAGCTGGGAGAGCGTTTGGCTGGCAGCCAAAAGGTCAGGGGTTCGAGCCCCCTCGGCTCCACAAGAACGAGCGGCGGCAACCGGAGTCGTCAGGACCGCCACTGCAGTCCGCGGCGCTCAGCGGCGCGAACGGGAGGGGCGTTTCCGAGCTGTCCTGCGTGACGGGGCGGACCGCGACGTCGCGCGTCGCCGGCGCTGCCGTCCGTGGGCGTCGATGCTCGCCCGGAGCGCCGCCATCAGGTCCGGCGTCTCCTCCTCCTCGGCGGCCGGCTCCGGCGCCGTGACCGTCTCGCCCCTGCGCTTGCGCTCGATCACCTCCCGCAGGCGGTCGGTGTACGTGTCGGCGTACTGCGCGGGGTCGAACGAGCCGGTGAACCGATCGATCAGCTCGGCGGCCATCTGCAGCTCCTTCTGTCCGACCCGGGCCCGGGGCGGCTTGAGGTCGTCGGTCGGCCGGATCTCGTCCGCGAAGTACATCCGCTCGAGCGTGATCACGCCGTCGCGGATCCGCAGGCAGCCGAGGTGCTCCCGCTCGCGCATGACGAAGGTTCCGACCGCTGCCAGCTCCGCGTCTTCCATCGCCCGCACGAGCAGCGTGTAGACCTTCTCGCCGCCGTCCTGGGGGACGAGGTAGTAGCTGCGCTCGAAGTAGATCGGGTCGATCTCGTCGACCGGGACGAACGCCGAGATGTCGAAGGTGCGGTAGCCCTCCGCCTGCGCCGCCTCGAAGTCGGCGTCCTCGACCTCGACGTATTCGCCCTTCGAGACCTCGAACGCCTTCACGATCTCGTCGTCCGGCACGGGCTTGCCCTCCTTCTTGCAGACCTTCTCGTAGCCGATCGGGGACGAGTCCTTGCGGTGCAGCAGATGGAAGTGCAGGGCGTGCTCGGAGACCGCGCCGACCATCCGCACCGGAACGGAGACCAGGCCGAACGAGATCGAGCCGGACCAGATCGAGCGGGGCATGCGTGTCCACTTCCCGATCGCGCGGATCCGTAACCGGGGCGGGAAGTACGCTGCGGCGATGAGACCGGAGGCGCCATCCGACCGGACGCGCGTGCGGCGGGAGCCGAAGCGCGGGCTGTACGACCGCGCCACGATCGACGCGATCCTCGACGAGGGCTTCGTCTGCCATCTCGGCTTCGTCCGGGACGGCCAGCCCTACGTGATCCCGACGCTCTACGGCCGGCTGGGCGACGCCGTGTACGTGCACGGCTCGTCGGCCAGCAGGATGCTCCGCACGCTCGGCGACGGCGTGGATGCCTGCCTGACCGTGACGCTGGTCGACGGCCTCGTCCTCGCCCGCTCGATCTTCAACCACTCGGTGAACTACCGGTCGGTGGTCGTCCTCGGCCGTGCGGTCGCGGTGTCCGGCGAGGACGAGAGGCGCGCGGCGCTCGAGGCCTTCAGCGCACGGCTGCTCCCCGGACGCTGGGCCGACGTGCGGCCGCCGACCGCGACCGAGCTGAAGGCGACCTCGATCCTCCGACTGCCGCTCGACGAGGCCTCCGCGAAGGTGCGCACCGGCCCGCCGGAGGACGAGGAGGACGACTACGGGTGGCCCGTTTGGGCGGGTGTGATCCCGCTCACGCTGACGGCCGGCGAGCCCGTGCCCGATCCGCGTCTCGAACCCGGATTCGAGCCGCCCGTGTGGTCGGTCGCTGGGCGCTCCCCGGCCTGACCGGCCAATAGCGGTCGGCGCCGCGCGGCGCTAGAACCGCAGGCGTTGCAGTTCCGTCACAGCTTCGTCACGGACCGGTCGCGATCTCCCCGGTACGGTTGTCCGAGATGACAACGCGACAGAGGAGGATGCCATGTTCGCCGGTCTCACCACCGAGCTGCTCGACCTGGTCGTGCGCGAGAAGGGCTACCGGCTCGCGCTCTACGCCGCGAACAACGGCGACGGCGGCTGCTCGTGCGTCGGCTGCTGTTGCTGCTGCTGCACCCACTAGGGAGGCGGCGTCACCGCGTCTCATGGCCCGGCGGTCGTGATCCCGGCGTTTCCCTACCTCGCTCCCTGGTACCGGATCGCGACCGCCGACGACCAGGTGGTCCTCGAGTACGGACAGCGGATCATCTGCCTTGCGGGCCGGGCGGGCGCAGTGCTCATGCCCGTCCTCCTGCCGCTCCTCGACGGTACGCGCACGCTCGACGAGATCGTCGAGGTGCTCGGGCGGCCCGCCCGGCCCGCAATCGAGGCCGCGCTCCAGCGTTTGGACGAGTGCGGCGTGCTGCTCGAGGGGCCGCCGCTCCCCGACGATGTGCCGGCCTGCGTCTCGGCCACTGCCGGGCTTCTCGCGTCGCTCGATCCGGGCCGGACGCCGCTCGGCGAGACCGTCGCCGCGCTCGGCAGCCGGTCCGTCGCAGTGGTCGGCGACGGGGTCGCCGCGGCGGAGGTCTGTCGGCTGCTCAGGCGGAGCGGCGTCGGGGTGTGGCGTGCCGACGCGCTCTCCGGAGAAGCCGACCTCGTCGTCTGCGCCCCGGCTCCGGCGCAGCTCCCGGAACTGGCCGGCTGGAACGCGCAGGCCCTGGCGTCGGGCCAGCCGTGGCTGCAGGTTCTGCCGTTCGACGGGCGCTACGCGGCGGTCGGCCCGCTCTACCTCCCCGACGAGACGTGCTGCTTCGAGTGCTTCCGCCTGCGCCGCGCGGCCAACCTCGACGGAGGCGACGAGCTGGCGTTGCTCGAGGCGGCGCCGGCCCGCTATCCGGCGTCACCGCCGCTCGTTGCCCTGGTCGCGGGCGTCGCCGCGACCGTCGCCCTCGAGTGGCTCGTTCTCCGGAGCCACTACGCCCCGTCGGCGTTCTACGCCGTCCAGCTCGGGCGGACGCTCGAGCTGAGCGTGCATCACGTCTACCGGGTACCCCGCTGCCCGGCCTGCTCGGATTCGGCGGCGGTCGCGGCGCCGCTGCCCTGGCACAAGGAGCATGCCGGTGTCGGCGGTTGACCTCGAGCCCGTGCAGGCGACGCAACCGGCGACGGCGCTGCGGGCCCTGCGGACGTTCGTCTCGCCGTTCACCGGCGTCGTCCACGGCGTCGACGAGACCCTGGCCGCGCCCGACGAGCACCGCCTGGTCAGCATCGCGTGCGAGGTCGCCGACGGACGGCCGACGGTCGGCGGGGTGGTGGAGGGGTATACGAGCAGCGAGCACCCGCAGCGCGAGGCAGCCGAGGCCGCCGCCATCGGCGAGGCGCTCGAGCGCTACTCGGCATCGTTCGTGCCGGACGACGTGCTCGTCCTCGCCACCGCCGAGGAGCTGCCGGGTGCCGTCGACCCGGCTCGTTTCGCCCTCTTCCACGAGACGCAGCTCTCGGCCTCCGACTTCCCGTTCCGGGCGTTCCGCTCCGATACGCCCGTCAGCTGGGTGGCCGGCTACGAGCTCCCGGGCGGATCGCCCGCCTACCTGCCCGCCCAGCTCGTCTTCATGGCCTGGGAGCGGTGGGCCGCCGAGGAGCGCATCGCCTACGCGACGAGCAGCGGCCTCGCCTGCGCGCCGACCGTCGAGGAGGCACTGCTCGCAGGGCTCCTCGAGCTGATCGAGCGGGACGCCGTGATGATCGCCTGGTACGGACGGCTGTCGTTGCCGCTGCTCGACTGGAGCCGCGATCCCGGGCTCGCCGCACTGGATGCGTGCTACTTCGCGACCTCGGGCCTCCGGTACTCGGCCGTCGACCTGAGCGTCTTCTTCGGCATCCCGACCGTGCTCGGCGTCGTGCACGGTGCGCCGGGGGCCTTCGGAGCCCTCGGGGTCGGAGCCGCGAGCTCTCCGACGGTCGGCGTGGCCTGGAGGAAGGCGCTGGCGGAGGCCTTCGCGGTGCAGCGCTGGGTGCGCGACCGCGCGCTCGAGCAGCCGGAGGACGTCGACCGGCCGGCGGCCGAGATCCGTGGGTTCGACGGCCACACCATGCACTACGCGCGTCCCGAGCGTGCCGAGCGCGCCGCCTTCCTGGACGGATCGGACGAGCGCCGCGACAGCCGGGAGATCGAGCAGCTCGAAGGCTCGAACGTGCTCGAGCGTCTGGAGGCGGCCTGCAGCCGGCTCGCGGAGCGCGGCGTCTCCGCGTACGCGGTCGACGTCACGAGCCCGGACGTCGCCGGCGCCGGCTTCCGCGTGGTCAGGGTGATCGCTCCCGAGCTGTGCCCGCTCGACGTCATCGAGCAGGCGCGCTTCCTCGGCGGTGGCCGCCTGTACATGGCGGCCCACGTGGCCGGCCTCGTCGACCGCCCGCCGGCCCTCGGCGACCTGAATCCCGACCCGCACCCGTTCCCGTGAGCGTCCGGCGCCAGACCGCGCGATGGCTCGAGGTCGTCTACGGCGGTTCGCCCGTCGCCGACGATCCGGCCGAGGCGTATCACGAGGCGTCCAAGCTCGACCCGTCGCAGATCGCGCGTCAGCTCGAGGGCACGCGTCGACTGGCGGCGAGCCCGCACCTCCTGCTCAGCTCGTCGCGGGCGGTCAAGCGACACGGCCGTCCACGGGTCGCCCTTCCGCCGCCCGCCGAGCTGAGCCCGCCGCTCGGCGAGGTGATCACGAGCCGGCGGTCCGAGCGTGCCTTCGACCGCCGGCCGATCCCGGGCGCCGCGCTGGCGGCTCTGCTCCACGCCGGGTACGGCGTCACCGGGCTCCTCCCGCCGGAAGACGATCGACCCGCGCTTCCACTCCGTGCGGTTCCGTCGGGCGGGGCGCTGTACCCGCTCGAGCTGTACCCGGCAGTGCTCCGAGTCGGCAACGTGAAGCGCGGCCTCTACCACTTCGATCCGCTGTCACCCGGGCTCGAGCTCCTGCGCTCCGGGCTCCGGGAGGAAGAGCTGGCGGCGCTGTCGACGTACCCGGAGGTCGCCTCGTCGTGCGCCGCCCTCGTCCTCGTCGCCGCGATCTTCGGCCGCACCCGCTTCAAGTACGGGCTCCGCGGCTACCGCTTCGCCCTGCTCGAGGCGGGCCACGTGGCGCAGAATCTCGCACTCGCGGCGACCGCTCTCGGTCTCGCCGCCGTTCCGCTCGGAGCCTTGTACGACCGGCGGACGGACGCGTTCGTCGGGCTGGACGGCGTGAACGAGTCGACGGTGTACGCCGTTGCAGTCGGGCGGATCGCATGATCGGGCAAGCGCTTCCGCCCGTCGCGCTCGGCCCCGCCACCGGCGCGGCGACCTTCCTGATCCTGACGGGCGGACGGTTCCCGCGTGCGCTTCCGCAGCCGCTCGGCCGGGCGACGGTCGTTCGCTGGCTCGCGCTCGGGACGATCGGCGTGCTCGAAGAAGTCGCCTGGAGAGGTGTGCTCCTCGCCGCGCTCCTGCTGGTCGTCGGTCCGTGGACGGCGCTCTCCGTGACCTCGATCGGCTTCGCGGCGTGGCACTGGCCCGCCCTTCGCGGCCACTGCGTCGTCCATCTCGTCACGGGCGCCGCGTTCGGCGCCGCCTTTCTCGCGGGCGGACTCGTGGCGGCGATCCTCGGGCACGTCCTCTACAACATCCTCGTCGACTGGGCCGTCCATTCGAACCCGGCCCGGCTCCGAGGCCCATGATCGCGGCATCGCTCAGCGGCGTGACCAAGCGCTTCGACCGCGTGGTCGCGCTGGACGACGTCGATCTCGAGCTCCGTGGCGGCGAGGTGCTCGCGCTGCTCGGTCCGAACGGCGCAGGCAAGACCACCGCGCTGTCGCTGATCCTCGGCCTGCGCAGGCCCGACGCCGGCCGGGCCGAGCTCTTCGGCGGTGATCCTCGCCGGCCGGGGTCGCGTCTCGGCGTCGGGGTGACCCCTCAGGAGGCGAGCTTCCCGCCGACGCTGCTCGTCTGCGAGATCGTCGACCTCGTCCGGGCGCACTTCCCCGGGGCCGCAGCGGCGCCCGACCTGCTCGCCCGCTTCGGGCTCCGCGACTGCTCGCTCCGGCAGGCCGGGGGCCTGTCGGGCGGCGAGCGACGGCGGCTGTCGGTCGCGCTCGCCTTCGCCGGAGCCCCGCAGGCGGTGTTCCTCGACGAGCCGACCAGCGGGCTCGACGTCGAGGCGCGGCGGGCGGTGTGGAACGAGCTCGGCGCGTATGCGGCCGCGGGAGGCACGGTCCTGCTGACGACGCACTACCTGGAGGAGGCCGAGGCGCTGGCGACCCGCGTCGCCGTGCTCGTCCGCGGGCGCATCGGGGCCGAAGGATCGCCGGCACAGCTCGCGGGCACGCACGGCGGCACGCTGGAGGACGCCTTCCTGGCGCTGACGAGGGACGAGCGGTGAGGCTCGCGTTGGTCTACGCCCGGGCGATGACGCTCGAGCTGCTGCGCTACCCGTCGTTCAGCGTCCCGACGCTGGCGTTCCCCTCGGTCTTCTTCCTGCTGTTCGTCACGTCGCGCGGCGATCGCAACGCCACGCTCCTGGTCGCGTCCTTCGCGGGCTTCGCCGTCCTCGCCGTCGCGTTCTTCCAGTTCGGCGTGGGCATCGCCGCCGAGCGCGACTCGCCGTGGGAGCGATACCTGCGCACGCTCCCGGTGCGGACGAGCGTGCGCTTCGGCGCGCGCGTGCTGTCCGGCGCGGCGTTCGGGCTCGCGTCCGCCGTGCTGGTCGCGGTCACGGGGGTGGCCACGACCGATGCGCACCTCTCCGGGACTCGCTGGGCGGCGCTGGCCCTGGCGCTGGTGCTGGGCGCCGTTCCCTTCGGTCTGCTCGGGATCGCGCTCGGCTACTGGGCGTCGCCCCGGGGCGCCCTGCCGGCCGCGAACGTCCTCTATCTCGTTCTCTCCTTCGCAGGCGGGCTGTGGACGACACCCGCGCACCTCCCGTCCGGCCTCGTGTCGGCGTCGGCCTGGATCCCGACCCGCCGGTTCGGGAACGTGCTCTGGGGTGCCGCCCAGGGAGACCTCTGGCGGCCGCGCGACTGGGCGTTGCTGCTCGCCTGGACCGCAGGGTTCGGCGCCCTCGCCGCCTGGGGGTATGCCCGCGACGAGGGGAGGCGCTATCGCTGATCGGCCGTGGTCGGGATCGCCGCTCAGCAGGGGCCGGGCTGAGCCTGCCCGCCCGGCCCGACCTCGTGCTCGACCACCGCCCCGACGGTGGTCTGGAGGCAGTAGCTGCTCGAATCGGCCCGAGCCAGGACGACGCCAGACCCGGGCGGGAGCGTCGCGCCGGCGTAGGTCGCGTTCGCGGTGAACCACGCCTGGAGCGCCACGGCCGCGCCCTGGAAGTTCGTCGCCGCCGCGGCCGATGCGGCGCGGTCGACGACCGTCGACACGGACGGCGACGCGGGGCCGTCCTTCTTCGCATGCGAGGCGGCGAGGTAGGCGCCCACGGCGAGGGCGACGAGGACGAGCACGAGACCGAACACGCGGGTCATCCCGTACGTATCGGCACGAACTGCGAGTGCCGCGTAGCGCGTTCGAGGGGTCGGCCCCCGGCGGGGGAGGAATCCGGCTGCGGCCGGATTCCCTAGAATGGGTCGATGACCTGGGAGCTGATCTGGATGCTGCTCGTCCTCAAGATCCCGGTCGTCTACCTCAGCCTCGTGGTCTGGTGGGCGATCCGCGCCGAGCCGAAGCCGTCCGAGCCGGCCGTCCTGCCGGTGCCGGTCGGGCCCGAGCCCCGGCCGGGTTGGCACTACGCCCGCGTGCGGCCAGACGGGTCGGCCCGTGGGCCTCACGGCTCGCCCTCGCGCGGCTACCGCAGAAAGGCCGCCCGGGTGGAGGCGTCCAGGTGAGCGCACGCGAGGCGTCCGTCGACCGCGATCGCATCGACACGCTCGCGGGCCTGATGTCGGCGGCCGCGATCTTCCTCGCGCTGCTGAGCGCCACCGACCTGCATCTCACCATCTCGGGCGAGGACATCCAGATGCGGCCCGTGCGGGTCGGCGTCGCCGCCGTCGTCCTCGCGCTGATCGCCGTCGGCATCGGCGGCCGGCACCGGAAGCTGGCCGCGCTCGCGACCGCGATCTCCGCCGCGGGCTGGCTGATCGGCATGATCGTCGCCGTGATCACCGAGCGGCCGCTCTTCTAGAGGCCGCGCCGTCCCGGCAGGGATGCGCCGGTTGGTACAAAAGAGAGGGCGATGGACGTCGACGGCCTGAACGCGGGCTACGCGAGCACGATCCTCGAGCAGTACCTCGAGAATCCCGATTCGGTCCCGTCCGAGTGGCGCGCAGCGTTCGAGGAGGGCGCCGAGGAGGCGCTCGCCGGCCTGCCCGGGTTGGCGCGGCTGCTCGAGCGCGCCGGCGTGGCGGGAACCGTCCCGGCGGGAACGACCCCGGCCGCCGGAGGGAACGGCGCCGCCGCCGCGCCCGCCGCCGCCCCCGTGCCGCCCCCGGCCGCTGCTCGCGCCGCGCCCACACCTCCGCCGCCGGACGACGTGCTCCTCGGCGGCGTCGCCGCGGCGATGGCGCTGGTGAAGGCGTACCGGATGCACGGGCACCTGGCGGCCAGGCTCGACCCGCTCGGCTCCGAGCCGGTCGGCGATCCGGCGCTCGAGCCGGAGCGCCTCGTCCCGAAGCTGACGCCCGAGCTCCAGGCGCGAATCCCGGCGTCGCTCCTCCGCCTGTACGTCCCGGCGGAGACGCTCGCCGACGCGCTGCCCCGGCTGCGCGAGACCTACTGCGGGACGATCGCCTACGAGATCGAGCACATCTCCGACCACGAGCGCCGCGTGTGGCTGCGCAAGGCGATCGAGTCCGGAAAGTACCGGCAGCCCCTGACCGCCGACGAGAAGCAGCAGCTGCTCCGGCGCCTGACCGAGGTCGAGGGCTTCGAGCGGTACCTCCGGCGCTCGTTCCTCGGCCAGAAGCAGTTCTCGATCGAGGGCCTGGACGTGATGGTGCCGATGCTGGACGAGTCGATCGAGCGCGCGTCCGAGTCCGGTGCGCTCGAGGTCGTGATCGGCATGGCGCACCGCGGCCGGCTGAGCGTCCTCGCGCACACGATCGGGCAGCCGTACGAGTCGATCCTGCGCGAGTTCGAGGGCGAGCGGACGATCGACGCGGTCGTGTCCGATCCCGAGGGCGGCTCGGGCGACGTCAAGTACCACCTGGGCGCCTCCGGCGTCCGCACGACGGGAGCGGGGGAGATCACGGTCACGCTCTGCGCGAACCCGAGCCATCTCGAGGCGGTCGACCCGGTCGTCGAGGGACGCACGCGTGCGGAGCAGACCGACCGCTC
>Ga0070741_10013024_pt1 | contig 14827 bp, 13 predicted proteins | sample Coa_R1_4_FD_66440 | JGI IMG/M metagenome (GOLD analysis project Ga0070741, IMG submission 66440) | Surface soil microbial communities from Centralia Pennsylvania, which are recovering from an underground coalmine fire - Coalmine... | ecosystem: Environmental > Terrestrial > Soil > Unclassified ...
GAAGAAAGCTGGGTGCCCCACCTGCGGCTCGATTTCGACGAACGTCGTGGTTTCGCGCGTCGCGGTTGGCAGTTCGGCCTCGCCGCTGCGGCAATCGTGGCGCTTGCGTTCGGCGTGCGTGCGCTCGTACCGCCCGGCAATGCACCGGCGCTCGAACGCGTCGCCATCGGCGGCATCCACCGTATCGCCTCTCCGGTCGCGCACCAGCCGTCCGCAGGCCACGATCTCGTCGTGGTTCACAGTGTCGCGACGCTGCATCGTCCTCCGCTGGGAGCGCCGGCACCGGCGCGCATGCAACCCAGGCCCGTCGTCGCGCATCGCGCGCGTTCCGCCCCGGCCGTCTCGTCTCACGCTCCCGCCCCGCAAGCGAGTGCCGCTCCGGCGGTCGTAGCGCTCAGCGACCCTTCGCAGCGCGAGGAGCGCTCCGTTTCGGCGCTGCGTACCGTCGGCACGTCGCCGCCCGCTCCCGAGCGCGCCGAATCGATCGCGGTCATCGCACCGTCCGGCGTTACGCGCGACGCCGCTCCGCTGGGCGGTGAGAACGCGATCGTTCCGCGTCCTCCGGCCATTGCGTATTACGAAAACGCCGAGGGGACGACCGCGTTCGAGGTCAGCGTCGACGAGCGCGGCACGCCGGTAAAATGTACGATCGTCAAATCGTCGCGGTTCGTCGTGCTCGACGAGGCGGTCTGCCGCGCCGCAATGCGCGTGCGGTATGCGCCGCGCGAGGTCAACGGCCGCGCGGTGCCCGGCGTCTATCGCGATGCGCTGACGTTTCAAGCCGGCGAGGAACGCTAACCCAATAAACGCGCTTAGGGGACGCTCCGCCGTCTCCGCGAAACGCGCGAGGCATGGCGGAGGGCCGCTTCCTCTATAGCTTCGAGCGCGACTTACGCCTCGAGGATCATGCCGGTCTGCACGCGGCCGCGTCGCGAGGCGCGGTCGTTCCGTTGCTGGTCGTCGATCCTGCGCGTGCGTCGCGGCTGGCTCGATCGCCGCGCCGTGCCTCGTACTTCTGTGCCGCCGTGAAGGCGCTGGATCGCGATCTCCGCGATCGCGGCAGCCGGCTGATCGTGCGTCGCGGACCCGCCGGCGAGGTGCTAAAAGCGGTGGCAGCCGAGTCGGGTGCAACCGGCGCCGCTTGGAGCATCGGCTATGGCGCAAATGCCGCCGCTACCTCCGAACGGGTGCAATCCGAACTCGAGGAAGCCGGATATGAAGCCGTGACCGTTCACGACGCACCGGCGGTCCCCCCCGACGAAACGGCGGAAGCCCATTCGGGTGCCGGCGACGGCTACCGGGCGTTCGCGCCGTACTTCGAGGTGTGGCGCGAGCTGCCGGTGGTTTCGCACGAGCATCCGCTGCTGCTGCGGTTTGCCGGCGACGACCTTGCGAGCGAGGCGCTGCCGTCGCCGGGCGAGTTCGCGGCTGGAAGTGCATCCGTGAAAGCGGGGGCCGCGGCGGCTCGCGAGGCGTTCGATCGCTTTCTGCGCGACGATGCCGCGCACTATGCGGAAGCGGCGCTGCTGCCGGCCGAAGACGGAACGTCGCGGATGTCGGCGCATCTGTCGTTCGGGACGATTTCATCGCGGTCGATGGTTGCCGCGATTCGCGAACGCATGCGGGATGCGTCGCGCCCCGCGCACGAACGTGCATCGCTGCGCTCGTTTCTGCGTGCGCTTGCACGGCGCGACTTCTTGCTGCAGCTCGCTTGGTTTCATCCGCGGACGTTCGACGAGCCGCTGCAGGAGAAGATGCGCGAGTTTTCGTTTGCGCAGTCGCATCCCGCGCTCGAGGCGTGGCGTAAAGGTGCGACCGGCTTTCCGCTGGTGGATGCCGGCATTCGCCAGCTGCGCGACACCGGCTGGATGCATCCGCACGTGCGCGCGATCGCCGCATCGTTTTTGTGTTTCGATTTGGGGGTCGACTGGCGCATCGGTCGGGACGAGTGGGACGCGCTGCTCGTGGAAGACGACGATGCGCTGGCGACCGGCAACTGGCAATGGATTGCCGGCGTGGGCGCCGACATGGCGCAGTATCCGCGGATCTATAATCCCGAACGGCAGCGCCGCCGCATCGATGCCGACGGCCGCTACGTGCGCCGCTGGATTCCCGAACTCGAACGCGTGCCGGTCGCGTATTGGAACGATCGTGCGTCGCGTTCGCGGCAACTCGCATTGGAACTTTCGGTACCCGGCGCGTATCCCCAAGCCGTTATCGATCACGGCGAAGCCGCGCGCGCTTTCTTGGCACGTTATCGCGCCTTCATCACGAAAGGATCTCTATGAAACGCGTCTCGATACTGCTCTTCAGCGGCGTGCTTGTTTCGTGAGCCGGCTCTGGGCCGCCGTTAGCGCGTCACGTTGCCGCCGGCACCGAAGGGTCGAGGTGGGAACGTCCTACGTCCCCCGGCGGCGCGAGCGCGACGCTAGCTGACGCGTTTCTCGCTGGGCAGGTGGTCTTCGATCCAGCCGCTGATGATCGGCACGCGCACGTCGTCGCCGTTCCAGGTTTTGATGCCGAAGTAGACGCTGGCGACGAGGAAGAGCGGGATCAGGAACGGGATGAGCACTGCCGCCGAAAATCCGAGGAACGGCACGTTGGAGAGCAGCGAGAGCAAACCCCAGAAGCCCGCCATGCCGAGATTGAATCCGAGTGCCTGCAGCGCTTGCGAGCGTAAGTAGCGCGACTGCTTCTTGTCGAAGAGCGAGAGCAGCGCCAGCGGCCAGAGCGGATAGCCGAGCGCCACGAGCGCGCGCGATTCGAGCGGATCCGCCGGAACCGCGACCTCCGCTTTCGTCACGACTGCGGGGCGCGCAGCCGGACGCGGGGGAACCCGTCCGCCGATCTGCTGCCGGGTTGCGGTTGCCGCATCGACCTTTGCAGCGAGACGGCAGCTCGGGCACGATCCATTGTCGTCGCGGCACGTCGCGCAGATCGGCTTGTTGCAATCCGCGCACGGTGCGACCGACGGAACGTTCGAGTGAAAATAGCAGTCCATGGTTCCCCTTTCGTCCTTCGCTCTTTGCCCTTCGTCGCCGGCGTTTGGCGCCTTCGCTCAGGGTGACACCTGCGCTACGCTTCGGTTCGCTTCGCGCAGGGCGACACAGTCATATGGCATTACCGGCGGCAGGCAGGGCAGGTTTCACGGCGTCCCGACCGCAAGACGAAATGCGCCGATGAGCCGCCGCTCGATTCTCCATCGCCTGGCGCGGGAGGCACGACCCTACTACCCGCGCATCGCGGTGGCAACGGTCCTTGGAGCGCTGGCCGGCGTGCTGACGCTGGTCCCGCCAACGGCCTTTCGCATCATCATCAACCGCGTGCTGGCGCCGCCGAGCGGCCATCCGCCCGACTTGCACGCCCTCTACATCGCGTTGGGCATCACGTCCGGAGCGCTCGTGCTGGCAAACGTCGCAATCTACTACCAGACGTATCTCACCGCTTGGAGCGGCCAGCATCTCATCGCCCGCTTGCGCATCCGCCTCTTCGAACGGCTGCTCAATCTGCCGCTGGAGACGTTCGACCGCTGGCGCCCAGGCGAACTCATCGCGCGATTCAGTACCGATCTGCAATTGATGACCGATGCGGTGAGCGTGTCGTTGCCGCAACTCGTCGTTGCTCTCGTGACCTTCGTTTCGTCGTTCGTGACGATGATCTACCTCGACTGGCTGCTGACGCTGTCGCTGATCGTGGTCGCGCCTCTCGTGACCTTCGCCGTTTCGCGATTTCAGGCGCTGATCAGCAGCAGCACCCATCGCGCGCAGGACCGCATCGCGGATCTGTCGGCCAACCTCACCGAGGTATTGCAAAGCCAGCGCGTCGTGAAAGCCTTCGGCCGAGAAGAACACGAGGTCGGGCGTTTCTCTACCCGCAACGAAGATTTCTTCGGTGCGTATATGAAGCTCACGCAGTTCATTCAAACGCAGCCGGTCGTCGTTTCGACGATCATGGTCGCGGCCGTGGTCTTCATCATGTGGCTTTCGGTGCGCGAGGTGCTGCACGGCCGGCTGGATACGGGAACCGTGTTCATGTATTGGGCGCTCCTGGTCAATCTCATGAATCCGATGAACCGCGTGGCGGCGTTTTTCGGCGACATCAGCAAGGCCATCGTAGGAGCCGGACGCGTCTTCGAAGTGCTGGACCTTGCCGTCGAGACGCGCGACGAGAGCAGCGCGGCGCCGCTTCCAACCGTGCGCGGTCGCATCGCGTTCGAAGACGTTTCATTTTCGTACGCCGGCGAGGAGTCGCCGGCACTCAAACACGTCGACGCGACGATCGAGGCCGGCGAAATCGTTGCGCTGGTCGGTCCATCGGGCGCGGGCAAGACGACGATCGTCAATCTCGTGCCGAGGTTTTACTCGCCGCAGGAAGGCGCCGTCCGCGTCGACGGTGTCGACATCGCGACGGTGCGCCTGGCCGACTTACGTCGTGCCATCGCGATCGTTCCACAAGATCCGCAGCTTTTTCGCGCGTCGATACTCGAGAATATTCGTTACGGACGGCTCGACGCAACCAACGACGAAGTGCGGGCCGCGGCGCGCGACGCAAACGTCGACGATTTCGTACGCGCGTTCTCGAGCGGGTACGACACGGAGGTGGGCGAACGCGGCGTTCGGCTTTCCGGCGGCGAACGCCAGCGCATTGCCATCGCACGCGCTATCCTGCGCGATCCGCGCATTCTTATTCTCGACGAAGCCACCAGCGCGCTCGATAGCCACTCTGAGGCGATGATCGAACAAGCGTTGGATCGTCTCTTGCCGGGGCGCACGACCCTGATCATCGCGCACCGCCTTTCGACCATCCGGCGAGCGCATAAGGTGCTCTACATCGAAGCGGGACGCGTCGTGGAAATCGGCACGCACGAAGAACTGCTAGAGCGCGGCGGCGCGTACGCGCGCTTGCACGCCGCGCAGTTTACCGTGAAGTAGGCGGCTTCGCGGCCTCTTTTACTCGGCGCACCGCGCGATCGGGCGGGGCGAGAATCCCGATTTTCACCTTGTCGCCCTCGATTCCGACGACCACGATCCGCACGTCGTCGCCGATGTCGATCGACTGATTGATCTTACGCGTCAATACGAGCACAGCCGTTGCTCAATGCGACGCGGCGGCGCGCTCGGCCTCGGCCGCCCCGCCGTGCTGGGGAGGAAACTGGCCCGCCCGGGTCGATACACCGTACCGGAACGCCCCAAAAACGGCTCATTCCGATCTCGACTCGCTCGAGTTCTTCCAAACTTTGCCTTAAAGAAGCTTAACCTCGTTAGAAAGGATTCCAGTTGAATAAGGGATTCACCGTATGGCTTACGGGTCTCTCCGGCGCGGGAAAAAGCACCATTGCCGAACGGCTCGGGCCCGAGCTAACCGCCCGCGGTCGCCACGTCGAGGTGCTCGACGGCGACGAGGTCCGCACCCATCTCTCTAAGGGGTTGGGATTCAGTCGTGAAGATCGCGACATTAACATCGGACGCATTTCGTTCGTGGCATCGCTGCTCGTCAAACACGGCGCGGCGGTGATTACGGCGGCAATCTCGCCGTACGCCCAAGCGCGAGAAGAAGCGCGCAAGCGCATCGGGCCGGACCAGTTCGTCGAAGTGTACGTGCGCTGCTCGATTCCCGAGCTGACGCGTCGCGACGTAAAGGGTCTCTACGCCAAAGCGATCGCCGGCGAAATCAAACACTTCACCGGCGTCTCGGATCCGTACGAGGCACCCGAAAATCCCGACGTGACCGTCGACAGCGAGAAAGAAAGCGTCGAGGAGAGCGTCGGAGTGATTCTTGCAGAGTTGGAGAAGCGCGGCTTGGTGCCGGCCGGCGAAAAGGCGGGCGTATGAGCACTCCACACGGCGGCAAACTGGTCGATAGAACGATCGCGTCTCCCGAAGCCGAACGCGAACTGCGTGAAGAGGCGAAGGGGCTTCGCAGCCTGACGCTCACCGGCCGGGAGCTCAACGACCTCGCGCTGATTGCCATCGGTGCGATCAGCCCGTTGACCGGCTTCATGACGCGGGCCGACTATGAAAGCGTCGTTCCGACGATGCGCCTAGCAAACGGATTGCCGTGGAGCATTCCGGTCGTGCTGGCAGTCGACCGCGAAGAAGCGCCGACGCCCGGATCCCGGGCGGCGCTCTACGACGGCGAGGGCGAACTCCGCGGCGTCATCGACGTCGAAGACGTCTTCGAATACGACAAGAAGCGCGAGGCCGAACACGTCTACCGCACGGAAGAAGACAAGCATCCGGGCGTCGCAGCGTTGTACGCGCGCAAAGAGGTGCTCATCGGCGGTCCGGTCTGGGTGCTCCCGCGCGAGCGCGATCCGGAAAGCCTGTCGCCGGCTGAGACGCGTGCCGAGTTCGAGCGCCGCGGCTGGAAGACGATCGTCGGTTTCCAGACGCGCAATCCGGTGCATCGCGCTCACGAATACATCCAAAAATGTGCGCTCGAATCAGTCGACGGATTGCTGTTGCATCCGCTCGTCGGCGAGACCAAAGGCGACGACATTCCGGCAGACGTGCGCATGCGCTGCTATCGCGCGCTGCTGGATAACTACTATCCCGCCGATCGCGTGCTGTTGAGCACGCTGCCGGCCGCCATGCGTTACGCGGGGCCGCGCGAAGCGATCTTTCATGCGATGATGCGCAAGAACTACGGCTGCACCCACTTCATCGTCGGACGCGATCACGCAGGCGTCGGAAGTTATTACGGAACGTACGACGCACAGAAACTCTTCGACGAGTTCAGCCTGGATGAGTTGGGCATCATGCCGCTCAAGTTCGAGAACAGTTTCTTCTGCCGGCGTTGTCAATCCATGGGTTCGAGCAAGACGTGTCCGCACGATCCGGAGAACCACGTCTCGCTCAGCGGAACGGCGGTGCGCGCGATGCTGCGGGCCGGCGAACTGCCTCCGCCCGAGTTCTCGCGGCCCGAAGTCGCACAGATTCTGATCGAAGCCTCGCGCGAAGCGGCCTCCGCCTAGGGGCCATTTGCCGGGTTCCCGCGCGGGGAGCCCGAGGTCCGTGGACCGCGGCCGAAGGCCGTGATATACTGGCGCGGCCGCCCGGGTATCCGGGCGGCTCAGCACTTCGCCCGGCAGGAGGCCGGGCGCCGATGGTTCCGAGACGCGACCGCAATGCCGGGATGGCCCGCGGCCGGGAGCCAGAAAGGTTTATTTCACCATGTCCGTCGTCACCATGCGGGAGCTCCTCGAAGCGGGCGTTCACTTCGGCCACCAAACGCGCCGCTGGAACCCCAAGATGAAGCCGTTCATCTTCCAGGAGCGCAACGGAATTTACATCATCGATCTCGCGCTCACCGTTCAGAAGCTGCGAGAGACCGTCGAGGCCGTCAAGCAGTTCTCGCGCGAGGGTCGCGTGATTCTCTTCGTCGGCACGAAAAAGCAGGCGCAAGACGCCGTTCGCGAAGAGGCCGAGCGCGCCGGCACGTTCTACGTGAATCAACGCTGGCTCGGCGGAACGCTGACGAACTTCGCCACGATTCAAAAGCGCATCGCGCGTCTGCGCGAGCTCGAGAACATGAAGGTTCAGGGCGACTTCGACCGGCTTCCGAAAAAGGAAGTCGCGAAGCTGCAGGACGAGATGAACAAGCTCGAGCGCTTCTTGGGCGGCATCAAAGACATGCATCGCTTGCCCGACGCCATCTTTATCGTCGATCCGAAGAAGGAACGGATCGCCGTGCTCGAGGCGCGCAAGCTCGGCATTCCGATTATCGCGGTCATCGACACCAACTGCGATCCGGACGAAATCGACTACCCGATTCCCGGCAACGACGACGCCATTCGCGCCGTGAAGCTGCTGATCGGCAAGATCGCCGATGCGATTGTCGAGGGCCGGACGGAAAGCGAAAGCGCGTACGACGAATCGGCGTACGCCGCTCCGCACAACGAAAACTACGAGGAAGAAGCACCGACGACGCTGGCCGAGGCCGAAGCCGCCGCCGGCGTCTAACAGAGGCAGAGAGGAAAGGGACCCGTGTCGACCGCGATGTCGTATCAACCGAAAGCCGACGAAATCAAGGCGCTGCGCGAAGAGACGAGCGCTCCGATGATGGACTGCCGCAAAGCCCTCGTGGAGGCGGCGGGCGACGTCGCTAAAGCGAAGACGCTGCTGCTCGAGCGCGGCGCGGCGCAGGCCGCAAAGAAAGCGGAGCGTACCGCCAACGAGGGCACCGTCGCCAGCTACGTCCACGCCGGCGGCAAGATCGGCGTGCTCGTCGAGGTCAACAGCGAAACCGACTTCGTGGCGCGCAATCCGAAGTTTGCCGAGTTGTCACGCGACATCGCGATGCATATCGCGGCGATGTCGCCTCAGTACCTCGACCGCGACAGCGTTCCGGCGGACGTCGTCGACCGGGCGCGCAGCGAATTCCGCGCGTCCGTGCCCGCCGGCAAGCCGCCGGAGGTTGCCGAACGCATCGTCGAAGGAAAGCTGAACAAGTGGTTCGAGGAGCAGTGTTTGCTCGACCAGGCGTTTGTCAAGGATGACGCGGTTAGCGTCGGCGATTTGATCAATGCCGCCATCGGCGCGCTGGGCGAGAAGATCCGGGTGCGACGCTTCGTCAAGTACGCGCTCGGGGAATAGGAAGAACGCGTTGACGCTCGACCGCCCGCGATTCTCGCGCGTCCTGCTGAAAATCTCCGGCGAGGCCTTCGCCGGCAACGACACCGGCGTCGACGTCGCCACCACGCGCGCGATGGCCGAGCAGATCGCCGAGGTCAGCCGAGCCGGGGTCTCGATCGCCGTCGTCGTCGGCGGCGGTAACATCTGGCGCGGCAAGGTGCACGAAGAGGCTGGGATGGATCGAGCCACCGCCGACTACATGGGCATGCTGGCGACCGTGATCAACGCGCTGGCACTGCAGGACGCACTCGAGCGGATGGGCGTTCCTTCGCGCGTGCAGACCGCCATCGCCATGCATCAGATTGCCGAGCCGTACATCCGGCGCCGCGCGATTCGCCACCTCGAGAAGGGACGCGTCGTGATTTTTGCCGCCGGGACGGGTAACCCGTACTTCACCACCGATACGACGGCCGCGCTGCGCGCCGTCGAAGTCAATGCCGAGGCAATCCTCAAAGCGACGAAAGTTGACGGTATCTACTCCGCCGATCCGAACAAACACCCGAATGCGACCCGATTCGAGCGTCTGGAGTACATGGAGGTGCTGCAGCGCGGCCTCGAAGTGATGGACTCGACGGCGATGGCGCTGTGCATGGACAACGCGCTGCCGGTCATCGTCTTCGACATGGCCGTGCCCGACAACATCCGGCGCGTCATTTGGGGCGAGCCCATCGGGACGTACGTCGGAAGGTTGCAGCCCGAACCCGCGGGAGCGTAAGCAGATATGAACGATCCGTACTTCAAAGAGATCGAATCGCGCATGACCAAGTGCGTGGAAGCGACGCGTTCGGAGTTTGCGTCGATCCGCACCGGCCGCGCGACCCCGGCGCTGCTCGACCGTTTGCACGTCGACGCCTATGGGCAATCCGTACCGCTCAAACAAGTCGCCGGCGTCTCGGTGCCCGACACGCGCACCCTGGTCATCGCGGCTTGGGACAAAGGCGTCGTTCCCGAAATAAAAAAAGCGATCGAGAAGAGCGACCTCGGACTCACGCCCAACATTGACGGTACGTCGATTCGCTTGACCATTCCACCGCTCAACGAAGAGCGTCGCAAAGACCTCGCCAAAGTCGTCAAGAAGAAGGGTGAAGACGGCAAGATCGCGGTACGCAACGTCCGGCACAAAGCGCACGACGAACTCAAGGGCCGGCTCAAGCAGCATGAGATTACCGAGGACGATAACAAACGCATGCAGGATGCTTTGCAGAAGCTCACCGACCGCTACGTCAAGGAGATCGACTCCCTCATTGCTGCCAAAGAGCACGAGATCATGGAAGTGTGAACGACCTAGCGCTGGTCCCTGAAGTCGATGCGCGGCGTGCGCTGCGAGAGCATCGCCTGAGACTTTGCGTCCTCGTACCCTTCGGCGGCTGGATCGGATGCGGGAAGCTTCGCGTATTGCGCTTGAAAGTGCACGACGACGAGAGCGCCACGATTACGGCGGGATACGAATCGTATCGAAGAGCGTTCCCGGACCGGCACCCGGCCCGCGACGGACGCACCGCATGATCCACCCCGCGCGTCGCCCGGCTGCCGCCGGTCTCGCAATCGTTCCGCGTCACGTCGCCATCATCATGGACGGCAACCGCCGCTGGGCGAAGCGCCGCGGGCTGCCGGCGATCGAAGGGCATCGCCGCGGCATCGTCTCGCTGCGCCGCGTGACCCAGGCGGCGAGCGACCTCGGAATCAACGTCCTTACCGTCTACGGCTTTTCGACGGAAAACTGGAATCGAGACGCGCGGGAGATCTCGCTGCTGTTCGACCTCTGCGTTTATTTTGCGCGCAACGAGCTGGCCGAACTCGTGCGCAACAACGTGCGGGTGCGCGTCATCGGCGATTGGGAGTCGCTGCCGCCCGCACCGCGGCGCGCGTTGGCCGAGCTGCAGCGCGGAACGGCGGCAAACGGCGGTCTGTTGCTGAACCTCGCGGTCAACTACAGTTCGCACGCCGAGCTCGCGCGCGCGGTCCGCGCCATCGCGGGCGACGTCGCGGCCGGTACGTTGCGTCCCGAGGACGTCGACGAAGCACTCATCGGCCGGTATCTTTATACCGCCGATCTCCCGGAACTCGACTTGCTGATCCGTCCGGGCGGCGAGCACAGGCTGTCGAATTTTCTGCTCTACCAGGCCGCGTATGCCGAACTCGTGCTCAGCGAGGTGCTTTGGCCGGACTTCACGGCCGACGATTTGACGCGCGCGCTCGGGGAGTACGCGCAGCGCGAGCGGCGGTTCGGAGGAGCGTGAGCGCACGCGACGCGATCGCTTCGAGCGGCGCCCGCACCAATCCGATCACCCTCCGCCGCGTCGTCGTCGGCGTTATCGTCGCGGCAATCGGCTTGGGCTGCGTCGTCGTTCCGTGGGCGTTCTATCTGCTGATTCTCGCCATTGGGCTGGCCGGTATCTACGAACTCAACACTCTTTGCCAGAAAAAGGGCCAGCCGCTCGAGTATCCGGTTGCCGTCGTGGGCGTGTGCGGCTACGTGCTGATGGCTGCCCTCGGTACGCTGCACAAGTGGGAAGGTGTGCTGCTTGCAGGGATCGTCATCGCGGCGTTTTGGATCGGCATGTACGGCGAACAAAAAGGCTACTTCGCGCGTACTGCTTACACGCTGCTCGCGGCGCTCTACGTGGGCAAGCTGCTCACGTATTTCGTTTTCGTCCGCCAGATCCCCAACGACGGCATCTGGCTAACCTTTTACCTCATCCTTATGGTGGCATTGACAGACATCTTCGGCATGGTCGTCGGAACGTTTGCGGGGCGCCACCAGTTAACGAAAGTCTCCCCGGGAAAAACGGTCGAAGGATCGTTGGGATCGCTGGCCATCGTGACGGCGTTTGCCATTGCCGCGACGCGTTTCCCACCATTGCATTTGCTGTGGTGGCAAGGTGCCGTGCTCGGGTTGTTGACGAGCCTGGCCGCACAGGCTGGGGACTTGGTCGAATCCGCCCTTAAGCGCGATGCCGGCGTGAAGGACGCGGGCGACATGATCGTTGGCCACGGCGGCGTGCTCGACCGCTTCGATTCTTATCTCTTCGGTGGCGTCGCCTTCTTTGCGACGCTCCACTTGCTCGGCGTGCTGCCGGTGTAATGATGCGGCGCCGCATTGCGATTCTCGGATCGACGGGCTCGATCGGCACGCAAGCGCTCGACGTCGTCGCGCGCCATCCGGACCGTTTTGAGGTCGTCGGATTGGCCGCCGGCCGCAACGCCGAACTGCTTGCCGAGCAATCGCGGCGTTTCGGTTGCGAGCTCGCTACGACTGCGGCAGACGGTCCTCAGGCGCTGGTCCGTGTCGCCGTCGACAGTCACCCCGACGTCGTGCTTGCCGCGACGGATGGTGCGGTGGCATTCGACGCCGTCTTTGCCGCTGTCGAACGCGGCACCGCTATCGCCGTCGCCAATAAGGAACTGATCGTTGCTGCCGGCGAGTTGTTGGTCGCGGCGGCGGCGCGCAGCGGCGCCCGGCTGCTTCCGGTCGACAGCGAGCACAGTGCCATCTTCCAGTGTCTCATCGGCGAAGAACTCTCGGGCGTTGCCGCGATCTTGCTCACCGCGTCGGGCGGCCCGTTTTGGCGGTCGACACGGGAGGAGATGGCGAACGCCGGCGTTGCCCAGGCTCTCGCCCACCCGACGTGGCGCATGGGCACGAAGAACACGATCGACTCCGCGACGATGATGAACAAGGGGTTGGAAGTCATTGAAGCGAGCCGGCTGTTCGGCATCCCGGGCGAACGCGTCCGCATCGTCGTTCATCCGCAGTCGATCGCGCACGGATTCGTCGTCTTCACCGACGGGAGCGTCAAGGGGCAACTCGCGGCGCCGGACATGCGGCTGCCGATCGGCTACGCCCTCGCTTACCCGGAACGGCTGCCGGGGGGCGGCCTGAACGGGGACGCCGGCAGCCTGCGATCGCTCGGCGCGAAACCCGAACAGGCGCACCTTCGTTACGACTTTGAGCCCCCGGACTTCGAGCGGTTCCCCTGCGTCGGTCTGGCGTACCGGGCGCTGGCCGAAGGCGGAGCGGTGCCGGCGGTGCTCTCGGCTGCAAACGAGGTCGCCGTCGAAGCGTTTGTGGAAGGGAAAGTAGCCTTCGGGGAGATCGCCGCAATCATCGAAACGACCATGGACTCGGTCGGGCGCGTTGAACCCACGCTGGCCGGCATCCGTGCGGCGGACGGCCGGGCTCGCCAAACTGCAAAGGCACTCGTCGAACGAATCGAAAGGCCCACGTGCTAAGCATCGCCACCCTTGTCGGAATCGAAAAAATCGTCACCTTCCTGGTGATGTTGTCCGTCCTCGTGGTCCTTCACGAACTCGGCCACTTCGTGCTCGCTCGCCGAAACGGCGTCCGCGTCAACGAGTTTGCCGTCGGAATGGGACCAAAGATTCTGGGATGGACGTCGCCCCGCAGCGGCACGCTCTATTCGCTTCGTGCGCTGCCGATCGGCGGCTACTGTGCGATGCAGGGCGAAGATGGGAAGACCTCGGAAGCCGAACAGCAGCGCGAGTTTCGTGAAGGGGCTGCGGATACCGACAACTTTCAAGCGAAATCAGCCTGGCGAAGGTTGGCCATCGTGCTTGCCGGGCCGGCTGCGAACTTCGTGCTCTGCTACGTCATTCTCTTGGTAGGTGCGCTCTCGTTCGGGGTCATCGGCGGCGGGGCGCACGGGGTCGTTCAGCCGGTCGTGGGCATCGTCGTGCCAGGCTCGCCGGCAGCGGTGGCCGGGCTAAAGATCGGCGACCGGATCGTCGAACTCAACGGCGCCGCCGTGACGAACGGCGAGAAACTCGTGGACGTCATTCACCGTTCGCTGGGCAAGCGGCTGGATCTCGTCTACATGCGGAACGGCGTGCGCAACGAAGTGTTCGTCACTTCCGAATCGTGCGCGCACCTCGGAAACGCCGGTGCAAAGAAGTTGGGATGCATCGGCTTTACCCCGGTGCCGCAGTACGAACGGGTTGGATTTCCCGAAGCCGTGCGCCAAAGCGGCATCGAGTTTGCCGGCATAGCCGATCAGACGGTGGGCAGTATCGTTTTGCTCGTCACGCACTTTACCAAGTACGCCCCACAGATTTCCGGCGTCATCGGTATGGGCCAAGTGGCCACGACGGTCCAGGACTGGGGATGGGGGCCCTACCTCTGGCTTGCCGCGACGATTTCATTTGCGCTCGGACTCTTCAACTTGTTGCCGATCCCCGCTCTTGACGGCGGACGCGCTGCCTTCATCGTCGCGGAGATCGTGCGCGGCAAGCCGGTCGATCCGGAAAAAGAAGCGATGGTGCACATCGCGGGCTTCGCGGCGCTGATGGCGCTCATGCTGTTGATCGCGTTTCACGACATTGCTCGCATCGCGAGTGGAAACGGGGTAATGTAGCGTGATCCGGTTGCGACGCCAAAGCAAACCGATCTTCCTCCAAAACAAAACCGGGAAGGCCGACGCGAAGAGCGTTTGGATCGGCGGAGATCACCCGATCGTCGTGCAGTCCATGACGACGACCGACACCGCCGACGCGGACAAGACGCTCGAGCAGATTTACGGTTTGACGATGGAAGGCTGCGAAGTCGTCCGCGTGACGGTCAAGGATCCCCCCGACGCCGCGGGGTTGCCCGCGATCGTTCACCGCTCGCCGGTTCCAATCGTTGCGGACATTCACTTCGATCATAAAATGGCGCTGGCGGCGATCGAGGCCGGCGTTGCGAAGCTGCGGCTCAATCCGGGCAACATCCGCGACCCGAAAAAAGTCTCGGAAGTGGTCACCGCAGCGAAAGCACGCGGAATTCCGATTCGCGTCGGCGTCAACATGGGTTCGCTCGCGCCGGATCTCGAGAAAACGCTGGGGCACACGGCCGAAGCCATGGTCGAGTCGGCGCTTCGGCACGTGCTGATGCTCGAAGAGCACGGCCACACCGACATCGCGATTTCGCTGAAGGCGCACGACGTGCTGACGACAGTCGAAGCCTATCGGTTGATGGACCGCCGCCTGCGCGAACGCGGAACGCCCTACGCCCTGCATCTTGGCATTACCGAGGCCGGCCTTCTGCGCGACGGCACCATCAAGTCGTCGATCGGGCTCGGCATCCTGCTCTTCGAAGGCATCGGCGACACGCTCCGCGTTTCGCTCGCGGACGATCCGGTCGAAGAAGTGCCGGTCTGCTGGGGCATTCTCAAGTCGCTGGGCTTGCGCGAGAAGGGCTT
>Ga0070741_10013025_pt1 | contig 14826 bp, 7 predicted proteins | sample Coa_R1_4_FD_66440 | JGI IMG/M metagenome (GOLD analysis project Ga0070741, IMG submission 66440) | Surface soil microbial communities from Centralia Pennsylvania, which are recovering from an underground coalmine fire - Coalmine... | ecosystem: Environmental > Terrestrial > Soil > Unclassified ...
TGAAATGGCCTTCGCCCTCATAAACCACGAATTCGTTTTCCACACCCAAAGTCTTAAGCGCATGCCAATATTCATAAGACTGTGGAGTAGGACATTCACCATCGCGGTCACCCACTAGAATCAGCGTCGGCGTCTTAACGTTCTTGATATAGTTGATCGGAGCGCTCTTGGCGTAAACAGCAGGATCGTCATAAACGGACGCGCCGAAATATGGGATCATCCAGGTATCGATGTCATTTTCGCCATAATAGCTCTGCCAGTTTGCAATGCCCGCTCCGGCAATCGCAGCCTTGAATCGATTAGTCTGCGTAATCGCCCACATCGTCATGTAACCGCCGTAACTCCAACCGGTTATTCCAACTCGGTCGTTATCAACAGGAAGAGTTTTTACGATTTCGTCGACTCCGGTAAGAATGTCGCGCAGATCTCCATAACCAAAGTCTTTGACATTTCCTCTGGTAAAAGCTTCCCCCTGACCATAACTACCACGGGGATTTGGATAGAAGACAAAGTAACCCAACGATGACAACAACGGGGTGCTGAAAAACGTTCGCGGCCACGCCGGGCGATTCCACGAAGCCGGGCCGCCGTGCACAACTACAACCATCGGGTAACGCTGATTGGGATTGTAGTGTGCCGGATATAACAGCCATCCCTGAATCTGCGTTCCATCGTTCATCCAATGAATGCTCTTGCCTTCGCCCCAGCTCGGGTGTTGAGCGGCGTTGTTATGAGTGATCTGTTTCCATTGTCCAATCGTTCCGGCCCATACCTCTGGCGGCTGAGCGTACGACTGAATGACCAGTGCCGTCGATTTTCCATCTGAAGTCAGAACCGGATAGAAAGCACCAGATCCTGAAGCCATAGCCTTTGAATCGTGCCACAACTGATTGATCTTGCCGTCCGCTGGGTTCACGGTCGCGAAGCCGCTGTCGCCGTCTATCGCCTCACTGAACAGAATTTGATCCGATCCTTTTTGCCACGCGAGCCACGATGCCGACGCCTTCATTCCAGGGGTAATGTCCTTTGCTTCGCCACCACTGCCAGGAACGACATAGATATCGCCGCCGGTTGAGCCGGCATCGCTCATCAGACCTCCAATGAGAGCTACGCGACCGCCGTCAGGCGACCATCGCGGCACTGCCATTTGAAACGAAGGTTTGAGAATCGACTTGGTCTCGCCGCTCACTTCAATCGTATACAATTCAGCAATCCAGTAGTTGTTATCTCCTGAGCCGTGAGCGCCGGTCGCAACAAATCGCTTTCCATCGGGCGACCAGTCGTATTCGTATATGTAGAGGTCAGCAGGCGAAATTTGTTTGAGCGTTCCTGTCGCTACATCGATGGTCGCGATACGCTGTTCGTATATCTTCGATTCGATTACGCCGGTCTCGACAGTCATTGGTTGCAAGGGGCCTGATGCACGAGGAGCATTCTCCGTAAAAAGAATCGCTATCGCTTTGCCATCAGGCGACCAATGCGGATCAGCAAAAAAGCCTTTAACGCTCGTCAGTTTTTTTGCCACGCCTCCAGCCACAGGAATAACATAAAGCTGGCTTTGACCCGAATGCCCTGCATCGGAAAGAAACGCCAATCGCTCTCCATCGGGTGACCAGGCAATATCGCTTTCCGAATGAGGAATAACGCCGTTTCCTGCTGTAATCCGGCGTGGTGTTCCAGGTGCAGAAAGACTTGCGACATAGATTGCAGAATTCGACGAAGGCGCGCCGCTCTTCTCCTTTAATGCTTCGATCCAGGCGACGTGTTTTCCGTCAGGCGAGATTGCTACCTGACTGAAATCTCGCACCGCAAACAGAGAGTCAATCAGCGGATCGGTCTTTTGCTTCGTTTGACCGGCAGCCGCAGTTACGAGACCAATCAGCGCCAATAATAAAAAGGCGATCCGTATTGATGGCTTCAGATACATTTGACTCTCCCTTTGATTCCTGAGGCGAATTTACAGGCGTTCGCCGATTATGCCATTTGTTTTCCAATGGAATGTTTGGTATACCCAAACCTCTGAGCATGAATGATGTTATAACATAAAGCCTGACAGTATCTAACAGTTCTTCAGTCTTCAAGAATTCTCAAAGGAAACAATTCGGATGACTATCAGATCAAGATTTGCAAGCAAATATACGCGATTCGTATTGGTCGTTGCTCTGGCGCTTTCGTTAACAGGTCTGCAGCCTTCGCAGGCTCAGCAGTTCAAGACAACGGCGGATATGGACGCGGCACTTGCCAGAATTTCCGCTGACTCGTTGCGAGGTAACCTGTCTTTCATTGCTTCGGATGCGCTCGAAGGTCGCAACACACCGTCGCGGGGTTTGGATATTGCTGCGGAATACATTGCGGCACAGTTCCGTCGAGCTGGCTTGGAACCTGTAGGTGACGATGGCTACTTCCAGACGGCCAACTGGTTCGTTACCGACAGGGATGCTGATAGTTTCGATATGAGATTTGAAGATGGCGATCATGCTGTAAACGTCGCTCCTAATCAGGTCACGATTACAACATCGGATGCGGCAATGAAACTTTCGCGAGCGCAATTATTCAAGGTTGATCTTAACGATTCATCTTCGGTTGCAGCCCTGACTGCTGACCAAATTCAAGGTAAGGTCATCCTCACCGCTCTTCCGGATATACAGAGCGCAGATCGCTCTCGCCGCCAGGAATTAATGCGCGGCCAGAATGATTTCCTGTCAACGATGTCCTCACTAAAAGCTGCAATGATCATATCAATTGATCGCACCAGCCCGACAGGTGGCGGCATCGGCACAAATCGTTTGATTGATCCTGAAAATAGGCAGGGTGGTGGAAGACCGGGAAACAATGCACCTTCACTACTGACAATTACTGTACACAACCCGAAAGTCGTTCAGCTCTTTGACTCAATGAAGACCGGCTCGTCAAATGCCACGATGACTCTCGACCTGCCAGCCTCCTATGAAAGACCGGTCAAAATCCGCAACGTCATTGGCGTTCTGCGCGGCAGCGATCCTGTTCTCAAGGACACTTACGTTCTGGTCACTGCTCATTACGATCATCTGGGAATGCGTCCGTTCGGCGAAGGAGATCGCATTTATAACGGCGCAAACGACGACGGCAGCGGAACTGTGTCGGTAATGGAGCTGGCGTCGGCGCTGTCCACCCTGAAACAGCGTCCGAAACGCAGCATCGTCTTTATGACCGTGTTTGGCGAAGAGAAGGGACTGCGCGGTTCGCGTTACTACGGTCGTCATCCGATCTTCCCGATTGAAAAGACTGTAGCGGACGTTAATCTGGAGCAAGTCGGCCGCACTGACAGCACCGAAGGCCCGCAGATCAACAACGCATCCATGACTGGATTTGACTTCACCGATGTCGGAACAATCTTTCAGGAAGCTGGCAAGATGACCGGCATCAACGTCTACAAACACGACCGCAACAGCGACGCGTATTTTGGTCGCAGCGACAATCAGGCGTTAGCAGATCAGGGCGTACCTGCCCACACAATCTGCGTAGCGTTTGATTACCCGGACTACCACGGAGTGGGCGACCATTGGGACAAGGTCGATTGTGCCAACATGGCAAAGGTTGACCGCATGGTGGGCCTGGGCTTGTTAATGATCGCTAATAATCCAATTGCGCCGAAATGGAACACCGCCAATCCGAAGACCGAGCGTTATGTGAAAGCCTGGAACGATCACCACGAATCCAAGTAATACACCGTGAACCCATTGTGACATCAAATGGCCAAAGATTGTCGCGCGGCTTGTGTGTCACAACGGGTGTCACAGCATTAATCATAGTAACCAAAGAACCTACCGTACTATGACTGCTGTGACACCCTGTTGCCATATCCTCTTTTTGAGCGAGGACCGCCAGGCGCTGTAAAGTTCTTCCGATTTATACCGACATTATATTAGAAACATTTGGAACAATCGGAACAGATGCTAATTCTGTTGTGATTATCAAACTGTCCTAAACAGGGGATTGGTCCAAAAAAGAAGTATGGTTAATTCTAAAATACGGGTCCTGTACGTCGACGATGAACCATTCAATCTAGACATTTTCAAGTTGACCTTTAAGGAAAAGTACGAAGTCCACACCGCCTTAACAGCCATGGATGGTCTGAAATTGGCGGCTGAACTGGAGTTCCCTGCGATTATCAGCGATTTGAAAATGCCGGAGATGAATGGAATTCAGTTTCTGGAGTGCGTCAAGGCGATCTGTCCGAACTCCATGCGTATCATCGTGACTGGAATGCTGGACGACAGCCGCGTCGACAAAGCGTTAGACGAAGGGCTGATTAATTCATTTATTCATAAACCCTGGGCTAAGCTTGAGGTCATTAAAGTATTGGATCAAGCCGCGTCCTAAACCCTTTACGGTCAGCTGACCTTTTTGCTTGCCGCAATCGCCGCGGCCGCTTCCGGATATAAATCCTTGACGCATTCCGGACAGATGCTGTGGCTGAAATCGGCTTCAGAATGGTGATGAATGTAACTTTCGATTTGTGTCCAGTAGCCGTTGTCTTCGCGGATCTTCTTGCAGCAGGCACAAATTGGCAGCAATCCGCTGAGGACTTTCACTTCTGCCAGCGCTGCCTCGACGCGCTTCGATAGCTCTCTTTCCCTCGTCTTCAACTGGCTGATTCGCAGGTTGTAGGCGAACGCTGCCATCAGGATCGCGGCTAATGCACACAGAGAATAGAACCAATAAGTTTGATAGAAATGCGGCTTGAGATAGAAATCTAGAACAGCCCCATTTGCGTTCCAGACACCGTCGCTGTTGCACGCGATGACGCGGAACCGATAAGTTCCCGGAGGCAAATTCATGTAGCGGGCTGAACGCTCGGTATCGGCATTCACCCAGTCTTTATCAAAACCATCAAGTTTGTATTTAAAGCTTGAGGCTTCAGGCGCGACGAAGGTCAACGCGGCGAAACGGAATTCTATTTCTTTCGTTCCCGGCAACAAGGTGATGGGGCCTGTCTGATCCAAGCTCTTCTTGTCAACAGTAACTTGTTCGATTACGACAGGGGGAACTAGGTTGTTTGTTTTCATCGCACCAGGATTTGTGACAACCAGTCCTCTTTCGGTGACGAACCACAGTCTGCCATCGGCGGTCTTTGTTGAAAATGGACTTCCGTTGTAATTGGTCATATCGGCCAGCCCATCTGCTGCGCCATAAAGGATATTATGTATGATCTTTGTCCGTCCCTCGGCATAATCATTCAGGTTCTGTTTATTAAGACGAAGGATGCCACTTTTTCCGGTAAACCACAGATCCCCGTTAGCCTCCAGGATCGAGTAAAGGTTCTCCTCAGACAGGCCGTCCTTAGAGCTGAATTCCGTGAAGCGTCCATTCTTTAACCGAACAAATCCTCTATCCGTAGTGCTCCATACGACCTGATCATCGTCTTCGTAAATCGCGCCAAAGTCTTGATCCTTAGTAGACCCGTAAAGAGATAGATGCCCGTCTTTGTAATGGCAAAGTCCTTTCAGCGTCGCCATCCAGAAGCCGCCGTCCTTGCTTTTAATCAGGTGTCCGGGGTATTCGATCGAAACATTGTCGATACTTGCGATAGTCGAGAATCGTGCGCCATCAAATCTGCCGAGTCCATTATTAGTAGCAACCCAAATCACGCCGTCAGGCGTTTCGGTGATGGACCAGGTTAAGTTAGATGGGAGACCATCCGCTATGGTAAAGGAAGTCATCTTTCCTGCTCGATACCGCCTGACGCCGCTATGCGTTGCTATCCACAAACTCCCATCCCGCGCTTCATATAAACACATTATTGCTTCGCGCATTGCGAGATCGGTTTGTTCCAGGGGAAGTCCCGTGGTCGGATTGATGACGCCGTTTCGATAATGGGTTACCTTTCCGTCGTGCGCTGCCCACATACTGCCATCCCGGCTTGTTATGATCAGGACTGGCCTCTCCAGCGGCAAACCATTCTTTTTTGTCAACGTCACAAACTTCCTATCGATCAGACAGCCTACTCCATTCGCAGAGGTTAACCATATATTTTCTTCACGGTCTTCCAGAACCGCAAATCCATTGCCTTCAAAAGGTGTGTCTTTCAGATCGTAATACTGATATACACCTTTGTAATATCGCGTAAGCTTGTTGGTATCCGAAAACCAGATGCCCCCTTCTCGATCCTGATAAATGGCGCCAAAGTACTTGAAGTCGCCCATACCTGGCGGCTTGATTTCAGTGAAGATGCCGCCATTAAAGGAATACAATTTCGATCCTTTCCCGAGAAAAATGGTCCCATCGTTTGTTACACGCATTGCGGTAATGATGTCCTCGCCAAGCCCGGGATCTCTATAATGAAGAAACTTACCTCCTTTATATTCAAACAGCCCGTCATACGTTCCAAACCAAATGCCACCTTCAGCATCACCCTGTATAAATAGTGTCATTCCATTCAGCAGACCCTGTTCTTTGCTGTAATTAGTGAATTTGCCATTACTTAAGCATGCGACTCCTGAGCCGAAAGTCCCTGCCCAGATATTGCCGCTATTGTCTTCATACAATGAGCTTATGGTATTGCTGGGAAGACCGTCACCTGTGGTGTAGTTTGAAAACCGTCCATCTTTATAGCGCGTGAGTCCTGCGCCCGTCGCTATCCAAAGCGCGCCATCCCGGGCTTCGATCATATTAAGAATAACGTCGTCACTGATCCCCGGCGTATTCTTTCTGTTGAAAACCGTGAACTGAGCGCCATTGAATCGGACCAGTCCTTCACCGGTCCCGAGCCAAATATAGCCATCTCTGGTTTGAACTACCGATGAGACAAGATTAGTCGGCAGTCCATTTTGTTTATTCCAAAATGCGAGCGCGAACTGGTTTATCGGTTTGTTGGGATCCAGTCCAAACGAATTGGTCGATACGCACATCAGCAGGAATGGCAGTGCGAGTGCGACACGACACAGGGCCAAAATTCGCGATCGAGCGGTCTTGATTGGTGTCTTCGACGTTTGCAAAATATAACGCTCCAACAGCAATCGTTTGACGATCTTGACCAACAGGCACAAGACCACCCAAGTCCCCTGATTGCGCTTTACCGGCGTTCACTCAGGCTAACGCTCGATTCCAGATACACCGGTCCTTGTCAGTTTATTAATCGGCCGAGGATGCCCCAATCTTTAGAGCATTTAGAATAGATATAGCATTTGTAACAAGAGGTACGGTCAAATTGCCGGCAGACGGCACACCACCCCAGGGCAACTTCAAAACGTCCGAACCTCGTCATCGCTTCATGCGTTTTATTCCCCAAATCAACGCGCCCACCGCAAGTGCACCTGCGCCTATCATAATGGCGGTTTTCCCAGGAGACCGCTTCGACTCGGGATTTGTGCGACTCAAATACTCTCGCTCAGGGTAATCCGTTGCCGGTGAGAGATTACCATCGCTCATAGCCATGTGGATTACCTGAGCGAGATGAAGAGCCTTGCGGTCGGTGGTCTGCATTATCTGTTCGCGACAACTGAAACCATCGGCGACTATAATTGTGTCTTTCGAAGCATTGCGAACTGATGGCAACAATTCGTGCTCGCCCACCGCGATTGAAATATCGTAATTATCTTTTTCAAACCCGAACGAACCCGCCATTCCGCAACACCCCGAGTCCAGAACGTTATAATCGAGCCCAAGCTTTTTCAGCACTGCTGATTCGTCATCCATTTTCATTATTGCCTTGTGATGACAATGTCCGTGAACCATCGCTTTGCGGTCGAGTTGAGGCAGCTTGAAATCGCCCGCGACTTTTTCCAGAAATTCGCTCAACAGATACGTCTTCTGGCTGAGTCGCTTTGCATCCTCATTATTTGGGAACAGATTAATTAACTCGTCGCGAAACACGGCCGCACAACTTGGTTCAAGGCCAATGATCGGCACACCATCTTCTATTTCCGGCTTGAGTGTTTGCAGAAGATTTTCCAGTAACCCCTTAGCTGTATCCAGCATTCCAAAATCATAGAGGGGTCTGCCGCAACAGAGCGACGCTTGCGGTACTTCAACCTGATACCCCGCGCCTTCGATTACTTCGACGGCAGCCTGGGCGACCTGAGGATAGAAATGATTGTTGAAAGTGTCTGGCCACAAGATCACGCGAGGCATTCCCTGGTTGCGGACTGGGCGCTCGCGAAACCATTGTTTAAATGTCTTTGAGGCAAAACGCGGCATCTGACGCTGCCGAGCAACCCCGCCAAGCAATTTTGCTATGTCTCTCAGAACGGGAGTTTGCGTAAAGAAGTTCGCCACTCCCGGTAACAATGAAGCCAGCCTCGCCCACCAGTAGATCAATCCCATTGAATACGCGTGGCGCGGGCGCAATCGACCTTCATAATAACGCGACAGAAACTCTGCCTTGTATGTCGCCATATCGACCTGCATCGGACAATCACCTTTGCAGCCTTTGCATGCGAGGCAGAGATCGAGAGCCTCCTTCACGGCATCGTTTTGCCATCCGTCCGTGAGCGGATCGCCTTCGAGCATTTCGAACATCAAATGCGCGCGACCCCGGGTCGAATGCATCTCTTCCCTGGTTACGCGATAGCTGGGACACATCGTCCCTACGCTCTCGCGTCGACATTCACCTACGCCGACGCATCGCAATGTGGCGCGAGAAAAGCTGCCTTCATCATCGCCAGGAAATTTAAAGTGCGTTTTCCATTCTGGCGGATTGTAGTTGGCTCCCAGACGCAGGTTTTCATCGGCTCGATATGGATTGACGACTTTGCCGGGATTCATCTTCCACTGTGGATCCCAGATCGATTTAAATTCCCGAAAAGCCTCGATTATTTTATCGCCGAACATTATTGGAAGTAGCTCGCCGCGCGATTGACCGTCGCCGTGTTCGCCCGAAAGTGAGCCACCAAGACTGACAACCAGATGGGCCGCATCGTGGATAAACGAACGATATTTCTCGATCCCTTCTTTAGTGACCAGATCGAAATCAATTCGAGTATGTACGCAGCCCTGTCCAAAGTGACCATAAAGGGAGCATCCGTATCCATAAGTATTGAATAGTTGACGCAGTTTTCTTAGATATTCGCCAAGTTTTTCCGGTGGCACCGCCGAATCTTCCCAACCCTCCCAGGTGTCTTTTGCTCCCGGTACCCGCGCCGTTGCGCCAAGACCTGAACGACGCACAAGCCAAATCTGTTTCTCGGCCGCAGGATCATCATAGAGTTTCATGCTCGGCGAATTAGATTTCTTCTTTAGCTCTTCCATCAGACCGCGCGCCTGTGCGTCCGAGTCTTTCTTGTTTTCGCCGCCAAATTCGACCAGCAACCATCCTCCACCGCCCGGCAGCATCTTCAGATCGGTCGGATGCATGCCTTTCTTCTGCATGTCCTGAACCAAACGGTCGTCCATTCCTTCAAGACCGATCGGCTTGTGGGACAACACTTCCATTATGTGATCGCCGGCCGAATAAACATCCGGGTAACCAAGCACCAGCAACGACCGAGCCGGCGGACTGTAAACCAGTCGGACAGTAGCCTGCAGAACCATAACGCAAGTGCATTCGCTGCCGACAAGGGCCTTTGCCACATTGAATCCATTTTCCGGCAGTAGTTGCGGCAGGTTGTATCCGGATACCCGACGCGGAATATTTGGAAACTTCTTGCGGATTTCTTCGGCATATTTGTCTCGCAGATTCTTTAAACCGGCATAGATTTCGCCGCGTCGACCGCCTTCGCTAATTATCTTTTCCAATTCCGAATCGCTGGTCGGGCCGACCGTCATACGCAAGCCGTCATAAGTGAGGATCTCTAACTCCTCGACATTCTCTTCTGTTTTGCCTGCCATTACGGAATGGACACCACAAGAGTTATTGCCGATCATTCCACCCAGAGTGCAATGATTGTGAGTCGAAGGATCAGGTCCAAACGTCAGATGATGTTTTTCCGCCGCGTTTCGCAAATCATCCAGCACCAGACCAGGTTGCACGATCGCTCGTTTAGCAGCAGGATCAAGGTCGACGATGTTGTGCATGTATTTCGACATGTCCATGACTACCGCCACATTGCAGCATTGACCGGCCAGGCTTGTGCCGCCTCCGCGCGCAAGTACCGGGGCGCCGTACTTTCGAGCCGTCGCAACAGTCTCGATCACATCGTCGATGTCTTTCGGGATCACTACGCCAATAGGAACCTGCCGGTAGTTGGAGGCATCGGTTGCATAAAGAGCTCGACTGCCGTTATCGAAGCGCACCTCACCTTGAATCCGCGCGCGCAACTCTTCCGCCAGCGCGTTTGCATCGACGTTTGATGTGTTTACCTTCCTGGTGCTGGCGGTCTCTGCCTGAAGCAAAGCTTGTTTCTCGTTCGCCAGGAAGTCACTATGCATAACAGTGTCTGCATGAAAACTGCCTTCTGTATTGGCCGGCCGCTCCATTTCTCAACATCCTTTCTGCTGGACGATAATCGAGTCCTCAGCAAGTCAAAGTGCATATTTCGCAGCATCATTTCGTTTGAATTCCAATCCAATACCTTTGCGAGATAAATCTGGCACAAGACGCCCATTCACAGGCGTAAGCGTGCCATCAAAAAACAGGTGTTCTATTCGAACGTGATCGTGGAAATACTCCAGGTGACGCACCGGTTTCAGCGCACAACCAGGATGCGCGTGCAGCGACGGTCCGCAATGCGCAGACAACTGCATTGACCGCGCTTCGCACAAAGCAGCAGCGCTTATGAATCCCGTGATTCCCGCGCAGCGGGTCGCATCGGCCTGCAAGACATCGACCGCTTCCGCCTCAAGCATTCTGCGGAAATAGGTTTGGTCGTAACCGTATTCACCCGCTGCTATCTCCATGCAAGCTGGAGCGCGATTGCGTATAAGATTTAAGCCTTCAAGGTCGTCAGATGAGACAGGTTCTTCAAACCACTTTACGTTCAATTCGGCGAATTGATCGGCAAAAGCAAGAGCCTGTTTTCGACTGTATGCCCCATTGGCATCGACAAACAGTTCCGTCGAATCGCCGATTGCCTGCCGCGCGGCTCGAACCCGATTTAGGTCGTCGTCGGGATGTGTGCCGATTTTCATTTTGACTCTGGGAATTCCCTGCTCGGCCCAACCGCCCAGTTGCTTTTGCAATTGTTCTGTGGTGTACGAGGTGAATCCGCCGCTGCCGTAAACAGGAACTCCGTCTCTGACCGAACCGAGCAATGTGACGAGCGGAAGACCGAGCAGGCGTGCTTTCAAGTCCCACAGAGCAGAGTCGACAGCAGAGATCGCCATTGAAACGATGCCCGGTCTGCCAAGATTGCGGATCGACCGAACCATAGCAGCCCAGGCACCTGAGATTGCAAATACATCCATTCCGACAACAATGCTGGCAAGGCGATCTTTAATCAGGAGTGCGGTCGCTACATCGGCGTAGGTGTAACCGAGCCCGCGAACACCACCGGCGGTTGGCTCAACTATAACTATGGTTGTGCTATCCCATTCTATTGTTCCGTCGGCTTCTGGAAGATCAGTTGGTACTTTGTAAGCGCTAACGTCAATTTTTTCGACACGAGGACCTGTAGATTCAGTCATCACACGCAATTCATTCGAAGAGCAACAACATCAGAGGAGAGAAACGAGGCAGGGAGATAATTAAGTACCAATATAGACCTGATCAGGGTGATTTGCATAAGAAAATGATTGAACTTTTTCGCGATGTGGTGCAGACGCACTCTATTGATCAGTTGTCAGAAACCGGCCGGATAGATATAAAATAGGTATAAAGAAGATATGCCCAAGCTGTGCTTAATATCTGACACGCATAATCAGCTGGATATGGTCGATCTGCCTCCTGCCGACATATTGATCCATGCTGGCGATGCGACGGGAAATGGTACAGTCAGAGAAATCGCCGCGTTTAATCAGCAGCTTGGAGAAATCAAGAATCGTTATCGCCACATTGTCTTCATTGCGGGAAATCACGACTTTTTGTTTGAACGGGATCCCGCCCTTGCGCGGTCAATGATGACCAATTGCATCTACCTGATGGACAGTGAGGTCACCATTGAAGGTTTGAGGATTTACGGCTCACCCTGGCAACCCCGTTTTTTTGATTGGGCATTCAACCTGAACCGAGGTCCACAACTGGCAGCAAAGTGGGCGTTGATTCCGGCAGGCTTGGACGTGCTGGTAACCCACGGACCGCCGATGGGAATTCTGGACATAACTATGACTGGTGAACACGTCGGCTGTGAAGAACTAATGAAACGAATTGAGAATATTAAGCCGCGGTGGCATGTCTTTGGTCATATACACCACAGCCACGGAATGGCTCGCGACGAGCATACGACCTACATTAATGCATCAACCTGCGATGAAAGATATCGGCCGGTCAACCCGCCGATACTAATAGAAGTCCCATAAAGAATTTCACCACAGAGACACGGAGGCACAGAGAGTAAAATGCTTTAACTCTGTGTCTCTGTGCCTCTGTGGTGAAATGATTATTACTGTGATGCCTTAACCGTGTGATGAATGCCGTGACCGATTGGGTAGAGTCCGGGTAAACTCACCGGCAGATTGCCTTTGAATTCGATCTCGCCGAATATCGCGCGAACCGTCGCACTCTCAGCCTCAGGCATATACTCGTAAGCCAGAATGTAGCTCGGCAATTCCGGAAGGGCTTCGATCAGGAATGGACTGCCGAACAATGCGAAGACAAACGGCTTGTTAGTTTTGATCAGCGCTTTCAGCATGTTCGTTTGCGCTTCGTTCAAACTGACAGAGCCCCTATACGCGGCAACGCGAACATAGCCGGCGACGACGATCGCGTCGGAAACGTTGGCGATCTTTTTGATCAGATCGAACTCGCCTGATGTCGTGCGATCCGTCACTTGAACGTCAATTGTTTTTGCATGGCGCTTCATTAATTCCTGTCGGAACGTGCCGCCGGGCAATCCACGTCCCCACCCGTCAACACCATCAATCAGGTTAATGAAAAGCACTTGCTTCGACTCATCTACTTTCAGTGGCAACACTTCTTTGTCATCGCGAACCAGCGTTATCGCGTTTTCCATGATCTTTCTGGAAAGATCGCGACCCGCAGTTGAACCCAGGAGCTCGTCCAGCTTATTCACGTCGACATAGCGATTCTTGTTCAAACCAAGCGCCGCCTTTGCGCTCAGTAACCTGCGTACCGATTCATCAATTCGAGATTCCGGAATCTGGCCGCTCTGAACTGCCTGCTTAATGGCATTGAATGATTTTTCTGTGCTTATGGGATGCAGGATCACATCTGCTCCCGCTTTAACGGCGCGAAGGGTTGCGTCTTCCGGTGTGTAGTGCGCAGCGACTCCCTGCATAGTCATTGCATCGGTGAAGATGATTCCCTTGAATTTCATTTCGTCGCGCAGGATGCCAGTAAGAATCTTTGGCGAAAGAGTGGAGGGCAAGCCCTTTTCATCTTCTATCTTTGGCAGATAAATATGTGCTGACATTACCGCGCCTACGCCCTCGTCGATTGCTGCTCGAAACGACGGGAATTCGACTTTGTCGAGCCTCGCCCTGTCGACATTTACGACTGGCAATTCCATATGTGAATCCGTGCTGGTGTCGCCGTGACCGGGGAAATGCTTGGCGGTTGCGATGCCGCCGTTTTCCTGCTCGCCACGAATGTAGGCGCGAGCGAGTCTGGATACCGCTGCAGGGTCTTCGCCAAACGAACGGACGTTGATGATCGGATTAGCCGGGTTGTTATTTACATCAACGACAGGATAGAAGTTGACGTGAATGCCGAGCGCCCGCTGCTCAATTGCAGTTATCTTTCCGCATTGATAAGCGAGGTCTTCGCTACCCGTTGCGCCTATTGCCATCGCCCTTGGCAGTAAAGTCGTTCCCGGAAACTGATATCCGACTCCGCCTTCAAGATCGGCTGTTATCAACAGCGGGATCTTTGCCAGAGATTGCATGCGGTTCAACTCCAGAGCAGCGCCGGCAGGATCGCCACCGAAGGCGTGATAGCCACCTACGTGGAAGACTTCGATGTCGCGGCGAACGCGTTTGAGCTCGTCGCTGTCCACATTACGGAACGTGCCGTTGGTCGAAGGTATCAGCATCTGGCCGACTTTTTCGTCCAGCGTCATGCTCTTCAATGTTTCTTCAACCCACTCGTCGTCTTTCAATGGCAAAGGTTTCTGTTTCTGGCTGCTCAATGGAAGAACCGATCCCATCATCAAACAAATCAATGCGAAAGATATTATCAGTTTCATCTTGTTCCCTTCTCACTTATTGGCCACGCTTGCCACTTCGTCTGGCGTAAGCCATCCCATCCGGTTCGCGACCGGCAGACAATTCGCCTGAAACTTTCCAGGCTTTCAAATCAATTATCGCAACTTTATTCGAACCTGTATCGGCAACGTAAGCTGTGTTTCCATCAGGCGCAAGCAATATCCCGACAGGAGCTTCACCGACTGGTAGTCGTCTGGTCACTTCCCAGGTTTTTGTGTCGAGCTCAGCGATTTCATTAGCCTTCATATTGCTGACGTAGGCGTGTTTGCCATCGGTCGCAACTTTTACTCGGATAGGGTAATTACCGACTTCGATTTTCTTGATTACTTCATCTGCCGAAGTATCTATCACGGAAACCGAACCTGCTTCACGATTAGACACAAGAACGTAGCGAAAATCCGGCGTGATAGCTATGCCTTCCGATCCGGACGCGCTGTCGACTTGTTTGATCAGCTTGCCCGTCTTTATGTCAACGACCGCCACCTTGCCGGTCTGTATGCTGGTTGAATAAGACTTCCCTTTCGGCTCGCACAGAACAATCATATGCGTACCCAATGGCGCAGTCGGAATGCTGGCAACAAGCTTTCCTGA
>Ga0070741_10013027_pt1 | contig 14825 bp, 15 predicted proteins | sample Coa_R1_4_FD_66440 | JGI IMG/M metagenome (GOLD analysis project Ga0070741, IMG submission 66440) | Surface soil microbial communities from Centralia Pennsylvania, which are recovering from an underground coalmine fire - Coalmine... | ecosystem: Environmental > Terrestrial > Soil > Unclassified ...
GAACCCCCAAGGGCCGAAGCCCACCAGGACCTAAACCTGGCGCGTTTGCCAGTTCCGCCACGCCCGCGCGGTCACAGCGTAGCCTTGTCTTCGTGCCGGGAGAGCTCCGCCAGCTGCTCGAAACACACGCCGGAACCTCGCTCGACGAGTTCGCCGAGTACGTGAACCCGCAGATGGTGCGCGTGCTGCGCACGATCGGCTTCGACCGACACTGGGCGCGCAGCGAAGGCGCCTACCTCTTCGACGCGAACGGCGACCGCTACCTCGACTGGCTCGGCGGGTTCGGCATGTTCAACGTCGGCCGCAACAACCCGCGCGTCGCCGCGTTCCTGCAGGAGGCGATGCAGCTGCAGACGCCGAGCGCGCCGCAGATGGGCGTCTCGCCGCTCACGCCGCTGCTCGCGCGCGAGCTCGTCGAGCGGGCGCCCGCGTCGATCGGCAAGGCGCTGTTCACGAACAGCGGCACCGAATCCGTCGAGGCCGCGCTCAAGCTCGGCCGCGCCGCGACGAAGCGGCGCCGCGTCGTCAGCGTCCAGCGCAACTTCCACGGGCTGACACTGGGGTCGCTCTCCGTCAACGGCGACGCCGCGTTCACCGACCGCTTCGGGCCGTACCTGCCGGAGGTCACGCGCGTGCCCTACGACGACCTCGACGCGCTCGAGGCGGAGCTACGTCGCGAGGACGTCGCCGTCTTCATCGTCGAGCCGGTCGTCGGCCACGGCGTCTTCATCCCGTCAGCCGGCTACCTCCCCGGCGCGCAGGAGCTGTGCCGCCGGTACGGGACGCTCTTCTGCGTCGACGAGGTGCAGACCGGCTTCGGCCGCACGGGAAAGCTCTTCGCGTGCGAGCACTGGAGCCTCGAGCCCGACCTGATGCCGGTCGCGAAGTCGCTGTCCGGCGGCTACGTCCCCACGGGCGCGCTGCTGATGGCCGACGCCGTGTACGACGCGGTGTTCGACTCGCTCGAGAACGCGTTCAGCCACGGCTCGACGTTCGCGCCGAACGATCTCGCGTGCGCCGCCGGGCTCGCGACGCTCCGCGAGCTCGACGACCACGGCCTCGTCGAGCGGTCGGCGAGACTCGGCGAGCTGCTGCTCGAGCGCACGCGCCCGCTCGTCGAACGGCGCACCGTGAAGGACGTGCGCGGCCTCGGACTGATGTGGGCGATCGAGTTCGGCGACCCCGGCGGCTCGCCCACGTGGAAGATGCTCGAACGCGTCCAGCCGGGGATCTTCGCGCAGCTGATCGTCGTGCCGCTGTTCACCGACCACCGGATCCTCAGCCAGGTCGCCGGCCACAAGGTGAACATCGTCAAGGGCCTGCCGCCGCTGACCGTCACCGAGGACGACGTCGACTGGTTCGCGACCGCGCTCGAGCGCACGGTGGACAGCTCCTCCAAGCTCGGCCGCTCGATGACCAAGTTCGCACTCGCCGCCGCCCGCGCATGACGACCAACTACGAGCGCAAGTTCGCCGCCCGTCCGGACGTCTACGAGGCATGGGGCCGGCTGATCACCGCGATCAAGGACAACATGGACCTGCGCCGATACGAGCTCGTGACGCTGGCGGCGGCGCAGCGGCTGAAGTCGAGCTACTGCTCGCTCGCGCACGGCTCCGTGCTGATCGAACAGTTCGACGAGCCTGTCCTGCAGATCGCGACCGACCGCAACGCTGCCGGCCTGTCGGAGATCGATCTCGCAGTCATGGCGCTCGCCGAGAAGGTGGTCGACGACGCGAGCGCGCTCGGCGAGGGCGACCTGCAACCGCTGCGCGACCTCGGCCTCACCGACGACGAGATCATGGACGTCGTGCTCACCGCGGCAGCGCGCTGCTTCTTCTCGAAGACGCTGGACGGGGTCGGCGCGCTTCCCGACGCGAGCTACGCCGCGCTCGGCGCCGAGCTGCTCGACGTGCTCGTCGTCGGCAAGCCGATCGCCGACGCGTAGACCGCGACGAGGTCGGCCGTCATCGCGACCACGAGCACCGTCGTCGTGGCGAGCACGGCGATGCCTGCGCTGACCGGAACGTCGTGCTGGCGCAGCGCGACGATGAACATGCTCCCGAGGCCGGGCAGGTCGAAGATCGTCTCGATGAAGACGAGCGAGCCGAGGCCGACGCCGAGGTTGGTGACGAACAACGCCAGCAGCTGGGGCGTGATGTTGCGCATGACGTGCGCACGCACGATGCGGCGCTCGCCGACGCCTTTCGCGCGCGCCCCCTGGACGTAGCCCTCGTCGAGCTCGCCGCGCAGGAGCATTCGCACCGCGAGCGAGTTGTAGGCGCCGGTGCCGAGCCCGAAGACCAGCCACGGCAGCAGCATGTGCGACGCCCAGTGCGACACGCCGTTGCAGCCCGTTGCGATCGACGTGATCCCGCAATACCCCTGGTCGGGTAGCACGCGCCAGTGTGCGCCGAAGAGCCACGACGACACGAGCGACAGCCACACCGGATGGACCGACACGCCCGCGATCGCGAGCAACGCGACGGCGCGGTCGACGGACGCGCGCGGCCGCAGCAGCGGCACGAGCGCGAACAGCAGCGAGATCACGAGCCCACCGGCGAGCACCGACAACGTCACCGGCAGCGCGCGGAACATCCGCGTCGTCACCGGCTCGCCGTTGACGAGCGACCTGCCGAGGTCGCCGTGCGCGACGAAGCGCCAGAGGTACCGGAGGTATCCGTGCAGCGACGCGTCGAGCAGCGGCGCGCCGTGCTCCCGCCGCGTGAACGGCCTCTGGCTCGGCGCCGCGTAGAACGCCATGAACACCAGCAGCGTCACCGCGCAGAAGGCAACCGCGGTCGACGCGAGCCTGGCGAGCGCCTGCCATTCAGTCCGATCCACCCCGGGATTACGCCACAGCCGAGCGCTCGGATCGAGTCAAGCCGCAGCGGGGCGCACACGCCGTCCCGTGTGCACCCCGGCAGGACCGGTCAGTTGTTGTGCGCGAACGACGTGCTGAAGCTCGTCGTCTTGACCGTGCTCGACTTGATCTGGACGTCCGAGCCGTTCATCAGGTTCAGCTGCAGCGGGTTCCAGTCAGAGGTGTACTGGCCGTTGAGCGTCGAGATGCTGAACGGGACCTTCGTGAACAGCGGGACCGCGGTGCCGTACCCGAACGGTGCCGGCGACATGTCCCCCTGCAGGATCGTCGAACCCGAGGTCGCCGTCCCTTCCTCGACCGCCACCGTTCCCTGCGTGCGGTCGTTGATGATTCCGACCGAGAGGTTGGCCGCGCCGTCCTGGATGTAGGTGGCTTCGATCACGTCGCCCGGATTCGGGCTGATGCTTTGATCGCAGCCGCCGCCCTCCATGCAGATGACGTCGGTCTGGTACTTGGAGCCGCCCGCCTCGCAGTTGAAGTTCACGTCGACCTGGTCGACGAGATTGCCGGCGGAGTCGAAGACCCAGAGGCCGGGCAGCAGCCACTCGTAGTCGTTCGACGACGCGCACCCGAAGCTCGGCATCGTGAACGTCGTGCTTGCGGACTGCAAGTCGATCGCGCCGACGTACTGCCCGGCGCCGATCGACGTGTTGATCCCTGAGTTCTGAACGACGCCGCGCACGGCACCGTCAGGGACGAGCCCAGCCTGCCCGGCCGCGCCGCTCGGCAGCGCCACGTGAGCGGAAAGACCGGCCGTGCTGGCCTGTTGACCTGCCGACTTCGTCGCGGCCATAGCAGCCGACGCGCAACATGCGAGAACCAGCAGTGCAAGACCGCCGACGCGCGCAAGGCGCAGGCCACCGGGCCTGTGTAGGCCGTTCATTCTGTCCCCCTTTCGAGGTTTGCACCGAGCGAGCGCCGCGACACCGGCGACTTCGACGCTCGGTTTTTCGCGGCCGACCCTACGCTTCATGACATTCGCGTCATACCCCCCAAACGGCTAGTTCCGTGGGGCGAGTCGAAGGCGTAGCGTTGCCGCGTTCGTCAGACCGTCTTATCGGGGGGAGGACCTCTTATGCGACCCAGGACGAGGCTTCACAGGTGGCTCGTGCTCGTAGTCGCTGCGGCGTTCGTAGTTGTGGTCGTTCCGGCGGCGGGCTCCGCCCGGTCGGCTAAAGGAAGCGCGGAGCCGTTCTCTCCGCGGCATGGGCACATCGGAGGGATCGTGCCTGCGCACGGCGTCCCACAGCAGTACGTCCAGGGTCTCGGCGACCTCACGTACCACGGCGGCTCGGTCATGCGCACGAACCAGACGTACACGATCTACTGGGCGCCTTCGGGCTACTCGTACCCATCCGGGTACGAGAGCCTGATCAACAAGTACTTCGCCGACGTCGCGCACGACAGCGGCGGCAACCAGAATGTGTACGGCGTCCTCAATCAGTACTACGACGGCTCCGGCCACATTGCCTACAACTCGACGTTCGCCGGAACCGTCGACGACACCACTGCCTACCCACCGAGCGGCTGCACCGACGGTAACGGCACGACGGAGTGCCTCACCGACGCACAGCTGCAGGCGGAGATCCAGTCCGTGGTCGCGGCAGAGGGCTGGCCGACCAACGGCACGGCGCAATACTTCGTGATGACGCCGCCGAACGTGGGCAGCTGTTTTGACGGCACGAGTAGCGAGTGCTCGTACTCGACATACTGCGCGTACCACGGCTCCTTCACGGTCGGGAGCGGCGAAGAGATCTACGCGAACATGCCGTACGCGCACGTGAGCGGATGCACGACGGCAGAGTCCCCGAACGGCAACGCGGCGGACGACACGATCAACGTCATCAGCCACGAGCATTCGGAGGCGATTACCGACCCCAACCTGGACGCGTGGTACGACTCGGTGGGTTACGAGGTCGGCGACAAGTGCGCGTGGGACTTTGGGTCACCCCTCGGAGGCGGCGCGGGCGCCGAGTACAACGAGGTCATCAACGGGGACCACTACTACCTGCAGCGCGAGTACGACAACGGCTCGCATGCATGTCTCCAGCGGCCCGTCTCGGGGAGCCCGGCCGTCATCACCTCCATCAATCCGACGGCCTTCGGCCAGGGTGCGACGAACGCGAAGCTCACGATCAAGGGCTCGAACTTCGTGAGCGGTGCGACCGTGTCCGTATCGAGCGGCAGCGTGACCGTTAGCTCGGTGACGGTCGCGAGCTCCACGAAGCTCACGGCCAAGGTCTCGGTCGCGTCGAACGCGACACCCGGTACGTACAGCGTCTCCGTGACGAACCCGGGCGCGTCGGCGGCGACGTGCACGAACTGCCTGACCATCGACATCGGCCCGCAGGTCACATCGACCTCGCCGTCGACCGGCGCGCGTGGGACGACGGAGTCGGTGCGTGTGTTCGGTGCGAACTTCATGCTCGGCGCCGCCGTGACCATCAACAAGGGCGTGTCCATCGGCTCGACGAGGTTCATCAACTCGGGTGAGATCGACATCGTCATCCAGATCACGTCGACGAAGGCGGGCCCGCGCACCGTCACCGTGAAGAACCCCGATTCCGGCATCGGGACGCTCATCGGCGGGTTCACCGTCACCTGAGCGAAGAAGCGGGCGGTGCCGGCCGTAGGGCCGGCACCGCCCGTTAGACTCGCCGCGTGCCGTACCCGGCCTAGTCGAACTGTCTTCGAGTGGCCGCCGCGCCGATCCGCGCCGGCGGTCGACACCTGCGATCGACTAGGAGAGACGATGAACAAGCTGTACGAGCCGACGGAGTTCGAGCGGCTGGTCGACGACCCGTGGGACGCGGCGCACGTCAGGGATCGAATCGCCGCGATCGTCGCCGACACGAAGCTGCCGGAGGCGGCAACGCTCTACGACGGCGCCGCCGGCGTCGTCTGGGCGCTCGACGCTCTGCGAGATCACGCGGAGTCGCCGCTCGACCTCCGGGCCGCCGTCCTGCGCGCACTCGAGCTCGAGCGGGAGGCGCCCGACGAGGCCGACGACGAGCACCACACACCAGGCTCGCTGTTCTCGGGCGAAGCCGGAGTCCTGCTCGCCGCCTTCCGCATCTCGCCCGAGCCCCACTTCGCCGACGATCTCCATGCGCTCGTCTTGGGGAACGTCGACAACCCGACCGACGACATCAGCTGGGGCGCGCCCGGAACGCTGCTCGTGGCGCTTGCGATGCACGAGCGGACCGGCGACGCGCGCTGGCTCGACGCCGCCGCGGAGTCGGCAGCCGCGCTGCGCTCCCGCCGCGGCGAGGACGGGCTGTGGCGACAGGACGACGACTATCGCGGTCTCACCACGCTGCACGGCGCCGCCGGGAACACGCTCGCTCTGCTGCGGCAGCAGCCGGACGAAGCTCTCGCCCGCGAGACCGCGGCCGTGCTCGCCGAGCACGCCGTGCGCAGCGACGGCTTCGCCAACTGGCCGGGCACGCCGCGCCCGACGCTCGCGCGCCCGCGCGACGGCCGCGTCTGCCTGCAGTGGTGCACCGGCGCGCCGGGCGTCGTCGCCGGCTCGTGGGACTACCTCGATGAAGAGCTCCTGCTGGAAGCCGCCGAGCTCGTGTGGCGCGCCGGCGCCCACGGCGACGAGAAGGGCCACGGCCTCTGCCACGGCACGTCGGGCAACGGCTTCGCGCTGCTGAAGGCGTTCGCGCGCACCGGCAATGAGCTGTGGCTCGAACGCGCACGGCGGTTCGCCGTCCACGCGCTCGCGCAGGCCGAGCGGATGACGACGCGCTACTCGCTCTTCCGGGGCGACGTCGGAACCGCGCTCTTCGCCGCCGCCTGCCTCGACGCCGACCCGCGGTTCCCCGTGGTGGACACCATGTAGAAGACGGATGGCCCCGGTAGGAATCGAACCTACGCACGGAGCTTCGAAGGCTCCCGCTCTGTCCTCTGAGCTACGGGGCCGAGCCGCTTCAGGTTAGCGCCCGGCAACCGCCGATACCATGTGCCGCGCACGGTGGCAGTAGCTCAGTTGGTAGAGCCCCGGGTTGTGGTCCCGGTGGTCGTGGGTTCGAGTCCCATCTGCCACCCTCGACGAGGGCAAGAACGCATGAACGAAGGGGGACGAAAATCAACCGCCTCATGCTCTTCTTGCTCGCCTGCGCCGCTGCCCTGGCGGCCGCAGGCGCCTGGCAGGCGACGCGCGGCTCGGCGCAGACCGGGCCGGCGACGATCCGGGTCACCGACCGTCAGATGTCGTACAAGCGGCTCGGCCGCGGCGTCGGCGCGCGGGAGATCATCGGCGCCGCCCTGTACAGCAGCAGCGGCCACCGCATCGGCACCGAGGACGCGATCTGCACCTACCTCGACGCGAAGTCGCGGCTCTGCCACATGGTGTTCACGCTGCCGCGGGGCGAGATCGTCACGGAGGGGAAGCTGACGTCGCGTCTGCTGTACGAGCTCGCGATCGTCGGCGGCACCGAGCTCTACGACAACGCACGCGGCACGCTCATCTCGACCTCGCTCGGGCTGCGGCCGCGGCGCGACGTCCTCATCTTCCGGCTGGTCGGGTGATGCATGGGCGAGCGAGCGACCGTCCTCATCTGCGACGACGACGAGCGTCTGCGGGAGCTGATGCGCGTGACGCTGGAACCCGACTACGAGTGCATCGAGGCGCCGGACGCCGACGCCGCGCTGGAGCTCTTCCGCACCGCGCGCCCGGCGGTGGCGCTGCTCGACGTGATGCTGCCGGGCAAGAGCGGGATCGAGCTGCTGCGTGAGGTGCGTGCCGACCCGGAGATCACGGCGACGCCGGTGATCGTCGTGTCGGCATGGACCCGGGAGACCGACCGCGACGCAGCGTCCGACGCGGGCGCCGACGCGTTCCTGGGCAAGCCGTTCGAGATCGACGAGTTGCGGAGGACGGTCGGCGACCTACTCACGGGCCGATGAGCCACCGCTCGCTGACGGTACAGGTGACGGTCGGCGCGGTGGTCGTCGCCGCGGTCGTCGCCGGCGCGTTCGTCGTCGCGATCCTCTCGATCAACTCGCTGCGCAAGACCAACGCCCGCGAGTCGCAGGCCAAGGACGTCGTCGCCGCCACGCTCGAGGCGCAGACCCTCGTCGTCGACGAGGAGACCGGCGTCCGCGGCTTCGTGCTCACCGGCAAGGAGCAGTTCCTGCAGCCGTACAAGACGGCGAGCAGGCAGTGGCCGGCTGCGATGGCACGCCTACGCGACCTCGTCGCAGGCGACAAGCGAGAAGAGACGCAGCTCGAGCGCGCCGTCGAGCTCGAGCGCTCGTACGTCCGCGACTACGCGCAGCCGATCATCGCGCTGACGCGCGTCTCGCCGGCGGCGGCGCAGAGCCCGGTCGCGGCGATCGAGGCCAGGCGGCGCGTCGACGGGATGCGCACCGAACTCGGCCGCATCCTCGCCACGGAGAACCAGCGCTCGCAGGCCCGCGGCGCCTCGTCGCGCAGCACCGCGACGCGCGCGGTCGTCGCAGCCGTCGTCGGCCTGGGCGCGAGCGCGCTGCTCGTGCTCCTGTTCGGCGCGTGGGTGAACCGCGCCGTGGCGCGCCCGATCCGGCGCGCGTCCGCCGGCGCGACCGACGTCGCGCACGGCGACCTGACGGCGCGCCTCGACGAGCACGCCGTCGGCGAGATCGGCACTCTCGCGCAGGCGTTCAACGCGATGACGCGGGCGCTCGAGGCGAGCCGAAACGAGCTGATCGCGCAAAACGAGCAGCTGCGCGAGAGCGAGAAGGCGAAGTCCGACCTGATCGCGATGATCTCGCACGAACTGCGCACGCCGCTGTCGAGCGTGCTCGGCTTCACCGCGCTGCTGCTGCAGCGCGACTTCGACGAGACCGAGCGGCGCCGCTATCTGGAGATCGTCGACTCGGAGGCGCGGCGCCTCGCGGAGCTCGCCGAGGACTTCCTCGACGTCCGCCTGCTCGAAGAGGGCCGGCTCGAGCTGTCGCGGAGCGAGATCGATCTCGCCGAGCTGATCCGCAGCCAGAGCCGGCTCTTCTTCGCGCACGTGCGCGACCACGTCGTCGACGTCGACGTGCCGGACGAGCCGATCGTGCTGCGGGTCGACCGCGACCGGATCACGCAGGTGATCGCGAACCTCTTCTCGAACGCGATCAAGTACTCGCCGGGCGGCGGTCGGATCACCGTCACGCTCGAACAGGCCGACCACGTCGTCCGGATGGCGGTCGCCGACGACGGCGTCGGCATCCCCGCAACCGACCAGCAGCGCATCTTCGAGAAGTTCTTCCGCGGCGGCGCCGCGGCCGCCGGCATCCCCGGCACCGGCCTCGGGCTCGCGCTCTCGCGGCTGATCGTGCAGGCGCACGGCGGCCGCATCGGCTTCGAGAGCCGCGAGGGGGTCGGGTCGACGTTCTGGTTCGAGCTGCCGCTAACCCAGCGCGGTCTCGTCAAGGCCGTCGCGTAACGCGACGAGCGACTCGAACACCGCCGTCGCGCCGCAGTCGCGGAGCTCCTGCTCCGACCAGCCGCCCGTGATGACGCACACCGTCTCCAGGCCGGCGTTCGCGGCCGCCTCGATGTCCCAGCGCGAGTCGCCGACCATCACCGCATCGTCGGTGCCCGCCTTCTCGAGCGCCGCATGCACGACGTCGGGATGCGGCTTCGACCGCTCGACGTCGTCGGCCGTCGTGTACTGCACGATCTCGCCGACGCCGAGCTGCTCGAGGAAGAAGGTGAGGTCGTCCTCGTTCGAGGACGACGCGAGCACGACGGTGAGGCCGCGCCGTACGAGCTCCTCGACCAGCTCGCGCGCACCCTCGAGCGGCACGCACTCGTCGCGCAGCTGCTCGAACTCCTCCTTCGACGCGTCGCGGAGCGCGTCGCCGAGCCGACGCTCGATTTCCGCGCCGGCGACGGCCGCGACGAGCTGGTCGCCGCCCATGCCGATGTGGCGGTGCACCCGCCACATCGGCAGGACGATGTCATAGCGGCGGAACGCGCGATACCACGCGAACGCGTGCTGGTAGTTCGCGTCGACGAGCGTCCCGTCGAGGTCGAGAAGCGCGGCGCTAGCCAGACTTCGCCTTCTCGCGCTGCTCGGCGTGCTTTCCCTCGCAGAACTCCTCGATCATCTTCTTGTTGAACGCCGGGATGTCGTCCGGCTTGCGGCTCGTCACGAGCCCGCTGTCGACGACGACCTCCTCGTCGACCCAGTTGCCGCCCGCGTTGCGGATGTCGGTCTGCAGCGTCGGCCACGACGTGACCTTGCGCCCGCGCACGGCATCGGCCTCGACGAGCACCCACGGGCCGTGGCAGATCGCCGCGACCGGCTTGCCCTGCTCGAAGAAGTCGCGGACGAAGTGCACGACGTTCTCGTCGCCGCGCAGCTGGTCGGGGTTCCCGACGCCGCCCGGGATCATCAGCGCGTCGAAGTCGGACGCGTCGACCTCCTCGGCGGTCTTGTCGACCTTCTCGGTCTCCGCCGGGTCGAAGTGGTTGAACGTCTTGATCTCGCCCGGCTTCAGCGAGATCAGCGTCGTCTCCGCACCCGCCTCTTCGAGCGCCTTGCGCGGCTCCACCAGCTCGACGCGCTCGACCATGTCGGCCGCGACGATCGCGACCTTCTTTCCCTTGAGCTTCTGCTCGGCCATCGGCACCTCCTCGTTCGCTCCGAATCGCGGTTCCCGCAGGTGGGGAAGGCAAACTGCGCCTCGTGCTCGTCCTGAAGCTGCTGCTGACGCCGGCGATCATGGTCGGCGCGACGCTGGCGGGGCGCCGCTACGGGCGGCTCGCGACCGGCTGGCTCGTGGGGCTGCCGCTGACCTCCGGCCCGATCAACGTGTTCTTCGCAGTCGAGCACGGGCCGCACTTCGCAGGGCGCGCCGCCGTCGGCTCGCTGAGCGGCGCGATCGGCGAGGTGGCGTTCTGCGGCGGGTACGCGGCCCTCGCACGCCGCGGCTGGCCGTGGGCGGTCGGCGCCGGCTCGGCCGGCTTCGCGCTCGTCGCGCTGCTGGTCGAGGAGCTGCACCTCACGGCCGCCCCGGAGGTGGTGATCGGCGTCGCGGCGGCAGCCGTCGTCGCGCTGTTCGCCGGGCTCCAGCTGATCCCGCACGTTCCGCCGGCCTTCGAGGCGACGGCCGTCGCGCCGTCGCGGTGGGACCTCCCGGCGCGCGCCGTCACGGCGACCGGCGTCCTGCTCGCGCTCACCGCGCTGGCGACGACGCTCGGCCCGCGGCTGAGCGGCCTGCTCGCCGTCTATCCGCTGTACACCGTCGTGCTCGCGGTGTTCGCGCAGCGGCAGGAAGGCCGGTCGGGCGCGATTCAGATCATGCGTGGGCTGCTCGTCGGCCTGTTCTCGTTCGCGGCGTTCTACGCGACGCTCGCGCTTGCGCTCGGGCGAATCGACACCGCGCCCGCGTACGTCCTCTCGTTCGCGGCCGCGTTCGTCGTGCAGGTCGTGACCCTGCGACCGCTCCTGCGGCTGGCGGCCGCTGCGAGATGAGTTGGGTCGCCACAGTCGTGCTGCTTGTCGCCGGCGTGCCGCTGGCTGTGGCCGGCGACCGCTACGCGGCGGGGCGGCGCGGGGAGCGGCGACGGTCGCTCCCGCGCCGGCGCGAGGCGCTGCTCGTCGCCGTCCCGCTGTCGATGGGAGCGTGCGGGCTCGTGTGGGGCGTGCATCCGCGCGCGGCCGTCGCGGCGGCGTTCTGCGCGGTGCTGCTCACGCTCGCCGCGGTCGACGCCGAGCTGCACGTCGTCCCGAACCGGATCGTGCTGCCCGCGGCCGTCGTCGCACTCGCCGCGCAGACCGCGATCGACCCGAGCGCCGAGTGGGCGATCGCCGCGCTCGCCGCGGCCGCGTTCTTCTTCGCCACGGCGCTCGCGTACCCGGGCGGGATGGGCATGGGCGACGTGAAGCTCGCGCTGCTGCTCGGCGCGATGCTCGGACGCGGCGTCGCAGCCGCGATCCTGATCGGGATGGTCGCCGCACTCGTCCCGTCGATCGCGATCCTCGCGCGCCAGGGCGCGCGCGGCCGCAAGGCTGCGATCCCGCTCGTCCCGTTCCTCGCGCTCGGCGGGCTGATCGCGCTGTTCGTCGGCCGCGCGATCGTCGACGCGTACGTCGGGTCGCTCTAGGTGCCGGGCGGCGAGCTGCTCACGCACGTGATGCGAAGCGCGCCCGGGAGGATTCGAACCTCCGACCCACGGCTTAGAAGGCCGTCGCTCTGTCCGCTGAGCTACGGGCGCATGCCCGAAGAACGGTACTAGCGTCTGACGCCAAAGTCGGTCGTGATGATCGTGACCGACAGGTTCTGGTACGTGCCCGGCGCGGAATCGAGGTGTACCGCGGAGATGCCGATCTGGCGCCAGCGCGGGTTGAGGATGTTCGCCTTGTGCTCCGGCGAGTTCATCCACATGCGCATCGCCTGGGCGGCGTCGACGTCGGGCGACGACCAGAGCAGGTTCTCGCCGACCGACCAGTAGCTGAAGTTCGTGGCGGGGTAGTAGCGCTGGATCCGCTTCCAGAACAGCGTGCCGTCTGCGGAGTTGTGCTCGAAGTAGCCCTTCATCCCCATCTCGTCGCTGTGCTGCGCGGCCGACGCGTTCAGCGACGGGTCGAGCTTCAGCGCGGTGAGGCCGTGGAGCGCGCGGATCTCGTTCAGCTGCTGCAAAACCCCTCGGTCGAGGGACGTCAGCTCGGTGCCGCTGAAGCGCGCGCCGGCGGGAGTCGCGGTGCCCGGCAGCGCGAGGTACGCCGCCGACATGGCAGCAACCACCGAGAACAGCAAGGCGAGCTTCGAAAGCCGTACCCCCACGGGGTGAGAATCGGCAGCGGAAGGGCGGCGCGCATCGGCCGCTCGGCCCGTTTTGCCGGGCCGGAGGACCTATTCCGGCGCGGCCGTCGCGGGCGTGACGAGCCGGCCGCGACGATGGGTCAGCTGGTCGCGCACGATCACCTGGATCGCACCGGCCACGGGGATCGCGGCGAGCGCGCCGAGGATCCCCGCCAGCTCGGCCCCGACGAGCACCGACACGAGCACCGCGAGCGGCGAGAGCTGGACGGTGCGGCCGTAGATCACCGGCTGCAGGAAGTGGTTCTCGATCTGCTGGTACACGACGAAGAAGCTGACGACCACGATGCCGGCCGGCACCGAGTGCAGGAAGGAGACGACGGCGACGATGACTCCGGCGATCGTCGCGCCCGCGAGCGGTATCAGGTCGAGGAACGCAACCAGCAGTCCGAGCGCGACGGCGTACGGCACGCCCATGATCAGCAGCACGACGGTGATCGACGCACCGGCGATCAGGCTGATCAGGATGTTGCCGGTGACGTAGCCGCCGACGGTGCGGTAGATGTCGTCGCCCACGCGGCGCCACCGCGCCTGCGAGTGCTCGGGGAACAGCGAGTACAGCCGGTCCATCCACGTGCCGCCCTCGAGCAGCATGAAGAAGGTCAGGAAGACGATCGTCACCGTCGCGGCGATGATCGAGATGACGCTCTTCGTGATCGACAGCGCCTCGCCCGACAGGCCGAGCAGCCGGCTCGCGCCGCCCTTGTTCACCTGCTCGCGCACCTTCTCGACGACGTGGTACTTCCGCTCGAGGAAGCCGAGCCGGCCGCGGCCGTGCGTCAGGTCGTGCACGTAGCTCGGGAGAGCGTTGACGAAGCCGTTGACCTCGTCGATCAGCTTCGGGATGAACGTCGCTCCGACCGCGACGACGACGATCAGCACGATCAGGTACGCGGTGGTGATCGACAGCCCGCGGTTGAGCCCGGTGCGCCGCTGGATGAAGCGCACGAGCGGGTCGAGCGCGAGCGCGAGGAACAGCGCGATCACGACCCACGACAGCACGTGCCGCGCAATCCAGACGACCTCGAGCGTGACCGCGACGACCAGGATGATGAGCAGCACCCGCAGGACCGTCCGCGGGCGCAGCTCCACCACGCGTTCTTCCGTCACGGCTCACAGCATCACGAGACGCCCGGACGGTGTTAGGTTGCCCGCGTGAGCCTTCGCGCAGCGCCCGTCGTCGAGCACGCGCACCTGCCGAAGGGCGGGACGGTCACGATCTGGGTCGGCGTGCCGGACGACTCGTACATCGACGACAAGAGCCAGCTCACCACCGTCGACATCCAGCTGCACGAGGGCAACGCGATCGTCGCCTCGCTCGAGACGGTGCTCGACCCGGATCAGGTCAGCGAGGCTCGGCAGCTTGCGAACGACGTGAAGGCTGCGATCGAGGCAGGCGAGATCGGCCTGCACGCGCAAGAGCTCGAGCGCTTCGCCGACCAGCTGCGCTAGAGCTCGCGGTCGAACCAGTCGAGCGTGACCGCGAGCTGACGCGCCTGGAACGCGCGCACGGTGGGCGCGGTCTCGGGCGGCGGCAGGCCCGCGACCGACGCCCAGATGCCCGACAGCAGAGCCGCGAACCGCGGTTCGGCCGGCAGGAGCTCCCACGGCGGCGGCGCACCTTCGAGATGGGCGCTCGGCAGCCATCCGGCAATGTCCAGTGCGCCGTTCGCGATCGTCACCCAGTTCCAGTCGACCAGCACGGCCCGGCCGTCGACGAAGCACACGTTGTCGCTTCTCACGTCGAGGTGCAGGAGATCGTCACCGTGCGTGTGCTGCGGGCTGGACAGCTCGATCAGCTCGTGTAGATGCCGGTCGAGCCAGGAGCGCGCCCGCAGGCCCAGCGAGAGGAACGGCTCCGGGTCTTCGGCGACCTGCTGCCAGCGCGTGAACCAGCCCGGCCGCGCGTCCTCCAGGCGCGAGGTCGCGGCCGGAGGTTCGCAGGCGTTCAGCTCGCGAAGCGCGCGCCGTAGCGTCTCGATGCGCTCCGGCGTCCAGCGCGGCTCCCAGTCGGCGTGACTCAGATCCTCGAGCACGAGCAGCGGGCGAAGGCCGTCGTCGTCGAAGGCGATCAGCTCGGGCATGAAGCTTGCGTTCAGGTGCGCGTACACCTCGTGCTCGCGCCGCAGCCAGGCCG
>Ga0070741_10013028_pt1 | contig 14823 bp, 19 predicted proteins | sample Coa_R1_4_FD_66440 | JGI IMG/M metagenome (GOLD analysis project Ga0070741, IMG submission 66440) | Surface soil microbial communities from Centralia Pennsylvania, which are recovering from an underground coalmine fire - Coalmine... | ecosystem: Environmental > Terrestrial > Soil > Unclassified ...
CCAGCGCCTGCGAGCGCTCGATCCGCATTGCCTCGTTTAGCATCACGCGCATCGCGTCGGCCATGTGCGAGAGCCCATTTTCACAAAGAAGTTGAACTACCGTCTCAATTACGTTATCGTTGGCCTGGTGGGCCATGGTTTGCTCCTTTCGATGAATCGCTCGTTCATTCAAGGAAATCAAACTCGGCCCGCCAAAACAAGTCGCCCTTGTTTTGTTCTGGCCCTCCGCTGCGGCTCGCTACGCTCGCCTCCGCTACGGCCTAGAACAAAACAGTCCCGAATTGCTTCGGAGCTAATTTACAGAAAGAAGTTTACACGAACGAAAATTCGCCTCGTGTCATCGTTCTAAACGAGAGCATGGCTCATCGGGCTGTTTGGGGAAAAAGTGCGATCGGCCACACCCTTCGTTTTCATGGCGATTCTCCGGCGATCATCGTATGCCGACCCTGCTGAGATTGGCGGAAGGTTGTGCGGCAGGGAAGAAACCAACAAGCACCTGTACCGATCCGCCGGGGTAGGCTCGCTAGATGTTGACTAGCTGGCGCGAATCCGAAAACTCCACTTTTGTGAATTAAGGCGCAGCGTGGGGCCGCCTCCGTTCACCGTGCCCGCCAGACTGGCCCCTGGGTGGCCAATGTTGCGGGTCATTACCGGGAATTCCGATTGAATCCGCGCGTTGTGCGAACTGATCTGGAGATTGAACTTGCTGCTGGCCGGCATGATTAGTTCCACATCGCCGTTGTGCATTTGGACACTACTGGCGGCAATAAACGATGCGAACTGCACTCTGGCGTTGCCATTATGTGTGTCCAATTCCAGCGCGCCGGCAAGTCCGTTCACGATCACCTGGCTGTTATGAGTGGATATACTCAGCCCCGCATGGAGGTCATTCACCTCGATTTGTGAGTTGTGATCGTGAATCGTCCAACGCGCCGTGCGCGGCGCATGGATCGTGTAGTGAATCTCCGGATTGTTATCGCGCAGGGTGTCCCATTGTGGGTAATTCGATCTGATCCGGATGGAATCACCAATACTGTCAATATCCACGCTGGTTTCATCAAAGCGACGGCGATTGGCGTCCTGCTGGAATCCAAAGCCGGAATTCATCTCGATTCGCGCGTGAATGTCGATCTCGGGACGGTCCCAAGTGTTCACCTTAATCGAACCGTTATGACTTTCGATTATCACGGAGCCGGTTGGCTGCAGCGGCAGAGTCTTATCGATGGTTCTTGAATCCGCTGCGCAGAGCAGAGTACAAGTCAGCAGGGCGGCCGCGAGTGAGCGTGCGAGAGTCATTGTAGTCGTACGCCGCATGATTGTCTCCCAAAGTGAGAATACGTATGGGATCAGGTAAAGTTCGGCAGATTAATGGAAAAACAGCAGGGCCCAGAAACGAGTCTGCCCTGGTGTACGTAGGAAAAGAAGGCTTTGGCCTTATGCAACGCCACGCCTAACTACAGGCTGTAAGTATCTGTGTTTACAGTTATTTGGGTGCTTGCCGAATGATAACAACGGGTTATCATTCACATGAAGAGGTTTGCCCAATATCACGCTGTACACTGGCCCTGAACCCGCAATCCCCGATGCCCACCGCTGAAATCACTCCGGGACCCATCAATAATTACCCGATCCGAGGGCAGAAAGTCCTACTCGACGCCGGCCTCGCGGCGCTCTGCGACGTCGAGACTCTCTTCTTCAATCAGCCGTCAGAACGGAATCGCGAGTATTTGTCCGAGGATTTCATGCCCAACTGACGCGAAAAGAAAGCGAAGCTTTGACGTCACAAACTGTCATATCAAACCCAACTAGCCGCAGTACCCGGCGACACCGCCCGTATGCTTTCACTGAACAAGGCGTGGCTCAGTTCGGTGTTGCGCAGCAAGCGGGCCATTGAGGTGAATATCGCTATCATGCGCACCTTTGTGCGTCGCCGGCAATTGCTGGCGATTCGTGAGGACTTGGCGCGCCGCTTGGGCCAGCTGGAATGGCGGCGCAATGAGCAGGGCCAATAGATTCAGACCGTTTTTGAGACTATCCAGCATCTGATCGAAGCTCCGGCTGACGAGCCCAAGTGCCGCATCGGATTTCCGACCAGCCGGAGCAGTCACGAACCGCAAGCGATTACCAGCGGAAAAGGAGAGAGAATCAAAGAGAGAGAATCGAGGATGAGCAAGTATACGGAGGTTTTGGAGGCCCTGAAACGTCTGTTTCGCATCGCCATGACCGATACAGGCCAAGCGCGCCAGGTGGCCGATTTCCTGCTGAGCTGGCACAACGCCGCCGAGAACGGCGGCTGGGATCCCACCGATTTATGGAACGTGGATGATGAGATTGCGGATGATATCTTGACCGTCCTCCAGTTCCCGCGGGTGCGGCATGAGTATGCCGGAGAGCTAGGCTTCCGTTCCGAAATGCGGACGGCTTGGGAACAGTGGCGCGGCGCGAGCGTCCAGAAACAATGAGACACACAAGTGGGGCACGCACAGGCTCTTTGTTGAGTCTTATTGCAATTTTCACAGGCTTTACGGCAGAGGCTCAGAACCACTTTGAGGTTGCTTCCATTAAGTCAAGTGGAAACGGGTCGCATGGTTACGCTCAGTATTCCCCTGCGACGATGATCCTGAATCATGTGACGATCAAGAGTCTGCTTGAAATGGCCCTTCCGCAATATCTGCAGGAGTTCCAAATTATAGGAGCGCCGAACTGGTTTTACTCGGAATACTACGACATTGTGGCCAAGACTGATCCTCCGGTTTCAGAACATAATCCAGTAAAGCCAACCGATAAAGAGGCAGCAGCAAAGGAGCGGCGGGAGCGGATATGGTCTCTTCTCCAAGATCGTTGGCAACTGAAGATTCATCACGAGACAAGGCAACACACGGTTTACGCCTTTGGAACAGCAGGCAATCAATCCATTCATCAATAGAGACAAGGAACACCAGGCTCCGGCTCAGATCGAACCGGATGGACCCTCGATATTTACAGCAGTGCGTGAGCAACTCGGATTGAGACTTGTTCCGCAGAAAGGTCCTGTTGATGTGGTTGTGATTGACCACGTCGAAAAGCCGTCTCCCAACTAATAACCAAGAAGCAAGTAAGAGCGCCTTACGCTATGCCGCCCGCTGCGTGGGCAGGTACCGTGCGGAGCCATCGGCCCTCCGATCACGAAAGTCAATGATCGCGAAAATGAATAGAGAAGAGCGCCATCTTGCTCCGGTGCGGCCAATGTTGTAGTACACATCCTTTGTTGATTCAAAAAAAAACCGCGGACTCACAGGAGATGAGCCGTAGTGGCAGCTTCGGCTGGGGTGTGCCGTTCACCGGCAGCATAAAGGAATTCCGTCTTTTCGAAAGGGCTTGTCGTCGAGATTCAGGCTTAGACGAGACGGGCCGCTTGGCAGAGGGTGGTGAGTGTGCGACATGAAAGTGGCGGTCAACTCGCCCGCTCTGCCCAATAGCTCTCAAATTTACCGCTGATGCAGCAGCAACGGAGGGCGATGATCGCTTGCCTCTTATTACCCACGCTATTTCAGGTATTACGAACGGGCGGTCACCGCGTACACGCACAACTTAGACCGGTATTCGGTGTTCGGCACGCGCATCATCTCTTGCTCACCGCGCGAGGCGCTGTATACGTGCTCGATGGCCTCCTCGAAAACAATACCATCCTGCGCTTGCGCGAGCACTACACGGATACGCGCGGCTCCACCGAGCACATCTTCGGACTGTGTTATCTGCTCGGCTATTCATTTATGCCGCGGCTGCGCGATCTGGCCGATCAGCATCTTTATAGATGGACCGCCAGGCGGATCATGGGTGCCTCAATCCGCTGTTTCACGGCGCCGCAGATACCGATTTGATTCGCGAGCAATGGGACTTCCTGGTGCGCGTGGCGGCTTCGCTCAAAAACCGGACAGCGCCGGCCAATGTCATCGTGCAGCGGTTGGCAAACGCCTTCTCGTCAGACCGGCTCGCAGGTGCGCTCGCCGCCCTCGGCCGCAATCGTAAAGACCATCTTCGTTTTGCGCTTCTCTCCGATCCGGAGCTTCGCTACCGGATCCAGTTATAGTTGAACCGTGGGAAAGGGCGGCACGAGCTGGTCGGGCGCTGCCTCTTCTTCGCGAACCGGGGTGAGTTCCGCAGCGGCGACGCCGAAGAAGTCATGAACAAGAAATCATGAACAAGGCCAGCTGCCTGAGCTTGTTGTCGAATGCAGTCCTCGTATGGAATGCGCTGCGGATTACAGAAAATTGTGACTCAACTGCGGGCTGCTGGCCACACAATCACCGATCACGATCTGGCTCGCGTATCGCCCCTCATGCACGCGCACGTGATCCCGAACGGCACCCACCGCTTCTTGGATCAGGAGTAACCGGAGCGTATATATGCGGCTGTAAGCTGAGAGGAACGGCGCCAGTGTAGGAAACGGAGTTGGAGCCATGGGCCGATTAGCGCAGACGATTCTTTGGTTCGCCGTTATTTTCGTGTCCATGAGCGTCCAGGCTCAGGTTGCTACCGACTACGTCATCACGGTGCGCCGGACAGGAGTCATCGAATTTCTTGATCCTATGACTCTTAGCACGATTGGCAGCATCACCGTAAATGTTCCTCCATCGAACCGTACAGGATTGAACGGTGTTTTTGCGAATCTGGATGGCCGCACGATTTACGTGGAAGGCCCCGCCGGGACGGGTTGCTGCTGGTTGTACTCAATTGATTTAGCCACCTTGCAAACGAAAAGGGTCGCCGGGATCTGGGGAACTCGGTCCAGGCGCAGCTTCGTTAATGTCGGTCCAAGCTTAATGCAGCCTGTTTCTCCAACAGCCGCGAATGCCACAGAGAAGCCCGAAGGCGATCAATGGCAGACCTCACCGGATGGCCGCTGGTGGTTCGGCTTGAGGAATGGTCCCGCCTTGGATCTGTATGACGTGGCGCGAGGCGAGATCACTCGTTCGGTCGCAGCTACTACTTTGGATGAGACCTCCTGGTCAATCGGAACCTGGCTAGGAAATCGCTTCTTCGTTTATGCCGAGCCCCGCGGTTCTGGCCGACTGTGGACAGTATCTCCTGAAAGCACACAACTCGGCGATGGCGCTCCCGTTCCGGAACTGGGCCTGGTCCCTGGATGTTCGGGTGGACGCCTCACAAAAATCACCGCAGCGGGAGATCGTCTGTTGCTGTATGAGATTTTCGTGGCCAAAATCGACCGCCGAGAACAATGCAAGGACGTGCCAGGAGGCGCCTGGGTCATGGACCCTGTCACGGGGCAGTTTGCACGGCTGGTGGCATCCACCCTGTATTTTGGGGAACTCGTTCCGAACCGCTCCGGATCGGAAATTTACGGAATAACTTCTGAAGTGCCCGACATGCAGGCCCCGGCCCAGATGCTTCGCATTGACGCCCACACCGGTAACGTGTTACAGGCTCGCCTCCTCGATACTGACCACTGGTGGATCGCCTTTGCATCTCTTCGGGCCATCCCTTCCGGCGATGTTTCCGTTGAGCTTGCGACTGATGAAGGCCATTGATGCATTGCTTTCAAAGCGCGCCGTATGTTGCAGCCCTTGGATAGACAACGCCGCTACGAAAAGACATGATGGAAACGGTGCGGATTACTACCCGGAACAGATAAATACACAACTTGATTGGTGCTGGCACGGTACTTTTCACGCGGTTACCCCTTTAACTCTTTTTTCCGCCAAGAATCTTCCAGATCCCCCTGTTCTCAATCAATGTGGCTAGAATCGGATCTCATCGATGCGCTAACACATAAGCGCAGCTCGTATCGAGGGGGTCAGCCTTGCGTACAATGTGCTAGAGTAAATTTCCGCAGACTTGCTGCCGGACCCCCCAACTGGCCGACATCTCCCTGATCTGAATCATGTTCAACCGTGAGAACGATTCCTGCAAAAACTATACTCATCTTTAATCTTCAGAACGGTTCAGGATCTCGGCCAGCCGCCCGCTTCATCCACCGACGCAATAATGTGTCCTGCTCCAGTTTGCGTTTCGTGAGCAACGCGGTGATGCAAGGATCGCCAAATACTCAAGTACGCTGATGGCCGTGGCACGCGAACCCTGCGCTCTGTGTCGATCCACCGCCGTTCAGCTCTACTCGTGCGCGATCACTGGAGTTTGGCCCTACCTCCAACAGCGCTGCCGAGTAATTGCCCGAAGGGATCAACACAGAACTGTGACCGCTAACGACGGCTCCCTTGAAAACATCTGGGACGCCGGCGGACCAACCTGCCGCATCGTGCCATAGCCCCGTCCCGCCAGTCCATTCGGTATATGGTCCGTTGATTGATGACGCCCTCGCCCTCAACTTAAACCCTACGCCGGCGAGCAAACTTAAAATGATGAAAGTGTCTTCTGGTCATGCAATCGGTTCAGGTCGTTCCGGCCTCTGTTGAAAGCAACGAAACGTCTAACATCCCGTTATCAGCATTCAGTAAGCGACGAACCGCTGCGCAACTGATGGAAAGTCGGCGTGCAATTTCAGATTTTGAGAGATCTTCTGTAAAGAGCCTTCGCGCTTCCGTCGCTTTAATTGATGCCGTGCAAGGCCATCCCAAGCGTGTTCCCTTTCCGCGGGCCGGCGCAATACCGGCCAGAATGCGCTCACGTAGAACCTCGCGTTCAAATTCTGCGAAGACAGATCGTGCTATTGAACATGGTTGTGCTCACGCAGCCAAAGCAGGGATCGCGACGACCTCGGGAACCAGCTCGAATTGGAGTTGGAAAGGACGGTTGGCGTGTATCTCGCGCCACAAGCGGACGAAGTAGGGGTGTTTATAGCAGGTGAGCCACTGCAGAAAGTGAATCTTTGGGTGGCAGCGGCGGCACAGAGTGATCATCAGCTCCGGATCTTCCCGGTAGCTACGATGATGAACCAGGAGCATCGAGCGCTCGGTCTCGCTGCACGTCTGGCAGGTGTAGTTGTCCCGCTGGAGTACAGCTTCGCGGTGGCCGCCGAAGTAGGTCTTCGAGTACCAAGCCCGGCGATAGCAAGATAGGCACAGGTCCCCTTTTCGGACTGGCCAAGTTGTGCACAGAGGGCAGGGAGTATCAAATAAAGAAAAGGCGAACGCTGCCACTACATCGAATTATAGGGCAGGGCAATGGTAACTTGTCTATTTCGATTTAGCTGAAGGCCAGATGAGTACCCTTCTTACCTGAGGGCCAGATGGGTGCCCCTAAGTACGGAAGAGCTAAGTCACTGATGATAAAGGACGTTATCAGGTATACTGACCGTGATGGCTGACCTCTTAAACCCGGCTCCTAAACCGGAACTGACGGTGCCCGAGCTCCAGGGCAGGGAACTCCAAACCCCTCGGCCCCGCCGTGCCTGTTCGCGCTCGAACCGCGCGCCGCGAAGCGGTTCTGTGAGTTCTTTACCGCCCAGATCCCCAACGACCATACCCGGCGCGCCTACTACCACGCGGTCTCTCAGTTCTCGGCTTGGCCCACCACGGGTCGACGATCTCGCTCAGGTCCAGCCGATTCACGTGGCCGCCTGGGTGAAAGAATCGAGTGAATCGCGCTCCCGGCCGACCGTGAAGCAGCACTTGGCGGCAATCCGCATGCTCTTTGACTGGTTGGTCACCGGCCAAGTGATTCCGGTCAACCCGGCGCACGCAGTGCGTGGGCCCAAACACATCGTCAAGCGCGGCAAGACTGCCGTGCTCGGGAGCGACGAGATGCGCGACCTGCTCGACAGCATTCCCACCACGTCCGTGCGGGATCTGCGGGACCGGGCGCTGCTTGGCACGATGGCGTACAGCTTTGCGCGCATCGGCGCGGTGCTGTCTTTGCAGGTCGAAGACTACTACGTCCAGAAACGCCGCAGCTGGATGCGGCTGCACGAAAAAGGCGGCAAGGTGAACGAGATGCCCTGCCATCACAACCTCGAGAAGTATTTAGAAGAGCATCTCCAAGCGGCGGGCATCGGTGCCGATCGCAGCGGACCGCTCTTTCGCGCCTGGCGCCGAGGAAAAATGCAAGGCAAGGGTTTGAACCAATCGAATGTCCATGAAATGACCCGGTGCCGCGCGCGGGCGGCCGGCATTCCCACCAACATCGGCTGCCACAGTTTCTGGGTCACCGGCATCAAGTCTGTCGGTTTGTGAGTAGGCCAGGACGGAATAGGTTCAAACAAAGCGGCTCTCTAGTTTAGACGTACACGCGGGACCCCGAACGGCTCTGGGTTTTTAAGGAGATCAATTCCGGTCTTGGAATCCAGGTCGGACTTCCAGATTCGTGTTTCAAGCTCGACCACACCGAACGATTCCTCTTCGCCCGGCTGTGTGAGTAATTTCAGGAGATTCCACGGGAACAATGGGAGCGGCGGCATAACAGCCTGCGTTACAGACAGAAGCTACTTGCTGCAGTACGTGACGGTCTTCTGCTCCCAGGCGACTGAATGATACCGGAGACAACGGCGGCATTGGTAGCGTCCGTGAATGGGCCACATTAACTCATGGTGCGCAAAGGTGCACCAGAACTTGCCGATCGCCGCGAGAAGTGAAGACATGCGTGCTGCCATAATTGAGAGTAAGCGCGGTTGTCGCAGGGCGAAATTGGACTTGATGGGCTAAGGGTTTCAGAACGGATGGTACTTCCCTCGCAACTTGTTAAATTCAACGCGACTAATTTGCGATATCGCGTTACCGTTTAGGGCCCGACCAATGATCATTGGACACACAAAGTGGCAAGGCGAATTCAGCGGAGCTGGGGCAGCCGAAGCCGAACATGACAGACGACCCGGCTATCCTCTCCGCTGCGCTGCAACAAGGAGACGGCCGTCCTCAGGAGGGCTGAACAGGCGGCTGTCTTAAGTTGAACACAGTTGAACTATATAGGACGTGTGCCCCTGATTGAATCTTCAGCCTCGGATTTGCCGGAGAAGCAGCTCGCCTCTATACGTTCCTGCGCTGTCTGCTGCTCTGGGAGCATACACCGTCATGAAGCCCGTTGACACGGAATTCAAAGCAGCGAGCTCTGATCATCGATTTCGAACCGGTCATGCAGGGACTGGGGATTTCGCGTTGGGCCGCGCGGCAGCACGTGAGGCTAGACGGATGCCGGTCGAGCAGTTCAATCCGGATGGAACGGCTCTTTATCAAAGGCACTCCGTGAAAGCGGTAGCACTTTTGGTTCGGCGAGCCTACTACGACCCAAAAGACCGGCCGGGCCAGTAGGGTCTGATTTTTGCTGGCTTGCCATAATGCAATAAAAAACAGCGGATGGAACCCAGTAGATTTTTGGCCCGTCGATGAGGACGTCTACGCCGACATGCTTCCTGTTCCCGGTTTGCTTTGGCGGACGCATTCCTATTCGGATCGCTTCGTTGGTAAGCAAAAGGAAGCGTCCGGCATAGCTGGCGCGGCGGCGCTGCGAAGGAGTGCAGCGAGCTGGAAGGGTCAACGCGATGCCAGATCCAGTACACGATGAAATCCTGACGACTATCGCATATAAGCGGAGCCGGATGAAATTCCGCGCGCGGATCTTTCAGAATGAGCCCATGACTATCGCTTTGCTCACAGACTTGGGAGACAAGAATCCGGGATTGTCGATCACTAATGGCATCGAATACGCTGTTCGTGCCGTGCTGAAGCGCTGGCCCGACATCCCTGCCGCCCGCCTGGTTGTTATGGAACACTATGAGGACCGGCCGGCACGCGCGCAGGCACCGGAAAGGCTACGCCGTGTACTGGAGAGGGGCCGGGAAAACGGCCAATCCTTTGATCTCGTGACGTTTGGTATCGGCTTTGAAGCGCTACGTTCCCAGGCACAGGTGGGAATCGCACAGCCGAGCCAGCCTTTCTTGAAACGCGCGTCTAAAGCCGATTTCGAGCGCTTGATTGGTGGCCCCTTGCCATAAGCAAAAGCGTTCCCCAAGAGCGCCGCGCATATAAAAAGAACAAGGTTGCGTAGAGCAGCCGATTTTCGGGTTTCAATGCTCCAGGCGCAACCTACCCCGGCCACGGCAGGCGCCACTTACAATGCTTCGTGACGCCGGCCTGCGCGGTCGCCGACGGCATAGGCTCCACTGGCGTGCAGATGCGGCGGCCACGGCGGCCGTTTGGCATGCCAGACTTATCGGCTCGCAAATTTGAAAAATAGAGCAGCGGGGACTTGGAAGCCCGAAAATCTTGCGCCCCAGAGATACCGAAAGATTCATGAAAACAGTCCTCCCGGCGATCGCTCTGTGTACCGGCTTGAGATGAGGCAGTGGCATCCACGAATGTAATCCAGAGACTATCGAACGGTACGTACGTATATGCTTTCACCCGAGCAGACTCGGACGTTGGGGCGTTGGGGCGACCCACGAACGCGTACTCGCCCCGACCCGGGAGCACCGCGATGTACGCGCATTGCAAGAGCTTTCCGAGGAAGAGGTTGTTTGCGTGTTGGGCCGAGGAAGCGTTCAAGCAAACTAACTAAGTTCGAAATCAACCAGTACATGCCATTGATTGACGAGGTGATGACAGGGCTTGTATGCGAGCCTCAGAAGGCACAAGCGGGAATGCGGCACCGATTCGCTACGGGAGCCCCGTGTCCCGAGATACAGCAGATATACACCAACATAGGGGGAGAAAGTGGGCGAACTCTACTCAGCCAGTCAGGTAGCTGCTTCGACCATTAGCCAGCCGCTACAGCACGGCTGATTCAGTCTGTGCCCGCTTCGAGATGAAGGCCATAGTGAATGGCGTACAAGGCTAATTCGAGGCGATCGGAGATGCCCAGTTTTTCAAAAATATTATGTACGTGGTTTTTTACGGTCTGCTCGCCGACGAACATTGCTTCCGCAATTTGTTTGTTTTTATATCCGTGCGCAACCAAAGCCGCTACTCGACGCTCGCGCCGGGTCAGCTCTGCAGAACGGCTGGCTTTGCCATTGCGGTGGGCAGAACGCGTTTCGGGCGGATGAGCGAGCTGACGGATGATTGTGGCCATCGTCTGGGAATCCAGCCAGATTTCGCCAGCATGCACCTTCTGAATGCTTTTTTCGATCAACGCCGGACCAGCATCTTTGAGCAGAATGCCAGAGCAGCCACACTTGATTACGGCGACGAACTCGTCCTCGTTCCGGTCCGGCGCGAACAGAATGACTTTGGATCTGGGCGCGCGGGTTTTAAGGCTGCGCAGCACAGTCAATGCCTCCACTTTCGGCAAATTCGGATCGATCAGAATCACGTCCGGGTCTACCTGGACTGCCCTATCGAGGATCTCTACTCCGTTGCCGGCTGCTCCCGCCACCTGGATATCCGGAGTTCGCTGCAACACGCTGCGAAGGCCTTCCAGGATAACGGGCGAGTGATCGGCAATGAGTACGCGGATCGGTAACGGCATCCAACTTATCCCTCCGGTGTTCTTCCCGCTTCGGCCTCGTGCATGCAGGGCGTTCCCAAACGCAAATGACGGCAGAATGAGGAACTTACGAACGATCACGACCGCTCAATTTGAGAACGGATCACATCCGGCAAAACAGACCGGATTTGCGGTTCCCATTGCGCTTTACAAAATAAGTCGATCAAGCGTTGGACATGGCGGTCGAGCAGGCTAATCGCCCTTGGCGGTTGATGGGGCCGGCGATCTTACAAAAGGTTGGACGAACCTCTCTCTGCTTGTGTTACGGGAATCCCGTCCGGTCGGTTGTCAGGCAGAATTGGCGTGCGGACCGAGCCTTAAGAACTGCAATTTATAAGAAATGTCATCCGTTCGCAAATAAGAATCGTTCACTAATTCAACAAAACGAGGCGCTTCGCTATTTTTTCTGCTTTACAGGACTAATCGTTTGTGATGTGCTGACTGAACCGAAGCCATGAGCCCCGCGCCAACCTCCGATTTCCCCCTAACGCTGAGCGGTTTGGGGTTGCAGATCGAGACATCCCAAAAGCTCAGCTTAGAGCTTCGACAATTCCTGGCCCAAGTTGGGCGGTGCCAGGCGCCTCACGAACTGAATTCCTTGGTGAAGGAAACAGAAGACGAGAAGATCGAAAAATCGGTTTTGCCTGATTGTGCACTTTATAAATAACCTGCATTGCGCACCTTATAAATAAATGGTCCGGTCTTTAAACCCGGCGCCGCACACCCGGACCACGGACGGGTAGGGCAACTGCATGAACACTGTGATTCGTAACGCCGGAATTCTTTTCAAGAGCGCGCACGCATTCATAACCACTGGCTTCAGACTCTGTATGCGAAGAATCGAATAGACTGTGGGGAACCCTGGTGTTCATAAACCGGAAGGCCTCGGCTTCCCCTGGCCGGGAGATTGCCATAATTAATAAAGAAACATCTTGGTAGGAACGGACTGGGTTCCTTTTTCCGTTGTGTCGAGGGAGAACCCAATCTGATTCGCTTTGGGTAACGCAAGATTCATGCTTCGGGTATTCCGGTGATGGCGGCAAGCTATACTCTCCGCTTTCGAGCGGTCCGCGTGAAAATACCGTGAACCGTCGGCCAGGTACGTTTTCCGGCGATCGAGACAGGCGCCGCGAAGACGGGGAACCGGTATAGCTCTTGATCAAGGACCTGTCCGACTGCGCCATCTTCTTTATCAATCCAGATGACAGGATTGCCAGTTGGAACAGCGCCGTCGAGTGCATCCTTGGCTACTCCGAAACCGAATTTTTGGGCGAGCCTTTCTCGATTCTGTTTGCGCCGGAAGACCAGCGCGTCGGCATCCCGCAATGCGAGCTCGCTTTGGCGGAGCAAAACGGATCCACCTCCGACGAGCGATGGCACATCCGGAAAAACGGGGAGCGCTTCTTTGTGAGCGGCCGAGTGATCGCCGCCTGTAGCGAATCCGGGGGCTGGCCGGTTTTACTAAGATCATGCGGGATCAAACGGCCAGCCGGCAAGCGGAGCAGCGGCGGATAGAGGCGTATCGCAATACAAAGAACTGGCCCACGGCCTGGACCTGACGCACACCATGAACCGCGATATCGAGGGGAAAGATTCGAGTTTGGAGCCAAGGCGCTCAGGAGTTATATGGCTGGACGGCCGGGGAAGCCGTGGGCGCTATCTCTCATGAGCTGCTCTGTGCGGAGTTCCCGGCGCCCCTGGCCCAAATTCAGGAGAGACTGCGGCGCGAAGGCTCCTCGGAGGGAGAACTGAAGCATCGCTCGAAAGCGGGACGAGAGATCTTCGTATCGAGTCACTGGGTGCTCCATCGCGACGAGGTCGGCGAGGCGCTTGCTGTTATTGAAGTGACAACGACATCACGGAGCGGCAAACCGTAGAGCCGAGGCTACGCGAAAGCGAGGAGCGCTTCCGCAAAGTGTTCGAGGAAAGCCCGGTCGCAAAAGCCTTCGTACGGCCGGATGTGGGCCGCTGTCTGCGAGTTAACCCAGCCTTTTCGCAGATGCTCGGCTATCCCCCGGAAGAGTTCCTGGGATTGACGGTCGCCGATGTCACCCATCCCGAAGATCGCCAGATGGGGGCTGAGAGATTAGCAGCGGGTGTTTCGCGGCGAATTGCCGCGCGCGCAGTTTGAGAAGCGCTATCGAACCCGGAGCGGCGAAGTCCGCTGGGGAAACGTGCGGGAGGTGCTGATTACCGATTTCGCGCGGACAGGCGATTTACAACCTAGCGGTCATCGAAGACATCACGTCTCGTAAGCAGGCGGAAGAGGACCTGCGCCGCAGGAACGAAGAGCTGTTCGCGCATACCGCCGCGCACGATCTCCAAGCGCCCTTGCGCAATATCATGACTTCGGCCCAGTACCTGGGCAAATCTCACCAGGGTCGGCTGGATAAAACCGGCGAACAGCTCTTGCAATATATTGTGGGCGGTGCGGAGCAGATGCAACAGCTCATCGAGGCGTTGCTCGCCTACGCCCGCGAAGTCGAGAGATCTTCTAAATTTAGAAAAGGTGCGGTCGATCTCTCCAGCGTTGCGGAAACAGTCCTCGCGAATCTGCTGGAGGTCGAGACCACCGGAGCACACATTGAAATATTAAGGGCTGCCCGTTGTGGAAGGGGATTTTGTCCAGCTTTCTCAGTTTTTCAAAATCTAGTCGGCAATGCTCTGAAATATCGCGGGAAACAGCCGCCGCAGATTACGATCGCCGCCCAGGAAGGATCGGATCAGTGGGTCTTTTCGGTGCGCGACAACGGCATCGGAATTCAGTCGGGGCAGCACCAACGTATCTTTGCCCCGCTGTACCGTTTGCATGGTCCGGAGCTAGCCGGCACTGGCATTGGGCTGGCGATTTTGTAAGAATATTTTGGAGCGTTCGGGCGGACGTATTTGGGTGGAGTCGGAAGTTGGCCACGGCTCCACCTTCTATTTCACCCTCCCTTTCACTCGGAATCGATAACGGGGGCGCTAGTCGAAGCCGCACCGCGACAATCCGACGCTGTTTCCGCGCGCGCTTACTAACCTGCTGCGGTATGCACTCAATTCTCCCATCGAGGTAAGTCGGGTAACGAAACCCAGGGCCGCCCATCTAACGAGCAGCCGAGGGAGGTTGGTCTTTTGTGCGCAAACGGAGTGCTCGAATCCATCCCGATTATTGGCTGATCGTCTCGGAAGAACGGCCCCAGCAATGGACCTTCCAGGTCTGGGGCCCCGTGCCCTTCTCGCACGATGGCATTCACCCGTCCGCGCAAGACGCTGAAAGCGCGGCCATCGAGGCGGCGCGCAAGCATTTCGAGCGCCAAGGCCTACCGATCGATGTACCCGATAGCCTGACCAGCATTTTCCAATCCAAGAATGAGCCTGAAAATGAGATTTCATTCCAATACAGGATGAGCCCAAAATTCAGGTTTGATTCCAATACAGAGTGAGCCCCAATAGGGCGAGCAAATCAGG
>Ga0070741_10013029_pt1 | contig 14822 bp, 11 predicted proteins | sample Coa_R1_4_FD_66440 | JGI IMG/M metagenome (GOLD analysis project Ga0070741, IMG submission 66440) | Surface soil microbial communities from Centralia Pennsylvania, which are recovering from an underground coalmine fire - Coalmine... | ecosystem: Environmental > Terrestrial > Soil > Unclassified ...
TCATCGTCGTCGTCGTGCATCTTGGTGACTTCCTTCTTCAAGATGCGCATCGACTGGCCGAGGGACTTCGCCGCACCGGGAAGCTTCTTCCCTCCGAACAGCACAAGGACCACGATCGCGATGATCAGGATCTTCCATGGGCTGTCGAACAGGTCACCCATCGTTGTCCGTCCTCTTCAGCAGGGAGGCATCCCCGCTTGATCGGGGCTTATCGAGCTTGAGTCTACACTCAGAGCGCATACAGTCCCAGCGCCGCCGTGGCCGCCTCCCGGATCTCGGCCACCAGCCCCGGCGGCGAGACGACACGGCCCTCCTCCCCCAGCCGCAACGCCAGCCGCCGGACCCAGCCGGTGTCCGGGGTCCGCAGCACCACCCTGAGCCTGCCGTCAGGCAGTTCGGCCACCGATTCGCAGGGGTAGTACTCGGCCACCCAGCGGCCTTCGGCGGACAGCTCGAGTTCCACCGACACGTCCGATTCTGATGGCCGGAACAGGCCAGCGTCCACATCCACGTGCTCCGCCTCGGAAGGCAGCGCCGCGGGCTCAGAAAGCACGGTCAGCGAGAGCACCCGGTCCAGCCGGAACAGCCGGACCCCCTCGGCCCGCAGGCACCAGCCTTCCAGGTACGGGCGCCCCTCCACGACCAGCAGCCGCATCGGATCCACGTCCCGCTCGGTGGCCTCGTCTCGACCCGGTACGTAATACCGCAAATGCAACCGCCGGCCTTGCTCCAGAGCCTGCCTGATCTCATCGGCGTAGCCATCGCCGTTATGAATATCGACCTGAACAGCGACCTGTGCACTCACCGCGGCGGCCTCGCCTGCCGCGGCCTCGAGCTTGGCGATCAGCCGGGTGAGGGCGGAACGGTCCTCGATGCCCGGCACTTCGGCCAGCATCCGCAGGGCCACGAGCAGCGCCGATGCCTCGTCGACGGCCAGGCGCAGCGGCCGGCCGATCGACTCGGCCTGGCTGACCATGATCTCCCCGCCCTCGTAGGACAGGTCGATCGGGCAGTACGGGTCGGGTGAGCGCAGCTCGACGCACCACAGCAGGTTCAGGTCGTCGACCAGGTCCCGCTCCTTGATGCCGAACGCGGCGGCGGTCTCCTTCAGCCCCACCACGCGCCGCGACACCACGTACGGCACCAGCGCCAGCAGCCGCTGCAACCGCTCGGTGGATGTCACCAGCGCGCTCACGCCAGCACCCCCTTCAGCCGGGCGATGACGGCTTCGCGCAGGTCAGGGGGTTCGAGGATGAGCACGTCGGGCCCGAAAGAGGCGGCGTAGTCGGCGAACCAGCCGACGTCGCCGTAGTTGGTGACCACCTCGTCCCAGCCGGGCACGGCCTCCTCGGTGACCGAGGTGGCGCCGCGGCGCAGCCCGACCCCGGCCCCGGACCTGACCCGCAGCACCGCGGTGTGCTCCATGACCGGCGCCGAGTCCCAGTCCCGCACCAGTTCGCGCACGTCCGCGCCGGGCGGCACGGTCACCGTGCCCGGCAGCCCGCAGAACTTGACCGGTCCAGCGATCCGGCTCAGCCGGAACACCCGGGTGGCCTGCCGCCCGCGGTCCCAGCCCGCCACGTACCAGCGGCCCTTGCGATTCACCACGCCCCACGGCTCGAGTTCGCGCCGCTGCGGCTCGCTGCGTCCGGCCGCGCGGTACTCGAACGTCACCGGCCGCCGGTCCCTGACCGCCTCCCACAGCGGGCCGAAGGCAGGCTCCGGAGTCCCCAGCCGCGGCTCGATGTCGGGCTGGGCCGGCACCTCCACGGTGCTGTCCACGCCCGCGGCCCGCAGCTTCAGCAGCGCGCCCGCCGCGGCCCCGGCCAGTTCCGCGCGCTGCCAGACCCGCGCGGCCAGGCCGAGCACGGCGGCCTCGTCCGCTTCCAGGTGCAGTTCGGGCAGCTCGTAGGCCTGCTGGAGAATGCGGTAGCCCGCCTCGTCGTCGAACGGGTTGTTCAGGCCGGTCTCCAGCGGGACGCCGAGGTCGCGCAGATCCTCCTTGTCCCGCTCGAACATGCGCTTGAACAGATCCTCGTTCTCGGGATAGCCGGGGACGGCCGCCCTGATCTGTTCGGCGGTCAGGTAGCGCCTGGTGGAGAGCAGGCAGACGACAAGCCCGAGCAGCCGCTCGGTCTTGCGTTTCGACATGGCGTGCCCTCCCGTATGCGCTCTCCTAGGCTAACTTGTGAGCGGTGATCACATGGCGCAAAGGCGCGGTCATCGCAACGCGTCGCGAATGGCACGGCGCTGTCGAGCTCGACGTCTCCGTGTCCGGTGTCCAGGTGCGCGCGCTGTGCTACCCGGCGCTGACCGGCCGGCCGGTGCCCGGCGACGACGTGCTGCTCAACACCACCGCCCTTGACCTGGGGCTGGGCACCGGCGGCTACGCGCTCGTGGTGGCCGTCCCCGACCGCCTGCCGCCCGACCCAGAGCTGGCCGGGCACCTGGTGAAGGCCCGGTACACCCCGCTCCAGGCCACGGTGCTGGGCGCGGACGAGCAGGGCTCGCCACACCACGACGTGCTCACGGACGCCGATGACGTCGGAAAAATGCCGGTGGTGGTGGCCGACCTTCACTCGGCTCTCCCCGCGGTGCTCGCTGGCATACCCGGTCGGACCGAACGTTCGGTGGTTTACGTCATGCAGGACGGCGGGGCCCTCCCGGCGTGGTTCTCCCGGTCATGCGCCGCGCTGCGGGAGACGGGCTGGCTCGCCGGGGTGGTGACGACCGGGCAGAGCTTCGGCGGAGACCTGGAGACGGTCACGCTGCACACCGGCCTGCTCGCGGCACGGCACGTGCTTGGTGCCGACGTCGCGGTGGTGGCCCAAGGGCCGGGGAACCTCGGCACCGGGACCCGCTGGGGATATTCGGGCGTCGCGGCGGGCGAGGCGGTGAACGCGGCGGTTGCGCTCGGCGGCCGGGCCGTCGCGTCGCTGCGGGTGAGTTCTGCCGACGCGCGGGAGCGGCACCGGGGCGTGTCGCACCACAGCCTGACCGCGTACGGGCGGGTAGCGCTGGCGCGGGCCGACGTGGTGATCCCTGAGGGGCTGGGCGCCTTCGGCGAGGAGATCGCTCGGCAGGCGGCGCCGCTGGCCTCGCGGCACGCTCTGGTGAAAGTTTCCGTCGAGGGGCTCGAAGACGCGTTGCGAGCGTGCCCCGTACCGCTGTCCACGATGGGCCGCGGCCTCGACGCGGACCGTGCGTACTTCCTCACCGCGGCGGCGGCCGGCCGCCATGCCGGCCGCCTGCTCGCGGCGTCTGACTAACCCGGGATCAGCTTGACGCGGAGGCGGGGTAGGCGTCGAGGATGTCGACGACGAACACCAGCGTGTCGGTGCCCTTGATGCCCGCCTGGGACGCGCCGGCGCTGCCGTAACCGTCGGCGGGCGGGATGACCAGCAGGACGCGGCTGCCCACGGTCTGGCCCGCCAGGCCGTTGTCCCAGCCGGGGATGACCTGGCCCGCGCCGATCTGGAAGCCGAACGGCGCCTTCCTGGACCAGGACGCGTCGAAGACGTTCCCGGTCCGCCAGATGTACCCGGTGTACTGGACGATGAGGTACTGACCCTTGCCCACCTTGGCGCCGCTGCCCTTGACCAGGGTCTGCACCTGGAGCTTGGTCGGCGGCTTGACCGAGGAGGCAGGCATCTTCACGGTCGGCGCCTGGCCGGCCGCCTTGGGCGCGGTCACCGTGGGCAGGTTGCCGCCGCCGCTGGACACCTGCGAGCCGGCCGCCGCGTCGGTGCCGTTGTAGCTCTTGATCACGTCGATGACGAACACCAGCGTCGTGGTGGCCTTGATGCCCGCCTGGCTGTTGCCGGTGCTGCCGAAGCCATCCTTGGGCGGCACCACGGCGAGGATCCGGCTGCCCACCTTCTGGCCGACCACCGCCTTCTGCAGGCCGGGCAGCAGCGGGTTGGTGAACAGCGTCGGCACCGTGGCGTAGGTGCTGCCGACTTGCTTGTGGGCGGTCCCATCCCAGGTGTAGACCACGTAGTTGCCGACGAACTCGTCGGAGCTGGCGATGGCCGCGCCGGTGCCCTGGATCAGGGTCTTGACCTTCAGGTCCGAGCTGGCCTTCGAGGCCGGGATCGTGACGCTGGGAGCCTTGCCGAAGAGCCCGGAGGCGGTCACGGAGGCGTTGGTGTCCGGCCCGGACGACGACGATGTCGACGCCGACTTCGCGCTGGACGAACCGCAGCCCGCCAGAGCCGCGCCGGCGAGCAGTGGAATGGCGAGAGCCGCCAGGAAACGTCGCATGAAATCCTCAAAGTGGTCGATGTCAGCCCCGCCAGCCTACTGGCAACTGTGCCCTATCGTGGTCACGCCGGGAACCCGTAAGCAAGCTCAGCGCAGCCGGGCCAGCAGATTCCGGTGCCAGACCGCGATTGTGTACGGCCCGAAACGGTAGACGTGCGCGGGCCGCCCGGCCCGGGCCTCCATCTGGCGGACCAGCGTCTGATCCGACCAGTTCCGCGCCGCGCCCATGCTCACGATGAAGTCCGCGTAGTGCTTGGCGGGGTCGTACCAGGCCCGGCTGGCCTCCCAGTAGTCCTGGCTGGCCAGCACACCGCGGTTCGCCGCGACCGCCCGTACCTGGACGGTGTCGCGGCTGTCCAGGGTGAGGCTGCTGGCCTGCCAGTAGCCGGCCAGGCCCTGGGTCAGGTCGTGCTCGGCCAGCCATACGGTCAGGTCCGCGGCAGGCGCCGGGAGCGGCGGCTGGACCGCGTTGGACGCCAGCATGCCGCCGTAGACGGCGAGCGCGCCGGCCATCACGGGCGCGAGCCGGGCGGCGAGCAGCGGGCCGGCGAGCTGGCGCCCGGCCAGTACCGCCCCGAACGGCAGCACCGCCGCTATCTCCCTGGTAGTGCTGATGTTCTGCGCCTGGACGGTGAACATGTAGGCGGCCAGGTTGACCGCGATCGCGACCGTCAGCACCTGGGCGAGCAGGTCGGCGGCGGCGAACCGCCGCACTGTCCGGCACAGCGCCCAGCTCACCAGGCCGATGCCGATCAGGTGAAAGACCGCGAACAGCGCCAGGTGGCTGACCGGCAGGCTGGTGAAGTCGGCGCCGAACAGCTGGAGCAGGCCCTGGGCGGTCAGGGTCACATTGTGCAGCCAGGCGCTGGACTCGGCGAAGGTGGCCCGGACCGGGCTGATCGTCCAGCCGCCGTTCGCGGCGATGAGCCAGGTCGCCAACGCCGCGGCCGGCCAGGACAACACCGCGGCGACGGCCAGCGACAGCTCATAACGGCACGCGGCCAGCGGCTCGCGTTTGCTCACCACCATCCGGTACGCGCGGCCGGCGCAGACCGCGGCCAGCGGCAGCGCGGCGACGATCTCGGTGATCGGATCCGCCACCGCCGTCCAGGCCAGCAGCAGGCCCGTGGCTGCCGGAGCCCACCGGGAGTTCGCTCCTCGGTCGGCAATCAGCCAGGCCGCTAGCACGGGGACGCCGGTGCCGACGTGGTCGGGGGACAGCAGCAGCAGGTGCGTCGCGCTGCCGAGCTGCGGCGCGAGCATGATCCCGGCGGCGATCAGGGCTCGGGTGATGCCCTGCGCGCCGCGCGCGTTTCCCCTGGCCAGCCCCGCCGCCAGCAGCACGAGCAGCGTGTAGGTCAGCGCGCCGGCAATGTGCACCACGTCGGGGCCGAGCCCGCGGAAGGTCTCGACCAGCATGTATTCGGGCAGCTCGGTGGTGTAGAACGATACGTCCGACATCGTCCAGCCGTGCAGCAGCAGGTTGCCGTGCAGCATGTCCCACGCCTGGAGCGCGTTGGAGGCGCCGTCGGAGTTCACCGGGGCCCCGGCAGTGGACTGCGCCAGGTACGCGATGAACAGGCAGATCGCCGATGCGATCGTGGCCGCGGGCCAGGTGAGGCGCTTGATGCAGAGTTCTGTAGCCATATGACTACAGACTGTAGCGCTAACGCAACTTGGTCATCAGGTTCTCGTGCCAGACGGCGACGGTGAAGTCGCCGACCTGGTAGATCGCGGACGGCCTGCCCGCCATATCCGCCAGCTGCCGGATCAGCTTCTGGTCCCGCCACTGCGCGGCCGATCCGGTACTGATCACGAAGTTGGCCTGGTTACCCGCCGTGTACCAGGACTTCTTCCCCTCCCACCAGGTCTCACCGGTCAGCCCGGCGGGCCCGTCGGCGATGGCCCTTACCTGGACCCGGTTGGCGCTGTACAGCGTCACGCTGGCGGCCTGCCAGTAGCCGGCCAGGCCGCGGGTAAGGTCGTGCGCGGTAAGCCAGGAGGCCAGGTCCGCCGTGGCCACCGGGACTGGCGGCTGAACCGCGTCGAACACCAGCATGCCGGTGTACCCAGCGAGAACGGCCGCCGCGACGACCGCGCGCCGCGGCTGGAGCAGGTGCTTGCCAAGCATCCGCCCTGCCAGCGCGGCGCCGAACGCCAGCACCGCGGCGATCTCCCTGGTGTTCGTGATGTCCTGTGCCTCGCGGCTGAGCAGGTACGCGGCCAGGTTGACGGCGATGGCGGCCACCAGCACCTGCACCACCAGGTCGGCGGACAGGTACCGGCGCAGTGCCAGGCAAAGCCCCAATGCCGCCAGGCCAAGCCCGATCAGGTGCACCGCGGCGAAGACCCCCGCCAGCACTCCCGGCTGGACCCCGAAGGCAGCCCCGTAAAGCTGGAGGATTCCGTGACCGGTGAGGGCGGCGTTGTGTCCCAGTGCCCCCGGGCCGGCGGGCGAGGTGTGCAGCGGAGCACCCGTCCAGCCGCCTTCGGCGGCGATGAGGTGGGTGCCGGCCCACGCCACCGCGACCGCGCAGACCGCCGCCGTCAGTAGGGACAGTTCGTACCAGGAGTCGCGCAGCGGCCTGCGCGCCACCCGCGCCTGGATGATGCGCAGCCCGCACACCGCGGCCAGCGGCAGTGCTCCGACTACCTCCGCGAGCAGGTCGCCCACCGCCGTCCAGGCGAGCAGCAGACCGGCAACGACCGGCGCCCAGCGGGTGCTCGCTCCTCTATCCACGATTATCCAGGTCAGCAGCAAGGGGACGCCGGTGGCGACGTGGTCGGGTGACAGCAGCAGCACGCCGGACGGGTTGCCAAGCTCCGGCGCCAGCATGATCCCGGCGGCGATCAGCGCGCGGGTAACACCCTCGCGGCCGGTCGCGCGGCCCTTGGCAAGCAGCGCTGCCAGCAGCACCAACGCCGTATACGTGAGCGCGGCGGCGATGTGGACCGCGAACGGACCGAATCCGCGGATCGCCTCGACCAGCGCGAACTCCGGCAGGTCGATGGTGTAGAAGGACACGTCGGCGACCGACCAGCCGCGCAGCAGGAGGTTGCCGTGCAGCATGTCCCAGGCCTGGAGCGCGATGGAGGCACCATCGGACGTGACATACGTGGCGCGAGCGGACTGCGCGAGGAACGCGGCGAACAGCCCGCAGGCCGCCACCGTCACGACGGCGGGCCAGGCCAGCCTGCTAGCCAAGCGCGGTGAGGAGTTTCCTGTCCCAGACGGCGATCGTGTTTCGACCGAACTCATAGACGTGGGCTGGCCTCCCGGCTAGGGCCGCCAAGTGCCACTCCAGGGCCGAGTCCGACTCGCCGGGCGGCGCGTTGGCGGTGACGAGGAAGTTCGCGTAGTTGCTGGACGGCTCGAACCACTCCTGCTTGGCCTCCCAGTATGCCTCGGGCATCAGCCTGTTCTCGTTTACCACTACGGGCCTGACCGTGATGGAGTTCCCGCTGTCCACGGTCACGCCGCTGGCCTGCCAGTAGCCGCCCAGCCCGCTGGTGAGGCCGTGCCCGGCGAGCCAGAAGGTGAGGTCCGCGTTGTCCGCGGGGATCGACGGCTGGCTCGCGCCGAAGCCCAGCATCGCGGTGTAGCCGGCCAGCAGCGCCAGGCCGGACACCGGGGAGCGTACCAATTGCCCCCTGTCATTGCGTCATTCACTCAAAGAAGCCAGACGACTACTGATGGTTACGTTAGCATGCCGCCATGCACGTGACCGACCGCGTCGGCGCCGGGACCGTCATCGCCACCCGTCCGCCATCCGGGCGCACCGCGGCACGGCTGGCCTGGCCGGCCGGGCTGACGGTGGCCGCGCTCGCCCTGTACGGCTGCTACCTCCGCTTGTCCGGCACCCAGCGCGTCACCGCGGACGGCGCCTCGCAGGCACTCCAGGCGTGGGACATGCTGCACGGCAACTGGCTGCTGCACGGCTGGACGCTGACCGACGTGTCGTTCTACACCACCGAACTGCCGCAGTACGTGCTCATCGAGGCGGCGGACGGGCTGCGGCAGGACGTGGTGCACCTGGCCGGCGCGATGACCTACACGCTGCTGGTCCTGGCCGCTGGCCTGCTCGCCCGGGGCCGGTCGACAGGCCGGCCCGGCCTGGTCCGGCTCCTGGTCGCGTGCGGGATCATGCTCGCGCCGCAGCCGGTGAACGGGGTGGGCATCCTGCTGACCCAGCCCGACCACGTCGGCACGATGGTCCCGGTGCTGTTGTGCTTGCTGTGGGTCGATCGCGCACCACGCCGCTGGTATGTGCCGGTCCTCGCCGGGGGCGCGCTGGCGTGGGTACAGGTCGCGGACCGGCTGACGATGACGGTGGCGGTGCTGCCGCTGGCGGCGGTATGCGCCTTCCGCGCCTACCAGGGGATCGTGCGGGACCGGGAGCCGCTCCCCGCCCGATGGCCCGAGCTGTCGCTGGGTGCCGCGGCGCTCGCCGCCATCCCGGTCGCGATGATCGCCACCCGGGTGCTCGCCAGCCTCGGCGGGTACGCGAGCCGGCCGCTGGCGAACGCATTCGCGCCGTCGGCCAGCTGGCCGTCCCACGTCGTGGTGACCGTGCAGGGCATCCTCGCGCTGTACGGCAGCGACGTCACCGGCCAGCCGTTCGGCGTGCTCTCCGCGGTGGCGCTGATCCACCTGGCTGGGCTCGCGCTCGCCGGGTGGGCGGTGTGCCGCGCGCTGCGGCGCTTCGGACGCGGCGAGGACCTGGTCACCGACGTGCTCACCGTGGGGATCCTCGTCACGCTGGCCGCCTATCTGGTCAGTCCGCTGCCCACCACGATCTACTCGGCGCGCGAGATCGTCGCGGTCTTGCCGTTCGGCGCTGTGCTGGCCGGGCGGGTGCTCGGCGACCGGCTGGCCGCGCTGCGGCTGCTGCCACTGGCATGCGCCGTGCTGGCAGGCTACTGCGTCGCGCTGCTGTCCGGCATGGCCCAGCCGACCCGGGCCGCGGTCGGCCAGGAGCTGGCCGGCTGGCTCACCACGCACCATCTGACGTCCGGGCTCGCCAGCTACGCGCAGGCGAACAGCGTCACGCTGGCCAGCGGCGGCGCCGTCCAGCTGCGGGCACCGGACTGGACCCGGCACGGCGCGTTGCGCGGCGCGTACGCCTCGCGGAGCTCGTGGTTCGATCCGCGCCTGCACGACGCGACGTTCGTGGTGTCGACGAAGGCCAACGGCTGGGGCTTCTGGATCTCCTACCGGCAGGTGACCGGCGCCTTCGGCAAGCCCGTGCACACCTATCACTACGGCGGCTACACGATCTGGGCTTGGCACGAGAACCTGCTCGCCCGGCTACATCCCGGCGATTAGCTTCTCCACGCGCTCGTCAACCGACCGGAACGGGTCTTTGCACAGCACGGTGCGCTGAGCCTGGTCGTTCAGCTTCAGGTGCACCCAGTCCACGGTGAAGTCCCTGCGCTTATCCTGCGCTCGCCTGATGAACTCACCCCGGAGCTTTGCCCGGGTGGTCTGCGGGGGAACGGACTTGGCCTCGAAGATGTCCAGGTCGCGCGCCGCACGCTCGACCGCACCCGCCTTCTGGAGCAGGTAGTACAGGCCGCGGCCGCGGTGCACGTCGTGGTAGGCGAGGTCGAGCTGGGCGACCCGCGGCGACGATAGCGGCAGGTCGTGCCGGGCGCGGTAGCGCTCGATCAGCTGGTACTTGGTCACCCAGTCGATTTCCCTGGCGATCTTGTCGAGGTCGCCGCTCTCGATGGCGGCCAGCGTGCGCTCCCACATGTCCAGCACCCGCATGCTGACCGCGTCGGCGCCGTTCTTGTCGGTGAAATCCTTGGCTCGGTTCAGGTACTCGTACTGGATCTCCAGCGCGGACAGCTCCCGGCCGCTGGCCAGCCGGACCCGGCTGCGGCCGGTCATGTCGTGGCTGACCTCGCGGATCGCCCGGATCGAGTTGTCCAGGGTGAGGTCGCGCATGATCGCGCCGGCCTCGATCATCCGCAGCACCAGATCGGTGGACCCGACCTTGAGCAGGGTCGTGGTCTCGCTCATGTTGGAGTCGCCGACGATCACGTGCAGCCGGCGGAACCGCTCCGCGTCCGCGTGCGGCTCGTCCCTGGTGTTGATGATCGGGCGCGACCTGGTGGTCGCGGACGAAACGCTCTCCCAGATGTGCTCGGCGCGCTGGCTCACGCAGTACACCGCGCCCCGCGGGGTCTGCAGCACCTTCCCCGCGCCGCAGATGACCTGGCGGGTGACCAGGAACGGGATCAGGATGTCGGCCAGCCGGCCGAATTCGCCGTGCCTGCCCACCAGGTAGTTCTCGTGGCAGCCGTAGGAGTTGCCGGCCGAGTCCGTGTTGTTCTTGAACAGGTAGATGTCACCGGCGATGCCCTCCTCACGGAGCCGCCGGTCGGCGTCCACGAGCAGGCCCTCCAGGATCCGCTCCCCCGCCTTGTCGTGCGCGACCAGGTCGAGCACGCTGTCGCATTCGGGGGTCGCGTACTCCGGGTGGCTGCCCACGTCGAGGTAGAGCCGTGCCCCGTTGCGCAGGAACACGTTGCTGCTCCGGCCCCAGGACACCACCCGACGAAACAGGTAGCGTGCCACCTCGTCCGGTGACAGCCGCCGCTGCCCGCGGAAGGTACAGGTAACCCCGTACTCGTTCTCCAGCCCGAAGATGCGCCGATCCACCCCCTCAGGCTACGTCGCCGCAGGGCCTACTGACAGCATCACGCGGTGGTGGCGGTCGGGTTATTTCATCCCCGGAGCAGGTTCCCCTGCCACACGTAGATCGTGTACGGCCCGACCGTGTACTCCCTGGACGGCCGGCCGAAGCCCGCCAGCGCCACGGAATTCGGCTCCCAGTAGTTGTAGAAGCCAGGCATGTTCTCGGTCACCAGGAACGTCGCGGTGTGGGTACCAGGCTGGTACCACGAGTGCTTGGACTCCCACCAGTCGCGGCGCAGGTTCCCCGGGTAAACCGCCCGGACGGTGACCGCACCCTCGCTGTCCAAGGTGACGATGCTCGACTGCCAGTAGCCGCCGATGCCGTAGGTCAGGTTGTGTGCCGCGAGCCAGGCCGCGAGCTGCTGGTTGGCGGCCGGCGCCGACGGCTGGGCAGCGGTATAGCCGAGGCTGGCCAGGTAGCAGCACATGACGCCGGCGAGCGTCGCCGGGATCCACCGGACCAGCCGGGCCCGTCGGACGCCGTAGGCCAGCGCCGCCCGTCCGGGCAGCGCCGCCCGGATCGACGGCCCCAGCGTCCGCGCGGCCAGCACCGCCCCGTAGGGCAGTGCCAGCGCGTATTCCCTGGCGTTCAGGTCGGTGCCGCTGGCCATCGTGCTCGGCACGTACAGCAGCACGTTCAGCACGATGGCGACAAGCAGCACCTGGTCGACCAGGCTGGGATGCCGACCGAACCGCACGCAGACCAGCCACATCGCCCACGCCACCAGTGCGACGCCGGTCAAGTGCATCACGGCGAAGAAGACGTCGGCCGCCGAGCCCCACGGCATCGCGCCGAACATCGCCAGCCAGCCCTGGATGGTCACCCAGGCATGGCCAGGCCACAGCGACACTGGCACGAACTGGTAGCCGACCGAGTGCACCCGGTATCCGCCGTTGTAGTGCAACAGCCCCTCGACGCACGTCGCCAGGCCATAGGCCGCCCCGCTGGCGACCGTGAGCGCCAGCTCGTAGCCGCAGGCCCGCAGCAGCGCACGACGCCGCGCGGACCGTCCGGTCAGGCGCGGCAGGCCGCGGCCGGTGCGCAGCACCCGCAGCAGGCAGACCCCGGCGAGCGGGATGATCCCCGCGACGAGGACCAGGGGGTCGGCGATCAGCGCCCAGGTGAACAGCACCCCAACCGCGACGGCCTCGGGCCAGCGCCGCTTCCCGCGATCGGTCAGTGGGGTCCGGGGGGAGGCATCCCCCCGGTCGATCAGGGGGGTCCGGGGGGAGGCATCCCCCCGGTCGATCAGGGGGGTCCGGGGGGAGGCATCCCCCCGGTCGATGATGAGCCAGCACAGCAGCAGCGGCACCGCCGTACCGATGTGCCCGACGGACAGCACCAGCACGAACACGCCGACACCGAGCTGCGGGGCGATCATGATGCCGCCCGCCACCAGCATCCGGACCATGCCCTCACCGCGGTCCACCTGGCTCAGCTTCCCGCGGGCTAGGACGACCGCGAGCAGCACGACGATCGTGTATGTGATCGCCGCGCCGACGTGCGCGGTGTCGGCGTGCAGCCCGAGGAAGCTTTCCAGAACCGCGTATTCGGGCAGCTCGGTGGTGTAGAACGACACGTCGGACATGAACCAGCCGTGCAGCATCAGGTGACCGTGCAGCATGTCCCAGGACATCAGCAGGATGTTCGCTTCGTCCGAGTTCTCCGGATAGGTCCGGGACACGCGGAGGTAGACGGCAAACAGGACGATCGCGGCAATGGCGAACAGCGACGTCGCGATCACTCGACGGCGTATCACGGTCCCTGCCACGTCCTTACTTCCAGTGGGCTCGGCAAAGCGTATTAAGGAACTCCTGGGAATTAGCTGAGCGCGGCCCGAGAGTTTTGCCCGGCCTCCCAGCGCCATGCCAGGCTGGCGCGTAACCTGGCATGGTCACACTCTGTCGCGGCGCGGGCCAACCTTACTCTGGTAGGCTGCGCCCGGCCTGGATGACAGTCCTCTCTCTCCAGTACCTGTGATGCGATGGTGGAGGCCCGCGGTTGCAACTCACTTCGACGCCTGGCGCGCCTGAGTCCCTGCGGGAACGTGCCCCTTCGATGCTGTCCAAGGTTAATCATCCGGTTGTCCCCGGGATCATCGCCTTCCTCGCCTGGCTGGGTTATGCCATTGCCCGCTGGCAGGTCTACGCCAACCATCACCTGAGCCTGTTCCTGGTGACCGGAACCACCTACACGCACCGGCACCAGCTGCCGCCCGGCCTGATGATCGGCGACCCGCACGCGGCCGGCTACGACGGCCAGTTCTACTACCGGCTGGCGCTGAACCCGTTCAACTGGAGCAAGACCGCTTACGGCATCACGATGGACCAGCCGTACCGGTACACCAGGATCGGCTACCCGTTCGTGTCCTGGCTGGGCTCGTTCGGCCAGCACGACCTCGTGCCGGCCTCGCTGCTGGCGGTCAACCTGCTCGCCGTGGCCGCGATGGCCGTGCTCGGCGCGATGTTCGCTCGCCAGTCGGGGCGCCACGCGCTGTGGGGACTGCTGTTCGCCGCGTACTTCGGCCTGGCGATCAGCGTGGGGCGGGACACCGCCGAGCCGCTCGCCGAGGCCTGCATGCTCGCCGGGCTGCTCGCCTACCGGCGCGGCCGCTGGATCCTCAGCGCGGCCGCGTTCGCGTTCGGCGCGATCACCAGGGAGACGATCCTGTTCGCGCCGGCCGCCATCGCCATCGTCCGGCTCGTCCAGATCGCCCGGCGCAAGGTCCGGCCGGGCCTGGCGGACCTCACCTGGCTGGCGCCGGCCGTCGCCTTCGGTCTTGACGAACTCCTCGCGCGAGTCGCGCTCAAGGGCGAGTTTCCCGTGGTCGCCGACAACAGCAGGAATCTCGCCACGCCGTTCACCGCGATGATCGACTCGATCAGGACCGACGCGGCGAAGATCAGCTGGCAGGTCCTCGGCCAGTACGACATCGCGCTGCTCGAGTTCGCCACCCTGGCCGTGTTCATCCTGGCCGGGCTGGCGGTCATCGCCGTGACCACCGCGCCGCTGCACGAGCGGATCGCGTTCGTGTTCTTCATCCTCGAGCTGGGCCTGCTGTCGAACCAGATCTGGGGCAGCACGTTCGGGGACGGCCGGTCGCTGATCGAACCGTTCCTGTTCTCGCTCATCCTGGTGCTGGCAACCCCGAAGCGGTACCTGAACGCGTACTACCTGGGCGCGATCGCCGCGGTGGCCCTCCCGGCCCTGGCCGTCGTGGCCCGCCGCCGCATCCTCTACATGTAGCCCGCGCCCAGGGTGGTGTCGCGCCCCCACGCCCCCACGCCCCCGCGGCATGTGGCCGCGCCCCCGCGCCCCCGCGGCATGTGGCCGCGCCCCCGCGCCCCCGCGGCATGTGGCCGCGCGTTTCCGACTCCCGCCATGCCGCCGGTCCCGAATGCCCAGGTTTGTCCAGCCCGGCGCTGCCCTTCCGCGGCCCACACCCACCTCGAAAGGCGGTTCGGAAATCATTGCGGACACTTACCCCCCCGATCTGGGGGGGTAAGTGTCCGCAATAATCTGGCCCACCCAGGTGAGCGCCTGGAATAACCCTACATATCCTGATAAGCCGGACGCGAGCGGCGGTATCGCGGTCAGGTCGCTCGACCCGCAGCGAGCACATGTCGTCCCGGACCACCACCATCTGCACCCTTTTTTACCACCAAGCCTTTTCCTAGCGCGCAAGAGGCCGCATCGCGCTGACCAAAACGTAAACATTCAGGTGTCTGAGTTACCGGTTGGTGGCGTTGGGTGGCGGGTGGCGGGCGTGGTTCAGGTAGTGGCGGGGATGGGCGGTATCCAGGGGTTTCCGGTGAGGGCGTCGCGGATGGCGGCGGGGACGCTGATGCCGTGCTT
>Ga0070741_10013030_pt1 | contig 14822 bp, 13 predicted proteins | sample Coa_R1_4_FD_66440 | JGI IMG/M metagenome (GOLD analysis project Ga0070741, IMG submission 66440) | Surface soil microbial communities from Centralia Pennsylvania, which are recovering from an underground coalmine fire - Coalmine... | ecosystem: Environmental > Terrestrial > Soil > Unclassified ...
GTAGCCGCTCCACGGCGGATTCAAGTCGAGGTCGGGCCGCAGCCCCGAAAAGTGAGTCATCAATTGCCGGACGGTGATATCGCCGCCGGCAAAGCCGGGCAGATATTGCGCTGCGCGGTCGTTGAGCCTGACTTTTCCTTCTTCCACCAGCAGCATAATGGAGGAGGTCGTGGCGACGACCTTGGTCAGCGAAGCGCAGTCGAAAATCGTATCTACAGTCATGGGTTCGCGGGAAGGCTCGAGGCTCCGGCTGCCGTAGGCTTTGCGGTGAAGGACCTTGCCTTTATGCCCGACGACCAGCACCGCCCCAGGTATCTCGTTTTGATTAATGGCTTGCTCTACGATCTCATCGAGAATGGGTGAGCCACGCCAGCCCGTCTGTGCCAGGGCGGAAACCGCCGCGGCCAGATAGAGGCAGACGGTTCGTACGCGAAACATGCAGTCATGTTAGCGTAAAATTAGGTTCGTATTTCAGATGCTCGAGCATCTTGGCACCGAACAGCGAAATCCGGCGTCGGCCGAAATCGACCTTTTATCCACCGAGCAGATCCTGGCCATCATGAATCAGGAGGACAAAAAAGTGGCCGCGGCCGTCGAGCAAGAACTATCGCGCGTCGCTCGGGCCGTGGATGCCATTGTGGGCGCGTTGGAACGCGGAGGGAGATTGTTCTATATCGGCGCCGGCACGAGCGGCAGGCTGGGAGTGCTGGACGCCAGCGAGTGCCCACCTACGTTTGGGGTTCCCCCGGAGATGGTTCAGGGCGTCATAGCCGGCGGCGAAGCCGCGCTCTCCCGCGCCACTGAAGCCAACGAGGACAGCCCCGAGGCCGGCGAAAACGATCTTCGTTCCCGCGGCTTCAACAGAAACGACGTGCTCGTGGGCATCACCGCCAGCGGCCGGACGCCTTACGTGATCGGCGCCATACGCTACGCGAAGTCCTTGGGCGCTTCCACGATCGGCTTGACGTGCAACGCGGGCGCGGAAATTTCGGCTCTGGTTGATGTTGCGATCGCGCCTCAGGTGGGCCCCGAAATCCTCACTGGATCGACTCGCCTGAAAGCCGGCACCGCTCAAAAGATGGTCTTGAATATGCTTTCCACCGCCTCGATGATCCGGCTCGGCTATGTATACCGGAATCTCATGGTGAATCTCCAGCTCAAGAACGAAAAACTGCTCGATCGCGGCCGCCGGATCGTCGCTCAGGCGGCGGACTGCGATTTTGGACGAGCAGCGCAGGCCCTGGCGGAAGCGGGCAATGACGTGCGGGCGGCGATCGTGATGGTGAAACGGGGCGTGGGGGCCCAGCAGGCTCGCGAGCTGCTCCAGGCCGCGCACAACCGGGTTCACCTGGTCCTCGATTCCCGATGAGCCCATGCGGCCCGCGTTCGCCGATACGGCGCGCTCTTACCGGTTCGCGCCGGCGCGGATTTTTATAAATGTAGGTCGCGCTTTTCAGACGGCATGGAAAAATTTCTGATTCGCGGCGGCGTTCCTTTGACCGGCTCGATTCCGGTGAGCGGCTCAAAAAATTCCGCGCTTCCTGCGCTGGCCGCAGCCGTTCTCACCAACGATCCGGTGATACTGCACCGCGTGCCTCGCGTGCGGGATATCCGTACGATGGCGCGGTTGCTGGCGGACGTGGGGGCGGAAGTCAAGATGGAAAAGGGCCGGTATACGATTCGCACCGAGCGCATCACCAGTCCGGAAGCGCCCTACGAGCTGGTCAAGACGATGCGCGCCTCGAGCTTGATCTTAGGGCCTCTGTTGGCGCGCACCGGGCGCGCCCGGGTTTCGCTGCCCGGCGGCTGCGCAATCGGAGCGCGCCCCATTAATCTGCACATTGCCGGTCTCGAAAAGCTGGGCGCCGTGATTTGCCAGGAGCACGGGTACATCGAGGCGCAGGCTCCTCGAGGTTTGCGGGGGGCGGAAATCCGGTTCGAACGAATCACCGTGACCGGAACGGAAGACCTCATGATGGCCGCTGCGCTCGCCGAGGGCGAGACGATACTCGAGAACGCGGCCCGGGAGCCGGAAGTGGTGGACCTGGCTGCGCTGCTCACCAAGATGGGCGCCTGCATCGAAGGGGCTGGGTCAAGCACGATCCGAATTCGAGGAACGCCCCGGCTGCGAGGCGCGGAACATAGCATCATCCCGGACCGCATTGAGGCCGGCACCTTCCTGGTGGCCGGCGCCATTACCGGAGGCGAGATCGAGGTCACCGGAGCGTGCGCCGAACACCTGACTGCGCTCACAGACAAGTTGCAGGAAGCGGGAGTGGATGTGAAGGCCGCCGCCGGCGGCTTGCGCGTGCGCGGCGCAAACAAGCTCGCGGCGGTGGATGTGACCACGCAGGAGTTTCCGGGTTTCGCCACCGACTTGCAGGCGCAGTGGATGGCCCTCAGCACCCAGGCGCACGGCGCGTCTCTGATCACCGAGCGCATCTTCGAGAACCGTTTTATGCACGCCTTGGAACTGTGCCGCATGGGCGCCGACATCACGATCCAAGGGAATCAGGCCGTGGTGAGAGGGAAGACGCCGCTGAGCGGGGCGGGCGTCATCGCCTCCGATCTCCGCGCCAGCGCGTCTCTGGTCCTCGCCGGCCTGGTGGCGAGCGGGGAAACGGTTGTGGACCGCGTGTATCACATCGATCGCGGCTATGAGAAAATTGAAGAGAAACTATCCGCCGTCGGCGCGCGAATCCAGCGAATCGAATGACGGCGGGCCTTAGGCGAGATTCGGCGCGCGTTTCCTGGGGCCGCCCGGCGGGCTTGACCACAAAGCGGGCGCTTTTCCCCTGCGCGTTCGGCAGATCTCGGACGCGGCTTGTTGACCGCCGGAAGCGCCCCGAGCAGAAACATTCAGATTGGGAGACTTTTGGATGGCTCACTCACCTGCATTCCTGAGACTGGTTGATGACGCAAAAACACGGATTCGTGAGATTACGGTGGAGCAAGTCCGCCGCAGCCAGCAGGAGCGCGAACCATTTTACCTCGTAGACTGCCGGGAGGATTCCGAGTGGAACGCCGCTCATGCCGCCGGTTCCATCCACCTTGGCAAAGGAGTCATCGAGCGCGACATCGAGAGCGCCATTCCCGATAAAGACGCCAAAATCATCATCTACTGCGGCGGCGGGTTCCGCTCGGCTCTGGCGGCGGATGCCGTGCAAAAGATGGGCTACAAGAACGTCTTTTCTCTGGCCGGCGGATGGCGGGCCTGGAATGCGGCTGGTATGCCCACCGAAAAATAGAAGCCGGGGAAGATCACCCAAGATCAGCGGCGCTTCGGGCGCGGGCTGCTCTGCGGCGGCATGCGCGCCGAATTCCGCTGCCGGCGCTATCGGCTTCAGGCCTAAACGATTCCTTCGAAGAGGACGCTCGAGAGATATCTTTCGCCGGCGTCGGGCAGAATGGCCACGATCATTTTGCCCTTGAACTCCGCCTGCCGGGCCAAGCGGCAGGCGACCGCTGCTGCGGCCCCGCACGAAATACCGGAGAGCAGCCCTTCTTCGCGAGCCAGACGCCGGGCATACTCGATGGCTTCTTCGTTGCTGACCAATTCGACGCGGTCTACAACCGTCAGGTCCAACGTTTCGGGGATGAAGCCGGCGCCGATGCCCTGGATGCGGTGCGGGCCTGGCCGGAGCTTCTTTCCGTTCAGATGCTGAGTGATGACCGGGCTCGCCGCCGGTTCGACAGCCACGGACAGAATCTTCTTGCCTTTCTCGTGCTTGATGTAACGGGAAACGCCGGTAATCGTGCCGCCCGTGCCGACGCCCGCCACCAGCACGTCGATTTGACCGTCGGTATCCTCCCAGATTTCCGGACCAGTGGTTTTGAAATGAATGGCGGGATTGGCAGGGTTTTTGAACTGTTGCAGCATGATGTAGCGTTGGGGATCGCTGGCCACGATCTGCTCGGCCCGGCGGATGGCGGCATTCATGCCCTGCTCATCAGGCGTTAGTTCCAGCTTCGCCCCGAGGATCTTCAGCACCGCCCGGCGCTCCAGGCTCATGGTGTCGGGCATGGTCAGCGTGATCGGATAGCCCCGAGCGGCCGCCACGAAGGCCAGGGCGATCCCGGTGTTGCCGCTGGTCGGCTCGATCAGCTCTTTTCCCGGACCGAGGATGCCGCGCTGTTCGGCGTCCCAGATCATCGAGGCGCCGATGCGGCACTTGACCGAGTAGGCCGGGTTCCGCCCTTCGACTTTCCCCAACACGGTGGCCGGGGCCCCGTTTACGATCCGGTTGAATTTGATTAGCGGCGTATGGCCGATACTCAAGGAGTTGTCTGTATAGTATCTAGGCATTGCTTCGAGGCAGCACCGGAACTAGATTTGCCAGTTGGCTACAAAACGGCTTTGTCGCTCGCTCCACCGGGCCGCCAGGTCGGCGAAGCTGGTGCGATCGACGATATCCGACACCGCCTTATCGACTTGCTCCCAGAGTTCCGTGAGGGGAGTCTCCTCCTCCAGGGCCCGGGAACGGCGCGCCGCCGGCCGGCTCTTGGCTCCGCGCGCGCGCGCCGGAGAAAGAGGGCCTTCGATGAAGCGCAGCACCTCGCCTACGCTGATGCGGTCGGGGGGGCGCGCGAGCAAATAGCCGCCCTCGGCGCCGCGGCGCGATTCGACGAAGCCGCCCTGTTTGAGCTGCGCCAGGATCAGCTCCAAAAATTTCTGCGGGATCTTCTGGCGGGCGGCGATTTCAGCAATCTTGACCGGTCCTGCGCCGCCCCGGTACGCCAAATCGAAGACCGCCTTCAGCGCGTAGTCCCCTTTCACCGAAATGTTCATGCCGGCTTGCTCATCCGCGGTGCTTCGCTTTGAGATTACGGTAAGTGGGCAGCGGGCGTCAAATGGAGCCGCTTTCCGCTGTGAAACAGCAGGCGGCCTCGGGAACGAATCAGTGGTGCAGCGCCAGCGCACGATCCAGTTTGTAGGTGAAGTCGGCCCAAAGGCGCTGCGCGTCGATCGCGGTGATCCAGACGACCTCCCGGGCGGCCTGGCCCGCCCGGCGGCCGGACGCCGGATGTTCAAAAGTCATATCGTCCCGCAGAACGGGGCGCGGGTGCACCCGGCTCTTGGTGAGGCCAAGCAGATAAGCGACCGTCACCTCGTCCCACACCGGCCATGCATTGCGGTTCCCGGTAATCGACCGCACGAGGTCTCCGTTGTCATCGAGCCAGGATATCAAAATGTTCGCCAGATAAACCCCCGGAGCTCCGCGCGGATAGAAAAGCTCGCGGGCCTTCTCGCGGGTCATTCGCAGATAACGATTGGTCACGGCCGTATCGCCGATAACAACCGGGGCGCGGGATTCGAGCAGCACCTGCCACGCCGTGACGTCGTTTTTCACATTGAAGGGATCCGTCCCCCGCGGCCAATTGTTGAATCCCATGGCGATGACCCGGATGCGGTCCCCCAACCCCGGATCGATCAGGAGCGCGGAGGCGACATCGGTCGCCGCCCCCGTCAGCAACAGGTCCAGACGGCGGTCCGGGCTATGGGAGCGCGAGCGGCGCAGCAGAAAATCGACGCCGGGGTTGGGTTGCGGTTTCCGCCCGGCGAGCGGGACGCTGGAACCTGGAATAACCAGCGGCCGGAAACGCAGGGGCAAGTGGTCGAGAACGTCCCTAGCGACGCGGGCCGAGGTCTGCGCCGCAGGCGCGGCCAGCGTGGGGGCGTGCGTGGTGACTACTCCCACCAGATTGAATTCCGGAGATAACGCCAGATGGGCGAGCGCCCACTGGTCATCCATATCGACGCCGCAATCCGTCACCATGAGAACCGGGCGAGGCGCCGGCCGGGCGCTGTCGTCCCGCCTGGAAGGGACATTGCCGGGCTGAGCCAGGGCGGCCGGCAAAGCCAGAAAAAACGGGAGCGCAAAGGCCGCGAAGACGGTGCGTAATCGGCTCATGCCTGGGATTTGCCGCGTTGTTTTTTAGGGCTCGCGCGCGCCTTTTCCCGCCGCTTTCGCAGCGAAGCCCCGTCTTCCGCTGGAATTTCCAGCCGCGCTTCCGCCCTACTGTAGTAAGACGCGAAAGCGAGCGCCGCAGCCAGCAAGGCGAGAGGCGCGATTTGCGAGAGCACCCGGTCGAGCGAGGAGCCAATCATCCATTGGAGGTTTACCGGGCCGGTGACATACACCAGACTCACGCCGAACAGTTGCCAGCACGCCAGGGCCGGCAGCGCCCAAAAGCGCCGGTCGAGGCCGGCGCGCCGGTATAAAAAGACAGCCAGCAAGCAGAACGGAAAGGCGAGGTTAAAAAGCCAGACCCGAGAGCCAAATGCGTCCGGCGGGGCAGGCGTGAACGCGTGCTCGAAAATGGCCTTGACCGTAGGTCCGTAGCTGGCGATGTTGGTTCGCATCATCTCTCCGGAGAGCTCGCCCGGGCGTTTCACGCCGTACACACTGCGCGCCGCGACCCAGGGGGTTACGAACAAAATGGGGAACGCGGCCAGCGTGAACCAATAACTGGAATTCCAAATTCGCCGAGAGATCAGACGCGCTGCGGCCAGCGCGCCGAATCCAGCCAGAAAAAACTGTCCTTCGTTTTTGGTCCAGGCAGCGATAGAGGCGAAGAAAACAGCGAGGGCGAAGTCAGCATAGTCTCCCTCGTAAAACCACGCATAAAGAAAACCGGCGGCGAGCAGGATGGCCGCTGCTACGGCCGTATCGGCGTAACCGGCGTAGCGAAAGGCTGCGACGTCCACCATGTACACGCCGGCCAGCATCGAGGTGAAAATCGCTGCAACGGGGCGGGAGCCGTACCGCCGAAGGAAGTAGTAAAATCCAGCCGCCAGCGACGCCAACAAACAGGGTGAAACAAGCTTCGCAAGCTGATCGGCGGCAGATCCGGAAAAGATATAGAGAAATGTCGTATACAGGGGCACCAGCAGGGGATACGCCGGATTCCCGAGGAACTCGTGGGCGCGGCTCATATAGGGAGCGATACTGCCGTCCAGATAAAAGGCCTTAGCCTTGAACATCCAAAGCATGATCGCGTCCCATTCGTTGAGCGGCATCAAGCGCTCATAGGGAACCCAGGCCAACAGAACGATTCCGGAGAAGGCGAGTGCCGCAATTTCCAGGAAGCAGGGCCGGCGCAGACGGGGCATGGGAGGCGCCCATCGCCGACGCCCAAACAAAGCATGGGCGGCGGCCGCGGCGATCCAGGGCGACAATACGGAAAACCGGGTCCAGGGGATATGCGCCAGGTTCAGAAGGAGCAGATCAAGGGAAAGGGCGGCCGTTCCGGCAGCGAAGCTCAGAGCTATCGCCGGGACCAGGCCCAGGCCGGGCCGGCGGGAAAGCCAGGGGCAAATGAGGAGCCACCCGGCGACGCAAGTGAAGAGGAAAGCGCATATCATCATCGGCGGGCGCGGTAGATATCGAGATTCGGCCCCGAGTAAACCTTCTCCAGAGGCGCCAGCCGGTGGTGCAACCAGCCCTCATCCCACACCCCGCGAAAGGGCTCTTCCGCGAGATTGGCCGGCGCGTCGCGGAATACCGCAAGGTAGCCGCAATTTTCCGCCGTTGCGCCGGTGCCGGCAGCGATGCGCACACGCCTTGGATAGAGATAATAGTCGAACCGCGTCTTGTAGTAGTTAACGTGTTCCGGGCCGGTGTAGGCAAGAAACAGGACGCAAGCGGCGGGCGGGACGACCTCTTCCACCCGCCTGGCGACGGAATACGCCGGATAATCTACGATCGCGGCCCGCTCCTCCGGAGTCCGGCCGCCCAGGCGCTGCCGCCAGTAATCGAGCGTGGCGAATTGGAGAGAAAGCCCGGGCCAGGCGATACTGACCCAAACGCCGAACACAGCAAGCAGAGCGGCGCGGTGCGCGTAGCGAGCCGGCAGCGAGCGCAGTGCAGGCTCCGGATGGTCTCCTGCCGGGTCTTTGCTGAGTTGGGAGCGGCGCAGGGCCCGGCCCACGGTTCACACCCCCCAGCAGTAATCTTCGACGACCTTCTCCACCGATTCGTCCTGCTCCGCCAGCCGCAGCAGCTCCAGCCGGACCGAGTCCACCAGGGCGTTCAAGCTGGCTTCCAGCACGTTTTCCGAGACGCCCACCGTAGTCCAACTGCGCTTGTGGTCGGTCCACTCCACCAGGACGCGCACCCGGGCGGCCGTGCCGCGCTTGGAATCGAGCACGCGAACCTTGTAGTCGGTCAGGCGAATGTCGGCGATCTGGGGATACAGTTTGGAAAGGCAACGCCGGAGGCAGAGATCCATGGCATGTACAGGGCCATGAGAGCTGGCGGTGGCCGAGTGCACGCCGTCTTTGGCCCGCACGGTCATGCTGGCGGTCGAGGTTGTGCGTCCGTCCTTCTTTCTCTCCGTCACTATCTTGGAGCTTTCCAGCTCGAAGAAGAACAGATCGGGATGCAGTGTCTCGCGCACAAGCAGCTCGAAGGTTCCTTCGGCTGCCTCCAGCTCATAACCGTCGTACTCCAGCTGCTTGATTCGCTCGAGCAATTCGCGCCTGGCTGCGTCGCTGAGCTTGTCGCCCAGGCCTCTTTCCTTCAGCTTGAAGAAGATGTTGCTGCGGCCCGAAAGATCGCTGATGAGCACGCGGCGGCGATTCCCCACCAATTCCGGCTGAATGTGCTCATACGTGGCGGACTCTTTGAGCACGGCGCTGACATGGATGCCCCCTTTGTGCGCGAAGGCGCTGCGGCCTACGAACGGCGCGTCGTTGCGAAGAGCCAGGTTCGCCAGTTCGGCCACAAAACCAGCGGCGGCGGTGAGGTGCGTGAGGCGCTCGGGACCGATGGTCGTGTGGCCCAGCTTCAACTCCAGCACTGGGATGATCGAGCAGAGGTTGGCGTTGCCGCAGCGCTCGCCATATCCGTTGATCGTGCCTTGCACATGGGTCGCCCCCTGCTCCACAGCAGCGATCGCGTTCGCCACGCCCAGATCACAATCGTTGTGCGTATGGATTCCTATGACGCCGTCAAAACGCTTGCGCACTTCGGCGACGATTTCCACCAGACGCGCGGTGATCGCCCCTCCGTTGGTATCGCACAGAACGATCGTATCCGCACCGGCCGCTTTTGCGGCTTCGATGGTGCGCAGAGCAAAGGCGGGATTCGAGATGTAGCCGTCGAAGAAATGCTCGGCGTCGTAGATCACTTCTTTGCCGTGTTGTTTCAGATACGACACGGTTTCGGAAATCAGCGCCAGGTTTTCCTGCTCGGTAACGCCCAGGGCGCGGCTGGTATGCAGATCCCAGCTTTTGCCGAAGATCGTGACCACGGGCGTTCCCGCGTCGATCAAAGCGCGCACATTAGGGTCTGCGTCGATTTTGTTCTTGGGATAACGAGTGGAGCCAAAAGCAGCCAGACGCGCGTGCTTCAGCTCCAGTTCGCCGAGGCGGCGGAAAAATTCCTTGTCTTTCGGATTCGATCCGGGCCACCCTCCCTCGATGTAGTCGATGCCCAGCTCATCCAGTTTCCGGGCGATGGTGAGTTTGTCCTCCACGGAAAACGAGACCATCTCGCCCTGAGAGCCGTCGCGAAGAGTGGTGTCGTATGTCAAGACTCGCATAAAACCTCGCAAATTCGCGGCGCCGCCGGTTTCCGGCGCGGCCCGTCTGGAAGGGCCGCTGGCCGAGCAAACCGGAGCGCGCTTCTTCAACGCGCGACGCCGGCGGGCTGATTCTGCGGAACCCCTGCCTCTTTCTTCTTCTTGAGGAAGGTCATCATCTCGCGCAGCCGCGCGCCCACTTCTTCGATCGGCTGGTTCCGCGCAGCCTCCCGCATCGCCAAGAACTTCTTCCGGCCGCTCTTGTTCTCCTCGATCCACTCCCGGGCGAACGCACCGGATTGAATCTCAGAGAGAATCTTCTTCATCTCCTCGCGGACGGCCTGGTTCACGACCCGCGGACCCCGCGTATAATCGCCGTACTCGGCCGTGTCGCTGACCGAGTAACGCATATAAGAGAGGCCGCCCTCATAGATGAGATCCACGATCAGCTTCAGCTCGTGCAGGCATTCAAAATAGGCGATCTCGGGCTGATAGCCGGCCTCCACCAAAGTTTCGAAGCCCGCCCGGATCAGCTCGGAAGCGCCGCCGCAAAGGACGCTCTGCTCGCCGAACAGGTCGCTCTCCGTCTCTTCTTTGAAAGTGGTCTCGATAACGCCGGCTTTCAGGCAGCCGAGGCCCAGTGCGTAGGCCAGGGCCCGCTGTTTCGCTTCGCCCGAGGCATCCTGATGAACCGCCAGCAGCGCCGGGACGCCCACGCCTTCCGTAAACAGCTCGCGCACGCGATGGCCCGGCGCTTTGGGCGCGATCATCGAAACATCCACGTTCGCCGGCGGCACGATCTGCTGGAAGTGAATTGTGAAACCGTGGGCGAACATCAAGGTCTTGCCGGCCGACAGATGCGGGGCGATTTCGCTCTGATACAGGTCCGCCTGCAAGTGGTCGGACACCAAAATCATGATCACGTTTGCGGCCGCTGCGGCTTGAGAGACTGTCAGGACTTTCAGTCCGGCGGCTTCGGCCCGGGCTCGCGAGGGGCTGCCCGCGTACAGGCCCACGACAACGCTTACGCCGCTGTCGCGCAAGTTCAATGCATGGGCATGGCCCTGGCTGCCGTAGCCGATGATGGCCACTGTCCGGCCTTGCAGGTATTTCGGGTTCGCATCCTTTTCGTAATAGCTTGTCGCCATTCCATCTCCCGATTGATTCATCGCCAGAAGCGCCGAGCGGCCACCCAGAAGATCGCCTGCGACTTTATCCTGGGGGCGGGCGTTCCTTCGATCAGATTTTTCCAACGCAGAAGGCTTCGCCGGGTTGCGGCTCACGCCGTTTGCCCGGCTCAAACGCTCACTTTTTTCAAATCCTTTCCTTTCAGGCTGCTCCTCTTGTTCTCCTTGCTTGAGCGCGGCAAAGCCATCGCGCCGGAGCGGATCACCTCGATTTCGCCATAGGTTCGCAGCATCTCGATGAAGGCGTCCAGCTTTTCCGACGCGCCGGTGGCTTCGACGGTGTACGCGCCCGGCGAGGCGTCCACGACCCGCGCCCGGAAGATTTCCACTTCCTTGAGAAAGGTGGCCTTCATCTCCTCGCTCACCTGCACTTTGGCGAGCATCAATTCCCGGCAGACCACCTGCTGATCGCTCAGATCGACGACCTGGATGACGTTGATCAGCCGCTGGATCTGTTTTACCAGCAGCGGGCGCATGGCGCTCTCCACCTCGGCCACAATAGTCATACGCGACAACTCGGGGTCGAGAGTACGAGCGACCGTCAAGCTCTCAATGTTGTACCCCCGCGCGCTGAGCACCCCGGTCACGCGCATCAGCGCGCCCGGCTTGTTTTCCACCAGCAATGAAATCAGTTGCAGCATCTTTCGTCAGGCAATCAGCCCCGATAAGCGCCTTCAGTCTCCTGCTTCGACGGGCTGCGGCTCGCCCAGGATCATCTCGTTGACCGCGCCGCCCGAGGGCACCATGGGATACACGCTTTCCTCGGGCGTTACTTTCACGTTCATCAGGTACGGGCCGGGCTCTTCCATCGCTTCCTTTAACGCTGGGCCCAGTTCCTGCGGCTTCTGGACCGTGCGTCCTTTGATGCCGAACGCGGCGGCGAGCTTCTCGCAATCGGGAAACGCGTCCATCTCCACGGCGCAATAGCGGCGGCTGTAGAACAGCTCCTGCCATTGGCGCACCATGCCCAGGTAGCCGTTATTCATGATGATGATCTTGATGGGCAGCCCGTAGCTCGCGACGGTTGACAATTCCGGCAGGCTCATCTGAAAGCCGCCGTCGCCCACCAGGGCAATCACGAGCTTATCAGGATTGCCGAACTGCGCGCCGATCGCGGCGGGCAGGCCGAAGCCCATGGCGCCCAGACCTCCCGAGTTGATCCAGAGGCGGGGGCGGTTGAAGCGGACGTATTGCGCCGCCCACATCTGGTGCTGGCCGACGTCGGCGCAGACGATGGCTTCGCCTCGAGAAATGCGGTCGATCTCGCGGACAAGCTGCTGCGGCTTGATTTCGGCGTCCGATGTGGCGTGGGAAAACGGATGCTGTCGCTGCCACTCTCGGATTTGCTCCATCCAGCGCCGGCGCGCCTGCGAATTCACGCGGCCGTCGGTGTCTCTGGTTTCGGCCAGCAGCTTGTTCAGCTTTACCAGCACCTGCTTGACGTCGCCGACGATCGGCAGATCCGCATGGCGGTTCTTGCCGATCTCGGCGGGATCGATATCGACGTGCAGCACCTTGGCGTGGCGGGCAAACGCGTCCAGCCGTCCAGTGACCCGTTCGTCAAAGCGCACGCCCAGCGCAATCAGTAAGTCAGCATTGCTGATTCCCATATTGGCGGCGTAGCTGCCGTGCATGCCGAGCATGTTGATGCAAAACGGGTGCTCGGTGGGAAGCGCTCCGAGGCCCATCAAGGTTTCGGCGACCGGCGCCTCCACCAGCCGGGCCAGCTCGTCGAGTTCCGCGGAGGCTCCGGAATTGATAATGCCTCCCCCGGCGTAAATGTAGGGCCGCTGCGCGTCCCAGATCATTTTCGCCGCCCGTTTGATCTGGCCGGCATGGCCTTCGACGCTGGGCTTATATCCCCGCAGGTGTATGGGGCCGGGGCTGTGATAGGCGGCTTTGGTCGTCAAAACGTCCTTGGTCACGTCGATCAGCACGGGACCGGGCCGTCCGCTCGAAGCAATGTAGAAGGCCTCGTGGATCGTCCGGACTAGCTCGTTGACGTCTTTCACCAGATAGTTGTGCTTGGTGCATGAACGGGTGATGCCGAATGTATCCGCCTCCTGAAAGGCGTCCCGGCCGATCAGATGCTGGGGGACCTGCCCGGTGAATGCCACCACCGGGATGGAATCCATCATCGCGTCCACCAGACCAGTGACCAGGTTCGTCGCGCCCGGGCCCGAGGTCGCCATGCACACGCCGACCTTGCCAGTCGAGCGTGCATAGCCTTCGGCGGCGAAGCAGGCGTTCTCCTCATGTCTCACCAATATGTGCCGGATGGGGTGGTCGTACAGAGCATCGTAAATCGGCATGCTCGCGCCGCCGGGATAGCCGAAAATCAGCTCGCAGCCTTCCTTGGACAGCGCTTCAAGGATCAATCTCGCCCCAGTCATCACCATGTGCTTTCTAGCCCCCTGTTGCAGTCGGCGCCCAAATAAAAAAGCCGCCCCGGGATTCGTTCCCCGGATGGCGGCCTCTGGATCAGTTCCGAGCAGGCCTCATCCGGGGCCGGGTACGCCGACCACAATAATGATGGCGCTGCTAATTCGGATGATAGCGACGGGATTGGGCGTAACAACGGTGGGAGCGGGATCGCCGCAGGGAACTTCGGCCGCGAACTGCTGCTCCGCGCGCCCAGCGCGCAGTCCGCCGGCCTCGCTGGCGTGTTTCCACCACCTTTTCCGGGCGGTCTTTTTATCCGGCTTCATCAATCTTGCAACACTCCCCAACTCAACAGTTTAGGCACAACTCAACTTTGAGGTCAAGCAGGCCGTCATTCATTTTGCTTATGTCAACTATCCGCGTAAAACTGCATGCTACCATCGTAGGCTTTTGGGCATCTTTTCTCTGGCACATCATGACTCTGGCAAATCATGGCTCTCCAATTCTTTAACACACTGACGAACCGCCTGGAAACGTTTCAGCCGCTTGACGGCAACACGGTCCGGATGTACAGTTGCGGGCCCACGGTCTACGACTACGCCCACATCGGGAATTTCCGCACATACGTTTTCCAGGATATATTGCGGCGATATCTCCGCTACCGCGGCTACCAGCTCAATCACGTGATGAATATCACCGACGTCGAGGACAAAATCATCCGGAGCTCGCGGCAGGCGGGAAAATCGCTGCGAGACTACACGGATTACTATATCGCCGCGCTCGAGGAGGACACACGGAAGCTGCGGCTGGAGCGGCCCGAGCGCCTGGTGCGCGCCACCGACCACATTCCCGAGATGATTGAGGCCATTCAGAAGCTGAGCGCGAAGGGAATGACCTACCAGAGCGACGGATCGGTCTACTACCGGATCGCGAGCTTCCCGGAATACGGCAAGCTGTCGCGCCTGGACGTAAGCGGCATCCGCCCCGGAGCGCGGGTGGATGTGGACGAGTACTCGAAGACGGACGCGCGCGATTTCGTGCTGTGGAAAGCGGCGAAACCGGACGAGCCGTACTGGGAATCGCCCTTCGGGCGGGGACGTCCCGGCTGGCATATCGAGTGCTCGGTAATGGCAATGAAATACCTCGGCGAAACGCTGGATATTCACAGCGGGGGCGTCGATCTGGTGTTTCCGCACCACGAAAATGAGATCGCGCAATCGGAAGCCATCACCGGCAAGCCGTTCGTCCGCTATTGGCTGCACGCCGAGTTTCTTTTGATCGAAGGGCAGAAAATGTCCAAGTCGCTGGGGAACTTCTATACGCTCCGCGATCTGCTGGACAAGGGCTATTCTCCCGATGCCGTGCGCTACCTGCTGGCCTCGGTGCCTTACCGCAAGCAATTGAACTTCACCTTCGACGCTCTGAAGTCGTCGGCTACGGCCATTGAGAGACTCCGGAATTTCAAGCTGCGCCTGGATACGGAGCGCTTCGAGGACGGGGAAAATCCTGTAGCCACCGGCCTGGCGCGGGAAGCGCAGAGCCAATTTGAAGGCGGCATGGACGACGATTTGAACACCGCGCGGGCGCTGGCGGCCATCTTTGACTATATCCGCGAAATCAACAGTCTTATGGATGCCGGCGAGTTCAAAGCGGGCAATCTATCGGGCGCGCGGGATCTGCTCAGCCGGTTTGACCGGATCTTCGACGTTCTGGAGCCGCGGCGCGAAA
>Ga0070741_10013031_pt1 | contig 14820 bp, 10 predicted proteins | sample Coa_R1_4_FD_66440 | JGI IMG/M metagenome (GOLD analysis project Ga0070741, IMG submission 66440) | Surface soil microbial communities from Centralia Pennsylvania, which are recovering from an underground coalmine fire - Coalmine... | ecosystem: Environmental > Terrestrial > Soil > Unclassified ...
GAATCTAGGGCGGGAAGGTGGGTGGCTTCGGCGGCGATGGCTTCGCGGGTGGCGGGGGGCAGAGGGATGAAGGGGTGGATGTGCAGGTCAGCCCCGGTGAGCTTCCAGGTGGCTTGCCATTGGCCGTCGATGAGGAGGGTGCCCTGGGTGGAGCCGTTGCCCGGCGGCAGCGGGACGGGGCGGTCGTGCGGGATCACCCGGGTGCGGTCGGTGTGCGAAAGGAGCAGGTTGTCGTATTCGGGGAGGAAACGGGGCGGCGCGGGGGTGTCGGGGTCGGGGCGCGGGGCGTCGGGCAGGTCGAGCAGCACGGCGCCGTCCTCGCCGCGAAAGACACGCAGGTCCAGGCCGTCGGTGACCTCGCGCAGGCGGGTCAGGCCGGACCAGGTCTGGATGTCGCTGACGGTCGCGGGGCCGAACGCGCCCAGATACCGGAGCACCAGCCTCATAACGGCGTCGGGAGGCGAAACCGAAGGCGCGCGGCCGAGCCAGTCTTCGGCCAGGGCCACGGTGACCTGGCCGCGCGCACCCCACAGGCCGCGGGGCGGCACTTGGACGACCGGAAGCTGGGAGGTCGCGGTGAACGCGAGGGCGGAAGGGTCGGCCTTCGGCCATTGCTGGGCAAGCAGCTTTCCCAGTTCGGCCCGGGTCAGCGCGGTCCCTTTCAGCAGCGTGCGGGCAAGCACCGGGACTTCGGCGATCGGGGCGTCGGCGAGGTCCTTGGCGTAGTAGGCCCGCACGCCGCGGACGCCAAAGTGCGCGAACAGCGGGCGGAAGTCGAGGTAGTCCTCGGCGGTCAGCAGATGGACCGTCTGACGGTACAGGTGGGCGCGCAGCACATGTCGTTCTGAGATAAGGGTTGAAAGATCTTCTGGTTTGAAGTTTTCGAGCCTGGTCGAGAGCCCGGTGTACGGGGCGAGCGGCGCCTGGGCCTGCATGCCGCCCAGGTGCGCGATCGCGGTCAGCGGGCTGAGCGGCGAGCGGCGCAGCAGCAGCTGGCGGGCGAGGGTGGCGCGGTTCAGCGCGCGGGTTGTCAGCGTGTCAGGCACGATGATCAGCTTGCCATGCGGCCAGGGCCGCGGCGGTGGCCGCGTCGGCCGGATAGAACGATTCGATGGCCAGCTCCTCGACGGTGACGTCCATCGGCGTGCCGATCACCGCGGTGATGCTGATGAACGAGAGGTCTTCGTAGCGGAGCGGGACGACGACATCGGCGGCGCGGGGCATCGGCTCACAGACGCCGCCCGGGTACGCTGCCAGTTCGGAGTGCAGGTCGGCGAGCTGCTGGTCGCCGGTGGCCAGGAACTGGCGGTGCAGGCGGGTGAGCAGATGCGTGCGCCATTCGGCGAGGTTGCGGATGCGCGGGGCCATGCCGTCCGGGTGCAGGCTGAGCCGCAGCACGTTGACCGGCGGTTCCAGCAAGTGGTCAGCGGATCCGGCGGTGAACAGCGCGATCGGCCTGTTGGCGTCGATCAGCTCCCAGTGTCGGCTGACCAGGGCGGCGGGGTGGGGTTCGTGCGCTACCAGGAGCTGGCTCAACGCGGCGCGGACCGCGGCCAGCTCGGGCTCGTCGAGGCCGTGCTCGGGGTAGGCGGGGGCATAGCCGCCGGCTAGCAGCAACGTGTTGCGGTCGCGCAGCGGGACGTCGAGGTGCTCGGCGAGCCGGAGGATCATGTCGCTGGTCGGCCTCGCTCGCCCGGTCTCGACGAAGCTCAGGTGCCGGGACGACACGTCCGCCTCGATCGCCAGGTCGAGCTGGCTGAAGTGCCGGCGCTGCCGCCACTCGCGAAGCAGGTCGCCGACCGGTGTTGTCATGCTCCAAGGCTAGCGAGCAGATCCATTACCTCGGAGGTAATTGCCGCCGTTACCTCGATCCGCGCAGGATCAGTGGCATGGAAGAAATCATTCACAAGTACATCGCCTGCTGGAACGAGACCGACCCGGCGCAGCGCCGGGAGCTGATCGAAAAGGTGTGGGCCGCGGACGGCCGGTACACCGACCCGATGGCTGACCTGACCGGGCGTGCCGAGATCGACGCTGGTGTCGCGGGGGCACAGCAGATGTTCCCCGGCCTGGTGTTCTCGCTGGCCGGCCCCGTCGACAGTAACCACAACCAGGCGCGGTTCACCTGGCACCTGGGACCGGCCGGCGGCGGCGAGCCGGTCGTCATCGGCTTCGACGTGGCGGTCGTGAACGACGACGGCCAGCTCGCCAGCGTGCACGGGTTCCTGGACAAGGTCCCAGCCTAAGGCGTCCGGCCGGAACGGAGGAGGCAGTAGGTGACTGCCTCCTCCAGCGCGCGCCAGGAGGCGGCGATGATGTTCTCGTCCACCCCGACCGTGCTCCACGTGTCGCCGTCACCGCTCGATTCGATCAGCACCCGGGTGGTCGCGTCGGTGCCGTGCGTACCCTCGAGAATGCGTACCTTGTAGTCGGTCAGCTCGAGCATCGCCAGCTCAGGGTAGATCTGCTCGAGCGCCGAACGCAGTGCCTTGTCAAGCGCGTTGACCGGGCCGTTGCCCTCGCCGACGGCGAGCAGCCGCTCCCCCTTTGCGGCGAGCTTGACCGTGGCCTCGCTGGTCACCTGGCCGTCGGCCTGGCGCTCCACGATCACCCGCCATGACTCGACGGCGAAGAAGTCGCTCTTCTCGCCGAGTTCGGTACGGAGCAGCAGCTCGAAGGACGCGTCCGCGGCCTCGAACGTATACCCTGCCGCCTCCAGGTCCTTGACCTTGTCGGTGACGGTCGCGATCACCTGCTTGTCGCCGGAAAGGTCGTACCCGAGCTCGCGGCCCTTCAGCTCGACGGACGCGCGGCCGGCCATGTCTGACACGAGCATGCGCATGTCGTTGCCGACCACGGCCGGGTCGATGTGCTGGTACAGCATCGGGTCCACCTTGATCGCGGAGGCGTGCAGTCCCGCCTTGTGGGCGAACGCGCTGAACCCGACGTACGGCTGATGGGTGTCCGGCGAGACGTTGGTGACCTCGCTGATCGCGTGCGCGATGCGGGACATTTCCTTGAGGCCGGTCTCCGGGACCACGACACGGCCCTTCTTGAGCTGGAGACCGGCCACCACGCTGAACAGGTTCGCGTTCCCGGCGCGTTCGCCATAGCCGTTCGCCGTGCCCTGGACGTGAGTGGCGCCGGCGTCGACCGCCATGAGCGTGTTCGCGACGCCGCAGGCGGTGTCGTCGTGGCAGTGGATGCCGAGGCGGGCTCTCGTGGCCTCGGCAACGTGGTGCACGATGTCGCCCAGCTCGTTCGGCATCATGCCGCCGTTGGTGTCGCACAGGGCGACTAGGCTGGCGCCCGCTTGGACGGCCGTGCGGACGACCTCAAGCGCGTAGGCCGGGTTGGACTTGTAGCCGTCGAAGAAGTGCTCCGCGTCGAGGAAAACCCGCTGGCCGTTCGTTCTGAGATGCGTGATCGTGTCCGCGATCATCCGCAGGTTCTCGTCGAGGGTGGTTCGCAGCGCCAGCTCCACATGCCGGTCGTGACTCTTGGCGACAAGGGTCACGACCGGCGCGCGTGATTCGCGCAGGGCGGCGACCTGGGGGTCGTCGGCCGCCTGCGTGCCCGCCCGGCGGGTCGCGCCGAACGCGGCAAGCTGCGCGTGCTTCAGGTTGAGCTCTTGTGCAGCCCGCCTGAAGAACTCGGTGTCCTTCGGGATCGCCCCCGGCCAGCCGCCCTCGATGAAGCCGACGCCAAGCTCGTCCAGCTCCTTGGCGATGGCGAGCTTGTCGGCAACTGACAGGTTCAGGCCTTCTTGCTGCGCGCCGTCGCGGAGCGTCGTGTCGTAGACGTGGAAGCTGTCGTCGAGCATCGGGTTCTCCTGGTCTGATGTGGCAAAACAAAAAGACCCCTCGCGGAACGCGAGAGGTCTGCGCACTGGCGGGTGGGCCACTACCTTTGGGCCCTAGGTGCCAGTGCGCCTGCCGATAATGATGCGGCCGTACGTCACGGAGCTAGTCTGCCACATCGCGACGCCCGGTGGCACATTCGATCTCGGCATGTGAGACGAGGGTCTTGGCCATGCTCCGGCGCTTTCAGCGGGTGGCCCGGACTACACTTCGCGCTTGTTATGCGAGCTGGCCCGCAATGACCGCTTATGCCCGGTGCGTTCGGCGCCAGCCCCGGCTCCGACAGAGGGATCGAAATTATTGCGGACACTTACCCTCCCAGATCGGGGGGGTAAGTGTCCGCAATAACCTAGCGGGCCCGGCGGTCCGCCAGAAATGTGGCTTATGTTCGTTTTCCGAGGGGAGGTGCGGCGGCGCTACAGCAATGAGACCGCGCGGCACGATGGCAACGAGCGCGCTTGAAACGCCCCGCCCGCCGGCTAGCAGACCTTGTGGATCCAGCTGAACGGGTCGGGGTTGTGGCCGGACTGGAGGCCGAGGAGTTCCTCGCGCAGCCGCATGGTGACCGGACCCGGCGTGCCGTCGCCGATCTGCCACTGTTTGCCCGCCCCCTTGACGTTGCCGACCGGGGTGATGACCGCCGCGGTCCCGCAGGCGAACACCTCGGTCAGCTCGCCGGTTTCGCACTGCTCACGCCACTGATCGGTGCTGATCCTGCCCTCCTCGGCACCGATACCGAGGGTAGGAGCGAGCGTGAGCAGCGAGTCCCTGGTGATGCCGGGCAGCAGCGTGCCGGTCAGCGCGGGCGTGAGGATCCTGTCATCGCCGAACACGAAGAACAGGTTCATGCCGCCCATCTCCTCGACCCAGCGGTGCTCCGCGGCGTCCAGCCAGACGACCTGGTCACAGCCCTGCTCTACCGCCTGGCGCTGGGCGGTGAACGCCGCCGCGTAGTTGCCGCCGCACTTGACCGCGCCGGTGCCACCGGGGGCGGCACGGGTGTAGTCCTCGGACAGCCAGACGGTCACCGGCTTGGCGCCGCCGGCGAAGTAGCTCGCCGCTGGTGACGCGATCACGCAGAACAGGTACTCGGTGGCCGGGTGGTTGACGCCGAGGCCGCGCTGGGTGGCGATCATGAACGGACGGAGGTAGAGGCTGTAGCCTTCGGTGTGCGGGACCCAGTCCCGGTCCTGGGCAACCAGCAGCTCAAGGGCCCTGATGAAAGTCTCTTCTGGCAGTTCGGGCATGGCCATCCGCCTGGCGCTCGAGTTGAACCGAGCCGCGTTGGCGTCCGGGCGGAACATCGTGATCGAGCCGTTGTCCTGCCGGTATGCCTTCAGGCCCTCGAAAAACTCCTGGGCATAGTGGAACACCGAGGTCGCCGGGTCGAGGGTGAACGGGCCATAGGGCTCGAGGCGGGCGTCGTACCAGCCCTTGTCCGCGGTCCACCGGATGGTGATCATGTGGTCGGTGAAGACCTGGCCGAAGCCGGGCGCGCGCAGGATGGCGTCCCGCTCGGCCTCAGGCACCGGGTGGCTGGAAGGGCGGATCTCGAAGTCAATCATGGCTAAAGCTTCCTCCTCGCCCGCGCCATTGCGGGCCTACCGTATTTTGGCTGAACGACATTTGCGGGAGTACCGCGGCTTCTGCAACCCTTTGCGTGCGGGGTCGCTCAGCTGGCTACTCGCTCGGCGATGTCGTCGCCTACTTCCACGGTAGTGCGCGCCGCCCATGCACCCTGACGTTCCAGGAGGTCTTCGCCGACCGCTTGCTCGATCCGCGCCGCCGCCGTAGTGAGGCCAAGGTGGTCGCAGAGCATGGCCGCAGAGAGGATCGCGGCCGTCGGGTCGGCCTTCTGCTGGCCGGCGATGTCCGGCGCACTGCCGTGCACCGGCTCGAACATGGACGGGGCAGTGCCTTCGGGGTTGATGTTGCCGCTGGCCGCCAGGCCGATGCCGCCGGCCACAGCGGCCCCGAGGTCGGTCAGGATGTCGCCAAACAGGTTGTCGGTGACTATCACGTCGAACCGTTCGGGCGCACTGACGAAGAACATCGACGCGGCGTCCACGTGGCTGTAGTCCGTGGTGACGCTGGGAAAGTCCTTGGCCACCTCGTTGACGGTGCGGTGCCACAGATCACCGGCGTAGGTGAGGACGTTGGTCTTGTGCACGAGGCTGAGCTTGCGGCGCGGCCTGCTCGCGGCCTTCCCGAACGCGTACCTGGCCACGCGCTCCACCCCGAACCGGGTGTTGAAGCTCTCCTGGGTGGCGATCTCCTGCGGCGTGCCCTTGCGCATGACGCCGCCCGCTCCGGTGTAGGGGCCTTCGGTTCCCTCGCGGACGACCAGCATGTCGATCGAGTCCGGCTTGCCGAGCGGGCTGCTCACCCCCGGGTAGAGCTTGACCGGGCGCAGGTTCACGTAGTGGTCGAGCTCGAACCTGATCCGCAGCAGCAGCCCCCGCTCGAGGATGCCGCTCGGCACGCTCGGGTCGCCCACGGCGCCGAGCAGGATCGCGTCGTGCTCCCTGAGCTCGTCGAGCACGCTGTCCGGGAGCGTCTCGCCGGTGCGGTGCCAGCGCCGGGCGCCGAGGTCATACGTGGTCTCGGCGAAGGTCGCGCGGCCGGCCGTGGCGGCGCGCAGGACCTTCAGCGCCTCGGCGACCACCTCGGGGCCGATCCCGTCGCCGCCGATGACGGCGAGCTTGAGGCTGCGCGTGCCTGAATGCTCTGAAGCCATGCTCAGAACCTTACTGGCCGGAGCGAACGGCCGTATGCCTCGCGTGTGCCGTGGCTACCGCGGCGTCACCGCCGTTGTCGCGGCGGTCCAAGGCGACCTGAACGGCGCGGGTCGCGGGGTCGGCCTGGTCGTCGCTCTCACGGGGGGCCGGGGGCCGCGTGCGGGGGCTGTCGGCGCGGGAATCCCAGGGATACATGTCGTACACGAGAAGCTGCTCCTGATCAATGTGACGGGAAGAATGCGGCCAGCGCCAATACCCCGCAGCGGGTCGCTGGCCTGCCCTGGATCAGGCCCCGCTGCGGCTGGCGATAAGTACGAGCTGCCGCATAGTGCCTGCCACGCTACCTATCCCAGCTTGCCATGTACAACCCTTGGAGACTTTCATCTCACGATCCGAGACGCCGTCCGGGCCGGGCCGGCGCCGGCGCCGGGCGCCCCGGACCGTTCCTGGCGTGCCGCGCGCACTCGTTGCGCCAGGCACCCGCAATACCCGGTTTGTCCGGACTGGCGAGGCGTTCCCGCGGTCGTCGCGAGCCCTGCGAGGGGGTCCGAAAAGATTGCGGACACTTACCCCCCCAAACCGGGGGGGTAAGTGTCCGCAGTAATCGGGCGCGCCTGTCGGCGCGCCAGAAACGTGGCTTATGCCCCGTTTCGCGGAGCGGTTACTCGTCCTCGGAGAGCCAGGACATGAGGGGGCGCAGCCGGGCGCCTACCTGCTCGATCTGCTCGGCGTGCTCGGCCTCGCGGCGCTTGAGGAAGTTGGGCTTGCCGGCGTCGAACTCCTCGACAAGCTCGCGGGCGAACGAGCCGTCCTGGATCTCGCCGAGGATCTGGCGCATCTCCTCCCGGGTCCGCTCGTTGACCAGCCGCGGCCCGCGCGTGTAGCCGCCGTACTCGGCGGTGTCCGATACCGACCAGTACATCTTGGAGATGCCGCCCTCGTACATCAGGTCCACGATCAGCTTCATCTCATGGAGGCACTCGAAGTACGCTGCCTCCGGCTGGTAACCGGCATCGACCAGGGTGGCGAACCCGGCCTTGATCAGCTCGGCGATGCCGCCGCACAGCACGGCCTGCTCGCCGAACAGGTCGGTCTCCGTCTCCTCGGTGAACGTGGTCTTCAGCGCCCCGGCCCGGGTGCCGCCGATGCCCTTGGCGTAGGACAAGGTGAGCGGCCAGGCGTTCCCGGTGGCGTCGCGTTCCACGGCGACCAGCACCGGTACGCCGCGGCCCTGGGTGAACTGACGGCGGACGAGGTGACCCGGTGCCTTCGGCGCGACCATGCACACGTCCACACCCTCCGGCGGGTCGATCAGGTCATACCTGATGTTCAGCCCGTGCGCGAAGAAGAGGGCATCCCCGGGAACCAGCGCCGGCGCGATCGCCGATGCGTACACCTCGCGCTGGAGGTGGTCCGGGATCAGCACCATGACCAGGTCGGCTTCCTCGCACGCCTCGGCCGGGGTCAGCACCCGGAGCCCGTCGTTGGCCGCTTTCTCCCGGCTCGCCGATCCCTCGGGCAGCCCGACCCGGACGTTTACCCCCGAGTCGCGGAGCGAGAGCGCGTGCGCGTGTCCCTGGCTGCCGTAGCCGAGCACCGCGACATGCCGCCGCTGGATGATCGACAGGTCGGCGCTGTCGTCGTAAAAAATCTCTGCCACTGTTCTCCTAAGTATTCGCTTAAGCGCTGCGTTCCACCGGACGCAGGGCGCGGTCGGTGATGGACCGTCCGCCACGGCCGATGGCCACCATCCCGGATTGCACGAGCTCCTTGATACCGAACGGCTCCAGCATCCTGATCAGGGCATCGAGCTTGTCCCGGTGGCCGGTCGCCTCGACGGTGATCACGTCCAGGGCAACGTCTACCACCTTGGCCCGGAACAGCTGCACGGTCTCCAGCACCCTCGACCGTGATTCGCTGTCCGCGCGGACCTTGATGAGGATGAGCTCGCGCTGCACCGTGGCTCCCGGCTCGAGCTCCACGATCTTCAGCACGTTGATGAGCTTGTTGAGCTGCTTGGTCACCTGCTCAAGCGGGTGCTCCTCGCAGTTGACCACAATAGTGATCCGGGACAGCTCGGCGTGCTCGGTGGGGCCCACCGCGAGCGAGTCGATGTTGAAACCGCGCCTGGCGAACAGTCCCGCGATCCGGACCAGCACGCCGGGTTTGTTCTCCACCAGCACCGACAGCGTGTGCCTACTCATCGTCGAGTCCTCCCCAGTCGGGCGCCATGCCCCGGGCGTGCTTGATGTCGTCGTTGGAAGTCCCGGCCGCGACCATCGGCCACACCATCGCGTCGCGGTGCACGATGAAGTCGACCACGACCGGGCGGTCGTTGATCGCCATCGCCTGCTCGATGGTCCGGTCCACGTCCTCGACCCGGTCACAGCGGATGCCCACGCAGTCGTACGCCTCAGCGAGCTTGACGAAGTCCGGGATCCGGGTGCCCATCGGCGCGTCCTCGGCTCCGCCAGCCGAGTGCAAGGTCGTGTTGGAGTAGCGCTCGTTGTAGAACAGCGTCTGCCACTGCCTGACCATGCCGAGGCTGCCGTTGTTGATGATCGCGACCTTGACCGGGATGCCCTCGATCGCGCAGGTGGCCAGCTCCTGGTTGGTCATCTGGAAGCAGCCGTCGCCGTCGATCGCCCACACGGTCCGGTCCGGCACGCCGTACTTGGCGCCCATCGCGGCCGGCACGGCGAAGCCCATCGTGCCGAGCCCGCCGGAGTTGATCCAGGTCGCGGGCTGCTCGTAGTCGATGAACTGGGCGGCCCACATCTGGTGCTGCCCGACACCGGCCACGTACACCGCGTCCGGTCCGGCGATCTTGCCGATCCGCTCGATCACGTACTGCGGCGCCAGCGAGCCATCGTCGGGGTTGTCGTAGCCGAGCGGGTACCTGGACCGCCACTGGTCGAGCTGGACCCACCAGTCCGCGTGGTCGCCCTTGCGGCCCTGCTCGTGCTCGGCCTTGACGGCGGCGATCAGATCGGTGATCACCTCGCGGCAGTCGCCGACGATCGGGACGTCGGCCCGCCGGTTCTTGGAGATCTCCGCCGGATCGATGTCCGCGTGCACGATCAGCGCACCCGGGGCGAACGTGTCCAGCCTGCCGGTCACCCGGTCGTCGAACCTGGTGCCCAGCGCGATGATCAGGTCGGACTTCTGGAGCGCGCCGACCGCCGCGACCGCGCCGTGCATGCCGGGCATGCCCAGATGCTGCGGATGCGTGTCGGGGAACGCGCCGCGGGCCATCAGCGTGGTGATCACCGGGATGCCGGTCAGCTCCGCCAGTTCGGCGAGCTGACCGGCGGCGCGCGCCTTGATCACCCCGCCGCCCACGTAGAGCACCGGGCGCTTGGACTCGATGATCAGCCGGGCGGCCTCGCGCACCTGCCGGGCGTGCGGCCGGGTCACCGGGTGGTAGCCGGGCAGGTCGAACGGCACCGGCCAGGCGAACTCGGTCATCGCCTGCATCGCGTCCTTGGCGACGTCCACCAGCACCGGGCCTGGCCGGCCGGTCGACGCGACGTGGAACGCCTCGCCGATCGTCCTGGCGATGTCCTCCGCCCTGGTGACGAGGAAGTTGTGCTTGGTGATCGGGATCGTGATCCCGGAGATGTCCGCTTCCTGGAAGCCGTCGGTGCCGATCAGGTTGGTGGACACCTGCCCGGTGATCGCCACGATCGGCACCGAGTCCATATAGGCGTCGGCGAGCGGCGTGACCAGGTTGGTCGCGCCCGGTCCGCTGGTCGCCATGCACACCCCGACCTTGCCGGTGGCCTGGGCGTATCCCGTGGCGGCGTGGCCGGCCCCCTGCTCGTGCCTGACCAGGATGTGCCGGATCACCGTGGAGTCCATCAGCGGGTCATAGGCCGGCAGGATGGCGCCGCCAGGAATGCCGAACACTACCTCCGCGCCGACCCGCTCAAGGGCGCTCACCAGCGCCTGAGCGCCAGTGACTCTTTGATCCCGGGGGGACGACCCCCCTGAAACCCCCCGCTCCTGGGGGGAAGCCATCCCCCCAGACCCCCCTGGCCCCCCGCCATGGGGGGTCTTAGGCGGCTGGGGATGCGGGTGGGGATGGGCGGCGCGGGCGGCCAGATCCCGCGGGCTCGGCACCCCTGAGGCCGTGCTGGATTGGCCTAGGCCTCCGGCCGCGGCGGTCCCGGCGGCCACCGGGGCGGCTGCCGGTTCGCTGGCGTTGTCCGCGGGCCTGGTGCCGTTGCGGCCCGTTGTCTCGGTCATCGGAAGGGTCTCCCTGGCGTGATGGGCTCTGGCAACAAAAAACCCCTCGTGCCGTCCGGCAGTCGAGGGGCGCGCGCAGTAGCTGGCTTGGTCAGCTGCCTGCGCGCCGGCCAAGTACGAAAATCAGCGAGTTGCTCACGCGTACCACCATACTGCTTGGTTGAACGCCAACGTCAACTAACGGCGGAACTAGTCTCACATGCCGAGACCGAGTCCTCCCCCGGGGGCGCCGCACTCGCGGCCTCGGGGCCCGGGGTTTCAGGGGCTGGGTAAGCCCCTGAACCAGGGGGGGTCACCGGGGGGGTCTTCCCCCCGGGGGAGACACTGCCCCCGGGGGAGATTCTTATCAAGGCCTCCACGCCGGGCGCGGCCATTGGCCTGGCCACCAGGAAACCCTGCCCGTAACCGCAGCCCATCTCCCGCAGCGCGGCAAGCTGACGGGGCTGCTCGATGCCTTCGGCCACCACCTGCATGCCCAGGTCGCGGCCGACTTGCACGACCGTCCTGGTCAGCAGCGCGAGCGTGTCGTCGCGGCCGAGCCCGTCCACGAACGACGGGTCGATCTTGATGATATCCGCCGGCAGCTGGCGCAGGTAGGCCAGCGACGCGTAGCCGGTGCCGAAGTCGTCGATGGCGAGCCGGACGCCAAGCGCGCGCAGTTCCGCCAGCCGGTCGACCACCTCGCCGGCGTGCTCGACCAGGATCCGCTCGTTCACCTCGACGGTGAGCGCGCTGGCCTCCAGGCCGGTCTCGGCCAGCACGGCCGCGACGTCGCCGGGGAACGAGGACGCCATGATCTGGCGCGCCGACAGGTTGACCGACACGCCGACGTCCCAGGACGCCCGGCGCCACGCCGCGCCCTGGGCGCACGCGGATCTCAGCACCCAGTCGCCGAGCGGCACGATCAGTCCGGACTCCTCGGCCACCCGCAGGAACTCCCGGGGCGGGACCGCGTGCTCGCCCCGGTACCACCGGACGAGAGCTTCCGCACCGGTGACCCGGGAGGTCGCCAGGTCCACGACCGGCTGGTACTGGAGCGTCAGCTCGCCGTGGCTGATCGCCCGCTGCAGGTCGCTGACCAGCTCCAGCCGGCGGACCACGTCGGCGTGCATGTGCGCCGCGTACATCTCTACCCGGTCGCCGCCGGCGTCCTTGGCCCGGGACATCGCCACGTCGGCGTTGCGCAGCACCACGCCCGGCTGCTCCCGCAAGTCCGCGTCCGGCCCGGCGAGCGCCAGCCCGACGCTCGCGGTCAGCGCGATCTGCTGGCCGGCCACCCGGAACGGCTCGCCCGCGATGACCCGAGCCAGCCGGTTGGCGATCTCCACGACCTCCTGCGCGCCGCCCGATGCTTCCACGACCACCGCGAATTCGTCGCTGCCCCAGCGGGCCACGGTGTCGTGCGCCGGCACCACCGCGCGAAGCCGCCGGGCGGCCTGGGCCAGCACGAGGTCGCCGGCCCCGTGCCCGACCGAGTCGTTGACCGCGGTGAAGCGGTCCACGTCGAGGAAGATGACGCCGCCGCCGCTGCGTAGCACGTCCTTGGCCCGCTCCTCCACGTAGGCGCGGTTCGGCAGGCCGGTCAGGCCATCGTGGAAGGTCAGGTGCGTGACTTGCTGGCGCAGCGCCACCTGGTCGCTGATGTCCCTGGCGGTGACCAGCATCTGGCCCGCGCCGCGCGGCTCACCGGGGACCTCGACGCGCAGCGCGCTGGCCTCGACGTGCCGCCACGTGCCGTCCGCGCCACGCACCCGGCAGGGGAACCTCCCGGCGCCGTATCCGGTGCCGGAAAGCGCGGCCCGGACCGCGGCCAGCGCGGTCCGCCGGTCCTCCGGATGGACGAAGTCGGCCAGGCGCTTGCCTTCGAGGTCCGCCGGCGTGTACCCGTACCCCGTCACCGCGGGGCTGGCGTACCGCACGGTCCCGGTCAGGTCGCAGACCAGCACGACGTCGCTGGTGCGGTTGGCCAGCTCGCGCAGGTTCTGGCTGGACTGCTGCCAGATCGCGAGCATCACCCCGTTTTCCCTGACCAGCATGAAGACCCTGGCCGCGAGCACAAGCACCCCGGCACCGCCAGCCACTATGAGGGCGAGCCCGGAGGACGGGGCACCGACGAGGCCGTTCAGCACCACCGCGATGGTCGCGGCGCAGGCGGAAAGGGCCGCGACGACCGTGGCCGCGCCAGCGCTCGCCATGCCGGGAAGCTGCACCCTGGTCGGCACCGGCAGCCGCGGCGCCGCCTCGCTCCACGGCGCGGTCGCGAACAGCAGCGCGGCGAGCACCGCCACGAGCTGGGCGGCGATCGAGGCGTGCCCGCCGGAAACGCGCTGGCCGACGCCGAGCGCGTCCGATACCGCCACCGCGACCAGCGCCAGGTAGGGCAGCGTGGCGCGGCGCCACGCGGCGGTGACCATGGGCAGCAGCGCGCCGAGTACCGCCAGGTCGGCCAGCGGGTGGATCATGTCGAGCAGGAACGTGCCCGGTCTGGCGCCGGACCGGTGGAACTCGCCGCTGAACAGCGCGACCCAGCCGATGACCAGCAGCGCGACCGCCATCACGTAGCCGTCGGCAAGCCCGGGCAGCACCGACGGCGGCGTCTCGCGGTCGTCGCGACGGGCGTTGCCGGCCGAACCGGTACCGGTCAGGCCGGTGAGCAGCACGGTGCCGATCGCCGCCGCGACGACCGCGAGCAGCGGCGGCAGGTCGGCGAACGAGAGCCCGATCGTGGTCCCGTCGACCTGGAGCGCGATGAGCCCGGCGCACCAAAGCGCGGCGGCCAGCGCGAGCCACAGGTAGGCGCTATTCCCCCGCCGCGACCGTGACCACAGGCTCGCCGCCGCCCCGAACCAGGCCAGCATGCTCAGCACGCCCATGGGATGCTCCCACGTGCGCTGGCCGGGGGGTGCATGCTCACCGAGCGGGCTCCTTCCGTCGCCAATGGCTAGTGCGTATTCGTTACCGCTTCGTAACAAAACGTCGCCGACAATACGCGTCCGACGGTGCTCTTCATTGAGCACCGACGTACCGGGCTCCCTCGCTTGCCCTTGGCTACCGGGCCCAGTTCGTCACCGGGCCCGACAAGGAACGGCCCCGCAACCGGTATGACGCTTACTCTACGTACCCGAGATCACACTTCGGTTGAGGAAGGGCGTATACCAAGCGACAAACCGGCGACCGCGGCCCGGTCGGCGTCATTTATCCGCAGGTCAGCACCATTCCGAGGGAGCTTAGGGCCGTTTGTTGCATTTCTTACATTTTGCCGCAACCAGGGTTCTGCCGCCCGGGAAGGTCGCTCATCTAGACTTCCAGCGCGGAAGCAATCGGAAGTTAGCCCGGGGGCGGCAGGGTACGGAGGATGGTGTGCGCAAGGTCCTGATCGCCAACCGAGGCGAGATCGCGGTCCGGGTCGCCCGGGCCTGCCGGGACGCGGGCCTGGCCAGCGTCGCGGTGTACGCCGAGCCCGACATCGACGGGCTGCACACGCGGATGGCCGACGAGGCGTACGCGCTGGGCGGCGCCAGTCCCGCCGAGACCTACCTGGACATCGACAAGATCATCAAGATCGCACAGCAGTCGGGCGCCGACGCCGTGCACCCAGGCTACGGCTTCCTCGCGGAGAACGCCGGCTTCGCCCGCGCGGTGGCCGACGCCGGACTGATCTGGATCGGCCCGCCGCCATCGGCCATCGAGGCCCTGGGTGACAAGGTCCGGGCGCGGCACATCGCGTTGTCGGTGGGAGCCCCGCTCGCCCCCGGAACTTCGGACCCGGTTCGCGACGCGGCGGAGATCGAGGCGTTCGCGCGCGAACACGGGCTGCCGGTGGCGATCAAGGCGGCGTTCGGCGGCGGCGGCCGCGGGCTGAAGGTGGCCTGGACGATGGACGAGATCCCGGCGCAGTACGAGTCCGCGGTGCGTGAGGCGGTCACGTCGTTCGGCCGCGGCGAATGCTTCGCCGAACGCTACCTGGACCGGCC